>FZPS01000099.1_pt178 | contig 11955 bp, 8 predicted proteins | sample 1817821 | NCBI WGS metagenome assembly FZPS01 (sample SAMEA104158645, study PRJEB21678) | metagenome | place: Germany | collected 2015-04-21 | reverse complement strand
AAGGCTTGACGAACTGGTACAGATACTTAAAGAATTTACCCTGCTTTTCGAAAAGACCCCCGACTTAGTTAATTAGGTGCCAGGCACCAAGTTAACTAACTAAAAGGGCGGGCACAAGGCCCGCCCCACATGTCATCCTGAGCCATCCCGGTAATCGAAATGTTCGAGTCTTAAACCCGGCCAGACCCCGCATGTATTCACGCAGTAGTTTAACCTTGGTATTCAATGACCTTTAAAAAATCAGGTTGAACCGGACCCGGGTTTCAGGCCTGGGGATTCCTTCCGCTGTCCAGCCCCGCAGATTATAATATTCGGCCAGCATTTTGCCCAGGTGCGGCAGGCTTCCCGCAGCAAATCCTTCGCGCCGGTCGTGAACCAGCAGCCGCGGCGAAAGGGTGTCATCTTTACGGCTTATGCCCAGCTCTACGTTGATCAAGCGTTTTAAGTTAAACAGCCTTTCCCCGGTCTCCCAGAGCTCTTCCTCGGCCACATCCCAACCGGTAACACATGAGAGCCAGCGGGCTATATCCGCCGCTGTCACATGCCCGCGGATGAGAAATTTGCACAATCCCAGGGCGTTGAATATATTCATATAGTCCTGCATTCTTTTGGCCAAGGCGGCCTTGCCCAAGCTGCTATGGAGATCATACTCGTCGGTCAAGCCAATCAGCGAGGCGGGAAAGGCCTTGTTTTCATTAAAGTAGGTCAGCCCCTCCAGGTGACAGGCGCCGCGGTTGCCAGTGGCGTAGACTAAGGCCATGCTGCTAAAAGCACGGGGATCATGGAAGGCCAGCTCCAGCCCCTTGCTTTCGGCAATAAATTCTTGGGCCAGGGGTCCAAAATACGCCGCCGCTTTTTTTACGCCCAGAGAAAGCTTTGCCCCCAAGCCTTCTCGCCGGGCAATTAAAGAAATCAATTTAAGTATACCCTCGCCGCTGCCCCAGCGCAGATCAAGGCCGGCGCTCTCCGCTTTACTGATCAGGCCGTATTCGAAAAGTTCCATGGCAAAAGCTACCGCCGAAGCAGTAGAGATGGTATCCAGGCCAAGGCGGTTGCAGAGATCGTTGGCGGCGATAATATAGTTGGGGTCGTCATTCAAACACATTGACCCGAAACCGGCAATAGTCTCGTATTCAGGACCGTGGGCCACGGTGCCGCGGTACGGCCCTACTTCAACCTTCATTACCTTGCCACAGCGGATGGGACAACTGAAGCAGGCAAAATGTTTTACCATTAGGCCGGCATCGGCCATGGCCTGCCCCGATACCCTAGCCGCTCCTTCCGCCCAGGCGCCGCGGGTCCAGTTACGGATAGGCAGATCACCCAGTATTTCCGCCACCGGCAGCCCTCCGGCGGTGCCGAAAGCGGTCAGATTCTTTGTCGTTTTCCGGATACGCGGCAAAACCTCTTTGCGTGCTTCGGCCAGCCCGCCGGCATCGGCAACCTGCGGCGGTCCGCCGGCGCGGCGTGCGACCACCGCTTTCAGGTTCTTGGCGCCCATGATTGCGCCGAAGCCGCAGCGACCGGCGGCCCGGGCGTCACTCCCGTCAATCATAATCGCCGCGATCGAAACCCCATTTTCACCCGCCGGACCGATGGCAGCGACACGCGCCGCCTCTTCCAGCTCTTCCCTGATTATCTCCCCGGTAGCATAAACATCCTTTCCCCACAGGGCGGAAGCATCCCTGATCTCGACGCCGGCGCCGTTTAAGTACAGGTAAACCGGACCCCGGGAGCGGCCTGTAATAACCAGGCCGTCATAACCGCAGGTCTTGAGTGCAGCGGGCCAGTAACCGCCTACCGTGGCCTCAGCCCAGATCCCGGTGGCCGGAGAACGGCCGCAAAAAGACGCTTTGCAGGCGGCCGGGAGTTTGTGCCCGGTAAGCAAGCCCGTAAACACCAGCAAAGGGGCCGCTTCGTCGAACGGATCAATCTTGTGGTAGCCCCTCTCATAAAATATTTTAGCCGCCAGGCCAGAGCCTCCCAGGTAGCGGCGGTAATCTTCGCCAGGCAGTGGTGTTTCTTTCATCTCAGCAGTACTTAAATTTACCTCGAGTACTTTGCCGTAAAAGCCATGCCCCATACCTGTTTAACTCCTTTCTCCCCGCACAGCGATTCCTGCAATTTGCAGCACAACATCAATTCAGGTAACTGGAATAGTTTACCTCCCTTGCAAAAAACAATTCGCAAGTATCGGAAGTGTAGGATGGCACCGATATATATTTTAGATAATCCAATGTATTTACAGCATGTCAAGGTGAACAGTCTTTATTATCAAGACGGAAAATGTTTTAGAAAACAACCAGGGTTTTTATTTTTCCACGGGAAGGTTGGTGAAAAGCTTTAGCAACTTCTGCAACTGGTACAATCCCGGTTATCAATGGAGACAGGTCAACGAGTCCTCCGGCAATCAGGCCGGCAGCCTCTCTGAATTCTTTGCTTGTTTTTCCGAAAGCTGTTATTATATTAATTTCCTGTGTAACCAGGTTCAAAAAATTTAATTTCACCGGTTGATAACAAATACCAAGGACCACTACAGTAGCCCCTGCGACCCCCAGGCTGCATGCTTCCTGAATTGTTTCCGGCAAGCCGGCACACTCGAATACAACATTCATGCCACGGTTATCAGTTAAACTATTTATTTCTCTGTTCACCTTAGTAATTTCGGGATTGATCACTTTTGCGGCTCCCATTCTTTTTGCTATAGCCCCTCTTTCAGGGTTGGGTTCAACAACAACCACATTTTCAACACCAAGGTATTTTAGCAGGGCCAGCACAACAAGGCCAATCGTCCCTGCTCCAAGTATCAAATATTTGTCATCACGATTGATATTTATTTTATTGATTGCATGCAGCCCCACGCTCAACGGCTCGGTAAGGGCGGCCTGTTCAAGCGAAACATCCTTTGGCAATTTAACCAGGTCTTTTGCTGGAATAACTGCATACTCTGCCATCGCGCCCTGATCTGTAATGCCCAGCCTGCGCATCTCCAAGCAAAGGTTATCAAGGCCTTTACGGCATGAGCTGCAATTACCGCACCCGATAATGTTGTTACCGGTAACGTATTCTCCCGGTGCCCGGCAATCACAATTATCGCCAACAGATTCAATGATCCCGGAAAACTCATGGCCTATGGTTAAACCGGGAAGTAAAAAGCCGTTTTCAAAGGCATGAAGATCAGAACCGCAAATACCACAGTATTTGATTCTCACCAGGGCTTCTTCCGGCCCCGGAACCGGCACAGGTTTTTCTACAATCTCTAAATTCCCGGGTCCGTTTAATGTCACCGTCTTCAAAACTACTTCACCTTGCTTGGTCCAGATTAAAACCTGCGCGGGCCAATAAACTTAAATATCTTCAGCAGAATAAAAGATAACACCATGGCGCCTGCATAAATGAGAACTACAGATTCAATACTCCAGTTCCACCACAATGGGGCATTCATCAGAAGCATGTAGCTAAACACAAAAGGGGCTGCAAAAAGCGCCTGTATACCGAGTTCAAGGGCGACCGGTGTTTCAAATTCCGGATCGGCAATTCTTAACAGGAGAAGCCCAACGGTAGCAGTTCCGGTAGTAATACCGTATACACCAATTGTTCTTTCCAAACTGTAGGCCCAGGTTCTCCTGCCAAGATATAGCACAACCAGGGTTGTCAATATACCACTGGCCAAACCAATGACAACGATCGGCACAATATATTCCCAGACGACCACGGCCTGGATGGCCATTATAGTTGAAATTATTAAAAAGTCAACAGACCATCCGGTGATCCGGGACTGGATTCCATGATCAAGCAAGTACCCCAGGCCGATCCTGTTTATGATAAATTTAACTATGAGTGCAATTACCATTCCGAAAAAAAAGAAAAAACCCCAGAGGCTACTGGCTACATCTTCAGATAGAAATTTCTCAACCCCGAGAATTAATAAATATGTAAGAAGATAGACCAGCCCGACCAGCGCAGCGTGAAAGGCCAGTGTATCAATATTCCCTGAATGAGTTGTCAGTTTACCGGCCGCTTCTTTCTCTGTATCTTTTTGTATGATTCCTTTCAATATTTCCGGAGAAAGGCTTTTGGGCGCCAGAGTTGAATATCCTTTTCGGATTCCCCAGTTGACCAGGGGAACCCCGACAAAGAAAGCGAAAACGAAGCCGAAAGCTGCAAAAGATAGCCCCAGGGTTGCGGCATGCTCAAAACCAAATTCCTCCCAGACTTTGCCGATTGATAAAGCCTGTCCCGGCCCCTGGGCAAAACCCAGTGGTGACAAAAAGCCAAATACGGGATTTAGGTTGTAACTGGTGGAGTTAAGTAACAAAACAAAGAGCGCCCCAACTATGGCTTGCATGGACATCACCACCCCGGTTACGAGCCCGATCCACATAGATCCTTTCACCGGGGTTTCTACTGCCAGTTTGTTGTTATTGTTTTTATTGGAAGTGAGGCCAATAGAAATAAAGGATATTATAAAAAGGTGGTACGCAAAAGTTTCAAGCAAGGAGGTTGATACGTTTATTAAACCTGTGCTTAAAAGGATCAGCCCTAAAGTGCCTCCGATAAAACAACTGGGAATGAGATACCTCTGGAATACCTTTACAGTTGCCCTAAGCAGCATTCCCAGCAACAACATAACAGCCATTATGCCAAAAACCAGGACCGGTTCAAAAGGAAAAGTTGTATCCATATGATCATCTCCTCTGCCATCAGTTATTTAGCACAATCTTTCGCCTTGATTGCTAAACGATTTCTTCTTATAAATGCACTTGTGTATAATATATTAATTTTTTTAATAATTGTAAAATAGGCAATAGTTATACCCCCATTTTTTCTAGCTATTGAATTTTTGAAAACCGTTATTGATCTAACAACAGATGATTAAGGAACGCCTTGCACCGGCTGAAAAACATTTCGCCTCCGGGAAGGAGTTGATAGACTATCTGACGAATCGGGGGGTAGAGCCTGAGACCGGGGGGAGGTATACGCCAGATAATGCTTGATTACAGGGCTGAAGTATTTATTCATGTTGCGCGGTGCCTTAATATAACGCAAGCTGCCCGGGATCTTTACATTTCACAACCTGCTGTGACTACGGCGATCCAGAAGCTGGAAGAATACTATGCTGTAAAACTTTTTTTACGGAAATCGTGGGGATTGGAACTTACCCCTGCTGGAGTACTGCTTTACCGTCATTTGAAAGAGTTGAAAAAGACGTCAACCAGCCTGGAAAATGAAATGATGAAACTTAAGGGCACCCTGCACGGCAAGTTGTCAATTGGTGCCGCCCCCACTTTTGGCAACTATATTCTGCCTCACCTGCTGGGCCATTTTAGCAAATCTCATCCGGAAATTAGTTATAATCTGTATATCGGCAACAATACCCAGGTTTATGCCTCCCTGAAAGAAGGAAAGATTGAACTGGCTTTCCTGGTCGGTATTCTCCCCGGCAAAGGGCTGGTCTCCAGGAAAATCATGAAGGATGAATTGGTTCTTGTTGCCTCACCCCATCATCCCTGGTCTGCCCGTGAATCTATAAATGGCAATGAACTATTGTCTCAGCCGCTTATTCTGCGGGAAAAAGGGTCGAGCAGCCGAAAAGATATGGAGGAGGCATTTGCCGAAATGGGATTATCATCCGAAGAGCTAATAGTAATTGCCGATTTTAACAGCTTTGAGGCCATAAAACAGTCTGTCCAGGCAAATCTGGGTGTAGCTCTAATATCTCGCTGGGCTGTAAAAGATGAACTGGAACAAGGTCAGTTAAACTGTATAAGAATTAAAGGCATTAACTTAACCAGGGATATATATGCCGCCACCATGCCCAAAGCCCGCCTTACAGAACCGGCTTCCCGCTTTCTGCAAATTGTTTATAAAAACCCTGGCAATTTTTTGCCTTGATTATAAACCAAGCCTGCCTGTTGCATTTCCCAGGCCGTATCCGCCCGAGATGTTGATTACTTCCCCGGTTAGATAATCAGAGTCGGGAGAAGCAAAAAAGGCAACAACAGCAGCAACATCTGCCGGTGTCCCCAGGCGGCCCAGGGGTGTAGCCCGGGCAATTTCCTCCTTCAATGCCTCAACCGTTATCCCCTTTACCCCGGCTTCCATTTCCAAGCCCCACAGTTTCAACTCGGTCTGAATATCCCCGGGGCATAAGGCATTAACACAGATGTTGAACGGGGCCAATTCCAGGGCCATTGATTTGGTTAGTCCTAACACTCCGGCCTTTGCCGCGCTATAGGCATGCATCCACAAAGCGCCGTTGTTTGCAGCGCGCGAGGAGATATTAATGATTTTTCCGCCTCCGCTGTCGATCATCGACGGGACGACTTCCCGGCAACAGAGGAAGGTTCCAGTCAGGTTAATGGCCAGGGTCTTTTCCCAGGCAGCCAGGGTAAACTGGGTCAGGGGCGCCGGGCCGGGAGAACCGCCGGCATTGTTGACCAGGATATCTATTTTCCCGAACTTCTTGATCGATTCTCTAACCAGGAACTCTACTGAAGCAGGATCTGTTATGTCGGCAAAAAGAGGCAGAGCTCTGCCGCCTTTACTGTTGATTTCTTCAGCAACTTCCCCCAGTTCATCCGGCGCCCCCACTTTGTACTGGGGAAAATCGGTAAAGGTGCGATCGATATCGGTTACCACAACCGAAGCTCCTTCTTCAGCCAGCCGCGCAGCGCATACCGCGCCGATCCCGTTTTTTCTACCGCTTCCCGTAACCAGGGCCACTTTTCCCTCGAGTCTCCTCATTGTGATCAAAATCCTTTCCTTGTAGTAACAGTAAAACCTCTTTTCTGTTGTCGGCAACTAGTTGATTTTCCAGGGTAAATCCATTCCTGAGAAACCGGTGTCCGGGTCGGTTTTTACGTTAATGCAGGAAGGCAGCCCGCTATCCAGGGCCCTTTCAAAGGCCGGCTTCAGGTCGGCTAGTTTTTCAACATACGCGCCGTATCCGCCTAGAGTTTCACCCATAATATCGTAACGGATCTGCCCCAAATCTACCCCGACGGTCCGGCCGTAATCCCGGCACTGCCCGCGGCGAATCTGGCCCCATCCGCCGTCATTGGCGATTACTGCTATCACCGGCACATCATGGCGTACTGCCGTGTCAAATTCCATGGCACTGAAACCAAATGAGCCATCTCCCGTGATCAAAACAACCGGGCGTTTTGGATTAGACAGCTTTCCTGCTATGGCAAACGGCAGCCCGACGCCAAGATGGCCAAAAGCGCCGATCCAGATTAAAGATGAAGGGGAAAGAGCATCCATGGTCAAGACGGCAAAACCGGCGATATCGCCTCCATCAACGACAAGCGATGCATCAGCCGGTAACAGCGAACTGAGCTCACGGCAAAGCATGACGGGATGAATTAATTCAGCCGCGGGATCGACACTCTGGACTGCCGATTCGCGGGCTGCTGCCCGCATTGCCTGGATCGTGTGGGGCCATGATTCTTCAATCTGCATCTTTTCAGGCTTTAAACTATGTATTAATTGCTGCAGGATAGCCTTGATATCACCTACCAGTCCGACAGTCGCCGGGCGGTTCTGTCCGATTTCAGCGGCTTCAATATCAATTTGAATAGTTTTTGTTTTCATTTTCAAGAGGGGCGGCCTGCCATAACCTACTGTCCAATCCAGGCGTGTACCCAGGATTAAAACAACATCAGCCTGCATCAGACCAATTGGGAAAAACCCGCCTGCCAGATCATGATTTTCAGGAAATGCGCCCCTGCCCATATTGCGGGTATAAACCGGAATCTGCAGTGATTCTGCAAAATCGATCAGCTCGGCGGAGGCACCGGACCAGAAAACTCCGCTGCCGGCCAGAATAAGCGGCCGTTTCGCAGCTGCCAGTAGTTTGGCCGCCTCATTGATATCTTTTTCTTCGGCACAGGGGCGCAACTTGCTGTAATAATTGGCCGGGAAACGTACTTTTTCCAGCGTTGTTTTTTCATGCATAATATCAACCGGAATCTCCAGAAACACCGGTCCCGGCCTTCCCGACACAGCCTGGCGGAAAGCAGCCGCCACATATTCAGGGATGCGCTCTACCTGGTAAACCTGGCGGGCCCACTTGGTCAGGGGTCGCAGCAGTGCCAGCTGGTCAATATCCTGCATGGCACCGATATCCCTCCTGGCCAGGGAGCTTCTGCCCCCGATTAGCACCAGCGGAACCCCGCTCTGGGCTGCCACGGCCATACCGGGCAGGGCATTAACTACACCCGGCCCTGCTGTTACCACGGCAACCCCGGGCTGGCCTGTATAACGTGCCCACCCTTCGGCCATATGAACAGCGGCCTGTTCGTGGTGTGTATCTATAATCCGTATGCCTTCAGCCAGGCAGCCGTTATAGATTGGGTTAATATGACCCCCGGGGAGGCTAAAAATTATTTCGACTCCTTCATTTTTCAATGCCCGGGCTACAAGACCGCCACCCAAAAATTCATTGTCCTGCCGCATAATAGTAAACCTCCTGTCCAGATATTTTACCGGCAAATTTTAGCGTCCCAAAGCTTGCTCTATTCTGTAAGTTCTGAATAGTTGTCTCTTTTCCTGCCTTAGCTACCAGACCAGCGGGGCAAAAATGATGAAGGCTACAGTGATACAGAGCGGTATGACAATGGTTAAGAATAGGCCGGCCCGGGCAAAATCTTTAATTGAAAAATAACCGGAAGCATAAGGTATCACATTGGTCGGGCTGGAAGTAACCAGAATGAAAGCCATTGAAGTGGCTAAGGCAACAGGCCCGGCCAGATACCACGGATTCAGGTCCAGGGCTGCAGCCAGCGCAATGACCATGGGAATAATGATTACTCCGGTAACAGTGTTGCTCGAGAAAAATAATTTCAACAGCTCAACAATTAAAACGGCAAGAAAAATCCGCAGGGGCATGGTCAGGCTACCGATGGGAGAGAAAAAGAGCATGGCCAGCCAGCGGGCTGCTCCCGTCTTAAAAATCAACATACCAAGGGACAGTCCTGCTGCAATTAATACAATTCCGCCCCAGTCAATATCACTCTGCGCCTCCTTCCAGGTGATGATTTTCATTCCCGGTAGGAAGAGCGCTACAGCTGCACCCAAAGCTACGACTTCCAGGGGAATGGAAATTCCGGTGAGGGTTAACAACAGGGGGTCGCCCAACCAGAGAAGAACAGCCAGGAGAAAAATTGAAAGGACTTTCCACTCCGAAGCAGTTAGCCTTGCAGGTGTAATTGTTGCTTTGGGTCCGGAGCCGGCTTGCTCTGGAGCAGCATCTTCCGGTGGGAAAACCCTGACCAGGATCAGGTAGGCAAGCGGCAGGATCATCAGGGCTGCAGGAACGCCAACCACCATCCAGGTTAAAAAGTTTATCGGAATTCCGGCCAATTCACGCAGGTAACCGATGGCAACTATATTAGCCCCGTTACCAACAGGGGTAGCGATGCCGCCGATAGCCGGTCCCCAGGCCGTGGCAATCATCAATGCCCGCCCAAAATTACTTTCCAGCGGTTTATGGCCCATCCTTTTCAGGATAGTGACCGCCATCGGCAGCAAAATTGCGGCAACTGACATATTGACAATCCACATTGATAAAAATGCTCCTAGGGCCATAAAAGCAAATACAATCTTCCGGGGTTGCAAGCCGATCCGTTGTATAATCATGGATGTCAGGCGATCAGCCAATCCGGAACGGGTTAATCCGGCAGATAAAGTTAAAACTCCGATGAAAAAGATAACAACCGGATTGCCGAAACCTAGGGTAACAATATCCCCAAAAGGAGCAAGCCCAAAAGCAAAGGCCAACAGCAAGCCTAAAAGAGCGGTTGCCGGAAAAGGTAATGCTTCAGTCATCCAGAGAATAATAACAAAGGTCAGCACAGCCAGAGAAGCCTTTCCTTCAATAGTCAGATAAACCAATCCCTCGGGTGATGAAAGAGGTTGTGGCAATGGTAGGAGGTATATTGCAGCCATAATTGTTATGGCGAAAACAACAGTAAGGTATTTTTTTATTTCAGAAGGTTCGCTTTTTTTAGTATAGGCAACTTTATTTAGCATATATTACCACCTTCTATTGTCATATATAATTATATAGCCGGATGGAGTTTTGTTGTAATTTTGATTGCAGATATGCCTATTAACTGTGTTTATATCAGTAGTGTCCGGTATAAGTGTATAAATTCAGGCGTGCTGCTAGTGGCGTAGTTGGTAGAAAAGGCCACCGCCCCCCTGGCAACAAGAAGTTGAAACAATAAAAATTAACCGGTGTATGATGATGGCCCAGTACAAGATGATCATAGACAAAAGAGAGTTGCGCCTTAAAACCGAAAAAGGGGCTTAACCGGTAGAAAAGCTTGATCTATCAGGGTTATTCAGCCATAACGTTGGCAAATAGCTACATAATAAGAATAAATTTCACCTCCTGTTTGTTAATGCTATATGATTGTGGTGAACGGTGGCGGGGTTGCCGGGTTTTGAAAAGTAGCAGGGGGTAGTTATTTTGAATCAAGGGATGACATCCCGTGAAAGAGTGAAAGCAGCCTTTGAATTTCGTGAAGGCGACCGGGCACCAATTGATTTTTCCGCAACCCATAATAGTGGGATCAATGTACAGGCCTATAATCGTCTCAAAATGCATTTAGGGATTGGTACAACAACCTACATGCGCGATCCCATCCCCATGCTGGCATCGCCTGATCTTGAAGAAGGACTTGAAGTTTTTAAAATGATGGGCGGAGACCTTCTGCCCCTACCGCGTCATAAAGTTTTCGGCGTTCCTGCAACAGATTGGAGTGAGTGGACCCTGAAGGATGGTTCTACTTGCATGGTGCCGGGAGGCTTTCAGCCGGAAGAAAAAGAAGACGGCACCATTGATATGCACCTGTTAAATGGTCTGGCTGTTTTAAGCATGCCGGCTCGCGGGCACCATTTTAACCTGGTCACTAGACCGCTTGGGATGGTTGAAAATGTTGAACAACTTCAGGATATCCTGCCTTTGCTGCGCCGGAGCGGGGCTTTTTCCATTTCTGATGAAGAACTGAAGGTTTTACACTCCAATGCCCGGAACCTTATCGAAAAGTATGATTATCCACTGGTTGCCACCGGGGGACCGCTCTTTTTTTCACTTTATCAGATCGGCCAGGAACTTTTCGGTTACGAAAAGTTTTTTATTTTTATGGCATCAGAGCCCGAACTAATGCACTGCTGGCTTGAATTTCTTACTTCTACAAATATCGAAAGGCTTGGTAAATACCTGCAGGTTTTGGGGCCCTATTTAGATGTAATTATGATGGGAGACGATTACGGCCTGCAAAATTCACTACAAATGTCTCCTAAAATGTTCCGCAGTTTATTCAAGCCCTACCTGGTCAGGATCTGCCGGGCAGTTAAGGAGTTTGCTCCCGGCATAAAAATACTGCTGCATTCCTGCGGCAGTGTAGCCCCGATAATTCCCGATTTTATCGAAGCCGGAGTAGACGCCCTGAACCCTGTTCAGATTACAGCAGCGGGTATGGAGCCGGCCTGGCTAAAGAAAGAGTTTGGACGAAAAATAGTATTTTGGGGCGGCGGTGTCCGCACCCAGAGTACCCTGGTTAAAGGGACTGTAGCGGATGTTGTTGCCGAAGTACGGGAGTTGATCGAAATATTTAAACCAGGCGGAGGTTACATCTTCTGCCCGATTCACGATATCCAGGAAGAAGTACCGCCCGATAAAGTGCTGGCCATTTACGAAACAGCCAAGGAACACTTGTATTATTAATCTATTGATGTTGTTAATAATCCGCCAGGGCCGGCGGATTATTTCCCGATAGCCCGGGATGCCGTCTCGTCGATAGAACCATGCAGATTTAATTTAGGGCTGACTACTAACGCGATTGGATCTGGTGGATCTGATGGGCGGCGCCCCCACTCACCCGGGGCCGGTCAACAGCGCCAGTTATCCCGCGAGGCAATCTCGCAGAAGGGCCGGTTCCAGCC
>FZPS01000048.1_pt223 | contig 11959 bp, 10 predicted proteins | sample 1817821 | NCBI WGS metagenome assembly FZPS01 (sample SAMEA104158645, study PRJEB21678) | metagenome | place: Germany | collected 2015-04-21 | reverse complement strand
CGTCACACTGTATAAAAACGGGCAACTTCGAGGGTGCATTGGGACTATTGAGCCGACATGCAGTTCAGTTGCAGAAGAGATAATGCAGAATGCCATAAGCTCAGGTACTACCGACTCCAGATTTAATAGAGTATCAGAAGCTGAGCTTGAAGAATTGGAATACAGCGTCGACGTCCTCTCGGAAAGGGAACCAGTAGAGTCGATTTCGCAGTTGGATGTCAAACGGTACGGCGTGGTAGTATCAAAGGGCTTCAGGCGCGGCCTGCTACTCCCGAATCTTGAAGGGGTCGATACCCCAGAAGTTCAGGTCGCCATTGCGAAGCAGAAAGCAGGCATTCGGGTAGACGACAACAAAGTTCAGATAGAGCGGTTTGAGGTGGTGCGCCACAAGTGAAAGTGAAATGCAGTATCTGCCACCATCAGTGCAAGTTATCCGATGGTCAGTTGGGATTATGTCGCGCGCGGCGGAATTTCGGTGGTGAAATAAGAGCCGAAAACTACGGACGTGTAACATCAATCGCTCTTGATCCGATTGAGAAAAAGCCCCTATATTTATATCGGCCCGGTACAAGTATACTATCTGTTGGGAGCTACGGCTGTAATATGCGTTGCGCATTCTGCCAAAATTGCTCTATCTCCATGACCAGTTCGGAAGAAGCCAGATGGGTTGATATTACGCCTGAGGAGCTGGTAAAGCGGGCAAAGTCGCTTGAATCCTTTGGAAACATCGGTATTGCATATACCTATAACGAGCCATTTGTGGGATATGAGTTCGTGATGGATTGCGCAAAGCTTGCGTGCCGCTTCGGTCTTGCAAATGTTGTGGTAACAAACGGGTGCATACTGCATGAGCCTCTTGTGGAGATGCTTCCATTTATCGATGCGATGAACATCGACCTCAAGTCCTTCAGTGAGGATTTCTACAAGAGGATGGGCGGAGACTTGGATACGGTCCTAAACACAATTGCTACGGCATCTCAACACTGTCATGTTGAAGTAACCACACTTGTTATCCCCGGTGAAAACGACACCGAGGAAGAAATGCTAGAGCTCTCTGCATGGGTTGCATCGATAGATAAGAACATAGCATTGCATATATCGAGATTCTTTCCTGCTTGGAAAATGTCGGATAAGCCCCCAACACCCGTTGAGCGTATTTATTCACTTGCTGAAACCGCCAGAAAGCATTTGAGAAATGTCTATGTCGGAAACGTGTAACGTCTAGGGCGATAAGCAAGTAAAGGAATCGGGACAGTAGTTAGTCTGTTTGGACAACTGCTTGTCCCGTTTTTTCTGGTCAATTTTGACTCCTGCTTTTTGTGCTGCTCTTTGCGGCCACCGCATTAGAAACTGAGGATAAGGGTAGACTACATCAAACAACTATACCCTGAGTGCAGTCAAGATAAAGGTATTGACGATTCTATGCATGTTAAAAAAGCAAGTCTGCCATTTATAATAAATGCACAAATTATAAATCTAATTATAGTCGAACATGTACAAATGACCTTTGACGAAAAATATTGCACAACACTGGGAATAATCGAGGGGAAATGTTTGTCAAATCGAACATTGTTAAATTATTGACAAATATTTTTGGTACAGGTATACTCTAATTGAGTATGGAGATTGCAATAGTTAATTAATTAACGATAGAAGACTTAGTACCTAATGTAGAAGGCGGTGCAAAAATGAAAAAGGAAAAAGAAGTAACGAAAAGAATACCGACGGTTGACGAGCTTGTTGCTAACGGACTAAAAGCTCTGAATGAGTTCCTAAAGATGGATCAGGAACAGATTGACAAAATAGTTCACGCAATGACCCTGGCGGGTTTAGACAACTATCTTACACTAGCAAAGCTTGCAGTGGAGGAGACCAAACGGGGTAATGTTGAAGACAAAGCCATAAAGAATATGTTTGCCACGGAATATATTTATCACAGCATAAAGGACCAAAAAAGTGTCGGCATTATTGATGAAAACGACATGGAAGGCTACGTGGAAGTTGCTGAGCCTGTCGGCGTTGTAGCAGGCGTCACTCCTGTAACAAACCCGACATCGACGACCCTGTTCAAGGCCCTCATATGCATTAAGACAAGGAATCCGATTATTTTCGCTTTCCACCCATCGGCGCAGCAGTGTTCCGCTGAGGCAGCAAGAATCGTGCGAGATGCAGCAATCAAAGCCGGAGCTCCAAAATATTGCATCCAGTGGATAGAGGAGCCGTCGTTGACGAAAACGTCAGAGCTGATGAATCACAATGATGTATCACTCATTCTGGCGACGGGCGGCGGAGGTATGGTCAAGTCTGCATACAGTGCCGGTAAACCTGCACTCGGAGTGGGATCGGGTAATGTACCCTGCTATATCAATAAAAAAGTTGATTTGGAACGCGCTTGCACAGATTTGATTATTTCAAAGACATTCGACAACGGCATGATCTGTGCATCCGAACAGGCAGTCATCGTTGACAAGGATATAGCAGCAGAGTTTGAAGAGATAATGAAAAAGTATGGCTGCTATTTCCTGAACGAACAGGAGACCGAGCTGGTCACAAACTATGTAATAAACCGTGAAAAGATGGGAGTAAACCCTGCGGTAGTGGGACAGCTTGCCGACGATATTGCGGAGAATGCAGGCGTTAAGGTACCTAAGGGGACAAAAATACTCATTGCAAAGCTCCCCTATCCATCATTGGAGTATCCACTTTCGCTGGAGAAGCTTTCACCTGTACTTGCATACTTCGTATGTGACGATTACAAACACGGATTTGAATATGCTGAGAAAATGCTCGAGCTCGGTGGTATGGGACATTCTGCAGTAATCCACTGTAATGATGAAGATATCTGCAACAAGTATGGAGAGGTCATGAGGGCCGGTCGAATCATCGTAAACTCGCCTTCTTCCCAAGGCGCTATTGGAGATATCTACAACACGAACACACCGTCGTTGACACTAGGCTGCGGCACATATGGACGGAACTCGACGACATCCAACGTGTCCACAGTAAACCTCGTGAATAAGAAGAGAGTCGCGAAGAGGAGAGTAAATATGCAGTGGTTCAAAATACCTCCGAAGATATACTTTGAGAAGGGTTCGATTCAATATCTCGAGCAGATGCCCAATATTACTCGTGCGTTCATAGTCACAGATCCAACGATGGTTGAGCTGGGATATGTTGATAAGGCGCTCTACTATCTGCGTAAGAGAAAAGTGTATTGCCACAGCGAAATCTTCTCGGAAGTCGAGCCCGACCCGTCTGTTGAGACGATTATGCGCGGCGTCGATATGATGAACCAATTCCAGCCAGATGTTATCATTGCACTCGGAGGCGGTAGCGCAATTGACGCAGCGAAGGGCATGTGGCTGTTCTACGAAAATCCCGATACATCATTTGATGGTCTGCGATTGAGATTTATGGATATTCGTAAGAGGGCATTCCAGTTCCCCAACCTCGGGAAAAAGGCACAGTTTGTTGCTGTTCCCACTACTTCGGGTACAGGCAGCGAAGTCACATCCTTCTCGGTAATTACCGACAAGAAGAATAACAATATTAAGTACCCACTGGCAGACTACGAACTAACTCCGGACGTAGCGATCGTTGATCCGCAGTTCGTAAGGACGATGCCCAAATCCATTACTGCCGATACCGGTGTAGACGTTCTCACTCATGCAATCGAGGCATATGTTTCAGTGCTTGCATCTGACTACACAAATGCTCTAGCAATGAAGGCAATTGAACTTGTGTTCAAGTATCTGCCAAGAAGCTACGCAGACCCCAACGATGAAGTGGCGAGGGAGAAAATACACAATGCCTCGACAATCGCAGGTATGGCATTTACAAATGCTTTCCTTGGCATAAACCACTCAATGGCACATAAGCTGGGCGGAGAGTTCCACATCCCGCACGGTAGAGCGAACGGCGTGCTGCTCCCGCATGTGATTAAGTACAACTCACAGCTTCCAACGAAGTTTGCAATCTTCCCGAAATATGGGACATTCCAAGCCGATTACCGCTACGCGCAGATATCGCGCCAGCTGAATCTTGGCGGCACAACTCAAGAAGAGCAGATAGACGCCCTGATCGCGGCTGTTAGGGATCTGATGAAGAAGCTTAACCTCCCGATGACGATCCGTGACTGCGGTGTCGACGAGCAAACATTCCTTGCGAAGGTTCCGGAGCTTGCAGAGCGCGCATTTGAGGATCAGTGCACACAGGCAAATCCGAGATATCCGCTGATCAGCGAGCTCGAGGAAATCTACAAAAGGGCGTACTACGGCGAGTAGTGCGAAAACACTGTACGAACACATCCTGTGTTTTAATATAGATTGAGTTGAGAATGCTCTCTACCTCACAAGACTTTACGAAAAGAACGGGTCGCAAGGCCTGTTCTTTTTGTAAAAAAACGTTGGTTATTATTTCACTGCTTTATAATTGACAATAAATGCCAACTAATGTATAGACTTGCCCGCCTAAATCCGTTATAATGTAGAGGGGCTGATAATATGGCAAAGAAACCGAACCAAAAGCTTCGACTTCTCTATCTGATGAAAATCCTGTCGGAACAGACAGACGAGAACCACGCACTTACAGTTAAGGAGCTTTCTGATCGGCTCGAGAAATATGAAATACCTGTTGAGCGCAAGACACTTTATGATGACATTGAGCAGCTCAGGGCCTACGGGATGGATATAGAGAGGATTCGGGTAGGGCAAGCTCACCAATATTATGTCGCAAACCGGACGTTTGAGCTGGCTGAACTTAAGCTGCTCGTGGATGCTGTTCAGTCCTCGAAGTTTATTACCCATAGAAAATCGACAGAGCTCATAAAGAAAGTTGAGAGCCTTGCAAGCGTACATGAAGCACAGCTCCTACAGCGCCAGGTTTATGTAACAAATCGCATAAAGACAATGAACGAGAGCATCTATTATAATATTGATGCGGTGCACAGTGCTATCTCGATGGGGCGTCAGGTGACATTCCTTTACTCCGAATGGGTGATTGCATTCGATGAGGGCGAGCGGTTCCGCAAACAGTTTCGAAAGGATGGCCGAAGGTATGTTATAAGTCCGTGGGCACTTATTTGGGACGATGAATACTATTACATGTTGGGCTATGATTCACAAGCGGGGATAATTAAACACTACAGGGTTGACAAGATGTCGAGGATAGAGATTGAGGAGAGTGTTCGGGAGGGTAAGGAGCAATTTGATAAGCTCGATCTGGCAGTATACACTCGCGGTGTCTTCGGGATGTTTGGAGGCGGAGAGGAGACCGTTCGTATAAAAATTGCAAACCATCTAATCGGTGCAATTGTGGATCGGTTTGGTGAGGATGTATTTATCTCGCGCGAAGATGACGAACACTTTATAGTCAGTGTAGACGTTTCGGTGAGTCCCCATTTCCTAAGTTGGGTATTTGGATTCGGGAGGGACGCCGTAATTATTTCGCCGGAACATGTGGTTAATGAGTTCGTTAATTACACAAATAGTGTAATTAGTATGTATAGAAAGTAGGAAAAAGCCTAGGTTTTGCATAATATAAGCGGTCCGGAATGAAAAAATTGGATTAATAATGATATAGAGATTCTTTACATAACATTCCGGTAGATGTCATTTTTGACAGAAATTGTTGAAATTATTTGAGTATTTTATTTCATATTTTGCTTGAACATATCTGTCTATAGGTGTATAATATTCGCATCTTTTCAAGGAGACTATACATGGACAATCTGTTAGAAGAGTATTTTGACGAATTCTTGGATTCGGATGAGGCTGAAACCCTATTTAGCACTCAATTTTCAGTTCTTCGGAAGGTATACGCAGCAGGTTTTAAGGCCGGACTAGAGAGCAGAAACGGCAAACAGGGACAGATCATCAAACTAGAAGTAATAGAAAATAGGAATAGCGCAGTTAACTGCAAGTGACGGATAGGACTAAGAGCAGAAGATAACATGGTTCTAGTGGCATTTATCCGCAGGTACTTAACAGCACAAGCAAACTAAAGTACTTTACCTGAGGGTGAAGTTCTTTTTTTGCTTATTCTTGGTTTTAGGCGCTACTTTTCACCCTGTTAAGTTACTACTTCCACAGTTTAGTACATAGGCTAACTGAATCTACCTGAGTGACAAAAATTGCTAAGCAATAACGATGAATTATATTGCTTTCAGGGGCAATAATAAAGTCGGGTGCTCGAGAGAAATCCTATACTGAAAGGAAGTCTTAAGTGCTACGGAGAAGAATCGTACCGAGGTAGCATCATAAATGCCGGATAGACCCTCCGTTGTGCGAGAGACTACCTCGAGTGTAGAGAAAGTAACTTGAGTTACCCGTATAAGTTAATATGGAATAGGGTTAGCCGGAAATCAGATTTTTGTAGACGGCAGAACAGTAGCCGTGTAGAGCGGCTTGTTCTAACCCAGACTGAGCGAGACTCAGGTGAAGGGGGGACTTTGAAGAAAGTCCTCTCTTCATTTTAGGAGGGGATGACACTTTGAGAATACATTGTTAAAGTTGCGTTGAACTACGCCACTGCTGTATAGTATTATATAGTAGAGACTGTCCGATATTTTGGACTGTTTGGGAGGAAGAGGATATGCGGCTGTTTATTTCTGTCAATATGAAAGACACTTTAAGAAGCAGAGTGGTAGAGATTATGAACATTATGCGTGCAAAGACGGTGCGCGGAAATTTTACTAGGCCAGATAACCTTCATATCACTTTAGCTTTTTTGGGTGAGATTGAACCGGAGCGTATCGACGATATTACCCGCACGATGCACCAAGTTGGTAGAGATAAGAGAAGAAAACTATCCTTCGAGCTCAACGATATCGGCAGGTTTAATGATACATGGTGGATAGGCGTTAAGAGAGATCAGACTCTCTGGGATCTCCAGACGGCACTTTCCAACTCCTTGCGTAAAAGCGGTTTCCACATTGATAAGAGGCCTTTCAGACCGCACCTCACGATATGCAGAAAGCCCGTTTTCTCCGGGGACTTTGATGAGGCGGAGTTTCGTGCGGATATCAATCCCATGCTCAGGGGCCTTGTGTGGGAAGCCGACAGGTTTGACCTCATGCTGTCCGAACGGATCAACGGGCGTTTGACATATTCAGTTTTGCATTCAACAGAGTTGAACTCAAACTAAATTCTGAGTTACAATTTGTATACTAGTAGAAACTTTGGTTCATTATCTCGCTTGAGTAGCGTTCACCGTATGCGAACAGGTCATTTGCAGAGTTTATCTTGTCCGCATGCTGCGCAATTCTGTTTTGCACCTCAGGCGGCAGTGAGTAGTAGTACATATCAAGGTCTATTTGATTCAAAAGATCTTCTAAAGGCATTTTCTCACCTCCGAAGTATATCATTTCCTGAAAAGCGCGATTAATTCTTAAATATTTGGAAGTTGAAAGCAAATCTCACTTGAACTACGTTGAACTCACATAGAATTCAAAGATACTCACATAAAAAATAATAAAGGCAGGAGTAGTACATGAAAACCCTTTGGAGAATGGCGAAGGAAGCCAAAAGCCATATGACTCTGCTGATCATTGCAGGTCTAAGTACAATAATTCTAACAGGAATAAACCTCGTTGCACCGGGGTTACTAAAAGAAATCACGGAACTTGTCTCGAAGGGAGTGACAGAGCAGCGACTGCAGGAGATACTCAAGCTTGCATCGATTCTACTGGGGATATATATCTCGAGAATCCTTTTCAGATATCTGAGTAACTTCCTCGCCCACAAGGCGGCATGGGAGATTGTCCAGGATGTACGTATGAAGGTATACAATAAAATGCAGTCATTTTCGATGGGGTTTTTCCATAACAAGCAGACTGGCGATTTGATGAGCCGCGTTGTCAATGATACAGCGACCTTTGAGTTGATATACGCACACCTGTTGCCTGAGACGGTTACAAATGCAATAACTCTTGCAGGTGTAACGATCATCCTGTTCACATACAATGCAAAGCTTGCACTTCTCACGTGTATACCTATTCCAATATTGCTGGTGGCTGCATGGTTCTTCATCAACAAGGTTAGGCCGAATTTCAGGAAGACGCAGAGGTCGCTTGCCGATGTCAACTCTCAGCTGCAGGACAATTTTTCCGGAATACAGGAGATACAAGCCTTCGGGCAACAGGAGCGCGAGTCAGAGAGGGTGCTCGGGAAAGTGTCTACATATACCAGGTATATGCTGAGGGCTCTAAATCTGAGCGCGGTTTTCCATCCGACAGTTGAATTTATTACATCGATGGGGACAGTGTTCGTTGTTGGATTTGGAGGATATTTGGCATATATGAATCAGCTTAGTGTAGCTGAGATCGTCGGATTCCTGTTATATCTATCACTATTCTACGCACCAATTACCGGTGTGGCGCGTCTGTTAGAGGAGTCGCAGCAAGCACTGGCCGGGGCTGAACGTGTTATTGAGATTTTGGATACGCCAGAGACGATAGTTGACAGAGTTGGAGCTGTCAATATAAAGGATGCAAAAGGGCACATAAGCTTCGAAAATGTCAGCTTCAGTTATGAGGAAGGAAATCCCGTAATTGAAGATGTTTCATTCGAGGTAGAACCGGGAAAAATGGTGGCACTTGTTGGGCCTACCGGTGTCGGAAAAACTACAATAATCCAGCTAGCGGCAAGGTTTTACGACCCCGTAGAAGGAAGAATCACGCTAGATGGAATGGACCTTCGGGATATGACTCTCGACAGCCTGCGCAGACAGATATCACTCGTTCTGCAGGACACATTTCTTTTCAACGGCACAATTGCCGAAAACATATCGTACGCACGTTCCGATGCAACCCTCGATGAGGTGATTGAGGCGGCTAAAATTGCACGTGTCCACGACGACATTATGGCGATGCCGGATAAGTACGATACGCGCTGCGGTGAGCGAGGTGTAAAATTATCCGGTGGTCAAAAGCAGCGGCTCGCAATCGCAAGGGCGATTCTTAGGGACGCTCCGATACTGATTCTCGACGAGGCAACAGCTTCGGTTGACGTGGAGACCGAAGCGCATATCCAACAGGCGATTCAGGAGCTCGCGGGAACGCGTACGATTATTGTTATTGCTCACAGGCTATCCACCATCCGTCGTGCTGATAAAATCCTTGTTCTCGAAGAGGGTAGGGTAGTCCAGAGAGGAACTCATGAGGAGCTAATAAATCAGGACGGTCTGTATCGCAGACTCAATAGAGTACAGAATGAGGCCAATCACATTGCATAGATAGATGAATAATAGAATAGATTGACGAGTAAGCATGATTAATTGACGTAGAATAAGAAGACTAAGAGAAAGACCAAGAAGAAACGATGACGTGAAATGCCCCGCTTCCATCTGTCTAGCAAGACAGGCGGAGGCGGGGTTTATAATGCGTTATGTGTGCGAAGTGATTATGTGAAGTGACTAGATGTTAGTTATTCAGTTCTGCGTACTCAAGCATGTTGCGGCTTGCATACATTGCTACCAGTGTCACAATAATGTTGCAGACTAAGAGAGAAGCGAGTATGAGGATATTCTCGGGCAACGGTATAGCCTGTGTTATTGAGAGTACTACCGCCAGTATGATACCGGGAACAGCAAAGAGGATCATGCTGAGGAAATATAACATTACGGCAATGAACTTTACTGTGACAGTACTGAAAAACCGTTCAATAAATATATTCGCCGACATGAAAAGCAGTCCAAATGATGCCCTCGTAATTATCGCCAAAATGACTTCGGGAACTGTTACATCTGCAAATGTCGATATAATCAGGTAAAAGATAAGCGATTCAAGGAATATTTTCTGGGCAGTGCCTCTTATGCAGTAAAGTAGCTTACGGAACGGGGTTTCTGGTATCAGATAGATGTAGTGTTTTACAAGTTCCTTAACCCATCGTCCTGTCCAAGCGGAGAATATCATCATGTATGTTGAGAAGAGAAAGATGGGGGCAATACCCTCGTTGCGCATGAAAAACGCAAAAATAATACTCACGCCCATAAATACGAGTGTCAACGTGTCAAAAATCAGTACGCGTGCTCTGCGGTCCTCAAGTCGATGTTTGTAGTACAGTGTGCTTGATCCAAATCCTTTCCCAATACCGAGTTTACCAAGTTTGATATTTTCCGGTGTAGCCTCGCTTATCTGTCCGGATTTGCTCGCCGTTACCGCCTTAAATGTACGCTCTGTCGACTGCAAGACATCTTCATAATATGAGTCTCCTGTCCTACTTATAAGTATCGCAACTATTACTATATATATTATTACAACGCAGCCCCACAATACCGCAGACAAGATATTGCCGAAAAATACACCAGCAATTGCGGACTTGAGCCAGCCGGCAACCGGGAAGAATGCGAACACTTTACTGTTTATTGCCGCAACAGCAGCGGGTATTATGTCCCGACTATCGGTATACACCTGGTATGCTATATATCCTGCCGCAACAGCGCACAGTCCCAGAATGATAGACTTGGCGATACGCCTTTTCTTTAAGGAGTCGCTGACGTTAGCGTAAATGACCATCGAGGTCACCTGGCCGCAATAGACGCAGAGTCCGTAGCCCAAGAGGACAAGCAGTATGAACCCGAAGGATACTCCGTAAGTCATGTTGATCCACGCATATTGATACAGCAGAAACAGGCCTACCATAATCGATGTACCAAGCTGTTGGATAAGTCCGTAGAAGAGGATTTTGTTAGACCGTATGGGCGAGACAAAGGCAAGGTTTACGTCTGCCATGGAAAACAGACTGCCGCCGCGGGTTATGCCGTTAAAGCATGTCATTATGTACATCGCTGCGAAGAGAAGGATCATTATAGCGAAGAGCTCAGAGACGTCGCGATATTCTTCCGGTTCTGAAAACCTTGGAGTCAGTATAGTAAAGACAAGAAGTCCAACGATTAGAAGCAGCACAATGAGCTGAACGGGACTTTTGATCAGTGACTTTAGCCAATTTTTCCACCGCGCTGCAAAGAGGTAGCTCAGTGCTCTCATGACTGATTCCGCACCCCTTCCGTATTCTCAAAGAAGAGCTCTTCGAGGGACTTGTCATCCGGTGCGCCGCTGTTGCCGTTGTTCACTTTTGAAGCGACTATTGCACCGTTGGCCATAATATGAGCTATGTCCCAGTAGTCCTCCACGCTGTCGATCATATGTGTGCTTATTAGCACCGAGGAACCCTCATTACGGAGCTCTTGAAAGACCTGTTTAAGCTCCTTTATAGCATACGGGTCTAGACCCACCATCGGCTCATCGAATATTATAACTGACGGCTTACGCAGGAGAGCACAGCAGATTGAGACCTTTTGCTGCATACCCTTGGAGAGCTCCTTTCCAAGCTTGTCGGAGAGATTTGAGAGGTCAAAGCGCTCCAATAGCCGCTCTGCAAGACCGTCATCCTCCAACCGGTTAGCTCTCCGGACGAATTCCAGATGCTCAGCCACAGTCAGCATGTCATACACAGCAGGTGTTTCGGGCACGTAGCCCAATGCCGCTTTTGCCTCAAGGGACCTGTTAGGGTGTTTGTTTATTGTAATTTCACCCTCAAAGCGTAAGAGTCCAGCGATACATTTAATTATAGTCGATTTGCCTGCACCGTTTGGGCCGAGCAGAATAGCGATTTGGCCATCATCCACACTAAAACTTATGTTGTCGTTCGCCTTGACCTTCCCGTAGAATTTCGTGACATTTTGCACATCTAACATGAAATCACCTTCAAAACATAGAATCTATCAGCATTACCAAAAGCATAACACAATTACCTTTATTTGTAAACTCGTAAGATTGGACACGTGGTATTACGCAGAGAGCATAGCCCAAAAGTGTTCAGAAATGTTCAGTAATGGAGTACAAAATACTGCTACAAGCATTATAAAAAATAATTAACGATAAATATTAAACTCAGCAAATTGTTGATATTTGCGTCAAATGTTGTCAGATTGGCTGAACCGAGAATGGTTTAATTAATAT
>FZPS01000009.1_pt127 | contig 11963 bp, 11 predicted proteins | sample 1817821 | NCBI WGS metagenome assembly FZPS01 (sample SAMEA104158645, study PRJEB21678) | metagenome | place: Germany | collected 2015-04-21 | reverse complement strand
TCTGATTTAAGTGTCCTAGCTGACTTAACTCAACTAAAAAGCCTTTATGCAGCCCAAAGCTACATCACCGATCTGAGTCAGCTGGCACGGTTGACTGACCTAGAAATTCTTCTTCTGTACGGGAATTGGATTGAGGATATTAGTCCCCTCGCTGAGCTAGTGAATCTGGAGCGGCTGGATCTCTCTGATAATCATATAACAGACATTGAAGCCCTTTCTGAGTTGAAGGAGCTGGTATGGCTCATGCTTGATTTCAATCAAATCAGCGATATCAGTGTCCTGCTCCAATTAACCAGTTTGGAGCAGGTCAATATTAGGGGCAATAATCTCGATTTAACCCCAGGCTCGGCTGCTCTGCAGATCATTGGGGAGCTTGAGGGACGAGGAGTCCAGGTGCTGTACTGATATTGATTTGCAAAGCCCTGCGGTCAACTCGCAGGGCTTTTTTCCTTAAAAATGCGCCCTGCTTGCCGAAAGCAGGGCGCATTTTGCAGGTGAATAATAATACTATATCGAAATATATTTACAAATCGATATCCTCAGTCAAACTGCGGGATTGGGAGAAGGGGTGACCGAGGTGAACATACTGGTACAGGCGAAACCCTTTCTGAAATGGGTCGGGGGCAAAACGCAGCTGCTTCCTGAGCTGACGAAGCGGCTGCCTCGGCAGATTAAGGAATCAGGTGTGATCAAAAGATATGTGGAACCGTTTGTAGGCGGGGGAGCCTTTTTCTTTCATCTGAAAAGCAGGTTTATGATTGAAGATGCTTACTTAATGGATATTAATCAAGAGTTAATGCTGGGCTATCAGGTTGTGCAGCGGGAGCCGGATGCTTTGATCCAACAGCTATCCCGTTTGGAACAGCACTATCTGGAATTAGACCAAGAAAGGCGGAAGGAATATTACTACACCATCCGCGACCGCTATAACAGGCAGAAGTGCAGAATTGATTTTCAGACTTTCACCACAGATTGGATTATCCCCGCAAGTTATCTGATCTTTTTAAATAAGACCTGCTACAACGGCTTGTATCGCCAGAACCAAAGGGGAGAATTCAATGCTCCCCACGGCCGATATGATTATCCCACAATCTGTGATTCGGAGAACATTAAAGCTGCCAGTCAAGCGCTTACCGGTGTAAACCTGATCTGCGGCGATTTTTACAGATCCAGACCATTTATTGATCAAAACACGCTTGTCTACTTTGATCCACCTTATCGGCCCCTTACCCGGACCTCCCGTTTTACCAATTACAGCAGCATTGATTTTACTGATGACGATCAGATCCGCTTAGCCGAGTACTTCCGGGAATTAGATGGGATTGGAGCCGCATTGCTGCTCAGCAACTCTGATCCAAAGGTGAGCGATCCCGATGATGAATTTTTTGATAAGCTCTACCAGGGATTTATAATCGACCGAGTTTATGCCAAACGCAGTATCAACTGCGATGGCAGCGGCAGGGGCGAGATCACTGAGCTGGTCATCAGGAATTCTTAACAAGACTCTGGAATTATCTGTTTCGGAGTCTTTTTTTTATTACATAGGAATTGTTAGTTGCGATGGTTAACCAAGGGGTATAGTGCGAAAATTAGAGCAAGGGGTAGTGCCATGGCTTCCTTGGGAAAATCGGCTGTAAAGATTATGGTTGTAATGCTTTTGTTGGGCGCGGCAAATAGTGCTCATGCTTTGGGCACACTAGATTTAACCGCTTGGACACCGGAGCAGGGAGTAACTGCCCTTGATGGTACATGGGAGTTTTATTGGCAGGCTCTGCTGGAACCGGACGATATTGCAGCCGGAGTCAGTTTGCCGGTAAACTACATTGATGTTCCCGGCAGCTGGAACAATGAAATCATTGCTGGGAAAAAGCTTTCCGGCTCAGGATATGCTACCTATCGGCTACTGTTTGAGGTGGATACTTCAGATAAACTAGCGCTGAAGCTGCCGCGGATGATGACCGCCTATCGACTCTATCTCAACGGCGAGCAGGCTGCCGCCAGTGGTGTGGTGGGAACTGATCGAGCTTCAATGTCTCCCCAATATCTGCCGCAGGCTGTAGTTTTTACTCCAAAGCAGGGAGAAAATGAGCTGATTGTTCAAGTCTCAAACTTCTATCACCGCAGTGGAGGTATCTTGGAGAGCATTGTCCTTGGCAGTGGGAAACAGATCATGGATCAGCGCTTCCGCAGCGTTGCTTATGAGCTGTTTGCTTTTGGCTGCTTATTTACAATGGGACTTTACCACCTAACGATTTACTTTTACCGGAAGAAGGAAGTCTATCCTTTGTATTTTGGGATTTTTTGCCTGCTTGTCGGCATTAGGACCCTGATTGTGGGTGAGCGGTTCTTGATCTATCTCTTTCCAGCCTTAAACTGGGAGTTTGTCCATAAGATTCAGACTTTGACGTATTATCTAGGGGTGCCGGCAATCCTTAAGTTTTTCCACGCGGTATTTTCCGATTTATATAATGCAAAAGTGGTGAAGCTTGCCGGTTTTTTCTCCGGTTTTTTCACCCTGCTGGTTATCGTCACACCGGTCCGCGTTTTCAGTGTAATTAATCCGGTATATCAGGTTTTTACTTTCGCTGTGATCGCCTATCTCTTACACAATTCTTTCAGAGCTCTGCACTCACGCGAAGAGGGAAGCGCGTTGATTATAGCGGGGGCCTTGGCTTTAATTCTGACTGCGATTAATGACATCCTCTATTTGAGTATCTGGCTTAACGATAATCGCCTGGCTTTTTTACGGTCATTTGTCAAAACCGATAATCTGTCAACTACTGGTCAGCTTATCTTCCTTTTTGCCCTGGCAGTCGTGATGGCTAACAAGTTTTCTCTTGCTCACCAGAGAGAAGAAGAGATGGTTCTGCACTTAGATCGACTGGTCCATGACCGGACAATGGCGTTAGCAAAATCTCAGCGTGAACTGGAGGAAGCTAACCGGACACTGCGGATGATATCGCGCAAAGATCCAGCTACCGGACTGTGGAACCGGAGATACTACGATGAAGTGATGGAGATCGAGTGGAGCCGCTGCCAGCGGTATGAGCGATCCATTGCCATGATGATCATTGATATCGATTACTTTAAAAATTATAATGACTGCTACGGGCATTTATCAGGAGATGACTGTTTGGTTACGATTGCTGAATGCCTTACCAATGTTTTTCAGCGCTCAACTGATCTGGTGGTTCGCTACGGCGGTGAGGAGTTTGTGGTGGTAATGCCGGAGCAGAGCTTTGACCAAGCGATGCGAATGGGTGAATTGGTCTGTGAAAAAGTTAAGGATCTGCAAATCCCTCATTCATGTTCACCCATCAGTTCTTGGGTAACGGTTAGTATCGGTGTTTCCGCTCTGATACCTGCGGAGACTAACAGCTACCAGGACTTATTTGAAGCTGCTGACCAAGCGCTGTATGAGGCCAAAGCGGCCGGACGGGATCAAGTTAGAGGAATTCGGTAATAATGATCCTGGGTTGGGGCAGGAACTCAGCCATGGCTGGATAAGTAGCATTAGATAAAATAAATTTGATATAACGGGAGAGAAATGATGCAGAATTCCTTCTTTTATGCCAGCCGCTATATGGCGAAATGGCTGTTTTTAGCTGTGTTAGTCGGCATCGGCGGTGGATTGGCAGCCGTAGTATTAAACAGTGCGATTGATTTTGTGACCGATTTGAGTGCAGCCATACCCGTATGGCTTTCCCCAGCAGTTGGCGCCGCGCTGATAGTAATTATCTACGCATACTGGGATCGCCAGGCAGCCGGTTCGGGAACCAACCACTATCTGTATGCTGTCAATATCGATAATGGTGATATGCGGTTTAGGACTTTATTCAGTAAGATTGCGGCTACTGCTGCCACTTTGGGGTTTCGCGGCAGTGGCGGCGTCGAAGGACCGATGGTTGTGATCGGGGGCAGTTTAGCGAAAGGATTATCGCGGATTCCATTTATTGGGAAGCTGCTTGATGACGATGATTTTCGCCTGCTTGCCATCGGCGGTGCAGCCGGTGCGGTTGGAGCTGTGTTCCGGTCCCCACTAGGGGGAGGCATTTTTGTTGTCGAGGTCTTATACCGGACATCCCTGCACTACCATGATCTTTTCCCGGCAGTGCTGTCCTCGACCATGGGTTTTGTTGCCTACTGCAGGTTCGCTTCAGGAACACCGCTGTTTATGATTCCTGATTACCTGCCCGATGCAGTCCATGTGCCTTGGTATATTGTTTCCGGATTGATCAGCGGCGCAATTGCTTTTCTATTTATGATTATCTTTGGTATGATTAAGCGGCAGATGCAGAGGATTGCCTTCCCCTTTCCGCGTCCGATTATCGGAGGAGTCCTAACCGGATTAGTGCTGCTGTGGGTGCCGGCTGTAGGTGGAACCGGTTCTGAAGTTATTCAGCAGCTGATAACTGAATCCCAATCATGGGTCCTGCTGCTGGCGCTGTTAGTCGGTAAAATCCTGGCCACTTCCTTTACTGTTGGTTCAGGTGGAAGCGGCGGTTTGGTGATTCCCGCGCTCTTTATTGGGGCTGTTTCAGGCAACTGGTTAGCAAGTTTTACAGCCGGGGGCGATCCGAATCTGACTGCCAGCCTGGTTGTATCGGGAATGGCGGCAAGTTTAGCTTCGATAGCTAATGTTCCCATTGCTGCTGCGGTTATGCTGATTGAAATGGTAGGGATGAACTTAGGAATACCCGTTGTATTAGGCAGTATCATTGGCTACGCGGTGGGCAGAAGCCGCACGGTTTATGATACTACCAGCCAGACCGAAGTAGAATTTGTGGAAGCTCAGCGCTTCCGCAAAAGGGATCGGGATACAGAAGAGCATTAAATCAAATTTACCCCCTAAGGTGATAGAACAGGGGGTATTTTTGATTAATCCAGGATACCAGTAGAAAAATCTATTAAGAGATAGTTGTCTGTTGTGAAAATATGGCAGAAACTTCTTGAAAATGGAAGAATCTTACTATCTATGATCTAAGCAGTTGTATTTATCAGACTGCGGCTCTATCAAAAGACACGGAAAAGGAGATGAAAAAATGAGTTTTCGCGGTAAGTCAATCGCACTAGTTTTGCTGTTGGTTGTTATGTTAAGTGGATGTCTGGGTGGCGGCGCAGGTAAATCTGGACCAAAATTCAATCTCGAAGTTTATGTGAGCGGACAGGGTTCAGTAAACTCCAAGGCTGGCGCCACCAGTATACCCAGCGATACCTTGGTAACCATTGAAGCCATTCCCGCATCTGGGTGGGAATTCAGCTATTGGATCGGTGATGTCAGTGACCCTTATTCACCTAAAACAGAGATTATGATGGATGAGGATAAGTCAGTCACAGCTGTAATGTACAGCGAAGAGGAAAGCATATTTTTCGAGACCAAAGATAGTTCTGGAGCCATCGTACCAGGGGTATCGTTGATGTTAACGGACAGCACCGGAAGCGTTACTACTAACAGCAGAGGTTTTGCAGTTGTAAACACCACCGCAGCGAGTACCATTGTTACTGGCGTTATGGATGGTTTTGTGGTAGAACCGACTCCTTTGGTCGTGCAAAAAGGTGATCGCATTTCATTTACCCTTAGTGAGGGATCAGTACCTCGTGTGTCCACGGCCGAACTAACAATTAACCATACTGTCTTTAAGGATACAGCAAAGCTCAATCCATTTTCATCGGCTAAGATTCGCGAGGCGATGAACTGGCTGATTGATAGAGAGTATATTGTCAGCAGCATCTACACTGATCACCGTCCATTGACAACAGTAGTAGTGCCAGATACCTTTGAGTACGAGCTTATGCTCGATACGATAGAGGCGCTGGAACAAAAGTACAGTTTTGATGCTGCCAAGGCTGAAGCGGTGATTCACGCCGAAATGGAGCAGCTTGGTGCTGAGTTAGTTGGTGGCATCTGGCACTATAAGGATGAACCCGTGGAAGTAAAATTCCTCATCCGTGATGATGAAGTTCGCACGAAATTAGGCGATTATATAGCGGATCAGTTAAAGAATGTTGGTTTTGCTGTTGAAAGGATCTACTTAAATGGAGGCCAAGCTGTCCCTATTTGGATGAATGGTGACCCAACAGATGGCGAGTGGAACTTGTATACCGGTGGTTGGATGGTCTCAAAAAATAATTTAAGCCATCACTTTCTGAAGCAGATTCACACGCCAGGCAGCCTAGGGCGTTTGGGGGAAGCTTACACTCATAATCCAGAGTTGATTGAGGTAGTAGATAGGTTGAATGGACCGTTTAATTCGGTGGAGGAGCGGAAGGAAGTGCTCAAACAAAGTCTTGAATTATCACTTCAAGATTCGGTCAGGGTTTGGTTGGTTTATCAGTAGATCAATAAATCACACGCGGAACCCCGGTGGCTGCAGCACCGGGGTTTTCGGTTACTATTTGGTCCCAGAGATTCCCTTAATTAGAAAATTAATCAGAACAGAAAGGATTGAGAATAGCGAGATCGAAGTAATAATCATGGTCACTCTTTACATAATTGAAAGCGAGGTGTAGTCCGTGGTAAGTACACGGAGCTTAGCTGCGGCACTGATTATTACGCTGCTGGTCTCAATTCAAGTTAGTGCGATCACGCCTGATCGCGGTTTGGAGAATCCTCTGTTATTATCTGAGATTGGTTATGGTTCGTTAGTTTATGGCAGTTTTAATTTGGACACACAGCATTACTTAGTATCCTACGCTGAGTATGATGTATTTGCAGAAGGGCATGGTGCTTTTATTTACCAGGTCGGCCAGGATGATGAAGCCGATATTTTCTCCTTTGTGGGTACTAAGGAGCTGGATCATACTCAGGTGGGATTTACACTTCACAGATTTTCTAATCCGGTGTCCGAATGGCTGGTAGATCTGGGAGTTGCTTATACAGCTGGAGACCTGGTCGCTCGGGTAGCGGTCCACTCCATCCCATTAAGTGACATCGAACAGATTCACGAACGGAGCAGTATTTCAGTTGGCGCAGCTGTAAACTTAGCAGACCTAGGATTGGTCGGACTCGATGCTCGGCTGCAGGAGCAGCAGTACGAGGGTTATGTGGTCTTGGAACCTCGACCTGACTTCACCCTGAGATTTAGTCTGCGCAGTAATGCCGACAAGTGGGATAAAGCTGGTTTCGATCTCTGGTACACTAGGGATCGCTTGATCGGGCATGTTGCTGTGGTGATGAGCCAGAATTGGCAGCGGGACATTCGTCTTGGTTTTGGAATTAGATTTTAAAGCACCAACCCTCATGGTTGCTGCTTTTTTGTTGTTCAATTTGTCACAATCTTGCCGCTCTGTCATTTGATAGTGGTTAATGTTCATTTAAATAATTTTATGAATTTTTATGTGGAAATCTAGACTTGTTTATGGTATTATCATGCTTAGATTCCAGTTAAAACCGCTGCTGTAGTAAATTTTTAAGGAAACGGAGGTAGTTAAGTGTCGAGCGAAATTATTCAATCCGTTATGTCGGCTGAGGCACAGGCCGAAGCGATTCGCAAACAGGCCGAAACCGAAGCTCAGGAAATAATCGCTGAAGCCTACAGCCAAGCCGATGAGCTGGAGAAACAGCTGATCCGGAATGCTGAAGCCGAAGCTGAGAAGATTATTGCCGATGCTCGCAGATCAGCTGAGGAAGCGACAGCCAAACTGCAGGTCGAAACTAAAGCTGAATGCGACAAGATCAGAGCCGAAGCAGCAGCTCGCCTAGACCAAGCCGTTGAACTTATTATAGAGAAGGTAGTGAACGCGCATGGCGGTCGTTAGCATGAACAAGCTCATGCTGGTTGGTTTAAACGCCGATAAAAACCAGATCCTGTCTGAACTGATGACTCTGGGCGTTGTTGAAATAACTTCCCACGATTTAACCAGTTCGGAATGGATATCCCAGTGGTCGCACCTCGTTACCGAAGAGGACCGCAGCGATGCCATTGAAGCTTTAAACGGCCAAATTGAGCAGACAGCAGCAGCTTTAGGAAGACTAGCCCGGTACAATGGCGGGAAAAAGCCTCTTTTTGCCGCTAAGAGATCAGTATCGGTCAGCGAATTTGCAGCAGTAGAAACTGAGCACGCAAGGTTACAGGAAATTGTCACGGATATCCTCCGTCTTGGCAGGGAGCAGCAGGAACTCCAGAATCAGCGCAACAAAGCTGAAAATCTGATTGCATCTCTTCAACCGTGGCAGCCATTAGATATTCCTCTTAATTTTAAAGGCACCGAATATACAAAAGTTGTACTAGGTGTTTTACCTCCATCTGTTGATGCAGAAAAAGTCAAATCTGAATTAACATCCGAAGTACCCGCAAGCTATCTAGAAGTAGTTACTCACGATAAATTCCAGCAGTATGTATTTTTAATCTATCATCACCAACTGCAGAGCGCAGTTGACAATGTGTTGAAAAACTTTGACTTTGTCCCGGTTAGTTTCAGCGGCATGACGGGAACCGCGGCGGAGCGAATTCGCGAAGCTGAGCAGGAAGTTAAAGCTCTTGACCGCGCGTATCAAGAAAAAGAAGCAGCGATAGCCGCTTATGCTGTGGAAAAATTTAATTTAGAGCTCTATTACGATTATCTCACCGGTCAGCGGGATAAAGAAACCGCGTTAGAAACTTTGACCAATACTGAAAGCGTCTTTTTAATCGAAGGATGGCTGCCGGCAGAGCTCAGCGATGAGATCAAACGCCGCCTTAATGAGCAGTGGACCTGTGTTGTGGAAATCAGTGAACCGGCAGAGGACGAAGAGTTTCCCGTACTGCTGGAAAACAGCAGCCTCGGCGCCAGTGTTGAGGGCATTACCGCTATGTACGGGCTGCCAAACTGCCGCGAACTCGATCCCAACACCATAATGGCTCCCTTCTTCATCGGCTTTTTTGGTTTGATGCTGGGAGATGGCGGATACGGAGTGGTCATGACTCTTGCCGCCTTATTTGCCCTGTGGAAGTTCGATTTTGATGCGAATATGAAGAAATACGCCAAACTGGTTCTGTACTGCGGCATTGCCACTATGTTCTGGGGCTTGATGTTTGGCAGCTGGTTTGGAATCGAGTATTTCGGCGAAAGGCCCTTATGGCTTAATCCGACTAAAGAACCGGAAGAAATGCTCAAGTGGTCCCTCTTGTTTGGGGTACTCCATATCTATGTGGGCATTGCAGTTAGGGGAGTAAACCACATCCGCAACGGCAAGTACATCGATGTTTTATGGGATGTAGTGGCCTGGTATGTGCTGTTTACCGGATTTGTCTTTGTGGTGCTGCCTTTCGTGCCCGCCATGACCTTAGAGGATACCACCTTCTGGGTGGATTTGGGTAAAAAAATGATGGCAGTTGGCGCAGTCGTTCTGATCTTAACTCAAGGGAGGGAGAATAAGGGCATAATATCCAAATTAGTGTCAGGTGTCGGCAGTCTCTATGACCTAGTGAGTTTCCTAAGCGATGTGCTGTCCTATTCCAGGCTGTTAGCCTTGGGTCTGGCTACTTCAATCATTGGTACCATTGTCAATCAAATTGCCACAATGGCCGGTCTGAACAACATTTTTAAGATATTAGTTGCAGCGGTAATCGCGATAATTGGCCACAGCCTGAATTTTGCAATCAACGCGCTCGGTGCTTATGTGCACTCAAGCCGGCTGCAGTACATTGAGTTTTTCGGGAAGTTTTATCAAAGTGGAGGCAAGCCCTTCAAGCCTTTAAAGTACAAGACTAAGTATGTCAATTTAAAAAACTAGGAGGTTGTGAATATGGAATTCTTACAGGGAGATCTCATTGGTAACATTTTAGCAGTTTTGGGAGCAGTATTTGCCTTTATTATTACGGGAATCGGCTCAGCCAGAGCAGTTGGTGCCGGTGGTCAAGCAGGTGCCGGTGTCTTGACTGAAGACCAGGATAAGTTTGTTCCGGTCATGATTCTCCAGGCTCTGCCCAGTACTCAAAACATTTACGGTTTCGTTATCGCGTTCTTGATTATCGGTAAGATCATTATCGGTGAACCTCTTGATTTCGGTGCAGGTTTGACCCTCTTCTTGGCATCACTGCCAGTTGGTATTGTCGGCTATGTATCAGCAGTTCTGCAGGGTCGCGTGTCTGTAGCCGGTATTCACATGGTAGCTAAACAGGCTGAAGGTATGATTAAGGGTGTCGTACTGGCGCTGATGGTTGAGATGTTTGCGATTCTCTCATTGATCATCTCGATTCTGATCATTGGTAAGGCTTAATATACGCATAAGGAAGTGTCCTGAAGATGACAGGAGTAGAGCAACTAACAAGTAAAATTATAGAAGATGCAAAACTAAGAGCTGCTGAAAGAAAAAAGCAAGCTGAGGAGGAAAAAGCAGCGATTCTGGAGCAGACCCGGGAAAGAGCGCAGGTAGAGTGCGATAAAATCACCGCTGAAGCTAAAGCGCGCGGTGAAGAACTCTACAACCGCTTGATTTCTGTTGCCCAGCTCAATGCCCGCAAAGAAAAGCTGCAGGCGAAGCAGGATGTGATTGCCTCCGCTTTTGACCAAGCTCTGGCCAAGCTCCGCTCCCTTCCGGATGATCGGTATTTTGATCTGATCAAAGACTTAATCGTCCAGGGCAGCACAACGGGCTCAGAGCAGATTATTTTATCCGAAGCTGACCACAAGCGCCTGCCGGAGGGTTTTTTGGAGCAAGTTAATGCTGTGGTTAAAGAGAAGGGTCTTTCCGGTTCACTTAAACTGGCGCAGGAGACTGGGCCGATTCAGGGTGGAGTGATTCTCAAGGCCGGAAATATTACGGTCAATTACACCTTCGAAGCGCTGCTGAAGCAGAATTACGACCAACTTGCCATGGAAGTAGCCGGTTTGTTATTCTCTTAATTTGAAAATGAGGGAAGCGAAATGATACAGTCTATGGATACCAAATATGCATATGCGGTTGGGCGCATTCGTGCCATTGAGCAGCGGATGCTGAGCCGCGCTGCGCTGGAGCGGATGATTGAAGCCGATTCAGCCGAGGATGCGTTTAGAATCTTAAGGGAGGCGAATTATGGCTTTTCAGCCGGTGAGAGCACTGCTTTAAGCTACGAGCAGGTTCTTAATGAAGAGCTGGTTAAAGTCTATAATTTGCTGATGGAGATTGCTCCGGATCCGAAAGCGTTTGATCTGTTTTTTATCAAGAACGACTACCACAACTTCAAAGTATTTTTGAAGGCAGAACTCTCTAATCAGGAAATGGCAGAGCAGTATTTAGCCGAGCCCAGCTTATTTAATCCGGATCAAGTAGCGGCGATGTTTAGAGAGCGGGATTTCTCCAATCTGCCACAATCGATGCAGGCGGCGATTGATGCCTGTTTCGATGCTTTCAGCAAAACAGCGGATCCCCAGCTGATTGACATCATTCTTGACCAGGCACTCCACAGCGATATGCTGGCGCTTGCCAAACAACTGAAGAACTCATTTGTGAGCCAGATTGTAAGTTCTACGCTTGACCTGGTTAATTTGAAGATTGTGCTCCGCACAAAGCTGATCAATCAAGATTGGGAGTTTTTGGAGCGCTTCTTGATTCCCGGCGGCAGTTTTGGCTCCAAGTTTTACCAAGGGCTTTTGGAGCTGGAATTTGACCAGTTTCCCCAAGCGTATGAGGAAACCCCATACCATCAGCTCTTGGCAGATAGTATGCGGAAATTTAAAGCTTCCAACAGTCTCGCCGGATTCGAAATGCTCTGCGATAACTACCTGATGGATCTGCTTAAGAAAACCAAGTTTGCCATATTTGGTATCGAACCGCTGGTTACATACTTGCTGGCGAAAGAGCTGGAAGTGAAAAATGTCCGGATTATTATGGTAGGTAAGATAAACCAATTAGCACAAGATGTCATCAGGGAAAGGCTGAGGGAAACCTATGTATAAAATCGGTGTAATCGGTGATAAGGACAGTATTCTCGGCTTTAAGGCCATCGGGATGACTGTATTTCCAGTTGAAGATTCGTCCGCAGCCAAAGCAGCCCTGGAAG
>FZPS01000094.1_pt353 | contig 11964 bp, 12 predicted proteins | sample 1817821 | NCBI WGS metagenome assembly FZPS01 (sample SAMEA104158645, study PRJEB21678) | metagenome | place: Germany | collected 2015-04-21 | reverse complement strand
GGCTTTCATCAGGTTATCTTCGGTACGGTCGCCGGGGCCATACAGCGGGAAGTCCTGCCAGATCAAGCCAGCATTGTACCATTCATTGAGCTTGCGCACTCCCTCTTTGTAACCAGGCAGCAGCAGGTGCCTGTCATCGAAGCCGTAGACCCAGCGGTCTCTCTCAGTGAGGGAATCAGGAACAAAGGAAGTCAAGAGATAGTTGTTCCGCCAGCCCACGTCAAAGCTGGTGGAGTAGGGAATCAGCTTGTCGGCATCTTCTCCCAAGAGCAGTTCTGCGTTCTCCTTAAACGCATACAGCATTGCTTCGAACTCTTCTAATGAGGTGGGCTCCGGAATACCGAGCTTCTTCAGCCAATCTTCCCGTACAAAGGTGTTGATGCGCGTGTCGTGTACCAGCCGGGCTTCGATAGCCCAGATGGTGCCCGTCTCTGGATTCTTGTTCCAGTAAAGGTTCTGTTCACCCAAGAATTCCCACAGATCGGGCAGAAGGTCGCGGTATTCCTCTAGATAAGGCGCGAGGTCCAAGACGCCGCCCATGTTAGCATAGGTGAGAATCGTTGGATAGCTGTAAGTAACACAAATGTCTGGCGCATCTCCAGCGGCGAGACGGTTGTTCAGCACTTCCACTTCGGTCCAGCGGGGCACCGGCACGAACTCCACTTCAATATTGTGGTCCCGCAGCACACCCTCTTTAATCCAATCCGTCCAGAAGTTGTTTTCCGGTGGGGTCCCACCTGGGTTGCTTCGATCATAGATTTCCACTGTGATCTTCCTGGTGGTGGTAAACCGGCCGTTCACCAGTTCAGCGGAAACCGTCGAACCGAGCGCCAATGCCATGACCAACGTCAGACAAACCAGTACTGCTAAGCGACTCTTCCTCACTGTAATCATCCTTTCTCTTGTTGTTTATGCTAGACACGCCCGTGTCTTGACACCAACCAGGACAAGGTTAGTCCTTGAGAGCTCCCAGAGTGGCACCAGAGATGAAGTACTTCTGCAGCCAGGGGTAGACAAGCAGGATGGGAACCGTGGCAAATACCACCGTCGCGGACTGGAGGGTATCAGATAGGCCCGGTGCACTGGCAAACCCCTCCTGCGTTGCCACCTCGATGCTGGTGATGCTCTTTAAGATGTTGTACAAGAGCAGCTGAATCGGATGCCAGCGGCGGTCGTTCATGTACATTAGGGCATCGGAGAAGCCGTTCCAGCGACCCACCGCGTAAAACAGAGACAGGGTGGCAATTACCGGTTTAGACAGCGGTAGGTAGATGGAGAACAGGATCCTTACAGGGCTTGCCCCGTCTATTTCCGCCGATTCCCGCAGACTGTCGGGGATGCTGTAGAAGAAGGTCCGCATGATGATCATGTAAAACACGCTTAAGGAGTTGGGAATAATGAGCACCAGTGGGTTGTTCAGCAGGCCCAGGTCTTTATACAAGAGATAGTGGGGAATCGTGCCGGCATTGAAATACATGGTAAACAGGATCAGGGTGTTAAACAGCCGCCGACCCTTGAGTTTGTCATAGATGAGGGGATACGCGCACAAGGTAGTCATGGTCATGGAAACAAAGGTACAGATCACAGTTAAAATAGCCGTCCAACCTAGCGACCAGGTATATCTGGAGTCGCTCAAAACTAATCGGTAGGCAGTCAAGTTCCAGCCCTTCGGCCACAAAAGGACTTCTCCCCTAATGATGGCTTCGGTGGAGCTTAAGGAGCGCGCAGCAATATTCAGCATTGGCAAGAGGCAGGCGATGATCAGCAATACACATATGAAGGCGATTACTAAATCAGCTGCTTTTGTGCCTTTTGACTTGACCATGACAGACGTCCTTTCTCCAAGATCCCCCGGAGGTTACCAGATACCCCGCTCGCCAAAGCGCTTGGCTAACGCATTGGCTGCCATGAGGAAAACTACGCAGACCACTGATTGGAAGAGTCCCACTGCCGCGGCCAGTGAAAACTGCAAGCCGCGAATTCCATAGGTGTAGACGAACGTAGCGATTACGTTGGATACGCTGTGCACAAGGGAATTGCCGAGCGCCATGGGGCGGTCGAATTCGCTGCTGAGAATGTGACCGAGGCTGAGGATGAGCAGGGTGACGATCGTTGGTTTCAGACCGGGAAGGGTGATGTACCGGATCCTCTGAAACCGCCCTGCACCATCAATCGCCGCTGCCTCGTACAGCTCGGGGTTGATGTTTGTCAGGGCTGCCAAATAGATAATGGTATTCCAGCCCACGTTCTTCCACACACCGAGGAGCACGTAGGTAAACACCCAGTACGTGGGGTGATTGAGGAACGGAATCGGGCTAAACCCAAGCCGCTTCAGCACGATATTAAACAAGCCATTGGTTGGGGTAAAGAGCTGTACTGCTAGTCCCGAGATAATAATCCACGATAGAAAGTGAGGCATGTAGGCTACAGATTGGGTAAAGCGCTTAAACCGTTTGTAGGGGAGTTCATTGAGCAGTAAGGCAAGGATAATTGGGGCTGGAAACCCGATCACCAAGTCGAGGAAATTGAGCATGAATGTATTGCGTACGGCATAGAGGAAGTCCCTGTTGGAAAAAGCCCGGATGAAGTATTCCAGCCCATTGTTGCGCGCCAGCGGCATGTCCCAAACGTTCTGTACGATGCTGTAGCGCTTGAAGGCAATTTGAATGTAGGTCATGGGGATGTAGCGAAAGATGATGAAATACGCTAGTGGAATGGACAGCATTGCGTAGAGCGACCAGTATTTGCGCAGATAATTGACAGCGCTCCGACGCCTTGCGGAAAACGGTAGAGCCATGCATACCAACCCCCGCTGTCGGTGAATACTACCATGGTAGTATACCCATATAATATGCCATTCCTTGACATAAGTCAACAGGTATTCTTTACGTTTGGGGTGATTGTTTTACCCTTTAAATAGATTTGCAGAACCGCTTAACCACTCCTCCTTTGGCCGTCGGGAACCAGCGGGCACAACAAAACCCCGCTTCAGCAGGGGTCTCAGCCGTTTGAGCTGGCAAAGGTGCGTCACAAAAGGCAGCGGCGCTATGTCCCTGCGGCCCCTCCCACTGACGCACTGCGGATCGTTACCACCCCGTTGACCACAAGGTATGCAGCAACGGCTGCAGAGCCAATCATGTCCACAACGGCTGCTGCCGCAGTGTGAGGCGCGAAAAACACAACTCCAAGGGCAAGCGTGACACAAGCATCCACCAGCGTCTTCGCACCGTACAGCTTCCCTTGGCTGGCTAGGATGACATCAGCTGTCTGGCGGTGCAGCTTGCGGTAGCGCAGCCAGAACCACAGATTGGTTAGTCCCCCCAGCGAAGCGATGATTAACGCCGGCAGCACATTTCCCACCGTCGCACCCTTGGCAAGCAGAGCAATTAAGGCCATAGCTGCGCCAGACAGGCACATTGCCAGGCCTACACACGTTCCTGCCGTCCTTTCCAGCCGCTCCTTTTGCTGCTGATCTGCACCACCACGGCGGTACAAGATCCGATATATCACAAGTGATACAAGTGTCGCCCCAAGTTCTGCTGTGCGCCGCACAAAATCCGCCAGCTGCGTTGCGGAACGGCCCATAAGCAGAGCAGCTCCCAACACGATGGGGCCGGGAGAACTCAAGAGAACAGAGGCGAGGAGAGTGCGTTCACCAGATTTGCGTTCCACCGCCTCACACTCCCCACAGACAGATGAGGGGTATCAAAACGGTCACAGCCGCGAGGGGACAGGTAATGGTATCCATCCCGTCTTTGGTGTAAAGCTCCACGATGGCGCACACAAGGGCAGTCACTGCCGCGGTGGGAGCATACGCATACCAAGGCAGGACACCGTTGGCAACCAGAACGACCAGAACCGCGATAAAGGACACCACAAACATGGCCGCGGTACCCTCAAGGCTCTTGCGCCCTTCCACAAACGGGCCTTCAACGTAGCGCCTGCCAAATCGCTTCCCCACCAGTGCCGCCGCGGCATCACCGGTGCCCCAGCCAAGGACAGCAGCAATCACGAGGTATTTCTGCCCCAGTCCACCCCAGCAGAGGACAATCAGGATCGCATAGGTGAGAGAAGCCACGATGAGACTGCGCTTGATCTCACCAGGTTTCCGTTCGATCAAGAGCTGAGTGAAGCTCAGCAATCGCTCACCGATGGCTAAGATAGGATACACCACAACCATAAATGCCGCCGCAGCCAAAGCCGCCAGCCACCAGGTATTGAAGGCGTATACGTAAATGAAGCTGGAGCCCAACAGGATAAAATGCAGCATTTTGCGGAAGACTTCCCGCGGCACAGCCAGAAACCGCCGCACCACGAAAGCTCCTAGTACGCTGGCCAGAAAATAGATGAGCAGTATGGCGCAGCCTCTAATATACTCTTGCAACATTATGTTTGAAGCCTCCAAGTCTAGGCTAGCTGCAAGGCTTGATGGCCCTGGTGGCAAAGTACTGCGGCGCGTACTCCCGCAGCAGTCCCTCTCGGTCCCGGTCTTCATACAAATCAGTAAGGATGAAACCGGCCTTGAGCTGCCCTCCGATCTGTTCCTCCAATGTATGGCTGAACTGGATTCCGTGATAGTTGTCGATCAAACTCTGGTACTCTTCCTCAGAAGCATTACGTAGGGGATTATATGGCAGTTTGTTCGTAATAGTCAAGGGAAGTTTTCCGTCGTCGTTGACAAGAAAGTTCAGGCCGTTGTCCATGCCAGCTAAGAGCACCCCGCCGGGCTTGAGTATTCGGTAACATTCGTTCCACACGTGGTAGACATCTTCCACATAACAGTTGGAGACAGGATGAAAAATAACGTCGAATTCATCGTCGGCAAACGGCAGCGGCTTGGTCATATCCCCCTTGACGATCCTAATTGTATATCCTTCTCGCTCGGCTACTTCCCGTTCCAAGGCAAGCTGCTGATCGGAGTAATCAAAGACTGTGCAGTCGGCACCCAAGGCAGCAAAGATGGGCATCTGCTGCCCGCCGCCGCTCGCCAACCCCAAAATCCTCGTGCCCGCAAACGGCGGAAACCACTCCTTGGGTACAAACCTTGTCGGTGTCAGATATACACCCCACTCCCCTTGCTGGGCCTTTGCGAACTCGTCATGGGTGACGGGGATGGACCAATCAATTCCTGTCTTGGCCCAATGATCCCATGTGAGAGCGTTGATTGCGGTGTAATTAGTGCGATCCTCCATCGCGTGCTCCCTCCGTTAGTGCCTCAATTTCCTGCAGGAGCTCTCTTAGAAGGGCGACTCCCTGCCGTGTCTTGCCAGGGTCTTGGGAAAACAAGCTAATGGCCTGTTCGATCCTGGGTTTATAGCCTTCCGGTCGGACGGGAAACTCTGCGACCATCTGCACGGCGCGTTTTTCGTTAATGCAGTACTCCTCGTTTAGGGCAAACAGCACTTGGTTCAGGCAGCCCAGAGCGCGATAGCAGTGTCCCCATACATAGGCAAGGTCATCTTTATCAATGTTGTTCTCGGCGTGCATGAGTGAAAAACCAGCCTCAAACAGGAAGTAATCCACGATCTCCCGCTGCAGAGCAGCTGGATAAGGCTGGGTCACTGCCTTCAGCTGGGCAAGGCGTCCGTAGGGATCGTGGAAAATCCTGCAGATGGCAAGTTCCCCCATGTACATCGCGCTGATATAGGCGTGGGGATGGCCGGCTTGGTAATGGGATGACACCTTCCCCGCCAAACAGTCCGCGATAACCTGGGCCACCCTGTGGATGTCCCGCAGGATGAAGTCCACGTGCATCCCCTGCACGACCAGCCAGCCGCCGGCATTTACCCACGGTCCCCAACCGCCGAGCGGTGTCACAAGATTCTCTCGCCGCTCATCATCGAGCTGCGCTGCAGCCGCGCTGAGATGGCGAACGTCAAAGCCGGCGTCTTCGTCGTAATAGATGCCAATGTCAATGTCAGAGGTAGGCTGATGGGTGCCCCTGGCTCGGGAGCCGCCCAGCACCACTCCGACAATGCCAGGGACATCCTGCAGTGCGCCTATCACTTGGGAAACAATCGCGTCCGCAGTCACGCTCCCTATTCCCGGCTCGACTTCTGCCACACGCCTTCTGAATCTCAGCATCACTCTTGAGCCTAGCCCCCGCGCGGGCGTAATACTCGTCGCGCAGAATCCCATAGCATACCACGTCACAGCGTTGGCCCCACTTTTGAATGTGCCGCCGCATGACGCCTTCTTTTTCCATGCCGAGCTTTTCCATGACCCTACCGGACGCTGGGTTGTTGCTGAAGTGAAAGCCATAGATCCGCTCAAGGCCAAGTTCCTTAAATCCATACTGCATCACAGCCTGTTCGGCCTCGGTGCAGTACCCGTGGCCCCAATACTCCATACCCACCCAATAACCGATTTCCGCCCGGCGGTGTTCTAATTCAGGCATGAGGCCGATCGCGCCAATGAGCAGGCCATCCCGCAAGCAGATAGCTAAGTTGAGCACTTGTTGATTCTCAAAATCCTGAGCGTGGGTACTGATCCACTCCTCTGCCATCCCATCCTCATAGGGATGGGGAATGGTCAGCGTGGTCCTGGCAATCTCCATTCTCCCAGCTAGAGCCTGCACGCGCGGAGCATCGTCAAGGGTGAATGCGCGCAACACCAGGCGATCCGTAGTCAGCGTTGGCAGCTTACTCATGATGACTCGTTTCTCCAACTTCAGCGTTCGCTGCTGGCTTCTCCATGACCTTCGCTTCACTGCGGATGATCAGCCAATAGGAGATGGCGAAGGCCGCAAGGTAGACGCCAAAATCCACTACGAACTCAACCCAGTTAAACTCAGCTAACGTAAACTTGGAAAACCCGATCACAGCCATGGAAATCCGGTGCAGTGCCCAGGCCAACACCAGAATCTTCACGTAGCGATACAGTTTACCCATCTGTGCGCCCCCTTCCTCGAATGCCATTCTTGTCACATTACACACAACTGCTGTTTTGTCCTGCAATACCTGGGGGATGACATAGGCGAAAAGCGGCAAACCTAACTAGGAACGCTTGATTTCCCACGCGAGGTGAATCAGAGTGCTTTTGCAGGATCGAGTCATGCGAGGTGTGGTTGTGGGTCTCCTGGCAGATGCCGTCAAACTGACGGCGAATTACCTTGCTTTCCGCGCAGGCCTTACGCAGGTAATCTTTTGGCAGCTCACATCAACCTACATCCTCCCGGCAGAGGAGATAGTCCAGCCGCTTGGAATCCTTGTTGGTGCGCTGGTGGATATCACGGTCTCCGCATCCCTGGGAGTGCTGTTTCTCTATGTGCTGAAATACACGGGCAGTGAATACCTGTGGCTCAAAGGCCTTGGCTATGGAATGCTGACGTGGGCGGGTCTGTTTGCCACACTCCTTGGACCCCATATCGAGAAAAAAGTCCCCCAAGATGCGGCGGGCATCCTTGTGACCATTGTCGCACACGCCTGCTTCGGATTGGCGCTGGCATGGTTCAGTAAGCTGTACCTAGAGCGTGCGGACTAGCTGACGCTTTGCCAAATAGGTTCAGCCGTGCGGGATTTTCCCACTGCCTACCCCCAGAGGAGCCGCGCCCTTACTGTAGAATATAGTGAGGATATATACTACAAACAAGCTTAGGAAAGGACAAGAAAGATGCGCAAATCGCTTTGCTTGTTGGTAAGCTGCGCGCTGCTCACGGCCCTGCTTGGGATCGCAGGCCCTGCCGATGCCCGGGAGCTGCCTACCACGGTTGTGCTTGACTTTCTGACCATCAATGCACAAGGGGAATACATTGAACCGACTCTGCTGCAGCAGCCGGATATCATCAACCTCTCGCGGGTGATGGCTCTAGGAATTGCGGCCCGCTTGGTCCAATACGGGGAGTTTGATGTGCTGGACAATGTCACCCTGCTGAGCAGAGTTGATGCTCTGCCTTACGAACAAAGTGCCTCAGCGTATGAGCGGGCAGCGGCGCTGTTCGAGGTTGGAGTTGCAGATGAGGTCATTACTGGGTCCATCACACTTCTACAGAATACCGCGGTCGTCGGGGTGCAGCGCTTTGCTAACGCCGATGGAACCCCTGTTTTGGTTGGCTCGTCCCTGGCCAACACCAGCCGCGTCGCAGATGCCCCCACCTTGATCGACAAACTGCTCAGCGAGCTGTTTCCGCCCGAGGTACAGGTCATCGAACGCTCCATTGAGCAAGTGTTTACCGTTCCCAGCCAGCTCCGCATGAATCTGGGTTCGTCGTATCAGATCACGGCCTATGCCTTGGATTCCATGGGCCGTCCGATTCCTGATCCCGAATTCCTGTACTTTGCCAGCGATGAGTCAAAAATCGAAGTGACGGAGGACGGCGTGATCCGGGCACTACAGCCGGGAACTGCCACGGTAACGGTGCGGGCCATCGGCCGCACCGCCCGCTCCGGTTCCCCCGCGACCATGACAGTCACAGTTATCCCGCCCGCCTTAGGAGTGCGAGCGGGTACGATCATCACAAACCGCCAGGGCATTGATGGGCGCCCCATGCGGCTGGGACTGCGACTTACCCCTGCCTTTGAACAGCGCAATATTGAGCAGAAGGTGCCTTCGGGAGACACAAGCAACCCCTTGGGGTTTATCAGTTCGTTCTTCAGTTCCCTATTGACCAATGGGCTGATCACCATTGACGTGGATTTTGATCCCACCCGCGAACTGCTGTTTGCCTTCAGCGGAGTACAGCGCTCCGCGGCAGGGTATATCGGGACGGGGGTCGGATACGTCACTCCCTTTGAGGACATATCCGAGGAGCAGGGCTTCCTATTCCGCTTTACCCTGGGCACCCAATACCGACCTGGCAATCGGGTAGCGCTCCCCATTGAGGCAGCCCTGGACGCGATTTTCCCCACAACCGATGCCTTCAAGCCGTCGTTTAGAGTAGGGATCAACGTCGGGCTCGACCTGTTCCCGTAAAGCAACCGTTAGGATATGCAAAAAGGCGTGCCGGCCTCCACTGCCTGCACGCCTCTCTTTCTTTCTGGATGCTGATCGATACAGCCGGTAAAGGATCTTAACGACGGCTGCCTGTAATGATGTCAAACGCCACTGCGATGACGAAGATCAAACCCTTGATCATATACTGGAACGAGATATCAACGCCTAACAGGTTCATGCCATTTGTGAGGGACATGATGACCAGTGCCCCAACGATGGTGTTGGTCACTCTCCCGATACCGCCGCTTACAGATACACCGCCAATGTAGCTTGAGGCAATTGCATCCAGCTCAAAACCAAGTCCAGCCGTAGGTGTGGCGGAAGCCAGGCGCGATGTGTAGAGGATGCCCGCCAGCGAAGCAAGCAGACTCATGGAGCAGAACACCAAGAAGGTAACCCGCCTAACCTTAATGCCTGACAGCTCCGCTGCCTCCGGGTTGCCGCCAATGGCGTAGATGTGGCGGCCAAATCGCGTTTTTGTAAGCAAGAAATGGTAGATGGCCAATACGCAGGCAACAATGACGGCAGTCCAAGGGAGCCCGCGGTATGTTGCCATAATCCAGGTCCCACCGAGAATCAGTGCACTGGCAAATACAAGCTGAGCACCAAACACCACTGGTGAGGTGGTCTTGAAATTGTACCGCTGCAGACTGCGGCGGGCCCTAACCTGCGTCGCCACCATGAACGCTACCAACACTAAACCGATGAGCATGGTCAACAGGTGGAAGCTCAGCGAAGCACCCCACGGCAGATCGGGGATGTACCCATTGGAGAACTGCAGGAACGTCCTGTCCCGCACGATGATAGTACCGGTGCCGGCAGTAACCCAGGACAAAAGACCCCGGAAAATGAACATACCCGCCAGCGTCGTGACAAAGGCTGGCACGCCAATAACGGTGACCAAGAATCCTTGGTAAATGCCAATGACAATCCCGCACAGCAGCACAATGGGGATCACCAGCCACACATTCCAGCCGTTCATCAGGAGCAGAGCGGCTACCGCCCCCGTAAAGCCTGCCACAAAGCCTACAGATAGGTCAATGTGCCGGATAATCAGGATCAGGGTCATACCGATGGCCAAAACTGCCACGTACCCTGTTTGGTTCACCAGATTAACAAGGTTGCGGGGTGAAACGAACAGGCCTTGTGTGGCAATGGTAAATGTGATAAAGATTACTACCAGTGCGATGTACATCGCATACTCGCGGATGTTTTCCCTTAAGAGCGCTGCAACTTCAGCACCCAAACTCTGCTGTGCTTGTGGGGGCTGCTGAGCCCGGGAAACTGAAGCGTTTGCTTTTTGAGTTTTCATCGGACAGGCACCTCCCTTGTTCTCGTTGCCATAGCCATGACAGTTTCCTCCGTTGCTTCTTCTGCTGGCAGTTCACCAGTTATGGTACCTTCTGCCATTACATAGATCCGATCGCTCATGCCTAAAACCTCCAGCAGTTCGCTGGAAATCATGATAATGCTCATGCCCTGCTCCACCAGCTGGTTCATGAGGGTGTAAATCTCGAACTTCGCCCCTACATCAATGCCGCGTGTGGGCTCGTCGAGAATCAAGAGGTCTGGTTCGGTGTACAGCCACTTCACCACCGCCGTCTTCTGCTGGTTGCCTCCAGATAGGGTCCCCACGAGCGTCTGCACGCTGGGGGTCCGAATGTCAAAGGCTTCTTTGAACCGATTCGCCACAGCAATCTCTTCGTTTTCGTTGACCACCAGGCCCCGCACCAAGCGCTTCAGGCCGGCGATGGAGATGTTAAACTTCACATCCTGAATCAATATCAAGCCTTTGCCTTTCCTGTCTTCGGTGGCATAGGCTACACCGTTTTCAATGGCGTCATAGGGATGCCTAAAGCGCATGGGCCTGCCTTTGACCAGCATCTCGCCTTCTGTGATCTCATAGCCCGGCACATTACCGAACAGGCTCATTGCCAGCTCCGTCCTACCCGCGCCCATGAGGCCGGCGATCCCTACGATTTCTCCCTTATGCACCTTCAAGTTGACTTTGTGGAGAATCTCCCGCCGTGTTTCTCGATCTACAACACTCCAATTCCGCAGTTCAAACACAACTTCCTTGGAGGGAGATGACTTGCGTGCTGGATATATATTCTCAATCTCCCGCCCAACCATATACCGGATGATGTCCTGCTCGGTGATCTTCTGCTCTCGGGCATCCATAGACTTGATCACCTTGCCGTCCCGGAGCACGGTAATCGTATCCGCGATGGCGAGCACTTCTTTCAGTTTGTGGGAGATCATGATGGAAGTCACGCCCTGCTCCTTGAGGTCCCGCAACAGGTTGAGCAGGTTTTCACTGTCATCGTCATTCAGTGCCGCAGTCGGCTCATCTAGTATTAAGAGCTGAACATCTTTGGATAATGCCTTTGCAATTTCCACGAGCTGCCGCTGGCCTACACTGAGGTGCTTTACCTTGGTGGCTGGATCCATGTTGAGTCCAACCCGCCGCATCACCTCCGCAGCACGGACGATGGTTTCGTTCCAATCTATAACCATACCTTCGGTGATTTCGTTGCCCACGAAAATATTCTCGTAAATGGTGAGCTCAGGAAAGACAGCCAATTCCTGATAGATAATCGCAATCCCACACAGGGTGCTGTCACCAATGCTGCGGAATTGCTGAGGCTGGCCGTTAAGTATGATTTCACCTTCAAACGTACCAACTGGGTAGACGCCAGAGAGAATCTTCATGAGGGTAGACTTGCCCGCGCCGTTCTCCCCGACTAAACAGTGTATTTCCCCCCTGCGGACTTGGAAGGCAACGTTGTCGAGGGCTTTGACTCCCGGAAATTCCTTTGTAATACTGCGCATTTCCAGAATGAAGTCACCAGCCATGTCGTATCCCTTCCTTCTATGCTTAGTAAGGCCGACCCGGAATCCGAGTCGGCCTGGTAGGACTCCTACTTGCGAAGAGTATTAGAGTCCGGTGAATTCGCTGGCTGAGTAGTACTCAGAGTCGATGAGCGCTTCCTTAACGTTGTCCTTGGTCACCACGATGACGGGCGACTGCTT
>FZPS01000115.1_pt565 | contig 11970 bp, 21 predicted proteins | sample 1817821 | NCBI WGS metagenome assembly FZPS01 (sample SAMEA104158645, study PRJEB21678) | metagenome | place: Germany | collected 2015-04-21 | reverse complement strand
TAAAAGCTGAAACCTACCTTGTGTCTTCCGGCTAATACTTCAAATGCAAAGTCTAAGTCTTCTATACAATCAGGATTGTCTTTTCTAAAACTTTCTACCTTATTTATTTGCCAAGACGAAGCGTTTACATTATGCATCATATCAAATAACTCTTCGATTTTTAACAATCTATTAATTAAAAGTTCTTTGTTCATTTTATTCCCCTTTTACTTGCTAACTCCTTCGTATATATGTATTGCCAACTTTGTGGTGGTCTTTGTAATCTATAAGAAAAGTCATTGGTTCGTTTTTCATATTCCTTAATAACTTCACCAGCAGCATATAAGGTTGCTTTATAAAAATCACTTAAACTTTTTGGTTTGTCAAATACTACAAGTTTATTAATGTGCCAAGCATATAGGTCTTTACCTTTGCCATATGCCTTAAACTCATCTCGTGATAAACATAGGCGTTCTAAGACTTCTTCTGCATTATAACCAAAATCTTGTGGTCGTTTTGCAAAGTAAGAGTTATCATCTTCGTGATATTTGTATGCGATATACTCATCAAACCAAAATCTTGCTACTACTTTACCATTTAAAGACATGCCTATTCCATTGTTATAAAAACTACTTTCTCTCAAAGTTCTATATCCTAAAAATGAATATTCTAATATATCTTTTCCTTTCGTGCAATAAATATATACCCAACCTTTAAAATCTTTTGGAACTGTTTTTCTTAATTCTAATGTTTTATTACCGTTTAAAATATTTACTAAGTGTTTAGGTTGTATTGAGATCATTAAACTTTTAGTCATTTTTCTTCCTCCTTTATTGCAACTTCATCCATCATATTATCAAAGTGTGAGTTTACATTGTTTGCGTATACATTGTATTTCTCTAACCATTTTTTATTAAGTTCTACAATGTTGTCAGTAATAGCACCGTATCCACGTGCTGAGTAGATAACTTGATAATCTTTGCTAACTCCGTTTAATTCAATTGTGATGCCTCTACGTTCTACGTATCCCATACCTGAGGTGCCATGAGTATCAAGCGAGTAATTCCTTGTAATTTTAGCCCCCTTTTCGACTAAACTTTTTAATTCTTTTGCGTTCATTCTTTTATTTAATTTCATCGTGTTCTTCCTCTCATTCTTCATCATCTTCTCTAATTTGGTCTATGTATAATTCATCTAGCATTTGTTTTAGAATATTCACAAGGTGTAAATTGATTCTAAATGGTTCATTTGTGATTTGTCCTGTGGTACGTGCGGTCTTTTTAGTTTCTACTGTTAATACTTTTGTTTTTTTATTTAGTTTAATTAAGTGTTCTACTTTATTTAGAGAACCCATTGAAGCAACAGTATATCCAGTTATATAACGATTTATCTTTTCGGGTTTATATCTTAATTTGATTAATTTGTTTTGATAAGTAGTTTTTGGTAATAAACTCTCTTCTAACTTAATAAGTTTTCTTTTTAATCTATAATAGTTGTCGTCCTTTTTATCAAACACCAATAAATCTCTATATAGGTTAAGCAGTACTTCTTGACTTTCAGCAATGTCGATTGTTCGATCCACTAGTTTTTTATAATATTCTGCATGTTTTCTAAATAGTGTCATTTTACCATTGTTGTAGAATAGTAATTGTTCGTACAGTTTATAGACACTTACTCTGGCTTTGTCAAATTTATTCATAAGTCGGGTAAGCTACTATTTTTATATTATTGCCTAATATAACTTCGTGTTTAGTAAAAACCATAGGTAAAAAACCATCGTCTTCGGTATTAAAATTGTGTTGTCTACTTAAGCTATCTATATTATTAGGTAACTCTATTATCACTTGGTTTTTAGTTGGAACTATTATTAACTCATTATTATCATTGATAGCCATTTTCATATTATTCTCAATTAGATTTATGTATACTAAATTATCTTTATCACCAATTAAAGTAAGTTCGTCGTTCCATAAGTCGGTATAATAAGTCAATACTTTTTCAGCAACCTCAGGTTCTTTAAAGTGAATAGTATCCTTCACAAAATTAATTATATCACGGGGTTTAATTTGTAACCCAGCCCTTTTCCACTCTTTCAATAATTCGCTTATGTGTTTATTCATATATGATGCCCTCCATCTTTTCTCAACCATAATGCACCCGAAATATACGCTATTATTCGGTATATTAAGTTATAAACATCTTTATCATTATTAAACATATCTACTTTATAATTAGAAAATAGTGGCATGATATTATTAAATAAATATCTAAGTTGTTTATGATGAGTTATAGCTATTTTATTATTATCGCCTCTATCTAACATTTTAGAATACGCTTTATCACTATCACAAAATAAAACTAATACCCGATCATCGTCTATCAAAGGCTTTAATAACTTGATAATATCATCTAAATCTATTACTGGTTCATACTCGTCAAAAGTTCTATATATTATATCGCTGATTGGTCCTCTATCAACCAAATAAATTGTAGTGTCATCGCTAGCCATTCGTTTTATTTCTTTAACTAAATCGTGACTAGATACCCTGTCTTTAACCGTCGGTAATGTTGGTATAAATTTATTAGCATCTTTTATTAACTCTATACCGCGTATAATTCTTATAGGGTCAAGTTTCTCGGCTAACATATTTAATAATGTTGTTTTACCTGAGCCGTCGACTCCTTCTAAATAAATAATCATTTTAACCTCCTATATTTATGACTTAATAAAGCACTAAGTCTTTCGTAATCTCTAGTTGTCCATTTTGCTTTATGTGGTTTTACATACTCAATTAATTCAGTTTTTGGGACATCTGACATACTTCTTAAACACTTATAACATGGTTCTAATAACGTAAGCCAATAGTTTTTATATAATTTAGGGTTTAAGTAATTAACTATTATTTCTTCGGCATGTAAAAATACAGAGTCATCTCCTAATTTCTGGTTATAAGTATAAATATTACCTATAACTTTATTAGTGTCTTTCAAACTACCATTTAATACTGCGGTTTTAACGTCATCTTGTGATATATTCGCTATCTTTTTTAATAATCGTAATTCTTGTTTTTTAGTTTTATAAGTGTATGGTCTTTGAAATAATACTTGTATGTTTTGCTCGTTACAGAGTCTTGCTAATTTTGTTAAACGTTTGAAACTACACTCGTTCTCAACTAACAAAACAATATACTTTTTGTCGTTTTCAGTTCTCATAAAACCAATATATTTTTGTTTAATAAAGATTGAAGCTTGGTCAACTTTATTTTGTTCAAAATCTTTTATGACCGCTAATATCTTTTTATTCATTTTACAAATAATCCTCCATTTTGTGTATTTTACGCCATTTCAATAATCTTCTATACAACGACATTGGTAAAAACCCGGACTGATTTATAATTTGATCTATTTCTCGTTCAGAAAAATCTAACTTTAAGTCTTCCATTAATCTGTCTAAGTTATCGTGTAATCTTTCATTTTTGTGCATGTCATCTTCTATACCAATAACTACTTCGTGTAAGGATGTTATGTTATCGTCAGCATCTATACCAAAATCATCGAAATTTGCATCTAAGTGTACTGCATTTGGATGACCACCATGTAATCTATTTAACATATATCTATACTCGAGTTTCATTTGATTATGTACACTAACACTTATATAATATAAACTACCCATATAAACAGTCTTCTTAGCATATAACTCCGTTATCACAAAACACATAGAGCTATAACATTCATCGTATGGTCGATTATAAGTCGTAGACAATTTGTTTGCTAATTTTTTCATCCAGTTATCTTTTGTTTCTAACCATAAATCTAATGGTGGATTTTTGAACATAAAACTTTTATTATTTTCCATCAGGCTTTCAATCCATTGTAAAAACACATTATTTAATTGAGTAAGAGTTATTATGTATTCCGACTCAGCTCTTTTCTTGTTTATTAGATACAAGTTAACGCTTAAACCGAGATTAGGGTTATCTTTTTTATTTTGTGTTTTATTCTTAAATAAATAACCTACTATTGCTAATTCGTCAGACTTAATATATTTAGCGAAACTAGCCTCAGTCCACGTAGATGGATTGTCGTCTATAGTTATATCTATGGTTTTTATAAATAGTTTATTAGTTTCCATACCATCTACAGTATCGATTGTTTACCGGATTGGGTAATATAAACTTCCTCATCTATCATCTCAAGTAATTTAGTTTCGTCAATATGGCCTTCCACAAACATTCTTACTAGCGTACGAAGTAACGCTGATTGTTTACCTTGTTGCCCTAAATTAAGTAACTTGCGATGCATTTCTAACTTCAATAACTTTGGAAAATAAAAGTTCCATTTATCTTTAGCGTCAGCGGTTGATACTTTTCTTGGCATAATTGCCCTCCTTTTATGATTGTTGTATTAATTAGGACATCCTAATTAGTTTTGCATTAAATAGGGTAATTGTGGCACTACCCAATTACCCTTATTTAATTTATGTGTAAATTTGCTTATTTAGCAGTAGCAAGTAAAGCTTCTAATAATTCCTCAGCTTTAGAAATTTCTTTTTGAACTCTCTTCTCAGCTCTTTTTGCCTTCTCTTCTTCAGTAAGTTTTCTACGTGGAGCTCTTGGAGCATTTGCTTTATTTTCAGCAGCTTTCGCAAGTAACTCATTATAAAGGTCATACTCTTCTTCAGTAAACATATCTAAGAATGATTTTGGACCTGTAGCAACCTTTGGTTTTTCTCCAGCTTTAAGTGCTTCGATATAAGACTCAAGTTCTTCAACAGTCATGTCCTCAGGTTTTTTCTTCTTGAAACTGTTTTTAGCTTCTTTATAAGCTTCTACTGCACCTTCTACTAACTCAGTATACATAGCAGCATCTTCTTCATTAAGCCATTTAAGGATTGTTTGCTTAACACCAGTTGCACCTAATACTCTTGGTGGAGTTGTTTTAACTTCTACTTCAACAACACCATCAACTGCTGTAGCATTAAATAAATCTTCCGAAAAGTAACGTCTATTGGTTACATTATCTTTTGGTAACAAAATCCAAGGTTTTCCATCTGGATGTTGTTCGTTAGCTTTTGATTTCTCAAGCCATACTGTTAATTGTTCTGGTTCAGCACCATCTTGTTCGCTATCAAATAAGTACTTACCAGTTTGTTTTACGTCGTCCGTTGCAACGTAATCTTTGTTTAATATAATTTTTGCCATTTTGTCCTCCTACGACTTAGCAGTCCCTTACAGGTATTCTCAGGGTAATTTTTACCTTACTAGCGATTATTAGGCCTAGCAGACGACACTTAATAATCTATATAAATTAGAGCAGGTTGTAAATTCCTTCTCTATTATATTATATTCCTAAATGTTTAATTTTATTCACTATAATTTTATGTATCTTAACTTATTTTCTTTTATATTATCTTGTGTTATTTCATTCACCTTTCCCATATAATATAATCATTTTTATCTCGTTTAGGTCTACCGTAGTCGCCTTTCAAATAACTATTATAATACAACTTAATAAAGTTATCCGATAATTGACTATTAAGTACTCCGCCAATTTGAGTAAAGTAAGCCCAAGCCCACTCCTCGTAAGACCACAATAATATATCAGCCTCTTCTATAAAATACCAATTCTGTATTCTAGTAGCCCACTGTTTCTTAGTGTTACCAGTAGAGTTCTCGTATTCACTCATCCACCATTTCCAACGTAGTTGCTCTGGATGATTCGATCGACGTGTAGAAGAACGATACCCACCACTGGTCTTATATACTCTTTTATAATAGTGTGTAATTTGTGGTGGAAAAATACCGTTGTCATCACGTTGTAGTAGGTCCTCACCATCTTTGAAATTACTTGCTATTAAAGTATCAAAGATTTTTTTATTAAATTCAGGAGACCTTTTGTTGTAAGTAGATCTTTTACTACCTATATCACTTCTCGGTTTACGTTCTACCGCAGTCATTTTGTGCGTCTTGTTTTTATCAGATCGAACTTTACGACCCGACGGGTGAATACCATGCTTCTCAAGCTCTTTTAACAATTTATTTCTTTTCACTTTGTTCACCTTCTATAATTATTGTCTTATAGTTCCCACAACATACACACTCTGCCGAAATTGATACACCCATGTTTCTCATCTGTGGATACTCGTCAAACAACATCATAACAAAATATTTCAACAGTGTATAGACAGTAGATGTCTCAGGAATCGATAGTCCCGCTATCTTCGAAGTATGTGGGAACAACATACCTATATACTGGTTGCTACTCGCACCTTTGTCTTTGCCCCATACGAATATCTTAGCCGGTATAGACGAGTCAGATCTTGTTAGCCGATAACTAGCACCCACTTTAGTGTCTACATTTTGTATAGTGAGTGTAGCTTTCTTACTCGAAAACAATACTCGTTTAACCTCTTGTAACTGAGACGTCATTTTAATGGCTCCTTTCTAAATCTCCATTGACTGCCCAAATATCGCCCTCCATCAAACCCGTCTTCACCATCTATCAGTGGATACTCATCATACTGAGTAAAGTCGTGTATATATAATACTTCTTCGCCACATTCAGAACATAAGACTTCACCGCTAGTTGATTCATAGTATTCATCATTAAAGTCTATTAGTTTGCCACAACCAACACATTCCATCATATTTTTCATCTTAGACATTTTGTTCTCCTTTCCTTATTTTGAATCACGAAATATCAGTACAGCAAAAGTATAGTCATTAAAAAATCTTTGGTGTAAACCGCGCAATTCTTTAATAGGAGCTATATATCTTACAATACCTTTATCTCGATGATGTTGTAATATCTTAATATCATGTATTAAACAATACTTGTTTATTTCGTCATCATAGTAATTAGAATATATCGGATATTCATAATTTAACTCAGTGTTCTTGCTCATTTTATTTTACCTCTTTCTAATTTTTAATCCTTCTAACATTTCTTCTGGTATTTCTACACCCCACTCAATAATCTGGTCTATAATACTCAATTTTGAGCCCTTAACATCATCCAGTTCAATACCGGTCAGATAATCTAAACTCTCACCTTCGAGTCCCACAACTTCTACGGTATAATATTCCGTGTCCCAAATATTATTGATTCGTTCTAAAATCCCACTGATAGCATCATCGTCATGCTCACCATAAGTGATTAAGTCATATCGTATGGAATTAGTAACTCGTAACTCATCACCTTTTTTAATATTCTTGTATGAATAGTTACCCCCGTAGTATCCTTCTATAATTTGATAACCGTCAGCTATTGCTATTTCACCAGCTTTAATCCTTTCTGGGACGGTAAATCCTGCACCCTTAAATCCATCATCACTACAATCCTTGAATAAGTCGGTTATATAATAACGAGCTGTATCGTAATCCTCCTTAATCAACACGTCGTATCCACGAGACTTGATGCGTCTAATTACTCCGTTCATTTTAACTCCTCCTATTTATTTTCTATATAAAGTTCACAAACATTATAACCAATGATTAAGAACGCATCCTTATCCCCCGACACAATTCTTAGACGAGATAACCTCCTCTTACTAGCACTATCTAGTTCTACTATTTTAATAAAAAGCCAATCTAAATCTACTTCTCTTTTTGGATAATATTTTCTAAGCTGTGACATGAATATCACTTTCTGCTCTACTGTTAAATCATCAATGTTGCCACTCTTAATAGTTTTCATACTAACCTCCTTAGTAACTTTCAAAATACATATCTAACTTATGTAGCAATGCATAATCTACCATTTCTTTTAACAGTTCAGTGTTATATAATTTATAATCACTTGGCTGATTATTTATTTCTACATACTCTGCATAGAATTCTTCAATGTCTTCATGAGAAATACGACCACCGTCGTTATTTTCACCGAACCATTTGTAATTGAAGAAATCCCATTTAGAATCATACTGTTTACCTAACTCTAAGTCTTTGTCATAAGGCTTGATGTTTGGTATTGTTGCATGTAATCTATAACCCATATTATTTACCTCCTTTTAATAATTCTATATTATCTTGTATTATTTCTTTTGCTTCATGGTTGTCTTGATGTATTATCTCGGCTTCATGAGCATCTTGATATATTTCTTTCGCGATATGAGCTTCTTGATATATTTCAGTTGCATCATGGTCGTCTTGATATATCGTATTTGCTTGATGAGATTTTTGATAAATCATCTTTGCATTATGGTTACCTTGGTATATTTCATTTGCATCGTGGCTGTCTTGATATATTTCATTTGCTCCATGGTGATTTTGAGCTATTTCATCAGCTTTGTGAAAGTTTTGATATATTTCATCAGCTTTGTGAAAGTTTTGATATATTCTATTTGCTTCATGGTGGCTTTGGTATATTTCTTTTGCTTTCATTCCACTTAATAAAACTTTTTTATCGCCAAAATCCAACTCGTCTAAATCTACTATATCTTGCTCATTTGTAAAGTTTTCTATCAAAAATTCTACTAACTCTTTTTTATTCATTTTACTCATGGTCTTTTTCCTTTTCTTTCTTAAATTTTTCTATACCAATTAGGTTTACTTTTGGTATGTGTACGTAGTTGTTGGCTTTCAATATAGTGATATATACATCATTATTATTTCTACCATTACACGATTGTGGTAGTACCTCGGCTCTAGTACTTTCTTTTATTAGTTGGCCTACGTGAACTCCACCTTTTGTCCAAATTTTCACTTTTGTCATAAATATGACTCCTTTCTAATTTTCTAATCATCTTATTTGGGATTACTAATCTCGAATAAAATAATTATCCAAGAATATGAAATTTTATATATTCTATATGAATGATATATCATCCCTTTTATTTTATCATATGATACCTTATGTGTCATATGCTATATGTGCTATGTATATGCATAGTATATATAATAAAATAAAAATATCATTACTTAGGGATATCCCTTTTCTCATTTTTTTTATATTCTTGGATAATTATTTTATTTAGACGACCATATATCAATTTCCATCATATTTTCTTGTAAAAGTGCCATTCTTATACTACTAACATCCTATGTATTGTTAAAACCACACAGCTTAGTGATATTAGCCATCAAAGCAAGATGTGATTATTACCTTTATATGAATATGTTATAACATATCTTAATAAGCATATAATCACATCATCAAAAACACACATTTTAGTGATATTAGCCATCTTAATAAGCATATAATCACATCATCAAAAACACACATTTTAGTGATATTAGCCATCTTAATAAGCATCTTAGTGATATTGGTCATCAAAGCATATAACCACACATCATCTTAGTGATATTAACCACTAATACAAAATGTGATTATATTGTTAAAACCACACAGCTTAGTGATATTAGCCATCAAAGCAAGATGTGACTATTACATTTATATGAATATGTTATAACATATCTTAATAAGCATATAATCACATCATCTATTTAGTAGCTTTAGCTTGTCGTCGTGGTGTTTGCACTCTTTGTATTTTGTTGAAACCACCCACTTCGATTTTGCGTCAATAAGTTCATACCAAAACACGCAACGAAAAAGCACACAGTTTTTGTGTAATTGTATTCACATTCATTGTATACTTTTTCATTGCGGAGAAAAGCTACTACTTGGTAGCTTTTTTGACCTTTAGATAGTTTTGAAGTTGTGCTACTAATTCGTCTTTTTCTTCTTCACTTAACTCATCTACATTAACATTTAAGTTTGGTTTTGGTACATATCTAGCTTTTGCCACTTCAATAATTGAGTCAATTTTACCTTGTAAAAGTGCTATTTCTTCAGCCTCTTGTGGCGTAAGTTCGTATTTCTTACTTTTTGCTACATTTCTACCTTTTGCAACTATTTCATTAATACCTTCATTAAGTCTTGACAAAGATACCCATTTTTGCCCATTTGCTTCGTCTAAGTCGCCAACCCAAACTACCTCGTTATTAGGCCCTTTACTAGCTTGTGCGTTAATTTTAAGTTCTACTCCATTATGAAAAACTTTAAGCCCTTTTCGTTCTAATACTAACATAATCTTTTCCTTTCTTTGAAGTTTTTTATTTACTAACTTCTTTCATTAATAGTATCTTGATATATATTAAAAAATAGCAACTGAGTGTATTATTAAATGAAGCGGTTAAATATTTCAAAGGAGCGTAGGACATATTTTCATATACAGCATAAATGACTATATAACATTATAACACCACATTATCAATAGAGCTTAGCATGAATGACTATATGATATTATAACACCACATCATCAATACACATTATAACACCACAGTATCAATACACACCACAACACCACGTTATCAATATATGACTTGATATATATTACGCGCGCACATATCCTATTTATATATACGCGCGCGTGTGTAAAATTTTATAAAATATTTTTGACTTAAAACTAGCTTAGTAGTAACGATGGCTAATTTATTTTGAATATAATATAAAGAGAGGGATTAAAACCCCAATACTATAGGAGGTAAATTACATGACTAAAGCTGAACGTGAAGAACGCGAATATAAGAGTTTATTTACAGATGAAAGATATGCTAAACGGGCATGGAAGCAAATGATTGGTAAATCACTACAATCTGATGCCGCTATTTTACCAGCATTCTACGACGTAAAAGGTAATGTTTCCCCTCAGTCAGAAATATATAACACTGCATATAATAATGTATTGTTAAGACTGCAAGCTGAAGGTTTAGATCGACTACCAATGAAAGCAGAAGTTCTTATTGAAGCAAACGTCATTAGAGCGGCTTTTGAGACACCAGTATTCAATACTTTATTAGAAAGAACTGCTGGAAAAGTTAAAGAGGAGATCAGTATCGGTGTTGGGGAGTATGAAGCACTATCCGACGAAGAGTTGGAGTTATTAGTGTTGCATAGAGAAACAAAAATGTTAAATAAAGGCGAAGACGATGATAACTCTTAATGAACTACAAAAAGAGTATGGTTATAAATTGTTAACACCTAAAGAGATATCGAATATACGCGAGTATAAAGTTAACTGGGAAGGTTTAGAAGGTGAGATTATATTACGTAAGTGTATATCGAGTTATCCGGCATATTTACAAGCAGTTAATTACGGATACATAATGACACCTTATCATTATAGTATGGCCGCTAATTTACAAAGAGAGTTTGAGCGCGGTCCGAATCCTAAACCAAAGATGGAGAAGATAGTAGATAGAACGAAACCATATGACCCTAGTAAACCAGACTTTAATAGAATGCCGTATGGACTAATACTTCTTAGTGCACCACCACAGACTGGTAAGTCGCTTACTATAACAGAGTCTTTTCAATCTTGGTGTTTAATTAAATATCCTAGACTGGGCGTATTAACTTTAGGTTATGCCTCAGACTTTGCTGCTAGATTCGGTAGACGTAATAGAGATAAGTTTGAGGAGTATGCTCCAAAGTTTACTCATGGTAGAGTAAAACTGCATGATAAGATACAGAGTACCGGTGAATGGGAAACTATGATACTTGACAAAATATCTAAATTGTTTAATAATACAAATGGTGGTATGTCCACTGCTGGGCTACGAGGTGTAGTTACAGGTAAAACAGGGAATGTTGTTGTTATAGATGACCCTATAAAAAACATGCAAGATGCTATGTCGGAGGTTATGATTGAGGGTAATATAGAAGCCTATCAATCTACAGTTGAGACAAGACTATTAGGAAATCCAGGTAGTCTTTGTATTGTTATGGCGACTAGATGGGTACCAAAAGATTTAATAGGGTGGTTGAGAAGACATAGAAAAGACTTTATTGTCGGAGATTATAATTATGCGGCTCTTACTACTGAAGATAATGTATTATCGGACCCTTTGAAAAGAGAGGTCGGTCAAGGTATCTGTCCAGAGATGGGTAAGGACGAGCACTGGGCAAATGTTATTAGAGAGTCTTACTTAGCTTCTGAAGGTGCCCATGTCTATAATGCTTTATTTCAAGGTTCACCCTCTAATGAAG
>FZPS01000098.1_pt117 | contig 11970 bp, 9 predicted proteins | sample 1817821 | NCBI WGS metagenome assembly FZPS01 (sample SAMEA104158645, study PRJEB21678) | metagenome | place: Germany | collected 2015-04-21 | reverse complement strand
CGCATCACGGCATTGTGTTCCATACCGGAAACAATGACATGATCACCCGGACGAAGAAAACCGCTCAGGAAGATGTTGATTGAATACGTGACGCTTGGCGTAAAAACAACTTGGCGCGGATCGTCGCCTCCAAAAAAAGATACTAAACGTTGACGCGTGTCGGCGATTTCCGCCTCGACGGCAAACGCCTCCTCGTAACTGCCGCGTCCAATATTGACGCCGTGTTTTTCCAACGTCGTTTTGATCGCGTCCCCTACGCCGGGCGCTTTAGGAAAAGAAGTGCTAGAGTGGTCAAGATAAATCATGGTTTTCTCCAAGGTCGTCGAGCCAGAGCCGGGATGAGGCATCGGAGGGCATGTACCAGGTGCTGATGGGAACAAGCTGCCATGGGAAGCAGGCGACGCCGTCAGGTGTGGCTTTACGTTTAAACTGACTATTGAAAAAACGCCGGATGAAAGAGGTTAGCCAGTGTTTCAGTTGGCCACGCGTATACGTGTCGTAAAAAACTTGTTCCGCTAAATCCAATATTTCAGACGGTTTTTCCTTTAAAAAAACGAAATGCCAGAGGAAGAAGTCGACGAGCTCGTAAGGCCCAACGGCGTCTTCCGTGATTTGGCGGAGCGAATCATCTGCATTAGGCGGTACAAGTTCCGGCGAAACAGGACGCGCAAGAATCTCTCGCAATGCAGATGCCACCGTCGCTTGAGCTTTTTTCGGCAAGATGTCCGGGAAAAGGGCGCCTTCTTCGAGCATATCGGCCGCTTCTTCTGCCATCAGACGAATTACCGTTTTGGAAAGAGACGCGTTAACGGCATACATCGACATCTGGTCACCGTTATACGTGCACCACCCGAGCGCCATTTCAGAAAGGTCGCCCGTCCCTACGACAAGTCCTTTTTCCATATTGGAAAGATCCATAAGTATTTGTGTGCGTTCTCTAGCCTGCGCGTTCTCATACGTCACATCATGCGTCACTCCATCATGTCCGATGGCCTCGAGGTGTGACGCCGTCTCGCGATGAATCGGTATCTCTCGAAAATCAACGTCCCCCGACTTGCCAAGTGTGCGGGCAAGTCTTATAGATGTTTTAGATGATCCGGGTCCCGGCATGGAACAAGCTAAAACAAAAGAGGGCTCGCGATGAAGAATGGACGTTGCTTTAAGACAAACAAGAAACGCGATAGCGGAATCGAGGCCGCCGGAAAGGCCGAGCACCGGGCGGACTCCGACGGATTCCAGTCTCGCGGCAAGCGCATGAGCCTGGATCGTCAACGTTTCTGTGAAAAGCGTCCGACGATCGACGCCCGGCGCCTCAACAAGAGGAAAACGAGAACAGAGCAAGGAGCCTCGACTCACATTAAGTGAGTATTTTCTACGGAAGAATGATGACGTGCGATAAGTCGCAGGATCGTCCTGTGATAAGAAGGAGAGGTTCCTTGATTCTTTATCTAGATCAACGGCTTTGAAAGACGATAAGATATCGCCAATGTCGAACGTCGCGTACGTGACGCCGGTTGTGAAAGGATCGCTTTCCGCAAGGATGCGCTGTCCCGCGAGAATAAGGCGGCGTCCTGCAAAAACGCCTTCGCCGACCGACTCTCCGGAACCTGTTCCAGCGTAGACTACAAGCGCACCCTCATCGTCAGCAAATTGTGATAAAGCTTGCCGACCGGCCGATGCGGCGCCCGTCCATTCGGGTTGTGCGTCGGGAAGCAAAAAAAGCGGAAGCGCGCGGCCAAATCGCGCTATGATAAGGTTTTTCGCAGGCATTGGGAGGGGATGCTCGATGTGCAGAGGCGCCGAGTTCCCGGAAATATAAAGCGGAAGCCCTCGAATATTGTATTGTTTCTCATCTTCGAACGGTTCACGCAAACAGCGTTCTAAATCAGGATCGATATCGTCAAGGCTTAATCCGCGTTGCATTACATCGCCATAATAAGGCGTATTGAGATCCTTCTTGAAATCAGCAGAAAAGACGTCATGATCATAATTGGAATCGTCTAACGACAGAGGAATCTCCATTTTAAAGCACTCATCGAAACGACGAGTATCGTCAGGAAAATTTACGGACGGACTTTTATGATCTGTGTCGCTCGGATCAGCAGAACTTGAGTTATCATAACGGCCGCTCGAAAGTCGTGACGGATGAACGGTGTTAAGTTCGCGGGTAAGCGCTCGAATGCTTTCGGGATGAATCTTTGAAGGATCGGCAAAGACGGAACGTTCCGCCAGCCCTGACGGGTGAAGCGGTGTCATATGCCAAACGCGTCCCGCATAGAGCCAGACGGCTGCTTTTGCCAGTTTCGATCCAATCACTAGCGGCGCTGTAAGCACCGTGAGCATTGAGCTTTTCTCAGTGGAGTGCGCCAACCGTACAAGATGATATCGACAACTTTCCAGAAGTGTTTTCTGTAGAAAAAGCATGCCGCACGTCGCGCCAGTAAGCGCCAAGTCAGAAAAAAGCAAAAGGTCACACCCGCGATTCTCAGCAACCGTCATCTGTTCACGGATCGCGCGAGCGTTACTTTGCACGTCTCCGAGTTTTATTGCCGGAACGGCTGCGCCCAGCGTGATTCTCAGATCAGTACCATTGCTCAGCGGCTGTTTTTCTTCTTCCGGACACGGTAAGAACATGGAATCGATTATCAAAGGCTCTTGGACCTTTGTTTTGACCTGATCGGTTGAAGAAGAAAATGCGCGAGTCATTTCGGTTACTCCTCTTCTTGCTCAAAAGAGTTCAATGCTAAAAGGGTTCTGTTTCTTTCATCAGATCGTCCAGCTCATCACCATTGAGGAAAGGAGCCACTTCACGTCGGATAGCCAAGTTATAGTCGTTGAGCCAGCTTTTTTCTTCGGAAGAGAGCATTTCCGAAAGGATGGAAGCTCGATCAAAAGGAATGAAGGTCAGCGGTTGAAAACGAAGGAAGCGGTCGCCGGCCTCGTTGATGTTTTCAGGCTCTTCAATCAGCTCCGGCTTTCCTTCGCGTGTTTCAATCGATTGATTGGCCTTCAATACGACATAGTCGTTTTCAAGGCGAATGCCGTGTTTACCTTCACGGTAAACACCGGGCTCAATCGTGATGACATTGTGCTCGCGGAAACGATAAAGACAGGTAGGGCTGTTGCTTAATCCCTGCGGACCTTCATGGACACCTGCAAGATACCCGAAACCGTGTCCCGTTCCACACTTGTAGTCCAAGTTGTGGCGCCACATGACGGAGCGCGCCACTGCGTCGAGCGCGATGCCGCAGGTGTATTTGAGAAAAGGCAGAGACGCAAGAGCGATATGTGATTTCAGTGTCAGCGTAAAGTCACGCTTTTCCTCGTCGGTCAGCGGGCCGAGCGCCACAGTGCGCGTGACGTCCGTTGTGCCGTCCATGGATTGTGTGCCGCAGTCCACCAGATAGAAACTCTTTGCTTGGAGCGGGCTTCGTTTTGATTTCGTCGCCTGATAGTGCATCATGGCCGCGTTCGGACCATATGCTGAGATGGTTGCAAAGCTTTCGTTGATAAAGCCCTCCGTCTCGGCGCGTAGACTATGCAATTTTTCCGCGACATCGTATTCATCCATGCCGAGCGCGACGGCTTTCTTTTTTACAAAATAGAGGAAACGGGTAATGACGACACTCTCACGTACGCCCGCCGTAAATTGATGGCGCAATTCAGTATCGTTCAGCTCCGCTTTTGTAAGGTAGGGGATATCCTCTTTCTCAATGACACGAACGTGTGCAGGAAGCGCTCTGAAGAGCGCGCGACTTACGCGCTTAGGGTTGAGTTCAATTGCGCCCTTCGGAAGTTGGTTGAGCGCAGTGGCAACGGTGTCATAAGGGCGTAAGGAGATTTTTTGTCCCTTGAAATAAGCGCCGATCTCGTCGGTCACTTTATCGATATCAATAAAAAGGAAGGCAGCGTCATGCGTTATGAGCGCAAAGGCTAGTGACAACATGCTTGACGGGATATCCCTGCCCCTGAAATTCATGAGCCATGCGACATCATCCAGTCCTACGTACAATGCAAAATCAGCTCCGTCTTTTTTAAACTGATCGCGAACATCGTCGATCTTTGAGATTGCGGTGCGTCCGGTGTACTCAATCGGATGTAAGAACAGTGCACCTTTAGGAAGCCCGGGGCGGCCTGCCCAAATATCGCCAACAAGATCGAGATCCGTCACCAGAGAGATACCCTTTTTCTCAAGACGTTCCTCAAGGCGTTTTGCTCTCGACTCAGGAAAGACGTTGCCGTCAACGGAAATGCGCGATCCTTTGGGAAGTGATTCGAGCATCCAGTCTTCCGGCCCAAGCACACCGCTTGCACCGAGCTTCATTAAGCCAAAAGGCGTATTCTCTATTTCCTGTGCCGCTTGGATATAGTAGCGTCCGTCTGCCCAGACCAGCGCCTCTTCTTGCGTAACAACTGCTGAGCCCGCCGATCCAGTAAACCCTGATAGCCAAGCTCTCGTTTGAAAACGAGGCGCCACATACTCTGAATTATGCGGGTCCGACGTGATAATGTAGCAACAATCGATTGCACGGTCACGCATTAACGCGCGAAGACGGTTAACTTTTTCTGTTTGAGTCATGGGACAGCCACCTTGCTTTTCTAGTTTCTATTCAATCGCTATAATCGATCTTTCCATCGCCACTTCATTTTGATCTTGTTGATCATTGTAACACCGCAATGAACTCTTGTATAAAAAAAGCGAATTACATACTGTGTTGTGTTTAGCGTGAGTTCTGATCTGTACTATAATGTACAAGAAATCTTTTGATCTGTTCGACGAAAGTGTTGTTTTTGTTTGCAAAATAAGGAGAACGGATCACTCGAAACAGGAAAACAGATCGTCGGATCTTAAAAAACAGAGGGGGAGTTTTTTATGAAGACGCTTTTTCAAAACGCTAAAGTTGTAGACGGTTCAGGGGGGCAGGCTTTTTTTGCCGACGTGTTGGTGGACGGGGATCGTATCGTAGAGATCCGTCGGTGGCCGAGATCGCGCGCTTTTCAAAATGAAAAGAACACGGCGATCGCGTCAGAAGGAGATGCGACAGCGCAAAAGAAAGACGACGTTTGCGCAGACTCAAACGACGCAAACGTGCAGTGTGTTGATGTTGCCGGGAAAGTGCTCGCACCCGGTTTTATTGACGCTCATTCGCACAACGACTGGTTTTGCCTCAGGCGCGACGGGAGAGAGCGGTTTTTTGACACCTTTATAAAGCAGGGGATCACCAGCATGGTGATGGGAAACTGCGGGTTCTCAGCGACCGGCTTTCAGGAAGATTCTCCTTATCTTGATGACCTCGGCGGTGAGCTTTTTCATCTGGATCCTTCAGAGCGATTCGGCTCATGCGAAGAGTGGTTGGACGCAGTAGACAAGAACTGTCCGGTCAACACGACGACGCTTCTTGGGCATGGAACGGCGCGGCTTGCCGCTGCGGGACTTCAGAAGGTCGAGCTTTCACCTAAAGAAGAAGAAAACATGCTGCAGACATTAGAAAAAGGGCTTCAGGAAGGCGCCGCAGGTATTTCGCTTGGACTGATGTACTTGCCCGGTATTTCCGCGTCGATGGGAGAGCTTGAAAAGGTCGCCTCGCTGTGCGCGAAATACGACAGGATTCTCACGGTACACCCGCGCGCCGAGTCAAAGAGATCGATGAGTTACAGCCTCTTGGGTCGCAGTCACCTTTTGCGCGCCATGGATGAGCTCGATTATCTGACGCGCGCGACTGGATGTCACCTTGAGCTCAGCCACCTCATATTCGTCGGTCGATCAACATGGAAAGATGTCGATGAAGCGCTTGAGATTCTGGAGAACTTGGAGCGCGACGGCTACAAGGTCGGCTTTGACATGTACCCGAAAAATTACGGCATGTCGGTGATCACGGTCGTTCTTCCTGATTGGTACCAGCAGCTTGATGTTGAAGCTCGAAAATCACCGTGGGTACAGTTCAAGCTCCGAATCCTCATTGCGATCACGACACGCCTACTCGGCTTTGGTTTTGCAGACATTAAGTTAGCCTACGCCGGAGAGAAACATCCGGAATATAATGGGCGATTTATCAGCGAAATTGCGGAAACAGAGGGACGAAAGCCGGTTGATGTATACCTTAATATTTGCGAGGACAGCGATTTCAAGGCGCGCGTTTTGATGGGATCCTATCAGAACAAAGAGATCGTCGATCGCCTGATGGTTCATCCGCAGTCCATCTATATGACGGATGCTTGGTACGAAGAAAAAGGTGTACAGTACGACTCCATTTACGACGCGTTTCCGATGCTGCTGCGCTTTGCTCGTGAAAAACAAATTCCGATCGAAGACACCGTTCATCGTATGACCGGAAAAACGGCTGAACGCTTCCGGATACCGAAGCGCGGTTTCATCCGCGAAGGTTACTTTGCCGATCTTGTCATTCTGGATCCGGCAACTGTTGCGGAAGGGGCAGAAACAGAAGACTCTCCCGTCGGGATTGAGCACGTGTACATCAACGGCCTGAAAGTTTATGACTCAGAGGAAGGTCTCCTGCCCGAGCGTCACAATGTGGGGCATGCGATTCGGATTGGCTGATTTAAACGTCAAGCACTTCTGCCGCTTTGATCGCAAGAGCGCACTCCATACGCTTGCGAAACAGCTCGCAACCGTTCTCATCGACGCCGAAGAGATCGCCGGTTGTATGAAAAGCATTGGCGGCGCATCCGCCGGAGCAATAAAGTTGCGCCCAACAGTCGCGACAGGCTTTCCTCGATAAAAGATTGAGATGGCGATAGGTGTCCTGAAGCGCCGTATTGGTGATGCCGTCCCATATATTGCCCATGAGGAAGGCGGGGTTATCGACCAGCTGATGGCATGGGTAGAGATCGCCCGTAGGGGTGACTGCGAGATATTCTGTTCCGGAACCGCAGCCCGCGATCCGCTTGTAGATACAGGGACCTTTTTCAAGGTCGATCATGTAATGAAAGAACGTAAATGGCCGGTCTTCTCGCCGGCGCTGAATCATTAGGCTAGCGAGCTCTTCATACTGTTGTTTAATAAAAACAATATCGTCCGATGTGAGTGCGTACGGCATATCAGTCGGCGACACGACAGGCTCCATGCTGATTTGCGTAAAGCCAAGCTCTAAAAGGTGTATCACATCGTTGAGGAAATCGGCATTGGCGTGCGTGAAGGTCCCGCGCACGTAATGTGTGCCGCCTGTGCGTTGGCGAACTAATTCTTGGAATTTTGGCACGATGGTATCGTAGCTGCCTCTTCCCTGTCGATCGACGCGAAAACGGTCATGGGTTGCTTTTCGTCCGTCAAGACTCAACACAACGTTATCCATTTCGCGGTTTGTAAAATCGATGACGTCGTCGTCAATAAGGATGCCGTTCGTCGTGAGCGTGAAGCGAAAACGCTTGCCGGTCTTGCTTTCCAGCGACCGCGCATAAGCGACGGTCTCTTTTACCATAGGCCAGTTGAGTAACGGTTCGCCGCCAAAAAAATCGACTTCAAGATAGTGCCGGGCGGCCGAATGTTCGACCAAAAAATCAATAGCGCGTCTTCCTGTTTCAACAGGCATGAGAGCCTGCGATCCCTTGTAATTCCCCTGTCCTGCAAAACAATAACTGCACGCCAAATTGCACGCGTGCGCGACGTTAAGACAGAGCGCCTTGATGGCGCCGTCCGCTTTGCCGAAAGCGCAACTTTCATGATTTTTCTGGCTGACGACCCCGTTCCCGCCGTCGCGAGAACAGGATTCACTGCCGTCCGTTTGAATACCGCGGTGCTTGCGATCACACTCGAGGTCATTAGATATCGAAAGATTTTGGTGTTGATTAAAAAGACACCATTTTTCGGAAGGATCCTTTTCGCAGAAAAGTTTGTCGTCGTAAGTTAACGCCAGAAGGGCGTTCATGGCTTCTTCAATGTCGCTTTTTTTATAACGAGACGACAGAGTGTCGATAAGCTCATGGCGCAGGTTGCTGTTCCAAGCACTATTATTTGTAAAAGAGTGATTTTCGGTCAACGCGGGGAGGGAATCACTGGAAATCACGGCGGGGGCAGCATCAGAAAGCACAGAGGAAGAATCACCTGTAAGAACAGCCAGCGCGACATCGCGCGGCACTTCTTTGAGGCGCTCTACAATGGCGTAGACGAGATCGTCGACAACGTGAATGCTTCCGCTGTAGACGTCGAGTACGAGGTTGTATCCGAGAAGTTGAAATGCGTGAATCAAAGCAGGTTATAGATTAGATCCGATTCCTCTTAAACTTTTCTAAAGAAGAGGACATCGAATTTGAGACGCACAAACGCCTTTAAATGCAGCGTTCAGAATCAAAAGGCGCTGCGACAGGCGTAGGCGTGAAGGATCCGGATTACTGTTCGCAGGCCTGATTGACGACGCCGCTCGATGTTTTGCAGGCAGACTGGCAGGAGGTCTGGCATTCGCCGCAGCCATCATGCCGAGTCTCGTCGATGAGGTCACGTGTTTTCAAAGTAACAATGCGTGGAGTCGTTTTCATAAAAAACCACCTTGTATATTAATGTTCGTCAGGATCGTGGTATCTTGACGGCATTTTATGGTTCATTCCATAAGCCACGTGGAATAATAATATACCCATACTGTTGAGGACGTCGCTAATCATCTTGAGATTTAGTCTCGCTAGAAAGACTGACGCCTCAGCTTTGCGGGCAGGGTTTCCATAAAGCATCATAAATATTTTCTACCATATTATCAAATAAATATAACAGTACAGCAGGAGACTGTTAAAAGATCTATTTTGACTAAAAGAAAAGGGGCAAAGACTCTTTTACGTCTCATCAACATGATGACGCAGTAGTGCCTTTGCCCTTATTTTACATAAAAAAAGCGCCTCAAACGCTTCATTTTACTTTTTTCTTTGTTTTTAACCGATTTCGTTCGTATTTTTGCCGTTCAATCAAACATATTCCAGCCAATTTCGTAACCGCAATGTTCGTTTTTCGGAAAGTTTTGAAGCTGTTTGCCTGTAAATCTTCCGCAATATACGAATCCATGCATCTCTGTAAACACGAATCCTGCATCGGAAAGACGTTTGACCTCATCTTCCAGTGTTAGATCGCCATACGGATAAATTTTGACCATGACATCAAGGAAATGCTTTTCGCACTCTTTTGATTCGATGAAATAGTTTAAAAGTGTCTCACAACGCAGTTCGCCGGCTTCCGGGACGATAGACCTTCCGAGTGGAAGCGGTTCCTGCAACCCTAAATTAATGACCATCGGCTCCGATGTCGGCGTCACAGGACGCACCATTCGCGCATCTTCCTGATAAAAATTCCACTTATCTTTGTTTTTGTCTGACTGCACTAATTCAGCGAGTAAAGTGCAGAACCAAACCTCTCTATCATAAGGATTAACAGATGGATAAATCGTACCCCACCATCTATCTCTGGCAACATCAACGCCCTTGAACTTAGTCGACTGTAGGTTAATGATGATGGGCTCTCTTTTTACCTCCTTGTCAGAATCCGTATTGCAATCAACCGTGTCATTTTCTGTTTTTCTTGCGCTTAAGTCCTCTTTCGTTTCCGCTATTGTTGACGGAAGGGTAGGCGTGTCTTTTGACTCGTTACCACAGGCCGTCATTGTCAATAAAAGACAGCCTAGAATAACGAGTGTGCCAATTCGCTTCATAGACATAAAGCACCATCCTCCTTAAATAATAGTTCCCCTATAATCAAAGACGTAAAATTCTCAAAAACGTAACGCGCGATTTTCAAACGATTTAGGATTGGCTTAAGTGGTTTTATTGTGTTGATTGAGAGCTATTGCCTTCGGATAAAATTAATCTCTTGCTTAAGTTGAGCAGGCTGAACATTTGATGACAATAATTTATAACTGGACAATACCATTGTGTATGTTCGCAAATACACCGGTTACACCTCTTACTTTCGTCTTTTTCTGGTTAATCAAGGTGCTCCAGCTATTTTCACAGTTGAAGTGTAGGCTCATAATTAACCTTGTATCTGCCCAGATGAAAACGTTTCTTTAAGGAATTTTGGAACGATTGATTTTTCTACATCACTAATTATAAGTACTTGACGTATCTACTAGCGAACTACTTCACTACCTTTCCATTTCTTCCTCTGATTTGGACGGTACCCAGTGAACTTCGCATATTGATAGTATATCTTCAATAGCTTCAAGCGCATCTTCCCAGTGTATTGTCACATCGTACTCTTCTGTTTCAGCGTATCTCGCCCATAAATCTCTTTGAAAGGCGTTATTGCTAACTTGTCTGTGAATTGCACGCCAATCTCTAAGCGCATCCAAATTAGAGCGTGATTCTGCCGTAGCATAGATAGCATCACTTAACGTAGGTACGTTTATTTCTTTCTGATAACTAGCCCAGAGAAGTCCTAAGTCGTAAAAATCTCTCATACGTGTATTGTCAACACCATGTGAAATGAAGCTATTGACTTTTTCAGCGATCACTGTTTCAAATGGATAGGTAAACAGTTCAATCTCCTCACCTGTAATAATCATTTTCATTGACCGCTTGACAATACCGGGAGTAATGACATCTCCTGCCGTTATATCAAGCTGAACAATATCACGCGCCTTATGGTGCTCTACGTCAAGAATTATGCGTATTCCAATATCGCTGACACCATCGCGAATAGGAGACAGCTTTCGCAGTCTGTATACAATGCCGTCATTTGTGTCGATCGAAGCTATTTCATCAATTATGCGCTCCAGTGTTTTGCGGTCATAAGTACTTAAAAGCGTCAAGTCAAGATCGATTGTAGCTCTCAAATCAATACCTAGTGTCGATGCAAGCAATACACCGCCTTTTACAACAAACTGATCCTTGTATCTGCTGTGTGACAATTGATGTAAAAAACTTTGAATATAGCAATATCGTGCGATCGTTTGAGCACGACGACTTACTCCATCTGATAGATTTCTAATCTTGTCTTTGATTTTCCGTTCAGATATTGTCATCTCAATACCTCGTTGTAAATTCGCACTTGATTCTCTACGTTGAATAATTGTGACATTAAAACTAACTCATGAAGATTCCTGTCCGGACGAGAATAATATTCTCTCAGGGCGTATTCTTTGTCTTGCTGGCTAACTGTACTTCCTGCGCGAAGTACATCGCAGATTGTACGCTCCATGTTGTAGCATTTTACGCGATTGCCAACCCATGTCTTCATTTCAACAATCCCTACCGTAAAGAGTTCAGGCTTAATGTAGTGCACCTTGCAACGGCGTCGATATAGCTGTGTCGCATTACTTCCGGATTTTACTGTGACGGTTAGCTTGTCAACGTTCTTCTGAGATAATTCATGGAGAATTAGGGACGTTTCGTGAGAAAAAACGGTATCTTGGTAAATGTATTGTAGTTCATACATTTCGTCTCTCCATTCGTCTTCCGAATGGTACAACCCGTGTTCTGCTTTAACAAGATTTTTCCTCTTAACGTAAGCATGAAAACTAGAGCGCGAAAAACCGAGCGCTACTGCTTGCGCTGTTCCAATATAGCCGTTGTTCGCGGCTAGTACGTCATCAAGTAGTGTGTCAACATCATGTACATTCATGCGTATATGTTAACTCAAATACGCGACAATGTCCAGCTTTTAATATTATTCTTCTTATTTCTTGATTTCTTGTATCAATGCATAACTGCATAAAGCGGTGTTGTCCTCCGAAAGAGGGCAAAAACGCGTTATATCTCTGAATCGAAAGTGCCCGTTTATGATCTCCGCTTATGGTCCAGAAGGATCGCCTTACGATGCTTCCGTGGTCGTTGAAGACGATTCAGCAGAAGGTTCAGGCGGTGCTGTAGGAGACTCGGAAGGTGCTGTGGATGATTCGGGAGGCGTAGTGGGTAACTCCGGCGGTGCTGTAGGAAGTGTTGGAGTGGCACTTGATTCACTGCTACAGGCCGTCATTGTCAATAAAAGACAGCCTAGAATAACGAGTGTGCCAATTCGCTTCATAGACATAAAGC
>FZPS01000034.1_pt191 | contig 11970 bp, 7 predicted proteins | sample 1817821 | NCBI WGS metagenome assembly FZPS01 (sample SAMEA104158645, study PRJEB21678) | metagenome | place: Germany | collected 2015-04-21 | reverse complement strand
AACAAAAAAAAGGTGAAGATTTTTCTTTTTTAAAGCAAAGTCACGATTCCAAAGACTTTGAAGTTTTTTGTGAAATAGTGATTCCAAAAGTACCTCAAGCATACACCTACGGTCTAAAAGATTCAAAAAATGTGAAAGAGGGGAGTGTAGTGTGGCTGCAGTTTGGTCAAAGGAAGCCAGAGTTAGGAGTGGTATTACGGATTATTAAAGAAAGACCCTCTTTTAAAGTAAAGCTTGCTGTTCCAGATTCAAGTGCTTATTCTTTTTCACCCCGTTTTATGGCTTTACTTTTGTGGATTTCTCATTATTATTTGTGCCCTATTGGAGCCTCTTTAGCCGCCTTTATCCCAGCAGCTTTTACAAATTATTTGGATTTATTATCCAAAGAAAAAGACAAGTTAAAAGAAAATTCTCATGGCAAAATAGAAGAAGAGGTCCTCTTAGAGATCCATAAAAAATTGCCCCCTCCACTGACATTAGCTCAAAAAAAGGTGTGTCATCAATTAAAAGAAAGCTTGAATAAACAGGGTTTTAGAGGTGTTTTATTGCATGGGATTACTGGTTCTGGAAAGACAAGGGTTTATCAAGAATTGGTGAAAGAAAGCATTAAAGTGGATAAACGGGTATTGATTTTGGTCCCAGAAATAGCTTTGACACCGCAAACGGTGGATCGTTTCTCTGCTTTTTTAGAGGAGCCTATTTATGTGTATCATTCAGCTTTATCTGTAAAACAAAAAAGAGAAACTTGGTTGCAACTGCTTCAAAAAAAAGCACGGGTGCTTATAGGTACAAGGAGTGCTATTTTGGCTCCTTTTGATTTTGATGTGGTTATTTTAGACGAAGAACACGATGCTTCTTATAAACAACACGATCCTGCTCCTCGTTATCATTGTAAAGAAGTAGCCTTTCATTTGGCTTACAAGCACGGGGCTATGGTTGTTCTTGGGAGTGCAACCCCTTCATTAGAATCCTATTATTATGCCATGCAAAATAAGTTGCTCTATTTGAGTTTGAGTGAACGGGCAACAGAGGTTAGTCTTCCAGAAGTTCAGCTGATCGATATGCAAAAAGAAGGTGTTTTACAGCAAAAAGGTGTTTTGCTGTCCTCTAAGCTAAGAGAGGCTATCACAGATTGTTTAGCTGCTGGCAATCAAGCTATTATTTTAATGAATAGAAGAGGTTATGCCAAAACCCGACTTTGCTCTTCTTGTGGTGCCACACTTTTTTGTAAAAACTGCAATATCCCTCTGGTGTATCATAAACAGTTTCAATCCTTGCTTTGCCACTACTGTGCTTCTTTGTATCCTGTCCATAGCCCTTGTTTTACTTGTGGCTCAGAAACATACGAGTTTCAAGGCGGAGCTATCGAAAAGCTAGAAGAAGAAATAATAAATTGGATTCCTAGTGCTAAACTCATCCGAATGGATAGGGACACCACACAAAATGTAGGTTCCATAGAAAAAATTTTAAAGGCTTTTAGAAGTGAAGAGTATAATGTTTTATTGGGCACTCAAATGGTGACTAAAGGGCATGACTTTCCTGGTGTTCAATTGGTTGGAATTGTAGGGGCAGACACAGGGGCAGGTATTCCTGATTTTAGAATGAGTGAGCGCTTATTTCAGCTTTTAAGTCAGACAGCAGGTAGGGCTGGAAGGAGTCGAGAAGGGGCTTTGGTGTTGGTGCAAACCATGAATCCTTCCGATCCTATTATGCGTTTTGCTTTGCAGCACGATTATATCGATTTTGCTAATTTGGAGTTGAAAATGAGAGAAATGGCTCATTATCCTCCTTTTGTGAAGCTCTTGACTGTAGAATTGGGAGCAAAAAGTTTTGAAGTATTGATGGATGCTGTTCATAAACTCGAGGCCTTGTTAAAAAAACACACTCAAATAGAAGTTTTAGGCCCTGTAGAAGCCTTTGTGCCTAGAGTGAACAAAATTTATTGGCAACGCTTTATATTAAAAGCGGCTTCAGTTTCTCTTTTTAGAAAAGCTTTAAAAATAGCAATAGAAAATCCTAAAAGTTTAAAAATAGCTTCATCGGTGATAATCAAATTAGAGATAAATTAAGCTTTAGTTATTTTGATTTTATTTGACTTCATTCAATAAAATGTTTTTTAATTCTATTGTTGCTTTTTGTAAGTCATCATTAATGATGGTGTATTCATATTTACCGTGTTTTTGGGCAAAATCAATTTCTTTTAGAGCGTTTCTTAAACGCAATGAAATGGTGTCATCGTTATCAGTTGCTCTATCTTTAAGGCGTTTTTTTAACACTTCCATAGAAGGGGGAAGTATGAGGATTCCAACGGCTTCCGGATATTCTTTATCAAAGTTGATTTTTCCAAATACATCTAAGTCAAACAGTATTTTTTTACCTTCCGCCAATTTTTTTTGAACAAAATCTTTAGGAGTGCCGTAGTAATTTCCATGCACCTCATTCCATTCCACTAGCTCATTGTTTTTTATCATTTCTATAAAATCTTTTTTACTTTTAAAAAAGTAGTGGACTCCCTCTATTTCTCCTTCTCTTGGCATTCTGGTGGTGGCCGAAATTGAATAGCAAATGTTAGGGATTTGAGGAATTACTAAATCTTTTAAGGTTGTTTTTCCTGCTCCGCTGGCTGCACTCAATACAAAAAGTTTTTTATTCATGTTTTATCCTCAATATAAAGTGGCCTTTGTTTGACTTCATCGTAAATTCGACCGATATATTCTCCTAGAATTCCAATAGAAATGAGCTGAACACCTCCAAAAAATATAATGGTAGTCATTAATGAAGCCCATCCTGGAACAGTAGTTTCGGGGTGGGTGAATTTTTCATAAATACTCCAAACCAAAACTACAAAAGAAACCATGGTGGTAAAAAGCCCTATCAAAAAGCTGATTTTTAGTGGAGTAGTACTAAAACTTGTGATTCCATCGATAGCCAGACGAAACATTTTCCTGAATGGATATTTTGAAACTCCTGCTTTCCGTTCTGCACGCTCGTATAAAACACCTGTTTTTTTGAACCCTATCCAACACACAAGGCCTCTTAAAAAACGACTCCGTTCTGGAAGTTTATTCAACTGATCCACAACCACTCTATCCATCAGTCTAAAATCACCGGTGTCTGGCGGAATTTCGATGTTGGTTAAAAAATGTATAATACGATAAAATAAAAAAGCAGAAGTTTTTTTGAATAAGGATTCTCCTCGCCTTTTCTTTCGTTGTGCATAAACTACTTGGTAGCCCTCTTTCCATTTTTGAAGCATTTCATGGATTAGACTAGGTGGATCTTGAAGGTCTCCATCTATAATCACTATGGCCTTGCCTATAGCATGTTGCATTCCAGCGCTAAAAGCCGCTTGATGTCCAAAATTTCGACTGAAATTGATGAGTTTATTTTGTGGAGTATGCTCTAAAAGAGCTTCTAAAATAGATCGAGTATTATCGGTAGAGCCATCATTTACAAAAATGAGTTCGTGTTCTATGTCTGCGAGTTCTTTTTCTAAAGTTGAAAAGGTACTTGCTATGATTTCTTCTTCATTATAAATTGGAACAATGACAGATAAAAGCATAAATACTCCAGAAACTTAGTATAAAGTTGGATAAATTAAGTTAAAATGATCACAATCGATTGAACTTAGTGATTTAGAGATAATACTAAGTTTTTTGATGTTATTCATGGGAACCTCGATATAAAGAAGCTCATAAGGGTTTATTTCAGCACTTTTATACAAGACTTGCTCGTCTCCTAATACTTCAACCGAAATGCCGTCACCACAAAGACTTTCGTCATCTAAACCAGCATAAAAAGAAAGTTTTTGATAGGGCTTGTCTAGTAAAAAACTTGTTGCAGAAGCAGCGTGCATTCCAAAACCTTCCTCGTATTCTTTTTTATTCACAGTCAGTTTGTTGTTTTCTACAGAAGTGTTTTTTTGAAGACTGCCCCAATCTTGTCTGTGAGATAAGATAGGTAAATCGATGAGTTTGGTGGCATTTTTAGGGTTAAAGACAATTTTTGAACTTTGATAAAGGGGCTTGTTTTGAATGGAATCTTGGACTATAAAGTCCATTTGATTGTAGCCAGGTTTTAAAAGTTGTGTTTCAAAAATTTGATGAGCTGAGTCTGTCAAGTAAGGCTCTTCTATAACTAAGTTTTGGTTTATATAAATACGAGTGAGCCAAGTGCTATGTTTAGAGGCTGGAGTCGTATAAGAAACTGAGAGTGAGGAATCTAAATCGATGCTTTGAACCTGCAACAATGCGTCATTTAAGGCTTGCTTTTCTCCTTTGATTTTGTAGATCTCCAGCCAATAATTGTTGGTGATTAAAACACGATGAATAGGACTCAAGTCCATTTTTTCTTCAAATAAGTCGCAAGTGGTAGGGATTCTATTTTCAACCGCTTTTTGATGGTAAGTTTTACTATCCCAACAATCTAATCCCCTTACATAATAAATTTCTTCATCATAGTGATTGAACCATTGATGGAGAGCTTTTTCGCCTCTTTGTGTGAAAAGATCGTAGTGAACTGCAGAATAGCCATAACCAATAAAATGCCAAGGCCTTGCATACACAAAAAGTCTGTTTTTGGAGGGCAATGTTTTTAACCAGTCTAAAAGGTGCTTTTCTTCTGTGGTTAAATGGTTTCTATTGTACATGATATTAGCGTTGAAGCTCTTTTTGTGCGAAAAAGTATAAGAAAAAGTGATGCTGCTAATGATTATAATTAAAATGGCGGTTGTTTTTGGGCTTTGAAGGTGCTTTTTAGTTATCCAAGAACTGAGTATTAAACGAATAGAAGTCACAAGACCAAAAGCTGCTACAAAAGCCATCGAAGGAAACATAACTAAACTATATCGTTGGTTAATTTCTATAGAAAAATCTCCTGAAACATTTTCTAAAATGGCATAGCTTTGGAGATGGTATAAAATTAAAAACAAAAGACTATAAAATGAGAATGCAGGTTTCTTGTTTTTAAGTTCTAAAACGGCAGAAATTAAAAGTACAAAAAATCCAAGAACAAACAAATAATTAAAATAAGTGAAAAAAGGATTGGATAAAAAACCATTCTCTAATAATGGAGAAGTCATCACCTGCCAGTTTTTATGTATGTGTTCAAAAAAATGCCCGTGAGCCTTGAAGTTTCCGCCTTGAAAATCAAAACCTTGGTAATAACTAATAGTAAATAAAACAGGGCTAATAAAAACCGATAGAGTCAAGAAGAATGCAGGAGCTTTAAGGCTTTTTTTATCTAAAATTTTGGGTATGGCAAACACAATAAAAGCAAAAAGACAAAACATAGTTTCTTGTCTAGTTTGGGCAAAAAAGGCAAGCACTAAAGCCAAAAAAATCCAATGCAATACAGTGTTTTTTTGATAAGCCCATTTAAAAACTAAAAGAGCTAAAGCTGATAAAAATATATAAAGAGGCTCTACAGAAACCGAGCGAAATTGAAATAAAACAGTGGGTTGAGAAATTAAAAAAGAGGTAGAAATAAAAGAAAGGAGTGGATCTTTAGTCCATACAAAAAGGGCTATAAAAAAAAGAATTGCGGTGGCAAATAGCAGTAAAAGCTGTGCATTAAAAATCCATTTCAAATCACTTCCAAAAAGAAACATTCCAATGGTGTACAAAAAAGATTGACCTTTTGTTTTAAAACTATTAGAGCTTGCATGACAGTGAAGTGTTTGATCCTTGAACTCTCCTTGAATGCAAGTGCCCGACGAGTGATTGTGATAAAAATTTTGAGCCATAGATAAAAAGACGCTTTCATCGCTTTGAACACGGTGTCTAGCTTCGATTTGTGTGGCTGCAAAAAAAGTGCTGGTAATGGCAAAAAAAGTGATCCCTAATATAAGTTTTTTTGAAGGGAAGTTTTTTTTAATCCAAGCCTTAAAGTCTGAGGATAAAAAATAAAAAATAAAGATTCCAATAGAAAATTGAATCACAAACAACCACAAGGGCAGGTTTAAATCCGCCAAACGAATCGCTTCTTTTTGTCCTATATTGGGGAGTAGATAAATTATAAAAGGAATCACAAGTGCTAGAAGCGTTCCAAAAATCCCAAATGGATGCAATAAGTTTTTGAATAATGTATGTGCTTTTTGAATCATAAAACAGAATGGATAAGGTTGTTTTTAGTAAATATTAGCATTTGAAATAATACTAGAGCATAAATCGTTCTTAGAAAAGAGCTTTATGAGGCTCTTTAGCACTGAATATAGGTTATTTAGATAAAAGTGCTTGTGAAATTTGAAAAGAAAAATTAAATTTGGCACGCCAAGTCTATTTATTTTAAATGAGGTTGTTTTAGTGCAAAATGAGTTAATATTAAAAGCCGCAAATAATGCAAGAATTCTTTCTGCTGCCATGGTTCAAAAAGCAAAATCAGGGCATCCTGGTGGGGCTATGGGTGCTGCAGATGCTGTGACGCTTTTATTTGCAGAGTTTTTACGCTTTGATCCAGACAATCCTCATTGGATGGGGCGAGACCGCTTTTTTATGGACCCAGGACATATGTCTGCTTTACTTTATTCGGAGCTTGCTTTTGTACGGCAGATGAATTTGAAAGAGTTAGAGAATTTTAGGCAGTTAGGGAGTGAGACTCCGGGGCATCCAGAGCTAGCAGTTCACCAAGGTATCGAAAACTCATCTGGTCCTCTAGGTTTGGGACATGGAATGGCTTTGGGTTCTGCAATTGCAGAGCGATTTATGGTCGAGCGTTTTGGAGATATTGTAGAACACAAAACAGTGGTATTAATTTCTGATGGTAGTGTGCAAGAAGAGATCGCTTATGGGGTGGGGCGTGTAGCAGGTCATTTGCAAGTCTCTAATTTGATTTTATTTTACGACGCTAATGAGGTACAACTTTCTTGTAAAACCAAAGATGTCATGGCTTTTGATGTGGCAAAACAATACCAGGCATGGGGTTTTGAAGTATATGATGTGGATGGTTCCGATATAGATGCTCTTCGTAAGGTTTTTCAAAAAGCTTATGCAGAAACAGAAAAACCCGTCTTGATTATAGGTCGTACTGTTATGGCTAAAGGGGCTATAGCAGAAGACGGTTCCTCTTTTGAAGGGAAGGTGAGCACCCATGGACAGCCTTTAAACGCTGCTGGAGCCTCCACTGATGCCACTATCAAAAATTTAGGGGGTGATCCCAATAATGCTTTTCAAATTTTTCCAGAAGTAGAAGAGGCTTTTGATCTTAGGCTCCAAGAGCTTCGTGAAAATGTTAAAAAATGGAAAATCAAAAAAGAAAAGTGGGATTTAGAAAACCCTGAACTATCTAAAACCTTAAATGATTGGAATAAAGGTCAAGGTGTTCAGCTTAATTTGTCTGAACTTCCTATTCAAGAAGGGGTGGCCACACGAGTTTCTTCGGGCTCTGTCTTGGCTTATTTGGCCACTCATTATAAGAATATAATATGTAGCTCAGCCGATTTGTCTAACAGTGATAATACCCAAGCATTTTTAGATAAAACTGGTATCTTTAAACCCAAAGATTTTAGTGGAGCCTTTGTGCAAGTTGGTGTTGCAGAGCTTACCATGGGAGCCATTGCTTGCGGTATTGCTTTGAATCCAGGCTTGTATCCTATTTGTGCTACCTTTTTTGTTTTCAGTGACTTTATGAAGCCTGTGATTCGTATGGCGGCTTTAATGGGACTTCCTGTTAAATATGTGTTCACTCACGATAGTTTTAGAGTCGGAGAAGATGGGCCCACTCACCAACCTATAGAGCACGAAACTCAAATTCGTCTTTTAGAGTGTTTGACCAAAGAGAACGGAAAAGCCGAAATGCTGGTGCTTCGACCTGCCGATGCTTTTGAAACACTGGTGGCTTGGGAAATGGCTTTTGAAAATACAGATAGCCCCACAGCTCTTATTTTAACAAGACAAAATGTAGATTCTTTACCAAGCCTCAATGGATCTGCCTATGAACGAGCGAGTGCCGCTAAAAATGGAGCTTATATTGTCAGTGATAACTCCGTTTCTCATCAAAAACCAGATTTAATCTTAATCGCCAATGGATCAGATGTGATGCTCAATCACCAAGCAGCTGAAATTCTTCGCAAGGAAGGCCTTTTGGTACGGGTGATTTCTATGATTAGCCCTGCATTATTTTTAAAGCAAAATAAAGCATACCAAAACGAGGTCTTGGAGCCTTGGCGACCTACTCTGGCTCTTTCTAGTGGTTTGCCTCTTTTATTTAAACCTGTTGTGGGTGGTTTTGGTAAAACTATAGGGCTAAAGCGTTTTGGAGCTTCTGCTCCTGCTGCTATTTTAGAAGCAGAGTTTGGATATACACCAGAAGTTGTTGCTACAAAGGCAAGGGATTATCTTCAAGAATATAAAATTTCTGTCCAAGAATTTTTAGAAGCCAATACTTAGCAAAGCTTTTCAAAATATTTTATTTAAATTTTTCATATTCATGTGATTTTAGTCTCTGATTCATACGAATTAATAATGTTTGTTGATAAGTTTAATATTAGGTTTTATGTTTATTAGAGTCATTTAACCGTGGAGTTCACATGAAAAAAACTCAAATATTTCTATTATTGTTTCTAGTCTTTTCTTTTGCCGAAGTTTTTGCGATTTCTTATGTCCCTGATTATAAACTTGATACCTCATCAGTTGAACCCTTTCCTACATTTATAGAGTTGGATTCTATCTATGATTCTTATTATATCGACGATTCTTTAGTTTATAGCCATTCGTATCGTCATATAGAAGAATTGAAACCTATTAGAGCCTCGAATAGTTTAAAGGAAATATTTTTCCCTTTAAAACTCAATATAGAGTCCACAATTGGCAAAGGACAGTATGCCTTTTATGATGAAGAAAAAGCAAAATGGATCTCTAAAGATACAACTTATCATCTAAAGTTAATAGATACAAAAACTCAGTCAGTGGGTGATTATGATTCTACCAATTCTAAATTTTTATTATACAGTTCTTTGAATTTTGAGGATACCTCTAAAATTGTGTTAAATAATTTGAGTTTGGCTGTGAACAATGAATTTCGATTCACTACTTATATGGCTTTGTTTTACATTCAAGATACCGTCGTTATTAAAACGGCAATTTCTACAGAGACTACAGAGACAAGCATTAGTACTTCTAGCATCTCACAAATACACTTAGATTCAGCTGCTTTGGTGACAGGTCTTGAAGAGTCATTGGCTAAATCCTTTGATTTGTCCAATAAAAAGATATACAAGCAAATTGTAAAATTAGTTATTGCACAATCATCATTAATAGATAAAACCCCAACAAGAATTAAGGAATTTAATAAAGCTCCGAATTTAAATATAGTGGTGCAACGAATAGGGAGTGGTTTTTTGATTCGTGGAGCCAAAGGAGAAATCCCATCTGTTAAAAATTTAAAGGGAAAAGAAGTTTTTGCCCGTGAGCCTGTTTCTCCTGGTATTTATTTTGTATCTTTAAAACCAGGTCTTTGGCACCGAGTGTCTATTCACGATTGATTTTTTGATACATTAGGCATAAGCCGATTCATACATATCTCTATTTTATAGTGTTTTTATGTTGAGTCGGTTTTTTTTGTTTATACTGTTTTTCTCGCTTTTGCATGCAGAACCTCTTTCTTTAGATTTTGTGGAGACAGATATCAAAGAGGTGCTTCGAGCCATTTCAATGGGCTACAATGTCCCTATTTTGGTAGATAAAGATGTATCGGCAAAAGTCACAATACACTTAGATAGTGTGGAGCTTTTAGAGGCTTTGACCGCCATTGCCTCTATCAATGACTTGGCTTTAGTGAAAGAAGCCACTCATTATAGATTTCAAAATAAAATAAATGATGAGAATTATCACTTTGAACTCAAAGATTCTCTTGTCTATATTGAAATTCATAATAAGGATATCCAGGACTTTATCAAGGATTATTCTTGGAATACAGGTGTAAATTTATTAATAGACCCTACTTTAGATGCAAAAATTTCTGCTCGTTTAGAAGGTTTATCTATTAGGCGTACTTTAGAAGTGATACTCAGAGCACATGGCTTTAAATTATGGGATAAAGGGGATTATTATTCGGTTGAAAAACTTCAAAATAACATAAAACAAGAAAATCTTTCTATGGACATTAGTTATAGGGATTCTTTGTTTTATGTTCAATTAAAAGATGCTCCATTAAAAGATGTGTTGTATGAGATTTCAAACTTAGTGGGCTTTAATTTAGTTTTATACGGGGACATTAAAGAAAGTGTTTATCTTAAAGCGGATTCCTTGCCTCTTAAAAAGCTATTTCAACTCCTTTTTAAGGGGAGTCGATATGCGTATATGGACTTAGAGGCTAATAATATTTTAGTGGGTGAAAAATTAAATCATAATGCAATTTCAGAAGAACGATTTTATTTTTTTAAGCATATTCAAAGTGAGAAAGGCCTTTCGCTTCTTGCAAAAGCTTATCCCGATAAGGGCCTTCAGCTTTTAGAAATAAAAGAGCAAAATGGACTATTTTTAGTAGGTGCATGGAAGCATTTAGAGGCTGCGATTGAATTCCTTCAAAAAATAGATGTAGAGCCACTTCAAGTCTTGTTAGAATGTGTGATAGTAGAGTTTAATAAGGGTAAACTATTTGAAATGGGTCTTAATAGTGGCCGCGGGAAAAAATCCAGTGAAGGCGTTGTGGGTTTGAATAGCTTTATCAGGACTTCGGGCAAAAATAAGCGGCTGAATTTTGGAGAAATTGGAATACTTTCGGATTATTTTGAGTTTGAATTGTCTGCTTTAGAGGAGAATAATCTAGCAGAAATCTTAGCAAGGCCTAGTATCACGACACTCAATGGAAATAAAGCAAGCATTCATTTGACTAACACCTCTTATTATATGGTCAATCAAGTGTCTCCAGATGGGTATCCTATTACAGATTATCACTCGTTCAATGAGGGGGTGAGTTTAGAAATCACTCCATCTGTTGCAAAAGAAGGGAGCATTAGTATAGAAATCATTCCAGAAATCAAAACATCATCTAGAAGTTCTGGAGATGGTCCTAGAGATATTAGTACCAGAAACTTAAAAACAACTGTATCTCTAAAAGATGGAGAAACTTTTTGTTTAGGAGGTTTGATTCGTCAAAATTCTGCAAAAGTACGGTCTGCAATTCCTTTTTTAGGAAGTTTACCCTGGATAGGAGCACTTTTTAGTTATCATACTACGGAAAACTACAGTATGGAGTTAGGGATTTTTATAACCCCTCGTGTGATTCGATCCCAAAAAGGAAATAACTTGTGATTTTATCTATTTCTAAAGAAGAACAAATAGGAGCAGATGCAAGTTCAAAATCATTAACTATCGAAATTCAAACTCCTTTCGATGAATCTGTGACAGAAGCTTCTGTTATAGAATATGTGAAAAAGGAACTCCCTATATCTTATGCAAGGTCAGGGCAGAAAATTTCTTATTTATTATTAGTTTCTTTTAATAGCAAAATGGGAAGACTGCATCGTTTATTTGTTTCTTTTCCAAACAAAAGTATGAAAATCGATAGGACTCGCTTCGATAGAATCCTTCCATTGAGTCTTATTTTTAATGCCTATGCCGAAGAGAAGATGATTGCAGGGATACTTTCAGAAAACTCCATTGTGTGTGGATTATTACAAGGAAACTTTTACTTTTTATTTTATTTAAATGCTCGTCTGGTCCATTGGATAGAAGAAGAGTGCATTGAGTTTGAAAGTATCTCTGAAAGGATAAAAGGATTAAAAAGTTTTTGCAAAAAAGATTTTTTATTAAGCCCACTTTCAGATGTTGAAGTGCTTTTGATTCCCATTTTATCAAAAGAAGAAATTCAGTATTTTTTTGATACTGCGGTTAAAGATCCTTTGTGGGCAAATTTTGATTTAGATCAAAGTATTTATATAAAAGAAAGACTTTTAAAGCGTCTAGTCACTAAAATAAAGTTTTTATCTGCCTTCATCGTTTTTTTGCTCATCATTTTTAGCGTATTTCATGG
>FZPS01000049.1_pt117 | contig 11972 bp, 10 predicted proteins | sample 1817821 | NCBI WGS metagenome assembly FZPS01 (sample SAMEA104158645, study PRJEB21678) | metagenome | place: Germany | collected 2015-04-21 | reverse complement strand
ATCATAAAGCATTTGTCCATCTTGAACATCATTGTCTGGATTTCCATTATAAAAACGGTCAGGGAAAATTTGATAAAAAATAGATTGTTTTACCCAAGCAGGACCTTCATAATTAGCAATGATTTTAAAGTCAAAAGTATCAACGGTATAATGGTCAAAAACTCCCACCTGATTATAAAAATACATATTATCTTCTGTTAGGATGATAAAATGATATAAAATCATAGGTTCATTCACCTGAAAATCAAAAGTGTAATAAACCAAATCTCCTTTTGTAAAAAAATCTTGACTTTCAAGTACAATCTCTTCTCCATTATACTTCCTTTTTAGATATACCCTCTTTACCTCTGCATTTTGCCTCATACGGACTTTAATCCTAACAGTATCGCCTATTTTGGGTGCTATAGGCCACATAAACAATGGTGTGTTATCAGAGTGAATCGTATCTAACCAAACTGGTTTCATAAAAATCCCCCTTTTAAAATCGTTACCGGAAACGTTTCCGGCTTGTTGCTTTTATTATACCATATATGTACAAAAACTCAACCTCCATTGGTTGAATTTTATCTATTTTTACCATTATTGATTATTATGTAGATATCTATAAACAACTCTTACCCCCTTCACGTATATATTATAAGTAAATATGAAAAGAAAGTGAGGTACTAAAATGAAAGAAAAAAAGACGATGGCTTTCGTATTTCTTGGTTTTCTTATATTACTTGGTTTCATTCTTACTTTTTCATGTACCTATACCGTAGATCAATCAGAATATGCTGTTTTGGAAACATTCGGAAAACCTAGTTCTAATATCATCAATCCGGGATTAAATTTTAAACTTCCATATCCCATTCAATCTGTAAGAAAAATATCCAGAGAAACTTTTTCTTTAACTCTTGGATATGAAGAAACAAAATCCAATATGGTTATTCACGAAAATGAATCTAAAATGATTACAGGGGATGAAAATATCATTTTAGCTGATTTAGAAGTGCAATGGAGAATATCCGATCCTATTGCTTTTTTATACAATACAGATCAACCTGTCAACATTCTTTATAACGCTACTTCTTCTGCCTTACGAGGGGTCATTGGTAGTACCACTGTAGACAATGTCTTAACGGATGGTCGTGCTGAAATCATGAATGATATTCGCTCCCATTTAACAACATTAGTAAATGATTATGGGTTAGGCGTCTCCATTGTAAATGTAAATTTACAAGATGTTGATTTGCCAAATGAAGAAGTCAGCAATGCTTTTAAAAAAGTAACTTCTGCTAGAGAGGAAAGAATTACAAAGATTAACGAAGCTAATAAATACAAAAATGAAAAAATTAATACAGCAGAAGGACAAAAAGAAGCGTTAATTAGCAAAGCAGAAGGAGAGAGAGTCGCACGAATCGAACAAGCAAGAGGAGATGTTGCAAAATTTAATGCTTTATATTCCGAATATGTAAATAGTAAACATATTACAACCCAGCGGTTGATCATGGAAACATTGGAAAAAGTATTACCAAAAGCAAAAATCTATATTATGGATGAGGATTCTAATTCAAATACAATCAAATACTTACCTCTTGAAAATATAAAGGGAGGTGCAAAATAATGAATGGATTTAAACCTGCTGTAGAGAAAAGTAAAACAGAAGAAAAAAAGAGTAAATTTCCTATTAAAACGATTGTTTCTTTAATTGCTATAGTTATTATTGCAGTTTTTATATTAAGTAATGTTTATATTGTAAAAGTCGATGAATATAAAGTGGTTAGACAGTTTGGAGAAGTTGTCTCTATTGTAGAGAATCCTGGTTTATATTATAAAATCCCTTTTGTCCAGTCAGTTTCTTCTTTACCCAAAAAAACATTAATCTATGATGTACCTCCGGCAGAAATTAATACTTTAGATAAAAAAAGAATCTTAGTAGACTATTATGCTTTATGGCAAGTATATGATCCAAAAGCTATGATTGAAAATCTTAGAACCTTAACAGGTGCAGAAAATCGATTAGGGGATATTATTTATTCAAATATACGAACAGAATTAGGAAAACTAAATTATGATGAAATTATTAATTCAGAAAAAGACAGCCGAGGAGCCATTGATGTAAAGGTTGAAGAAGAAATTAATAAAATTTTAGAGGAAAATAATTCAGGCATCAAACTAATAGACGTAAAGATGAAAAGAACAGATCTACCTGCTACAAATGAACAATCTGTATTTTTGCGGATGATATCTGAAAGGGAAAGTAAGGCACAAGAATATTTATCCCAAGGAGATGCAGAAGCTTTAAAAATCCGAGCCCAAACAGATCGAACGGTTGCAGAAATGTTAGCCAAAGCAGAAGCAGAAGCAAAAATCATCGAAGCTGATGGGGAAAAAGAAGCCGCTAGAATTTATAATGAAGCTTATGGAAAAGATCCTGAATTTTTTAATATGTACCGAGCACTGGAATCCTATAAAACAACAATCAATGATGAAACCGTCATTGTTTTTCCTATTCATTCACCTTATTTAAAATATTTAATAGGAAAATAAACTTTGTTGCATAAGTAAATCCTCCTTGGAGGGTTATGATTTGGTCAAGTAGATCATAACTAAAAGGAGGATTTTTCTTTACATACGTTTTTATTTGTAAATTTTTTCTAAATAATTTCTAATATTCTCGATATCGTACATGAGATACTTTATGAGTAATGATAATCGATGAATCTTCTCCTACATTTTCTATGGCTTCTCTATGGGTAGTGGAGTAAAGAACAGCATATCCTCTTTTTTTAAGCCAATGTACCATTTGATACGTTGCTCCAAATTCTCCCTGTACTAAAAGATAATCATTGGTCGTTGTATTTTTTTCAATCCAATTAAAAATATCTTCTAAGCTTTCTTCTACGGAGTCTGTAACAGGAGATATATTACTCCATCTTTGTTGCAAATCTAAAGGTAAATGAATAAATTCTTCTACTCCCCAATTTAAACGTGCATCTTCCTCTTGTATTTGGGTCAATTGATGAGAAAAAATTAAAACCATTCGTTTTTTATCCATATGTGATACTTCTTCTTGTTCATCCAACTCAATAAAATCCATAAGTTTTTTGAAGTCTTTCTTTATATTCTCTTGAAAATAGCTGTAGGTTGCCACTTCTTTCGTAAATCCAAAATGATTAATATCATTTCTACTATCTTTAATTTTATTAGCAAGAGTAACTAAATCTGATTCTAATGTATCATAAATTTCTTGTATCTTTTTTGTTTGATTTGAATCTTCATTTTCCTTTGCAGATTCTTTCTGGCTCTCTTCTTTCTGCTTTTTGTTTTCTTTTAATTTATGAATTCGTCTTCCTAAGGCTTCACCTACTATCTGCTCTCTATCCTCATACTTTGTAGGATCTAGCTGAAATCGTATACAAAGATAGGTAATAAGGGTTTCTTCTAAGGCGGTATAACCTTGTTGTATTAAGTCATGATCAATACACCATTGAATCGTAGCCAAACCTGTTTGTAAAATATCTTTACCATGAAAAGGTTTCATTCTCTTTTCTATTTTCGATAATAAAGGCATTAACGGTTTTAAACTTTCATCACTTTCATTTAAAATCGATAATTTTTCCTGTAATTCATGAAAAGCAAACATAATGGATCTTTCATTTGCCTTCCCAACCCCTTGAATGGATTTCCCTCTACAGGTATTAATAGCCATTGTAAAACGATAAAGGCTTTCAATAAAGCTTCTCGTATTTTGGGCCCATTTTTCTGTTTTTAATAGAGGATTTAATTGGTGCTTAGAAATATCTCTTAAATGTCCACTATTTCCATATCTTAAAAAAGTATTCACTGCTTGGGCCCATTCCTGCATCTCTACTAAGGGAGTCATATCGAAAATAGGAGCTCGATTAGGAGTAACAGTTGTATCCCTTGATTCCCATGCACCATAATATACCCCTAATATCTTCACATTTTTTGCTGCCTTTACATAATTTAAAATCACAATGGCTAATAATGGAATGGATCGAAAACCATGGGTAATATCTAAAATGACCTGATCCCCTTCTCCTATTTGCCCAGAAACCAAATCAAAAATCTCCCATATTTCTTCTTCCGTTCTCCCATCTGGAATCTCAATAGGACGATAAGAAAGAGGTCCTTTTTTCAATACTTCTTTTAATCTTCTTTCTTCATCCGTCAGATGATCCCAATTTTCTATATAGGCCTTTTCCGTAATAAAAATAATAGCTTCATCTTCTGTAGTCCAATCTTTACAACAAATATGAATCAGCGCATCTTGAATATAAGAACTAGTATAGGATCCCTCTTTTCCTTCATACAATTGATATGTCGTTGGTACATATTTATTCGTTCCTAAAAAACTAATTAGTTTTCTAGCCATATGATCGCTCCCTCTTTGAAATCAAAATATCTTCTAATGGGATCACCTGATCCATTTTTATTAGCTCCTGACTCGTTAACAATTCTCGCACTTTCCCATGATATTTTTCTGCCTGCTGAATCGTAGCTTCAAAAGAATTGTTTTTCCCTTCATAAAACGCTGCATGAGCTATTTGTCTGCGAATGCTATTGATTTCCCAGTAAGCAATACTTAATTGAGACAGTTTTTCCAATCTAGAATATAGCTTTCGCTGCTTTACAATCTCTTTCATTCGTTCTCTTTGTTTATAATCTTTTATGTCTAACTGATATACTTCACAGAAATGAGTTAAGATGGACTCTACTAAACAAATATAACCGTATCCATATCTTTTATTTTTAAAGTACCAATTGCTTAACTCGAGCTGAAATAAAGAATCTTTATGAATGTGAGTAAATTGTAAAATAAATTCTTTTACTTGAGGTAAAATATAGGATGTAATCCCTGAAACGATCTCTAAAGAATCCATTCGCCGATGAAGCTGTTGGATCTTCATGCGTAAATCGGTTAAATAATTAATATTCACTAATTCAGAAATATCGTTAATATCCTCAGCAATTTTTATCAAATTTTTCTGTTCTCCTGCTTCTCCTTTGATTAATTCACTAATTACATACCCACTTCCATATTGAATAAATTCATGAGATCCACGGATCCATTTGGAAAGATCTAAGATTGTTTTCAGATCTACAATAGGTGCATATCCTAGTTCTCTACGAGCCTCTAGCATCCCATAATACAATCCTCGAATCTCAATATTTTTATGTTGTAATGTCCCTAAAAACTCTACCATCAAATACATAAACAAAGGAATAGAACGAAAAGCATGAGTAATATCTAGATAAATCTGATCCCCCTTCTCTAAACAATCTGTTAATTCCATAAATAAAGCAAAATTATGTAGAAGTTCTCCTTCATTTAAGCCATACTTAATGATTAATGAACGAGAACCCCCTTGGGAGTTAGGATGACTGTATTGTAAATATTGATCCACTGCCTTCATGGTTTTTTGTAATATTTCTGGAGTAATCCATTCTTGTAAATGGTCAGACTTTTTACTAGCGTTTGAAATTTGATCCCAGTAATTCATGTCTATTTCTTGCTTCCCTTGAGTGGTAAAATAATAATATATTTCATCCCACATGGATTTGGCTGTACCAATGAAAAGAATCTTATCGACCTGTAATTTCTCTGCCAAAGCAGTTGCTATAAAGGAAGTAGTATAGGTCTGATCGTCTTCCTCAAACCGATATTGAGCAACCTTATAGGCTCCAGGTCCTTCTCCTATCCTGTATCCTGTTCCAATGGGGCTAATTAACACTTTGGCCATAAAATACTCCTTTCCTACTCCCTCTTCGTATCTGAGAAATCATACTGAAAAATAAGATTTAGAAAAACTTACTTAACTGATTACCTAAACTTCTATTTTTCAAATTTCCTCTTTGTTGTTTATGATTAGAGGCAGACGTAAAATTTCCTTGCGATTTGTATGTTTGTCTTTGTTGTTTTTGATTTCTTGTTCCTTTTCCATTTTTCTTTTGCTGTAAAGCGTTTTCATACTCAAGAATACTAGGTAATACCTTTTTATTTTTAAACTCATTATTTTTACCATCTATAACCATATATCGATACTCATTGGCTTGGGCCAATGAAATAACTTTTGATTTAATATACATTAATTCCTGTACTGAGGGATGCTGTCCTATATTCTTTCCTTTCAACGCTTCTTTATATTGATTTGAAAAATATTTTTTATACTTTTCAATGTATTCCTTTGAATCTCTATCTTCCCTATAATGAAAAGAAAGAGATCTATACTTTTTCGCTAAATTTTCTACTTTAAGCTGTATTTGATTTATTTTTACACGACCATATCCATAAGCTTTCGCTAAACCAAGATTTTGATAACATCCTTCTTCTAATTGCAAGGCCCAAAGTAAAAGTCCTAACTCATCTTCGTGTAAGTTTTCAAAATAAATCTTTCCTGTAAAAATAGTTCCTTTTTGTAATGGATGCACATGGGTTATCATATTTTCGCTCCAACCTTTTTCTGGTTCCCACGTCCAAAGATGGTCTCTAAGCCAATATTGTTTTACCCCACCAATTCTAAAATCTCCATCATAAATAGCCAATTCTTTTTTTGATGCATTTAGGTTTTGTTTTAAATAGAGGTTATAACTCGTAGGCTTGGGCTCTGCTAATAATAACTTTACACTACTTTCTTTATCTACTACAGCTTCTCCCTCTACTACTGCATCTTCAAAACCAACTCGACTTTTATAACTAACTGGCTTCTTAGATCCTTTTAACTGTACATTGGAAAAACCAAAAATTCCATTTACATAACTAATCCCCTCTACCTTCTTATGAGTCTTTGGTACTCCATCTAATACTGTTTTATTGTAAAACATTCGCAAATAAGGTGTAAAACCAAAATGAAAAAAATCCCCTTCCAAAATATAAAATAAAGGTTTTGATTTTTCCGAATCAGGTAGATCATAATACTTCCAGTCCAACTCTATCTTTTCATCTTTTTTTCTCATCTTTTTGGTAGCAATTAGATCGTTTTTATAAAACTCGATCATATCTTTCTTAACTAAAATTGCATCTTGTTTAGGATCCATATCTCCAATAATATAATGAGCCTTTTTCTTAAAAATAAACTTTCCTGATAAAAGATATCCATTGTATTGGTATTGACCCGGATTCCCTATCTTTTTGATTTTCTTATTTATATTGTCTAAAACAAAGGAAACTGGCGTCATATATGGGGCATAGGATTTATTTTTCCACTTTAAATCCTTGGAAGTATACATGAATTGTACACCTTTCGTATCCGGATCTAAAATACGTCGCAAGGTTCTTTCATCTAGCCGCTGATATGGTTTCCCTGCCATTACTTCTACAGCGGGCTGAATATAGTAGTCCTCTCCCTTTTTATAGATATAGCCTGTCTTTAACGCTCTTGAAATTCTTTGTTCTTGATCAATGTTTAATATCTGTTTATATTTTTCTCCCAATGCATCATTTGCTGCAATTTCTCGAAACATAAACCGAGTATTTGAAATATCACTATCTGGATATTCTCCTATTTCATTAGGTTGTCCTACTAAGCTACTTAAACTTAAAATCTGAGCATTACTACGTACCATTCCTCGTATTGTGTTCCCAGGTATGGCATACTGTCCATTGGAATTTTTAAAGAAGTAAGCTTGTCTCTCTTTATTATTTCCATCAGACACGATAATGGGTGTTTCTGCTACCAATTGATACTGAATATACCCATTTAATAATTCTTTATTTTCTTCGTGTTTATAAACGTTATGAGCTGGAAGATCTTCTCTATCTTTATATCGTGCTACTGATTGTTCTGGTAAACTAACAAAGTTATAGGGTGCTACCGCATAATCGCCCAGTGATTGTAATACCAGTTTTTCCACCTTCATCTTGCTTTCCCCCCTTTAAAAATCAGTTTCATCGGCTTGACATAACCAATATACGCTTGTTGGTCCTCGTCATAATGAATATACTTACGTACTCGTAACTGACTTGGAAAATCACCTTTCTTATTTTTTTGTATTAAAAAATATTTCTCATCAATCCATGGTTCTTCTCCCCTACAGGAATCTTTTCCCATGTGTTGAAAAAGGCTTCCGCTCCAACTTCCTTCATCATTAAAAATACGTATTTCTTGCTTTTCATTAAAAAAACGTGCTTCCATAATATTTTCAAAGTGAATAGGAATTTTTTGAATTTTATCTGCTACCACCGAATCAAAATAATAAATGATGGCATCTTCCAATCCCATTCCTAATAATTTTTCTTTATCGAATTCTTTAATACGTTTGGAATCTAAAGGCTGTAATAAATAATTTTTTGGCATGATTTTCCCCCTTCATATTATTTTTTAATTCCGATCTTACTGCCTAAGGGACCTATTATTAACCTCTTGGATGTATTGGTTTAACTGTTCCTCTCCTTTGATTTCTTGTTTTATAAAATCGATGAAAAGCTGTTCTTCTCCATCTTCAATGGTCATAAAATGACCTTGAAAAGCCCCTCTTCCAATATTGCCTCCACCTCCAATAAAAAGATTTTCTGTCCCTAAATCTCGAAGAGCTAAAACCATCAATCCAATAGCATATTTATCTTCCAATTCACTTTCTTGCTTTCGATAAAAAATAGTAAACTCTGTTTTTCCTATGATGGGCTGATCATTGATTAAGGCTCCATGCATAACTCCACCTGTAAATTTATCCACTTTGATTCGATTGTACATAACTAACGTATCCTGTTCCATTACTTCCATTTTTGCTTCGTTAAAATAAAAACGGCTCAATTGATTTTCTTCTGCTTCTTTTTCGTCTCCAAAGAGAGATTCTACCGTTCCTCTTTGATCAAAATAATGAGCAATTTTTTCCATTCTAGATCGTATAACTCCTTTTAAACTGCTACCTGGAATCACATACGTATCCCCGGATTTAATAAAAGATGCATCAGGTCCATTGGCTTGAAAATCATGGGTTCCTTTGATGAGTACAGGATTTGTAAAGTGGCCTTTTAATCGAAATACAATCATTTTTTGTGGAATTTCAACTTGAGCAATCTGTTTTTTTATGTTTTTACTACGAGAATCATCTCTCAAAAGATATCGTTGCCATTGCTCTGCATCAGTTAAATCAAATGTAATTTCTTCTGCTTTTCGTATTGTAAACCTACCCAATCCACTGCTTTTTTGTCCTCCTAAACGAAGATGCTGTAAATCTAATGCTTTCAAACATTGATAAATCATAGTTTTAAATTCATCATGTTCTTCTTTCTTTGATCGAATTTCAAAGGTAAGAGAAAAGACCATTCCTTCACCTAAATACAGCCGTTCAATTTTACCACCATCTACAGCCGTGCCTGTCCTTCCATCAATACGAACTCCATCGCGCCGTTCCAACCTTTGAATGGGTGCAAAAGCATCAGAAATATAAATTTTACTCATGGATGAATCTTCTTTTGTCTGGTCCCCAAAAAGTCTTTCCGCTTCTTGTTGAATTTTTAATAAATAATTTCGAAAAACACCTGTAATACTGGTCCCAGGCAAATAGGCTTCTTTCCTTCCTTCATCTAATAACAAACTACCTTCTTCATCTCCGATAAATAAGGGTGAAAGATTTTCGATTTCTACTTGGATTATCGTTCGCATGTTCATACAAATTAGTCCTCCTTCCTCAAATGATATCTACAAATCTCTGTCAATACCTTTATATTTGTTTGATAAATGAAATCTTCCTTCACTTTAGATGTAATTCCATCCATTTCTATCTTTCTTGGAGCATAGCGATTGAAAAATCCCAAGCCTCCATTTTCTATAAAAATACAATCATCCAAAAACTCTCTTAGTGACTTTTCTCCTTGTGCTCCTTTATACCTAACTCGATTCATTTGTTGTGCAGAAAAGCTCTTTTTTTCTTCAATGTGTTTCATATGGTCTTTATAAATTTTTTGTCCTTCCTCTAATGACTGATATTGCAAAAAAGTAAATAAATCCATATAGGTACCCCATTGACTTTCTTTCATCCCTTTTGGATTTTTAATATTCTGATATTCTTCTAAAACAATGCTAGAAATCAATGATTCCATTCGATATTTAAAAATGTGATTGATGATTTGTTCTACTTGGGCCTTTTGTTTTTGCTCAAGTTGTTGAGCTGTTATAGCTACAACCACTTTTTCTTTAAGGCTATATGGCTCTTGTAATAAGGCATCTGGTAAATCATTTAGAACTAATACCCGACCAAAACCCTCCTGTTTCCGTTCTCCAATTCCTTGATTCATCCATGCTTGAACCTTGTCTATGGTTAATTTCCCTGTAATTTTATATTGAAATACACTACCGGCCTTGATTCCTCGAATCTGAGGAGTATAGCAACCCCATTTGTTGTTAAAAGAAGTAATATCTCTAGTTTCAATCGAACTGTTAATGTACTCTACCTTATCCAACCTTAACTCTTTTTGTAAAAAATCTTCCTCCAAAAAAGTTTTATATTCGCCTACATCAGTTCGATACAAAATATCAGAAAGAGCCAGAATATATAGATCTTGTCTAAAATCCATAAAGGATTCAAATCCCTTTGCTTCTGGATTCTCTTCTACCAGCTGCATATTATAAATACGACATTTTCCATATCCACTTCCTTTTGAACCTCCGATGTAAACCCTAGCATCTTGAAATAGATCGATTACTTCTTGAACATCTTCTTCTTGTTCTACTTTTATAATCCCTTTAAATCCTTGTCCTCTTTTAATTGCTTCGTAACGAAATAAATTATTTTTTTTCCCTGTTTGATTAATATGAAGATTAGATATCTTTTCTACTTTAATAGGTTTCAGATGATTTAGATTGTTACTCATAAATTCACTAACACGGACTTTCTCATACCCATCCCCCAACGGTTCTCCTCTTCCCACTTGTAATGCTAATTCGGATATGCCTTTGTTTTGATAGCTTTTGATTCTTTCCTTGTTTGCAAAATAACATTTTGGAAAAGGAATGCTACGAATATTTTCATAAGACGGATACGCATTTAAAAAGGTAATGCCTCCATTTAATAGTTTTCTACGGTGTTCTCCTTGATTAATATCTGAAATTTTAAATTTTTGTATATAACGATAAATATATGCCCCTCGAAGGGTGGATCCTGCAATATAATCCATGGTTGGCTCCATGTCGATCTGTCGAAGAGTCTGTGCTAATTTCACATCTTCTAATGTTTCTATGTCATAGGTAATGTATTTACTCACTTTGTTTCACCTCTTCCATCAAAGAATTTATATAGCTCCTAGTTTGATCTTGAAAAACATTATTTTCTTTCTTCCATAAGCTACATTTGACTTCCCCTTTTCCTCGAGTACGCATAGTACCTATATGTCTTAGGGAAGCAACTCCCATCGCTAATAAAGATAACTCTATAGGTTCTAAAGCTCTTGCACAAGTAACATCCACCTCATACTGGAGCCCCCGTCGAATGACTCGTACTTGACGCAGAGAGCCCTTCTCTGCTGATCCTGTATCTTGGTGAATCCTCGTAAAACTCCTCGTTTCTGTTAAGGAATGTAAGATCTCTATGGGCTGAATATTATTCTCTTTACTATGATGAATTAAAAATTGCCTCACTTGATTATCTAAAGTACAATCTGAAAAGTGTAACGTTTTCCAAGCATCCACTCCCTCATCTGCATGTCCAAATAAAGTTTCAAGATATTTTTCATACTCTTTTTTCCCATAGTTTTCTTTAAAGACTGTAACAATGTCTTCAACTTCTTTTCGTAAATTTCCCTTAAATGTTTTGGCTTTCATAAAAGGGAAACCGTATTCATCATACACTACTTCTAAATCTACAGAACCTGGAATGGCGTGACCACTTCCAAAAATGGTTTCCGATAATAATTCTACTTTTATTTTATATTCTTCCATTAAGAGACCTCCTCTCTTTTTATTTCTTTTTCTTCTTGTAATTCTTGAAAAAGATCTAGCATTTCAATGGCATCATAATACATACAA
>FZPS01000032.1_pt105 | contig 11974 bp, 15 predicted proteins | sample 1817821 | NCBI WGS metagenome assembly FZPS01 (sample SAMEA104158645, study PRJEB21678) | metagenome | place: Germany | collected 2015-04-21 | reverse complement strand
GTCTCCGCCAGAATTAAATTTAAAACGACGCACTGACCTTGGTTGGTGCGTCGTTTGTTTTTCCCCCGCTTTAATCCCATCCCGAAAGCTTCGTTCAATCTTATTCTGACATCATAGATTTGCCGGGTACGCAAAGTACATCGCAGGGGAAGATTTGGCTGGGGTTTGAAATATGCGGGTTGGCATCGATTAAGGCCTGTAGAGATACACCAAAACGCTGGGCGATGAAGAACATGGTGTCGCCGGACCGCACTGTATAGCGTCCCTGGAAGCCGGGTGGGCAGGAGGCAGGTTGGCGGCAGGTCATTTGTAGAGCTCCGACCTCATCAGCTCCGGTAATACTGTGTTTAGGACAACGGAGTATCTGCTTCTGTGCTTCTAAAATTGCTTCAATTGTTTTGCAGTAGACCTGAAGGCAAAAACACTCGTCTTTTTTTCCCTTTTTGCCCTTATTGCCGTGTGTAGGAGGGAAAAACTTGCTTTGCAGGTCTTCCTCGGCACACTCACAGGGTTCAAGCTGGCTCTCAATTAATTGTTCTTCATCTGTTTCAGAGTTAACATCCAACTCTTTTACAAATTCCTCAGACATAAAACAACTACCTTTCTTTTTGAATTATTTTGCAGTTTAACTAAATTACACTTCTTTTTGTCACCAACATAATATGCTAACTGTTGTATGAAGGTTCGTTTATTAGTAATGAAGATATTTTGCAGTAAAAAAAGATGCACTTCCTTCTTTCTCTGTAACCAATTATGTATTTACGAAAAAGTTTTGCACAAGCTAAACTTGGAAGTGAAAGAGGAGGTAGACTATGAAAATCACTGCATTCTTGCAGAAAAAACCAGAAGTGAAAGCGACGAATGTTGATATTCGCGAAGCTTTCACTTTATGGGACATATTGAACTCTAAGTACACGACTAAGGAACGTTTATTAATGTTTAATTCTTTCGCGGAAGATCCGGAGTTAAGATTACTGCTGGGAAAGCGCGAAAAAGAGATTGATCAAAACATCACTATTCTGCAGAAGCAAATGAAGATGTATAATATAATCTCGCCAGGCAAAAAACGAGCTGCTGTTCCAAGTCGTTTGAGTAAGGAACTGATGAACGATGAAAATATAGCTATGTTGATGCTGTTATATGAACAGGAACATGCTGAAAATCTGCTGATCGCTACTTATAGCATTATTACAAACGATAATTTGCGCAAAGTAATAACAGATATGCTGATGCGTACTCTTCATAGTGCGGATCAAGTAATGACACATGCAGCGATACGCGGTTGGGTGGGAATTCCCCCGGCTTATCAACACCTTCCTGCCGATACAACGGAAAAGATACACTGTGGTGAAGCAGGGTGTTTATGGGATATGCTGACGTATCGCTATGACACGCTGCATTTTACAGAAATTATGTCTAGTATCATTAATGATAATGATCTCAAACTAATTTTTGCCAGCGGAATCCAGATTCTGAAAAAACAGATTAAACATTTAGAAAAAGAATTGGTTTATTTTGGTATCAGTCTACCTAATCGGCCTGCCGATATCACTATTGCTCTCAACAATAGGGACCTGTGGGAGGATTCGCATATTTATCGCATTACCTTGATGGGTATGCAGGGGGCTGCTGCTTTACATGTTAGGTCCTTTAAGAGGATGTCTTCAAATCATCGTCTGAGAAAATTTATGATAACACTACTGCGCGAGGAAGTTGAAAAAATAAACGACTTTATTCGGTATGGGAAAATAAAAGGGTGGCTGCAGCCGGTGCCCAGATATGGACCCTAAAGATAAACGACGCGTACCCGAGTGACGCGTCGTTTTTTTTGCTTAGATGCGAATTATATCAACCTTGAATTGCTTTCTTTCCTATCCGCAGGGGGCTGTTAAGGGGGACTCCCCCTTAATCTTGTGGGGTGGTCATGACCGCAGTGTCGTTGCAGGGGTACTGCCCCTAAAGAACAAGAGCCAATAAACAGGGACATATTATCCTGGGTAACCATACACTAAAGGAATAGGGCAAGAGCAAAGAGAATATTAAAACGATAAGCAACTGAAGTGAGGAGGAACATACTTGGACTATTGGGAGCCGGCCAGAGAAGGGCTGCGTAAAGCTGTGCAGACGACATTACTGCTGACAAAAATTATTATTCCTGTAACTTTTGTTGTTGTGACACTGAATAGATTTGGTCTGAGCAGCCAGCTGGCAGAACTATTATCACCATTGTTAAAAGTAGTCGGTTTGCCCGGAGAGGCAGCCCTGCCACTTTTTTTAGGTTTCTTTGTAAATATATATGCTGCCATCGGTGCAATTTCCGTTCTTTCACTCACTGCTTGGCAGATAACTATCATTGCTGCTATGATTTTGACCTGCCACTCACTTCTCATGGAGACCCCGGTATTAAAATTAGCCGGCGTACATCCTGCTGTGGCAGTGCTGATCAGATTTGGCAGTTCTGTTATTCTGGGGCTGATTTTTTATCTGCTGTTTCAAGTTTTGGGGGTTTTATAATGCTGGAAATATTACATGAGGCTTTGGGGACAAGTTTACGCACAATCGGCCAGTTGGCCATGATTTTAGTTCCCCTTATGATTGTGCTGGAATATGCCAAACATTTTCATCTCTTAGAAAAACTGACGCGCTATTTGGGCTGGCTGCCCCGCAGTCTGGATATTTCACAGCAGGCAGTTTTCCCCCTGCTTGTTGGCATGATTTTTGGCATTACTTATGGAGCTGCTGTCATTATCGACTATGCCCGCCAGGGTACAATTAGCAAGCGCGATATGATGTTGGTTGGAATTTTTCTGGCAGTTAATCACAGTGTGATAGAGGACAATTTGCTTTTTGCCTCTTTGGGGGCTAATTTGTATTTGCTGGCGCCGCTGCGTTTTTTGTTTGCCTTTCTGCTGACCAGAGGGGCAGGTATGCTTGTAAAAGCAGAGGAAAACTAGCCGCGAAGCAGCCAGTGTTTAGGGCGCGCCAGACTGCCGCCGCCGAAGCGTGGGGACCCCATAAAGAACAAGAAATGTTAAAACTTAAGATAATCTTAAGTTAAACTTAACAATTTACTGTTAAACTGTAGGGGAAAAATGGGCGGCTTTTTTTGTCCTGGAATTTTCTCCAAAATCAGACCGAATGCGACAGTCAGCAGGGGTACCAGGGAATGCAGCAGTAGATTTTTTTATGGTTATGATAGAATAAGAGTAATTAACAGTTTATAATGCTAGGAGAAGAAAATGACTGATTTAGGTATTGTTTTAACCATCAGCTCTCCATATCTAACATTTATTCCCGGTATGGCAATTTTATTTGTATTAAGTGAAAAAAAAGTGCCGATCTATTTAAACCCGCTTAATACCGGCTTATTTCTGCTTTTTGTGTGGGCGTTTATCGCCGGGATAGTTAATATGTCAATTATTTCTACAATTGCCTCACTAGGGCTATTACTTCATTGGTGCCTGGCAGTATATCTGCAGGACACTTTGCAGGAAGAAAAAAGTGTATCTCTATTTTTAGCTAAAGTATGGCGCTTCTCGCTGTTCACTGCTCTGTTAGGCATTGTAGAGAAAATAGCCTCTTATTTCTTCGACTTAACTTGGATTGCTTCTTATTATCTTAACGATCCCATTGAATACGTTTACCGCATTTACAGTACATACGGAAACCCTAATGTGGCCGGCGGTTGGTTTGCCGCCATGATAATTTTGACATTATATTTTTTTGAGCATGATAATTATCAAAATAAGCGTAAATATTTATTTTACCTGCTTAGTTTTTTAACGGCGCTGGTGTTTAGTGGTTCCAGGGGAGCCACGTTAGCATTAGAGGCAGCTTTGTTGAGCTATGCTCTGCTGTCAAAAAATAAAACTACGCGTACGGTAATCTTTTCAACCTTCTTTTTGATAATTATCTTGGCTGTCTTATCTCCGGAAATAAACTATAACCATCCGCTTAACAGCAGGTTCCCCATTTGGTTAAAATCGTTTAAACTGTTTTTAGAAAAGCCTTTCTTGGGGTGGGGGATTTTTGGCATTCTGGCTCAGACCAAGAAGATTCATACGCATAATATCTGGTTTACAATTTTAACGATGTTAGGTGTAGTGGGTTTTTCCCTCTACTTGTGGATAAAGTACTATATTTATAAAAGTTTAATTCTGCTGTATAATAATAAACAACAGCTTGTACCCCTTTTAGTGGCAATGCAGGTTTTTATGGTTACACATGGCGTTGTTGATTTTATTATTATGACACCGCAGGGTGGAGTAATGTTTTTCGCCACTGCGGCGATAACCGTTGGTTTAGCCCGCAGTTACGAAATAAATCCGGAGCTGGAGTTAGCAGAGGCTTGGCGTATAGTAAAGACAGGGTTAAGTGATACAAAAAGCATCAAAGGTTAATGCCGGTTAGGGAGGAAGCTTATGCGTCATGTAGTAAGTTGTGATCAATTTACAAGAGCCAACCTGGAGCAGCTATTTGCCTTAACAGATGCAATGCAAAACAACAGCAGCAAATTTAGCACAGCATTAGCGGGCAAAATAGTTGCCACCATTTTTTATGAACCCAGTACCCGGACACGTCTTTCCTTTGAGGCTGCGGTCGCCCGCTTAGGTGGGCAGATTATCAGCACGGAAAACGCCAAGGAGATGTCGTCAGCCATTAAAGGGGAAAGCCTGCTGGATACCATTAGAGTTGTAGCCGGTTACTGTGATGCCATAGTGCTGCGTCATCCGGACAACCAGGCTGCCGTGAAGGCGGCCGGTGTGGCAGCGGTACCGATTATTAATGCCGGTAGTGGATCCGGCGAACACCCTACGCAGGCGCTTTTAGATGTTTATACTATCTATACATACAAGCAGAGATTGGACGGTTTGACAATCGCCGTCTTAGGGGATCTGCGTTTTGGCCGGACAGTACATTCTTTGGTTAAATTATTAACCCTGTATGAAGACGTAACTATATATGGTTTGAGTCGTGATCTTTTAGCGCTGCCGGATGAATATGTGTCTTTTTTACATAACAGAGGTGTACGCTATATTGCCTGTAATTCTTTTGCCGATATCCCGGCTGAAGTTGATGTGCTTTATCATACACGGACACAAACTGAACGGTTTCAGGATTCTGAACTGCAGATTGAAGAGTTTATTGTTGACCAAAGTGTTATGGATCAGTTTTCAGCGCAGACAATTTTAATGCATCCTCTGCCGCGACGCCATGAAATTGCGCCTGAAGTAGATCAAGACAGCCGGGCTGTTTTTTTTCAGCAATCGCACTTAGGTATGTATGTGCGCATGGCTTTATTGTATAAACTCCTGTCTGGGCAGCTGTTTTAATGAAGATTAATATTGGTATGGCGCGCCGGTAATCAGTATAATTACTATGACAAAGGAGCTGGGATTGATGTTAAATGAAACGTTACAAATTATTCAGCAAAGAAGAAGTGTGAGAAAATATAAGCCAGAGCAAATCAAAGATAGTGAACTGCAGGCAATTTTACAAGCTGCCATCTATGCCCCCAGTGCTATCAATCAGCAAAAGTGGCACTTTTCTGTGATCCAAAATAAGGACTTGCTGGACCAGATGGTGGTGATTATTAAAGAGAATCTCCTCAATTCCGGAAATGAGCAGCTGGCGAAAAGAGCGCAGATGGAGGACTTCAACCCCTTTCATCATGCGCCTACACTGATTATTATTTCCGGCGACGGGCAGCATTTTAATTATCTGGATTGTGGCGCTGCTGCCCAAAACATTTGTTTAGCCGCTGAATCTCTGAATATTGGTTCCTGTTTTATTGGTTTTACCCGGCTGCTTTTTGCCTCAGACCAGAGGAAAGCATTGAGTAAACAGCTGGGCATTCCTGATGGTTATCAGTTTATTATCTCCGTGGCTTTAGGCTATAAAGCAGAGGAGAATCAGGCCGCCCCGGTCAGAAAGACAGATGTTTTTACTTATATCAAATAAAATATTAATATCAAAACAGCCTGCAGTCGGGAACTGCAGGCTGTTTTGATTAAGCAAGGTCAATAATGACAGCACTTTCACCGCAATCAGGAAACTTAGGGCAGTTAACGCATTCTTGCCAAACTTTCTGCGGTAAATCTTCTTTTTCTATTTCACGGAAACCACATTTTTTAAAAAAGTCCGGCTTGTAAGTTAAGGCGAAAACTCTCGGTAGTTCTAACTCTCTGGCTTCGGCCAGGAATGTTTTTACCAGTGCTGTGCCGAAACCGCGTCTGATATAAGCCGGATCGACCGCCAGAGCGCGTATTTCTGCTAAATCGCACCATAAGATATGCAGGGATCCTACCGCAACTATCTGCCGGTCTATTTCGACCACAGAGAACTCCCTGATGCCCTCATATAAAGTGGCGCGGGCGCGGGCTAACATTTCTCCTGCAGCAGCATAATAGTTGATAAGCCGGTGGATGGCTTCTACATCCGAAATTTTCGCTTTTCTAATCAGCAAGATGACATCCCCTTTACTAGACATTTCATTCTTTCTTAAAAAAATTATATTCGACAAACATCTATGCATAACCTGCGTGGTAATCCAGATTAAACTAGAATCTGAAAGCGGATCTTTTATTTGTTACGAAAGGTATAAAGGTCAGAACTTTTAGCATATCTATGGTAATGATTTGCGACAGTAAAAATTTAGGGGAAGGCAGGAACTGGTAGTTTCAGTGTAGAATATTCAAAAATATGTAATAATTCAATCTGTAGGGAAAGTTTATCTACGGTGTCTGCTAAGTGTGTTAAAGCGGCTGGAGAATGCATACACTTATTTGTCAGGATATGGGGGTGCAGGACAGGTTATTACCTGATAAGGGGGATGAACATCTGCCAAAACGCTGAACTGTCGTTCGCAAGTAAAGTTTGGATGCCCTGGAAGTGTGGTGGAAGAAGATTGTAGGGTAAAAGGGGGAGTAGTATAGGGTTAGCGATGTATGCTTCAGGCGCGATGTAAAAATTAAATGGAATCCGGCAGATGCTTGTACTGAGAACAACAGTTAAAAATTCATGTGGTGGGAGGTTATCTCATGGAAGAGCTTAAAATGTTAATGGCAGATCTGAAAGAAGACGAGCTTTTGCAGAAAATTAAAGAGCTGTTAGAGGCAGGAGAGGATCCCCAGGCGATTTTTGATGCTTGTCAGGAAGGCATGTCTGTAGTTGGCAGTCGTTTTGAAAGTGGCGAATACTTCCTGTCCGATTTAATCATGTCCGGGGAAGTATTCCGGCAGGTCAGCGAAGTGATCACACCATACTTCGCGGAGGGAGAGGAAACAAAATCTAAGGGCAAGGTGGTTATTGGTACCATCATCGGCGATATCCATGATATTGGTAAAGATATTGTGGTTACTATGCTGCGCAGCGCCAACTATGAAGTAATTGATTTGGGAGTAGATGTGCCGGTTGAAAATTTTGTTAATGCTGTTAAGGAGACAGGTGCCTCCGTTGTCGGCATCTCCGGCTTACTGACAGTAGCTTTTCCCCCAATGAAAGAGTGTGTAGAAGCACTAAAAGCGGCCGGCTTAGACGTTAAAGTTATGATAGGTGGTGCTCCCGTAACAGAAGATGTTTGTAAGTATGTAGGCGCTGATGCTTTTGGTACCGCTCAAGATGCGGTAGAATTTTGCAATAACTGGCTAGGGTAAGGGGTGCCGAAACAGCAATAGTGTCAGAAATGGAAGCAGGGATATGTTATGCATTTGTTAATCATTACAGGCTTTCTGGGGTCAGGTAAGACAACTTTGACAATGCAGTTGGCAGCTGAATGCCTTCGACAAGGTCGCAAAGCAGCTATACTGGTCAATGAAATAGGTGAGATTGGCATAGATAGTCAGCTGCTGCGTGAACTGGATTACAACGTGTGGGAAATGGTTAATGGCTGTATTTGCTGTACTATCGCTGCAGATTTTATTCCGACTTTGCAGAAACTGTCTGAGGAATATACTGTTGATTTAGTATTATTGGAACCATCAGGGGCAGCTGAACCGGGCAGTATTCTGCGCAACCTCCGCTACTACAAGGGGCCGTTAGAGTCTGTTTATATCGTGACTTTACTTGATCCGTTGCGGCTGGCGGAGCTTTACGAAGTTGTTACACCATTAATTACTAAGCAAATAGCTGAAGCTAATTTGATCTTAATTACGAAATCAGATGTGGCTGCTGCAGAACAAATCAGGCAGGCGCGGCATATTGCTGCCGAGATAAATCCTGGCACGGAGCCTGTAGAGATATCTTTACGCCAAAAGCTGGATGAAGCGATCCTGAAGGAGATTTTACCATGGCAGAACTGGAATTAGAACCCTACGCTGCCAGTGTGCATTGGCACTTTGCCGCAGCGCGGCCCCCGGAAACTTGGCAGCAAATGTTAACTGCCTTTTTGGATAATCTGGGGATGGCCTGTACAGCAGACAGTAAGTGTGTCTTAGGACATATCAAGTTTTTTGCTCGTTTGCCGCATGGTGGTTATCTGCGGGGCAGTAAGATCAGCCCACACTATCCGGCAGATTTAGAAGTAAAAGGTGGGACGTCACCTTTTGCCCAACTGCAGATGTCACTAAATGTCTTGGTCTATGGTCTCCCGCTGCAGGAAGCTCAGCAAATTGTGCGGCAGGTGGGTACAGCTGCCGCGGCCGAAGCAGGGGGAGAAATGGAGATTTTTACAGCACAGGCTGACCATCAGCATGAGCATTGAAGAGATTAGAAGAGAAGAGGAGGAAAGATGATGACTGTAGAAGAGCTGTATAATCAGCGTTTACAGCGCATTAAAACGGCAATGGATTTGGGGACGCCAGATCGCATTCCCATTCATTTAGGTGGTCCAAGTTTTATCAGATATGCGGAGCCGGAGGCTACGCTTTCCGATTATGTTTTGCGGCCGAAATGGGCTGATGATGCCGTTTTCCGTTCATATAAGATGCTGCCGGAAATTGATACGGCACCTATGCTTGGTGGTAATAATGAAGGCATGGGGGCAATGTGGTATGCTAAGGTTAAGCTGCCGGGCAGGGAACTGCCGAAAGATACCCTGTGGCAAATTGTCGAGGTTGGCCCCATGACAGAAGATGATTATGACACGATCATTAACAAAGGCTGGTCTGCCTTAGGTAAGGAGTTATTGGATCGATTAGGTTATACTGAGGAACAGCTGACACCCGATTTTGCATATATGGCAGAGATTAATAAGAAGGTCAGGGAAGAGCTGGGGCTGGTTACCATGTCCGGCGGTGCTTATGTCATGCCGGTAGAAATATTAAGCGCAGCCCGGTCCTTAAAGAAATTTTTACGGGATTTGTATCGGATGCCGGAGAAGGTCTTAGAAGCAATGGAAGTTATTGCTGAGGAGTATATTGAATCCGGCACAAAAATGATCCGCGAACAGAAACCTTTATCCGTCTTTTTAGGGCATGGTCGGTTTGGTGATGATCTGTTTAATGTGAAAAACTTTGAGAAGTTTACCTGGCAGTTTACCAAGAAGATAGCAGATGCTTTTATTGCTGCAGGCACGAAAGCTTTATTCCATATGGATGGCAAGTGGGACAGCTACCTGTCATATTGGCGTGACTTCCCCAAGGGCACCTGCATCTTTGACCCGGACAGCTTAACAGATATCGTTAAGATCCAGGAAGTTCTGGGCGGTCACATGTGTGTTACAGGAGATGTTCCCCCTGCTATCCTGGAGTTAGGTACACCGGAAGACAACTATAACTATGCCCGCAAACTAATTGAGCTGTTTGGCAAGAGTGGTTTTATCATGTCTTCAGGTTGTTCAGTACCGCCCCATGCTCCGCTTGAAAATATTAAAGCTGTAATTGCAGCTACTCTGGAGGGCTAAAGAGAAAAGCAGTAAAACTGTGAAAAAAGTTGTACCGGCGCGTCTTGTGACGCGCCTTTTTTTATCATTGAGATAATTATTTTAGTTTAAGCTTACCTTAAAAAGTAATGATTAAGTAAGGCTGATAAGAGCATAGTAAATCCGTTTATTTGATATGCCCATAAGGTGTTAACATTAGCTGAAACAAGAGTGGGGATATCATCCAAAGCCGCTGCTGCAATGCGTACAGCTTGTATCACCAACGGCAGGCTGACAAAAGAAAGAAGCCACAATGGATTATTTGTTCTGATATATAAAGCAACTATGGAGAGATAAGTCAGCACGAACAGAGCCCTATACACTTTTAACCCTTTTGTTTTTCCTAAACGGACGACCCAATTTCTTTTATTGCATAGTTTATCAGCTTCGTAGTCAGGGTATTGGTTAATGAAAAGTACATTGGTTATGAGAAAGCCGATGGGCAGAGACACCAGCAGCACTTCTTCGGTAAAAAAATGTGTTTGCACCACAAAAGCACCGCTTACTATTAATGGCCCGAAAGCCAACCCTACAGCAATTTCTCCTAATCCCCGATAGGAAAACTTGAAGGGCGGTAAGCTGTAAGCCGCTGCCAGAAACAGACCTGCTGTACCAATATAAAAAATACGCGGTTCATGAAAGAAGGTAATATATAAACCTACCAGGCCGCCCAGGGTAAGCATCACAACGGTGATTATCAGTACATCTCTTATTTGCAGTCGTCCATTGATAATTACACGGTTACGTCCGCCGCTAAATGGTGTCAGATGATCTGCCGCTACAGCCAAATCAACACCGGTAAGATAATCAACAAGTTCATTGGCAGCCATTTTACCGATTTCAATAAAGTATAATCCGACAAGACTAATTATGAACCAATAAAAATTAAACTTTCCCGTCATACCATAAGCTAGGGCGGTTCCCACCAGCATAGGTACTGTTGAAGCCACCCAAAATCTAGGATTGGCCAGCAGCCAAAATCCTTTCCAGAAGCTTTTCATTATTTCCTCCTTATTTAAGCCAATTAAAATTGCCTTAAGGCTGCAGCGCCGGCGCAGCAGGAGCGGGAAGATCTTTAAGGTGTGTAAACTCAAGCAGCTGAACATTATGTTTAGATATTTGCATTGTCAGATGGTCCTCACCCAGCTGATGTGCGCCTGAGTAAGGCGTTACTTTAATCTCGACTGTGAAAACATAATTGTTGTCATCGCCGGTACGCTTTAAATCCAGTATTTTCATCATATTTGGCTCTACTATAACCTCGGCCTTGCCGGTTCTTTTGTAGTGGACCTTACAGGCTAACTCTATAGAATCCTGCAGCAGAGTGAGCAGTGCGTCACTTTTATTTTTAGCCAAGGGATCATCAACAAATTCTACTTTTGTTTGTGTGGGCTGAGATTGAAACGAAGAAAAAATTAAGACTACTGCCAGGAGTGCATTGATACAAAGCAGGGTAATGATAGGTTTTTTATTCTCTAACATAAAAAAACCTCCTGTCCGCCCATTTCGCTGGCGATTGGCTCCTGCGTATTATTTACATACTTAAAAGCTATCATAACCTAAGGAGACAGCAGGAATACGGAACATGATAAAATTTATTGTTTTGCTGATTGACATCCCCTGCTGATCATGTTAAGATAAGAGCTGTGCGCTGACGAGGACAGCCGGAGTAAATGTCAACAATTACCTCTTGCCTTAAACGTTAAGAAATGATAAAATACATTTTGTGCTGTCTGCGCAGCATATCCTGCTGTCAATAAAGGCGGATTCAGAGCTGCTGCTCACTATCTACCACAAACTGGCTGTTGACATCACATCAGGAAGATGGTAAGATAGAATTCCGTTCGTAAGGACGGCAGGGAGAAAAAAGCTCTTTGAAAACTGAACAGGAACATGCCATGCGAAGTACACATCGTTAGATGTACAACTTTACGCATCATCCAGGCAGAGTTTTGGCTCTGAACCGGATGAGCAGCTTTGGTATCATTAAGAGCCAAAAACAATCTGTAAACGAGAGCGTTCTGCTTTCAAGATATTTACGGAGAGTTTGATCCTGGCTCAGGACGAACGCTGGCGGCGTGCCTAACACATGCAAGTCGAACGGAGTTACTCTCC
>FZPS01000142.1_pt53 | contig 11975 bp, 11 predicted proteins | sample 1817821 | NCBI WGS metagenome assembly FZPS01 (sample SAMEA104158645, study PRJEB21678) | metagenome | place: Germany | collected 2015-04-21 | reverse complement strand
CAGTTAATCATTTAAAACGAATAGAGTCAGTTAATGATAGAAACAATATATCACTTATGACTTTATATAAGATTTCTATAATACTTGGTGTTAGAATAGATAAATTTTTTGAAGAATAACTTTACATAGTTATTCTTTTTTTTATAGAACTCTCGCTTCTAGATAAAAAAACCATAATTTTTGTGCTATTTTGTAGAAAAATGGCGATAAACATTAAAAACTATGTTATAATTATATAGACTAGGAGTGAGTAAAGAGTAGAGTTTTATAAATATTTATATTTATGATATAAAAAACTTCAAATTATTAATAGTGTTTTCTACATAAATAGATGATGTGTTTTTTGAAGAGTATTTTATTAGTGGGTTTAAATCATATTATTATATTTAGAAACTTTGCGTCTGATTATCAACTATTCGCTTTATTAATAAATTTTAGAAAAGAGAGGTAGAAAAATTATGGGATTTATTAAAGCATTCACAGGTGCCTTAGGTGGTACATTCGCTGACCAATGGCAAGATTTTTATATGCCAAGACAAGATGTTCCTGCTACTGCTGCTTTATTCCAAGCAGTACCACAAGGACAAAATAATGGTCGTGGAGAGAATACAAAGGGAAATGAAAATATTATCAGTAATGGTAGTAAAATTGTTGTTCCAGAAGGAACTGCATTAATTACAATTCAAGATGGTGCAATTACTGGTATGATTGCTGAACCAGGAGGATTTATTTTCAAATCAGATGATCCTAATTCACAATCAATGTTTGCTGGAGATGGTATCTTTGGTCAAACTTTAAAACAAACATGGGAAAAAGTTAAATTTGGTGGACAACCTGGTTCTCAACAATTAGCATTCTATGTAAATTTAAAAGAAATACCAAATAATAGATTTGGAACTCAATCAGAAATTTATTGGGATGATGCTTATTTTGGAACACAAGTAGGTGCAGTTACTAGAGGTACATATACATTAAAAATAGTTGACCCACTACTATTTATTAAAAACTTTGTTCCATCACAATATTTACAACCAGGAGCACCAGTATTTGATTTTGCAGATATGGATAATGCTGCTGGGGAACAATTATTTAATGAAGTTGTAGGAACATTATCTGCAGCATTCTCAAATTATACAAATGACCCTAGTAAGGGAAATCGTATTTCAAAAATTCAAGGAGACCAAATTGGATTTGCTCACGCAATGGCTCAAGCTGTTGAAGATGCATATCAATGGAAAACAACTCGTGGTCTTGAAATCGTTAAAACTGCTATTTTAGCTATTGAATATGATCAAGATACTAAAGAATTAATGAAAGATGTTAAAAAAGCAGATGCTTTATCTGGAACTCGTGGAAATGCATTTATGCAACAAGCTGCTGCTAGAGGAATGCAAGCTGCTGGAGAAAATGGCGGTGGAGCAGGAATGGCATTCATGGGAATGGGAATGCAAGCTGCTGGTGGAATGATGGGAGGAACGCAACAACAACCAACACCATCATCATACCAACCTGCATTTGGACAACCACAACAACCAGTTCAACCTGCACCAGCACAACCTGCTGAGACAGCACCTGCACAAGATCCAACAACTAAATTGTTAGAAATGAAAAAACTTCTTGATGCTGGAGCAATTTCTCAAGAAGAATACGATAAGGTAAAAGCACAAGTGTTAGGGTTATAAAATATGCAAGAAGGTTATAACAATAATATAACTCCTGCAAATAATAATCCAAGTGTTCAATCTGATGCACCTACAATAGTACAAACTGATGTAGGTGCTAAAGATGGACAAAATAAATGTCCTAAATGTGGCTCTACTGATATTTCAGTAAATGTAAATAATGGACATTTAAGATGTAATTTTTGCCGACACGAATTTGAACCAGAAAAAGTTGTTGGATTAGAAACTGATATTAGTCAATTACAAGGACAAGTAATGGGGTCAGGCGCACAAGATATAGTGGCAGATACTAACGAAGTTTTAACTTTTAAATGTAGTAGTTGTGGCTCTGAAGTAGTTATAGATACTGCAGAAGCAACACAAGCCAGATGTCACTGGTGTAGAAATACATTATCTGTTAATCAACAAATTCCAAATGGAAGTGTTCCTGATGTTGTATTACCTTTCACTGTAAAAAAAGATGATGCTAAGGCAGAAATTGAAAAATTTGTAGGAAAAAGAAAATTTTTTGCTCATCCTAAATTCACTCAAGAGTTTACTACTCAAAACATAATGGGTGTTTATTTTCCTTATATGGTAGTAGATGTAAATGCACATTCTACTTTAGTAGGGCAAGGGGAGCATAAAACAAATCAATATAGAAGAAAACAAGGCGATAAATATGTAACATATTATGATGCTGATTTATATGATGTTGAAAGAGATTTTGATGTTACGATAGAAGGTTTAACTGTTGAGTCTAGTGCAGATAAATTAAATAAGGGTGCTAGTGATAAAACAACAAATGTTATAAATGCAATTATGCCATTTGATATTGAAAATGCAGTTAAGTGGAATGCCAATTATTTAAAAGGATATTCTTCTGAAAAGAGAGATACTAATGTTGAACAATTAAAACCATTAGTAGAAAAACAATCAAAAGATATAGCAAAATTTGCAGCTAACGAAACTTTACAACATTATGATAGAGGTGTTGCTTGGTCATCAGAACAAATGACTATTAAAGGGCAACAATGGAAAGCAGCTTATTTACCTGTTTGGTTATACAGTTATCAACAAGTAAAAGGCGATAAGAAAGTATTACATTATGTTGCAGTTAATGCAAGAACAAAAGAAACAATGGGAAGTGTACCAATTCATATGCCAAAATTATTTGGAATTTCAGCCTTGGTTGAAGTTTTAGGTATTTTAGCGATGTTATTTGTAGATTGGGATTATAGTTGGGCATTCTTATTGGCTGGATTTATTTATTTCTTTATTATGTTTAGTAAGTATCGTAATCAAGGTGCAAGACATAAACATGAATTAGAAACAAAAAGAAAAATTAGTAATGTAAAAGCAGGAGATAGATTAGTAAAAAGAAGAACAGGTTTAACAAATACTAAAATTCAAGGTGCTAATAATACAAGTGTTAGTGGAGAAGGATTTGGAGCTCAAATGTTAAATCAATTTACAAATCAAAGTACTGTAGCTAATCTAATTAATAATAATATTAATAAGGGAGGTAAATAATATGAATTGTCCTAATTGTGGAACTTTTAATAATGAAGGGTTTAAGTTTTGTATTAAATGTGGAAATAGTTTAGAAACTACTACTCCAAATGTAGTAGAACCTATTACTACCGAAGAAGTTTTGAATGAACAGTCAGTTGAAGTTGCACCAACACAATCTGTTGAAGCAACACCTGCACCAGTTCAACAACCTATGAATACATATCAACAATCAGTTCAACCACAACAATCTTTTAATACATCAACTGTTTCAGCAGTACCAACAGACAATAGTCCATTAAATTATTTAAAATATGTATTAGGATTATTGTTGAAACCTTTTGAAACATATAAATCCGAAGAAGGTAAACTATCTAATGTAAAAAATTCATTAATTTTAAGTGGTATTGTTGCAGGAGCGATGATGTTAATTAACTTATTAACTGCAATGATTTCTTCTGTTTTTGTAAAAACAATGGATTATTCTACTTTTAAATATAAAACAGAATTTAATATCGAGGGATTAAAAAATTTGGATTATTTAGAGTTAATAGGTAAAAATTTATTGATTTATATATGTATAATTGCTGCTATTGCAGTTGTATATTATCTTGCATCATTAGTTGCAAAAAAATCAATTAATTTTATGAAAACTTTATCTATATCTGCAAGTTCTATTATTCCTTATGTAATTATGGGCATGGTTGTTTCACCAATATTAGGAAAGATATGGGCACTATTATCAATAGTTGCAACTATTGTAGGTGCAGTATATTCAATAATTATATTTGTGTTGTTGATAAGTGATAATATTAAGTTTGATAAAAAAGATTTATCTGCATACTTCCATTTGGCATGTATGACAATATTAGGGACTGCTGGATATTATGCATATATGAAACTTTTTACAAGTGGTATTACTAATCAGATTAGTGATTATCTAGATATGTTTAAGTAGGTGATAAAATGAATAATAATACTAATTTTAATAATATGCAATTTGATCCAATGACAGGTCAACCAATAAATCAACAACCACAACAACCAGTACAACCACAACAACCAAAGAAAAAAGTAAATACTAAAATGTTAATAATAATTGCAGTTGCAGTTGTAATTGTAATTGCTGGAATTATCTTTGTTCCTAAATTATTTGGTAATAAAGGTAAACAAAATGTATCAGACTCACTTACAGAATCAACTTCTTTCTGGATAAGAAATAATGAAGATTTATATGCTATGTTTGACATTAACGGAAAACAACTTACAGGTTTTGATTTTACAAGTGTAAGTTCTGAATTTGTTAATGGAACTGCAAAAGTAAAAAATAAAAATGAAGAATATGGTCTTATTTCATCTACTGGAAAAATGATAGTAGAATTTGGTAAATATGATTATATTTCAGAGCATTATGCAGTTTATGAAATGACTGATAAAGAATATAATAAATTCTTATATGATAGTTCTGGTAAACTTGTAAGACAATTAGATGATGAAAAAGATGAAGATATAGAATCATTTATTGGAGAATATACTTATGCTTTAATAGAATCAGATTATGATTACAAAGTAATTGATTATACTGGTAAAGAAATAACAACTATTGCGATACCTGAAGATGATGATGTAGATAGTCCAACTGCAAATAGTAATGGTAATTATGTTTCTGTATTTTATAATAATGTTAGTTATATAATTGATATTTCAAAAGGAAAAGTTTTATTAACAATTCCAGATTCAAGACATTTCTGTATTGGAGATGTTAATGCAAAAAATTCTGAAGAATTTATATTATCAACTTGTAATTCTTCTTATGGTGAAGAACAAAATGATGGTTTTAAATTAGTTAGAAATGGTAAAGTAGCATATTCAAAAGAAGCAGATGATTATGCTTCAATGAAGTTTGAAGGAAATAATGTTGTATATGAAGATGACGACACTTATTTATTAGATGAAAATGGTAATGAAAAAACTAAAGCTAGTGGTTATATGATTTATAAAGATTATAAAAATTATATAAAACAAGCAGATGGAATATTAAATGGTGCTGAACTTTATGTTAATGGTACATTAAAAGAAAAGCTAAAATGTAATAATATTCAAGGTGGTTATGCTAGACATGGAGTTTATCTTTTAGATCATTGTAGTGGATTTGGTAATGGAAATAAAATATATATGAATGCCGATGGTACAAGAATTAATGATAAAGCATATGAAAGAGCATATGAATTTGATGAAAATGGTTATGCTTCAGTAAGTGAAGATGCTAAAAATTTCTATCTTATTAATTTAAAGGGAAAAAAAGTATCAGATTATTATGCTAACGATAGAAGTGCTGAAAAAATATATAACATTCATGGAACAACAAATTTATATCATGGTACAAACGAAGATGGAACTACAACTATTTTTGAAGTTAATGGTAAAAAACTTTTAACTGGAAAAATCATATGGTCAATGACAAGTACTACAGCTGATGGAGAGTTTGTTACTGTTGAAAAAGATAATAAATATACTGTTCATAATTTATTAAATGGTAAAGATATTGTTACTCTTGATTCAGAGCCATATATGACTTCAGATTACTTTACTACATCGGAGAATTCTAAAACACAGTATTATTCTTATACTACTGGAAAGTTATTTTATGAAGAATAATAAATCAAAAAAGTAACTACATAATCAATAGTTGCTTTTTTTAGGAAAAGGATGGGATATTTTGTATTGTCCAAATTGTAGAAACCAAGTGGCAGATAATGTTGATTTCTGTCCTGGCTGTGGAACAAATATAAAAGATTTAAGAAAAATGGTAGAACAACAACCTGCACCAGTACAACCTGCTGAAACAGTTGTAAATTCAGTACCAGTTAACAATATTAACAATTCTATTAAAAATAATAATGAAGTTAAAAAGCCAAATAAAAGTAAAAGAGATTTGTTAATAATATTGGGTGTGTTGGCAGTTGTTATTATTGGAGTAAGTTTATTCTTTATCTTTAATAAAAAAGATAATAATAAACCAAATGATGACCAAACTCCAATTGTAAAAGAAGAAGAAAAAAAGATTGAAAGTACAATTACGAAATTAAAAACTGATTATGAAAGTGGAAAAATAGATGTTAATAAATACTTTGCAGAATTAGTTAATTATGATTATGATTATGATAGTTTAGATAAGGAATATAAAACAGATGAAATTATTTATACTACTGGTAATATTTCAGAAATTGCAGAATTGTTAGAAAAACATAGATCTGAATTATCAGAAGAATCAATAAGAAAACTGCTTGAAAATGCAACACTACAGGATGTTCAAGTTGGAAATGAAGTTAGTGTAGAGCCTCAAGCAAATACTAATAACAATGTTAGAGTAGTTCCATTAAATGATACTAATAATAAAGATAAAATAGCAAGTCATAAATTAGATAAAGCTTATTTATCTAAAAATGAGCATTTTATAATTTGGTATACTAATTATGGAGATGATGCTGTTACTTTAGAACAAGTTCAGGATATTGCTAATGAGTTGGAAAATTCAATTAATGATTATGAAGAAATATTCAATACTGAATATTTATATAAACCATATTACGATGAATTAATAAATAAAAATTATTTTAATGCTCGTGAATCGCTTAAAGCTAATGGAATAAACGCTGCTAAAATTGATACTGCTATGAATGTTTATATTTATGATACAGGAAGTAATGGAACTCTTGCAACATATTATAACCCTATTGATACAGGTGTCTTAATTGAAACAATTATTCTTTTGGGTATTGATGATTTATTTATGGGCGAAAGTGGAATTGTTTCTTATCCATATATTGTAATGGATAAAGGTACAATCCAACAATCAACAGAAAATATAAAGACAGTAGCAAATCATGAATTATTCCATCATTTTCAATATTTATATTGCAAAGGAACTGAAAAACAAAGATGCCCTAATGGTTATTATACAGAGGCAACTGCAAATTTAGCTAGTGTTTTAGTTAGCGAAGTTTCTTCAACAAACAATTTTTTAAATGGTTGGGCTGGTAGATATACTCAAGAGTTAAGTGGTAATTTATCTACTTTAGCAGATGGATATGGACAATTTCCATATTATTATACATATACAAAAGCAGTTAATGATTGGGCTTCTATCTTAACACCTGCACTTAATTCAGGAAATCCAACTGATTACATAAAAAATAATACTTCAAAAGAAGATTTAGTAAAGGTAAGTGAAACAGTTGCTTATAATACTTTAGCAAAAAAATATGATAACAAATCTTTATATACTGACAAAAATGTTACATTGAAAGATTCTATTAGCACATCTAAAGTTTTAAATCAAACAATAAATGCTGGAGCAGTAGATTATTATGAAGTATCAGGAGATAATACTATAGAAGTTATTAGTGGCAACAAAGATTATGTTGGAATAAAATTTTATGGATATAAAGATGGTGTTTATACTGAATTGGCATCAAGCATGGATAAAATAGAAGAAGATTTAACATATTATGTTAGACAAGATAAATTTTATGTTGCAGTTTATAATGCTGATATAACAAATTCAAATACATATACAATTAAGGTAAAAGGTAGTGATTTTGCAGAAAATTCTGAGTTTATTACTACATTTAATAATTATAATATAGAAATAGAAATGGATATTACTGTTGCTGGTGTAAATACTAATACAGTTTCTAAAGGTATAGTAGATGAATTGCATCAAAAAGAATATTTAGATGTAACTACAACATCTATGGGAATAATATCTCTAAATAACAAAGTATATCATGATTTCAATACAGGATATACTTATATGACTCAACCATATGGTGGAGATGTATGGTGGAAAGAAAAATCAGCATCTCAAATGGTTGATTTAGGAACTATATTAAATAAATTAATTAGTATGAAAAATGTAACTAAAGTATCTGATAATCATTATAAAGTTAAAATGACACAAAGTGATATTAAAGGTTTAATGGATTCTGGAAATGCTGGTGCTGCAACATTAAGTGGTGATGTATATGTTGAAGTATATACAGAAAATGGATATATAACAAAATTAGAATATGATTTTTCTGAAATGATAAAAGGATTTGAATTGTTTACAACAACAATTAAATATTCAAACTATGATAATGCTGGAGATGTAGAAATACCTCAAAGCATTATTGATAATGCAAAAGTTCAATAGTATTACTTTTTAGAGAGGAGTGAAAATGTGAATCAAAATGAGAATTTTAATTTTGACCCAATGACTGGACAACCAATAAATCAACAACAACCAGTTCAACCCCAACAACCAAAGAAAAAAGTTAATACTAAAATGTTGATAATAATTGCAGTTATAGTTGCAGTTGTTATTGCTGGAATTATCTTTGTTCCTAAATTATTTGGTAATAAAGGAAATAGTATTATAGGTAATGATAATGAAAATATTACAGATATATCAGCTTATAAATATAGTGAGATAGTAGATGAAATAAATATATTTGAAAATCAATACTCATTTAAAGCAAATGATAATGTTGAATTATATATGTTAGATGAAGATTGGGATTTAACATTAAATGGTAAATCTGATTCAAAAGAATATTATGTAAATGTAAGAATTTATGATTCGTTTGAATGGTTAGTTAATAATAATATTTATGATGATATACAAAGAGCAAATGTTAATTATGAAATAAATACAGATGATGAAGTATTATTTTCTTCTTTAAATAGTGATGGTAATATTGATATAGTTGCTTATGGATATAAATTAGATAATCAAATATTAGGGTTTGTAGTTTCAAGATCTAATAATGTTGAAAGATTAGAGATAGATTTAGAAGAAGCTAAAAAAATTATTTATAATTGTAAAGAAACAATTAGTACTGATAAAGGTTATAAAAGTTCTCAAGATAAAATAATGAAATATGCCATTTTTGGTAATTATATGATAAAAGATGAAGAAATGATTAAAACAATATATAAAGATGGTTTTTATTTAACTAGAGAATATACTGAAGAAAAAACAAATGAATTTGTTTATACAGCTATATCAGTAAGTTTTAATGATACAGATTATGGTTTATTTGATTTTGAAGGTGAGATAACTGAAGAAAAGAAATTTGATGGATTTAATTTATTGTGGAATGATTTTGGTGATGAAGCATTAGTTATTATGTCAAAACAAGACTATAAATGTTATTTAAATATTAAAAGAAATATTGAATACGAGGCTAAAACTCCATCAATAGAAGAATCATATAAGATATTTAATTCATTTTTTGAAAAGAAGGTAAGTAATGAAAAATAATTTAATATGTAAGTTATTAGCAAGTTTTCCAGTTATATTAGTGGCATTGTATTTTATTCCATTTTTAGGTATATGCTTAATTTTGTTTAGATACTTTATCTATAGTAACAAGAAAAGAATTTCAACTCCAATATTTATTATTGGAGTTGGGATATTAATTTTAATTCCAAAAGGACTAGATTTAATATTTAATATAGCAAAGATAGATATAACCAAAATTCCATATTTGAGTAATATTTTAAGTGCAGATTTATATAATACTGATTTTATAAATTATAGTAAGTTTCTTATTACTGTTGGAGTTATATTCTTTATTATTTCTTTTGTATTAAATGCTATTTTCAATAGAGTAAGTAGTAAACTTAATAGTGGAATCAGAAATTATATTAGTGAAACTCAAAAAAGAGATGCAGAAATTTCAAGAAAAAATGATATGGAAATCAAAATTAAACAAGAAAAAGCTAAGAACACAAGTTATGTAGAATGTCCTAATTGTGGTTCTGACAATCTTTTAGGTGAAAAATATGGAACTTGTAAATATTGTAGAAGTAAATTAGTTAATAAAAATTATAAAGGGTAGGTGTTGAAAGAGAACAAGTGCAAAGAGGACAAGTAGTTGCCCAACCTAATTCTATTTCAGCAGTAAAAAAATTTGAAGCCAATTTGTCAGTTATTTCAACAGAAGATGGTGGAAGAGGAACTCCGTTCTTTGATGGATTTAGCCCTAAATTTTTCTTCTTAACAGATATTTCAGGAAGTATTAAATTACCTAAAGGTAAAGAAATGGTAAATCCTGGAGAGAATGTTACAGTTACTATAACATTAGAACAGTCTATTGCTATGGAAGTTGGAACTGAATTCACTATTAGAGAAGGTGGAAGAACTATAGCAAATGGAAAAGTTACTAAAGTTTATTGATTTAACCCATTAAAAATCAAGAAAAAAGTGTAGAAAACCTATTTAAAAGACCAATTTGGTCTTTTTTTGTTGCACTCATTGGACAAAATGAAAAATCGCCTGTTTCTCGTGAGAAAATTAAAATAGGTGGTGGATATGAGTTCTCAAAGGATACAACATTTACGAGAAGAGTTTGAATATACTCAAGAATTTGTTGCTGAATATTTAGAGTGTAGTAGGTCAACATATGCTAATTGGGAAACTGGAAATATAATCTTGCCACTAGAAGTTGCAAGTAAACTTGCAGTTCTATATAATGTTCCGTTGTCTTTCATATTAGGTGTTGGAACAATTCATTTAGTAGATGAGCATATAAAAAAGATTGATTATGATTATTTAAGATTTCCATATATCCCACCAGAAGGAGCTAATGTATATGTTGTTCAAAGTGGCGATAGCTTATGGTCGATTGCTCGAAAACTTAATTTAACAGTAGAAGAATTAAAAGCTGCTAATAATTTAACAAGCAACTTATTAACAATTGGTCAAAGATAAGAATCCCTGTTTCTGAAACCCCAATAACTTATGTTGTTAAAAGTGGTGATAATTTATATGCCATTGCTAGACAATATAATACAACGGTGAACGAGATAAAAAGAAAAAACAATTTAACAAGTAACAATCTAAGTATTGGTCAAATACTAGTAATATAAAAAAGAATTGAAAAGTTTCAATTTCTTTTTATATTAAATAATGTTTATCGTATTTGTTTACAAACAGCAGGATCAGGTATATAAAAACAATGACTTTTGAACCTGCCACTATGTCTTTGATCCCACTATGTTGGCGTGCATTGTCCGCCTGTTTTAGGTGCATAAAACCAAAGGGCATGAGTCACTGGATGGAAATACTTACCTTTCAGTACTAGATTAGCTAGTCTTCTTTCAGTTGTTGTTGGAGCACTAAAAAATAAAGGGCTATCTTTTCCAGAAAAACCACCTGGGGTTTGATAAATAACTTGTGAAATAGTTCTAATATTTTTAAAAGTTAAGCAATCGGCAATACCACGGTTAACCGCAACGTTTCCAACCATTAACATTCCTAAGTCACCTTCCCCGACGGCTTCAGCCCGCATTAATCTTGCTAGTAAATCTCTTTCGCTGCTTGTATGTTTTATAATTGTCATATAATCACCTAATTAAATATATGTTAAATGGAATTAAATATTATTGTAAAATAAGATAAATTATGATATAATCTAAATACCTTGGGGGTGTAATTTAATGGTAGAATGACGGTCTCCAAAACCGTTCGTGTGGGTTCAACTCCTGCCACCCCTGCCATTTAGTGATTATGCGAACATTGTTTACTTTGTAGGCGGGTTTGCTGACAATATAAAAATAAATTAGAAGTAATGAAAAGGGCTAGCATAGACTTTGATTAATGTTTATATGGCTCTTTTTGCTTTTTTTAGGAAGTATAGGTGGTTTTGATGAAAAATAAACATTTAAATATGATTCAATCAACTATTCAAAAAATGGGAAATAATCCATTTTCTTTTGTAAAAGCCGATGATGGTAAGTATTTATCTGAATATG
>FZPS01000049.1_pt128 | contig 11975 bp, 11 predicted proteins | sample 1817821 | NCBI WGS metagenome assembly FZPS01 (sample SAMEA104158645, study PRJEB21678) | metagenome | place: Germany | collected 2015-04-21 | reverse complement strand
TTTCTGGGCATTGGCCATATTAACTTCCATTAACTCCTTACTATCTGGATTGATCATAAAAAGATCTAATTTGGCTTCTGTTTTATTGGTAGGATCTTGTATAATTTCTTCGGTAAGTCGCTCTTGTACAACCTTTGCTTGCTCCATGTCCATATATTTTCCTATGAACCCTATAAACACTCCTGCTTCTTTGGGAGGATTAAAAACTAAATGATTCAACATAGAACCCAGAAAGAATAAAACAAATATTATAACAAAAATATGAATTCGATAGTATTCCCAGATATGTTCAACCTTTTCCCGGAAGGTCATATCTTTAAAGGGAGAAGGTTTCTTTTGTTTCATAACATCACTCCTTATATGCTGCTTGTACATTGGATTTAATCCACAGAGTAACCACCGGAAGAGCTTTTTCCTCAAATTGTCCTCCATTTAAAATTAAATCACTATACCATTTCGTAGGCAAAACAAACTCTCTTTCTCGAAAACGTACTGAATCCAAATAATAATCCGCAATTTCCTCTAAAGTCCATCCTCGCATGGCCATATTTCGCTTAATGCGACGATACATTCTTTCTTCTGCTTCTAAGTCCATATAAATTTTGAGATCCAAAAATGTGCGAATTTCAGGTGAATATAAGACTAAAAGTCCTTCTATTACTAGAATATCAATAGAAGCCTGCAAACTTATTTGAATTTGATTCATCACTGCCTCCCAATCAATGGAATCTGGATGGTTAAAATCCTCATATTCTTTGCCTGTAAAAGGAGCCATTGTTTTCGGCAAAGGGCGTTTAAAATATTGGTCCAAAGAAATAATTTGGACTTTATATTCCTTTAACTGTTGATGAAGCATATTCGTAAATGTAGATTTCCCACTTCCTGTAGGTCCTCCAATTCCAATTACAAGAGGCTTTCTTACAATCTTCTTTTCTTCTTTTAGCACCCTCAACACCTCTCCTTATGCTTTAATCTTGGATGTATAATACGCCTATGGTTTGAGGACCACAATGACTAGAAATGACGGTTCCAGCTCTTGTCTCTAAAACTTCCTCGATTTGTAATTCTTTTTTGATCTTTTCTTTTAAATAAGCGACTTCTTCTGGAGGACAAGCAGAATGAGTAACAGAAATCCGATTTAAACGAATCTCCTTTCCTTCCCCAATATGATCTTGATAAAAACTTTCCAAGCATCTTTTACGATTACCTCTGTACTTACTTCCTACAATCATGCCTCCATCTCTTACAATAATTTGAGGACGAATTCGAAGTACCGTACTAGCTAGCATCTGAACAGAAGTACATCTTCCTCCCATATGCAAAAATTTTAATGTGTCAATAAAAAAACTAGATCGCACTTTAGGTACATCTTCCCTTACTTTCTTGGCAATCATAGCTCCTTCCATCCCTTGTTGAGCCATCTCTGCTGCCTCAATGGCCAATAAACCAATTCCCATAGATAAATTTAAAGAATCTACAATATGAACCTTCTCTTCTCCTAATTCTTTCGCTGCAATGGTAGCTGCTTGAACAGTTCCGGAAAATCCTGAAGAAATTCCAATATAAACAATTTCATAATTTTGCTGAAGCCAAGGAAGAAAAGCCGCTTTAAAATCTTCTACTGTAGGTGCAGATGTTTTGGGAAGCGTTTGATATTTTTCAATTAGTTCATACATTTCTATAGTTGTTAAATCCAATCCATCTCGATAACTCTTCTCATTAAGTATTACATATAATGGCACAACAGAAATATTATATTTTTCTAATAGTTCTTTGCTCAAATCTGCTGTACTATCTGTAAAGATTTTTACCTTACCCATGCATTAACCCCTCTTTCTTGTTTTTTATATCCGTCATTTATACTCTTTACATCTATAAGACATAGAGACTCTCCAAAGTAAAATCTATCTTTTATACCTCCGCATTGATAGTATTATAACATCATTTTTTACTTTTTTCTATAAAGTATATTTTACTTTATACAAAAAAGATTACTTCTTATCCTTTCTTTGAATGTATAGGACAGAAGTAATCTTTTTTCTTGCTTGCTTTCTTTATCTTAGATTTTCTTTCGACTTCCCGGTTTTATGAGATCTATTTTTCCCTCTTTACATAAAGGACATTCTCTTTCTTCATAGGAAACAATATTAGCTGTATAGGCTGCATACAAAGGACAACCAAAATCAATATTCCCGTTACTGCGATCAACTAAAACAGCCACGCCAACTACTTCTCCTCCTACCTCTTTAACCAAATCCATCACTTCTTGTACAGAGCCTCCTGTGGTAATCACATCTTCTGCAATAATGACCTTAGCCCCTTTTGGAATTGTAAAACCTCGTCTTAGGGTCATTTTCCCTTCTTCACGTTCAGCAAAAAAGTTTCTTACTTGCAGTTGTCTTGCTAATTCATAAGCAACAATAATACCTCCCATAGCAGGTCCAACGATCAGATCAATAGGTTGGCCTTTGATCTGATTCGCAATAACACTCATCACTTCTTCCATGTGCCAAGGATATTCTAAAATACGGGCACATTGCATATATTGACGACTATGTCTTCCGGAAGTTAATAAAAAATGTCCTTCCTGTAGTACTTGGGTTTTACGCAAAATTTCCTCCATTTTTTGTTGATCCATCAAATTCTCTCCTTTTCTATCTTTCCGTATCTTTGTTCAATATTATTTTATAATTCCTCGAATTTTTTTTAATTCTTGTACTTTATATTTTTCCATATACTCTTGGATGCCTTCCAAGACTTCTAAAGAAGCCCTTGGATTATGAAAATGAGCTGTTCCTACTGCTATGGCTGTAGCTCCTGCCATGATAAACTCAATAGCATCTTCTCCTGTTGCAATACCACCCATACCAATAATAGGAAGGGAAACGGCTTGTTTTACTTGGTATACCATACGAACAGCTACTGGTTTAATGGCTGGTCCTGAAAATCCCCCTACTCCCATGGCCAATACAGGCCTTCTTTTATGAATATCAATGGACATACCTAAAAGTGTATTAATGAGAGAAAGCCCATCTGCTCCTCCTACTTCTGCTGCTTTGGCCATCTCTGTAATATCCGTAACATTGGGGCTTAATTTTACAATTAAAGGTTGTTTGCTGTGTTTTTTTACTTCCCTTGTTACTTTTTCTACCATACGAGGATCTGTCCCAAAAGCCACCCCCCCTTCTTTCACATTGGGGCAGGATATATTTAGCTCTAATAAATCCACATCAGCATCTGCTAATCGTTCTGCTACTTGACAATATTCTTCTATGGTTTTACCAGCAATGTTTACAACAATCTTTGTATCATACTGCCGTAAAAAAGGAATATCTTGTTCAATGAACACTTCTACTCCAGGATTTTGAAGACCTACACTGTTAAGCATTCCTCCATATGTTTCTGCAATTCGAGGCGGTGGATTTCCCTTCCAAGGTGTAATGGCAACCCCTTTAACAACAACAGCTCCTAGCTGATTTAAATCCATGTATTCCCCATACTCCCTTCCGGAACCAAAGGTTCCGGAAGCAGTCATAACAGGATTTTTCAGCTCTACTCCTGCAATGTTCACCTTAAGATTCTTCATTCCAAATCACCTCTTTCCCATTAAAAACTGGCCCTTCTTTACAAACTCTTTGATATTGCCACTCTCCAGTTTGTAGATCTTTGATCTTACAAACACATCCTACACAAGCACCAACACCACATGCCATTCGTTCTTCTAAAGATACTTGAATTGGATACCCCTTCTCCACGGCCCATTGAGTAATACTTTGTAACATTGGCTTAGGCCCACAAGTATAAACCCTTGCTTTTTCAGGACATTCACTTTTGTTTTTTAATACATCCAAAACAGTTCCTTTTGTTCCGTGAGATCCGTCATCCGTTGCTATATATACGAAATCCGTATGTTGTTTAAAGTTTTCCACTAAAAAGGGTTGACTGCGAAATCCTAAATAAACTTCTACTTTGCCTGTCAAACGCTTGGCCAATTCCAGTAAGGGCGGAACCCCTAAACCTCCTCCAACCAAAATTGAGTGTTTCTCTTGGCTTTCCCATTGATACCCTTTTCCTAAAGGGGCAATTATATCAATGGTTTCGAAAGGAGAGTAGGAAGCAAATTCCTTTGTTCCTGACCCTACGATTCCATATACAATTTTTAATCTTCCTTTTTTCTCATCCACTTCACAAATACTAATGGGCCGGGGGAGTAGTCGCTGTCCTTGCCGACAGTATAAATGAATAAATTGACCCGGTTCTATTTCTTTTGCTGTCTCTCCTACTTGAAGATCCATCTCATAAACATCTTTTGCAATGGCTTCATTTTTTATAATAACAACAGTTTTTTTCCTCTTCCATTGATCTTCTGTTAAACACATGCCTTTCTCTCCTTCTACTCTCTTACTCTAGTCTGGATTCGCTGAAACAATAACTTGTATATAGATTGATATTGTTTACGATAAATAAATGGGTTCTAGTGCTTTTTTATCCATGTCTTGTTCTAACAACTCCACTAAAGCTCTAACAGTATCTAAAGAAGTAAAGACTTCTACAGAGGCTTCTACAGCTGCTCTTCGAATACGAAATCCATCTCTTTTGGCGTCATTTCCTTTGGTCGGTGTATTTATAACCCAATCTACCATTCCACTTCGAATAATATCTAAGATATTCGGAACTCCTTCTCGGATTTTTTTCACTCTTTCCACTGGAATATTTTCTTTTTCTAACAATTGAGCTGTTCCTTCTGTAGCTATAAAGTGATACCCTAAACGAGCTAAGCGTTTTGCAATAGGTACAAATTCATCTTGATCATAGGGTTTAATGGTGGCTAAAATTTTTCCTCCTGGTCTTGGACATGTAATGCCTGCTCCCAAAAACCCTTTGTACAAAGCTTCTTCTACAGTGGAGCCAACCCCTAATACTTCCCCTGTAGATTTCATTTCTGGACCTAAACTTACTTCTACTTCTGGTAATTTTTGTGTGGAAAAGACAGGAACCTTTACTGCAATCAAAGAAGAGGATGGGTACAAACCGACTCCATAAGGAAGTTCTTTTAATTTGACCCCTAACATTACCTGCGTGGCCACATGGATCACTGGCACCCCTGTCATTTTACTAATGAATGGTACTGTACGACTGGATCTAGGATTGACCTCAATAATATATAATTCTCCTTGAAATTCAATGAATTGAATGTTGACCATGCCTACAACTTTAAGGGCCAAGGAAATACTCTTAGTATACGAGATGATTTTCTCTTTTATTTCCTCGGATACATTTTGGCTAGGATAGATGGAAATACTATCGCCAGAATGAACTCCTGCTCGTTCTAAGTGTTCCATAATACCAGGGATTAAAATGTCTTCTCCATCACAAATGGCATCTACTTCGATTTCACGTCCTATTAGATACCGGTCAATCAGCACTGGATTTTTTTTGTCCCTCGTAAAAGCTACTTCTAAATAACGTTTAAGTTCTTCTTCTTGGTAGGTGATCTCCATTCCTTGACCTCCTAATACATAAGAAGGACGTACTAATAAAGGATATCCTAGCTTAGCCCCTTCTCTAAGTCCTTCTTCTAGACTCCATACTGCCTTTCCTTGTGGTCTTGGAATTTTTAATTCTTCTAGTAATTGATCAAATTTTTCCCGATCTTCGGCTGCATCAATTTGTTCTGGCTTTGTCCCCAAGATAGGAATATCCATTTCTCGTAAAAACTTTGCTAATTTAATAGCTGTCTGCCCTCCAAATTGTAAAATCACTCCTTGGGGTTTTTCTCGCTCAATGATATTAAGAACTTCTTCCTCTGTCAAAGGTTCGAAATACAAAGCATCGGCAATATCAAAATCTGTACTTACCGTTTCTGGATTATTATTAATCATAATGGTTTCTAGACCTGCTTTTTTTAGGGCTAAGATACTGTGAACAGAACAGTAATCGAACTCAATCCCTTGTCCAATTCGAATGGGACCCGAACCTAACACTACTACTTTTTTTCTCTGACTATTTCTCTTTTCATCTTCCCATTGGTATGTGGAGTAATAGTAAGGAGTTACTGCTTTAAATTCTCCTGCACAGGTATCTACCATTTTATAGGAAGGGCAGATCTTCCATTCTTTTCTTTTTTGGTAAATATCTCTTGGTTTACAATGCAATAAATCAGCTAACCCTTTATCTGAAAATCCATTTTGCTTTAGCTTTCTTAGCCATGATTCCGTAAGATCTTCTAATGTACTATTTTTTAGTTCTTCTTCTTGTTGAACAATTCCTTTAATTTTGTTCAGGAAGAAAAGATCCATACCTGTAATCTCATGGACTTTATCCACTCGATATTCTCTTCTTAACATCTCTGCCACATCAAAAATTCGCTCATCGTCTGGAATTCGAACCCGCTTTTTAAGTTCTTCTAGGCTACGTTTTTCAGAAGATGGATTGACTAATGTATACCGTCCAATTTCTAACGAACGAATCCCTTTTAGAAGAGCTGCTTCAAAAGAAGAACCTATGGCCATGACCTCTCCCGTTGCCATCATCTTGGTTCCTAGAGTTCTTTTGGCTCTTTGAAATTTATCAAAAGGCCATTTTGGAATCTTAACAACCACATAATCAAGGGTAGGCTCTAAAGCAGCCGAAGTAATACCTGTCACTGCATTGGGTATTTCATCCAAATGATACCCTAAAGCAATCTTCGTGGCTACTTTGGCAATGGGATATCCTGTTGCCTTAGAAGCTAGTGCAGAAGAACGGCTCACTCGTGGATTGATTTCAATGACTACATATTCAAAGCTTGTAGGATTTAAAGCAAACTGGACATTGCATCCTCCTTTAATCCCCACAGCTTCAATAATATCATAGGATGCTTGTGCTAACATACGGTGTTCATAGTAGGATAAAGTTTGGGAAGGAGCTACTACAATACTATCTCCTGTATGAACTCCTACTGGGTCTACATTTTCCATATTACAAACGGTAATGTAGTTACCAGCTCCATCTCGAATCACTTCATATTCGATTTCCTTCCAACCTTTTACACTTCTCTCTAAAAGTACCTGTCCTACCCGGCTTAAATGAAGACCTTGGGATAAAATTTCTCGGAGGGCTTCTTCATCCTCTGCAATTCCTCCACCGCTTCCTCCTAAGGTGTAGGCAGGACGTACAACCACTGGATACCCGATTTGCTGGGCAAACTCTAGCCCTTCTTCTATGGTGGTTACAATGGTGCTTTCAATAATAGGCTGCTGAATCTTCTCCATCAGCTGTTTAAAAAGTTCTCTATCTTCCCCTTGTTTAATGGATTCAATAGAAGTTCCAATGACTTTGACTCTATATTTTTCTAAAATACCTGCATCATATAATTCAACAGCTAAGTTAAGTCCTGTTTGTCCTCCCATCCCTGCCATTAGAGAATCAGGACGTTCCTTCGCAATGATTTGCTCTAATACTTCTATGGTTAATGGTTCAATATAGATCCGATCTGCCATTTCCCGATCTGTCATAATGGTAGCTGGATTGCTATTTACAAGAACGGTTTCAATCCCTTCTTCTTTTAGTGCTTGACAAGCTTGGGTTCCTGAATAATCAAATTCAGCAGCTTGTCCAATAATAATGGGACCTGAACCGATGACCATTACTTTTTGAATACCTGTATCTTTAGGCATTTTGACTTCCTCCTATCATCCCTAAAAATTGATCTGCTATTCCCCAAGGATCCCTCAGCCCCTCCCATACTTCTGGGTGAAACTGAATTCCCATTATAGGAAGAGTACGATGACGAATTCCTTCTACAGTTTGATCATTCAGACTTTGATGAGTTAAGATAAGTTCAGAAGACAAAGAATCTCGTTGGATCACATATCCGTGATTTTGAACTGTAACTAAAATTTTTCCTGTCTCTAGATTTTTAACAGGATGGCTAACTCCACGGTGACCAAAAAGAAGCTTTTCGATGGACCCTTCAAAACAAAGGCCTAAGAGTTGATGTCCTAAACCGATGCCTAAAATAGGTACTTTGCCAATAAGCTTTTGAATTTCTTTTGTAATTTCAGGAATTTCTCTTGGATCTCCTGGTCCATTGGAAATAATCACACCATCTGGTTTTATGGCTAATACTTCTTCAGCTGAGGATGTAGCTGGAAAAATAGTCAATTCACAACCTTTTTGATGAAATCCTCGTAAAATGCTTTTTTTAACCCCTAAATCAAGAACCGCTATGGAGGTTTTCCCGCCCTCCCACTGATATTTTTCTGAGGTAGTCACTTGGTGTACAGGTGCCAAAGAAGAAGGAACTGCAAACTTTTGTTGGATTTGACTGGATGTTAAATCCCGTACCGTTATAATTCCCTTCATGGTCCCTTGGGTGGAAAGAATTCGAGTTAAAGCCCTTGTATCAATCCCTTTGAGTCCTAAAATCCGGTTTTGTTTTAAATATCCTTCTAACTCCATCTCACAGCGCCAATTACTAGGAGCTTGGGCTTCTTCTGCTACAATCAATGCCCGTACTGATGGGTATCGGGACTCCATATCGTCTAAATTGATTCCATAATTTCCTATGAGAGGATAGGTCATTACTACCAATTGTCCACAGGAACAAGGATCTGTCAATAATTCTTGATACCCCTGCATTCTTGTATTAAAAACCACTTCACCTACTGCTTCTTTTATATGACCAAAGGCCTTCCCTTCCATAACAACATTATTTTCTAAAATCAGCTTTGCCCTCAAGCTAGGACCTCCTCTAAATCTTTTTTCATATCAAGAACTGCCGTTCTAGCTGCTTGTACAAATTCTTCTTCTTTAAATTGTTCCTTGTACTTGGGTCTACTGTAAGCAGCAATAATTCCTCTCGATGAATTTACAATGGCTCCTCGACCTTCTTTATCAAAACAGCCAGCTAAATCTTTTGCTGTGGCTCCTTGAGCACCATACCCTGGTACAAGAAAAAAAGTGTGAGGTAACTGTTCCCGTAGTTTCCTTCCTTGTTCTGGATAAGTAGCTCCTACTACAGCACCAATGGAACTATATCTATATTTTCCGATAAAAGGCTCTCCCCATTCTGATACAAGGGCTCCTACTTTTTCATATAATTTTCCTCCTTCTACAAGGTCTACATCTTGCAACTGACCGCTGTAAGGATTGGAGGTTTTAACCAAAACAAACAAACCTTTATCATAGTTCTTACAATCTTCTAAATAAGGCTCTACTGAGTCATATCCCATATAAGGATTGATGGTTATAAAATCTTCTTTATACACTGAAAATTTTTCTTCTTCTATGGTAACTTGACCAATATGTCCATTGGAATAAGCCGTTGCTGTAGAAGCAATGTCTCCCCTTTTAATATCTCCAATAACAATAAATCCTTTTGCTTTGGCATAGGCAATGGTTCGTAAATAAACATCCATCCCAAAGGTTCCCCATTGTTCGTACATGGCAACTTGAGGCTTGACTGCTGGTACTAGATCCTTGATTCCATCCATGATTTTCGTATTAAAGAGATAAAAAGCTTCTGCTGCTCCTTGAATGGTCTTACCATAACGTTCATAGGCTTCTTCTTTGATAATGGTAGGAATGAAAGCTAGATTGGGATCCAATCCTACAACAGTAGGATTTTGTTTTTCTTCTATTTTTTCTATTAGTAAATCAATCATGATCATACCCCTTTTCATTTTCTTTTTATACGTGTTCTCCTTGTGCAACAACGATTTTTCCCTCTACAATGGTATAAAGCACTTTTCCTTTCACTTTTTTCCCATGAAAGGGACTGTTCTTACTCTTAGAGGCAAAGGAATGGATATCAATAGTGTATTCCTGATGAGGATCAATAATAGTAATGTCCGCCACTTGTCCTTCTTGCAATGTTCCTTTTGGGATCTTTAGAAGTTTTGCTGGATTGGTGCTCATTTTTTCTACCCATTCCATTGGCGTTAGTATCTTGGTTTCTACTAATTCTGTAATGCCTAAGGGGACTGCTGTTTCTAACCCAACAATTCCATTGGCCGCCTTTTCATATTCACAATTTTTCTCATCTTGATGATGAGGTGCATGATCCGTAGCAATGATGTCAATCCACCCTTCTTTTAATGCTTGCTTCATGGCTTCTACATCTTCTTGGGAACGAAGGGGAGGACTCATTTTCGTATTGGCATCATACCCTTCTACGGCTTGATCTGTAAGAGTGAAATGATGTGGACATACTTCTGCTGTTAAAGAAATACCTCTTTGTTTTCCAAGTCGAATAAAATCTAAACTTCCTTTAGTACTTACATGGCAAAGGTGCAAGTGAACGCCTGTGCTACCAGCTAAAATAATATCTCTAGCCACCATCACTTCTTCTGCTTCTTTAGGAATTCCTTTTAAACCCAATAAGGTTGCCACTTCTCCTGCATTCATAACCCCTCCACCTACTAAGCTAGGGTCTTCACAATGGGAAAGTACAGGTAATTGAAACATTTTGGCATATAGCATGGCTTTTTTCATAATTCCTGCATCTTCTACCGATTTTCCATCTTCGCTAATGGCACAAATCCCCGCTTCTTTCATTTTCCCAATATTGGCAAGTTCTTTTCCTTCTTGGTTTTTTGTAATACTACCAATGGGTAATACATGAATACAAGCTTCCCTCTCTGCCTTAAGTTTTATATATTCTACTAAAATTTCATTATCAATCACCGGTTGAGTATTGGGCATACAACAAATTGTAGTAAAACCGCCTTTTGCTGCACTTCGGCTACCGGTAGCAATAGTTTCCTTATATTCAAAACCGGGTTCTCGAAGATGAACATGGACATCAATAAGACCTGGTACTACCCAACACCCTTTTGCATCTATAACATACCCATCTTCAGATTGCACGTGAGGCTGCAGGCTTTGGATTTTCCCATCCTCGATCAAAATATCGCAAATCTCCTCCCTCTTGGTAGAAGGATCGATAACTTTCCCCTGTTTGATCCAAACTTTCATAATGCTTTCTCCCTTCTGTAAGTAGATGTAGTAAAGCCATGCGAATGGCCACTCCGTTTTGTACCTGCTCATAAATGGCTGAATGAGGTCCATCAATAATTTCTGTCGTTAACTCAATGCCTCGATTTACAGGACCTGGATGCAAGATCAGAACATCTGGTTTTGCCAAGGTTAATAATTCTGGATGAATTCCAAAGCAGTGGGCATATTCTCTAAGATCTGGAAATAGGCCTCCTTTTTGTCGTTCTTGTTGAATTCGAAGTCCCATAATTACATCTGCATCTTGAATAGCTGATAAAATATCTTCTGCTACTTCTGCTCCTAAGCAAGTCATTGTAGAAGGTACTAAGGTAGAAGGACCTCCCAAAACAACTTTTGCTCCCATCTTCGTAAGGCCAAAAACATTACTTCTGGCTACCCGGCTATGAGCAATGTCCCCAATTATAGCTACTTTTAAACCTGCAATTTTTTTCTTTTTTTCCAAAATGGTAAACATATCTAATAAAGCTTGTGTTGGATGCTCATTGCTTCCATCTCCTGCATTGATAACAGAAGCTTTTACATTTTGAGCCAGTAAATGAGGAGCCCCCGTCATAGAATGCCGGAGGACCATTACATCTACTCCCATTTGGTCTAAAGTTAAAGCCGTATCCACTAAACTTTCTCCTTTATTCACACTACTGGTTTGAACACCTAGATCACTGACTTGCATTCCTAAATATTGGCCTGCTAAGGTAAATGACATTTTGGTACGGGTACTATTTTCATAAAATAAGGTCATCATGTTATAGAGAGAGCATGGATGATTTCTTTTTAATGGATCTTGAATTTGCTCTTTTTTTTCTTTTGCCAGATCTAGGATCATTTGAATTTCTTTTATATCCATATTTCTTAGTCCTAATAGATCTTTTTTCGTCCACATAAAAACTCCTCCTTTACCACTTCTTTTTCTATCTTATTTTAGGTTGCTATCAAAATGGAGATACAAAAAAGGCAATTTATGAATAGTAATTAAG
>FZPS01000193.1_pt43 | contig 11980 bp, 11 predicted proteins | sample 1817821 | NCBI WGS metagenome assembly FZPS01 (sample SAMEA104158645, study PRJEB21678) | metagenome | place: Germany | collected 2015-04-21 | reverse complement strand
ATTTTAACTAACCCTTTCTTTTTTTGTTATTTTCTTACATTAAATAACTATTATGATTAATTGCATTTTAACCCAAAATTTGATAAAATAATAAATAGTTACAAATAGAACATGATGAGGTAAAAATTATGAAAAAAATAATAATTGGCTTATGTGCACTCTTTATTTTTATCGGCATTACCGGTTGTAATTCAAACGCTTTCATAAAAGATGCGATTGCGATTGCAACTGATGAAACTGGAACTTTTTTAATTAATGCCGACCAAGAAAAACTATATTTAGAATATGATATCGTCAGTGAATTTTCCGACATTATCATTGTACGCCATAACGGCAAATATGGTTACATTAATAAGGAAGGAAAAACACTGATCAAACCTCAATATCAAGCAGCTTATCCTTTTTCCGAAGAAAAAGCTGTAGTTGTATCAAAAGGTATTTATCAAATCATTGATTTAAAAAATAAAGTTTTATACACCTTTGAATCCGGTATCACTTCAAATAGTTATTTTTCTGAAGGAATGCTAGTGGTTGAACAAGATGGTAAATTTGGTTACCTCAATGATAGTTTTCAACTAGCCATTGAGTTTAAATTCGATAGTGCTGCCCCTTTCTCAGAGTCACAAGCAGCTGTTGGTAAAGAGTTAGATGGCACAATTCGTTATAGTTATATCGATCCAAAAGGTCGTTTACAAATAAGAGGTAATGACGAAAGTGCTTATTGCTACTATTATGCTAGTTACTTCAATAATGGCTATGCCAAAGTCAGCCTTGATGATGAACACTATGCCTTTGTGGATGAAAACCACCTTGTAGTTGTTGATACAATTCGCTTTACTCGTTTTGATATTCGAACAGGACAATATGAAAATATTGTTGAAAAAATAGATTATGCTCAATCAGAAGTAAATATACTTATCGATGGGGATAAAGAAATTACTTATTTTATTGTTGCTTATACTTCAGATGTCGGTAGAAAATACTTTTTGATGAATCCTAATAGTACTATTATCTATTATCATTATTTCACCAAACATCGACTTGGAGTTATAGAAAATAATTACTTACCAATTAACCTCAATAACGGTAGTTATGGAATCTATCAATTTACTACAAATCCAATCTATGATCCAAGTAGTATTCTCGATGATGAAAAATATCCTTATTACTTCAGACAAATTGAAATTGATTCAAAAGACAGTTATTCTAGAATCCCAATGGGGATTAACGACTTTAGAAATGGCTATGCAAGTTTTTACACCTTTAATGGTAAATATGGCTTGGTCAATACCGAAGGTAAAGTTGTCTTAGAAGCAAAATATAATCAAATTAGATATTAGGTGACATTATGATTAAATTAGTTAACATCAATAAATATTATAAAAATGGACCCAATAACTTTCATGCATTAAAAGACATCAATTTAACTTTTGAAGATGTTGGAATGAACTTTATTCTTGGGAAAAGTGGTAGTGGTAAATCAACACTCTTAAATGTTATCGGTGGAATTGATTCTTATGATAGCGGCGAACTCATTATTGATAATTTATCAACTAAAAAGTTCACCTCAAAAGATTACAATAACTACCGAAACACTTACATCGGTTTTATCTTTCAAGAGTTTAATGTTTTAAACGGACTCAATGTTTATGATAATATTGCTCTTAGTTTAGACTTGCATCGTGAAGATATCAAAGCAAATCACGATCGTATTATGCAAATAATTGATGATGTCGGGTTAACTGGTCTTGAACACCGAATGATGAATCAAATATCTGGTGGTCAAAAACAACGAGTTGCGATTGCTAGAGCCCTCATCAAAAATCCAAAAGTAATTATTGCTGATGAACCAACCGGAAATCTCGACTTGAAAAATCGAGAAATGATTATGGATATCCTTAAAAAACTATCAAAAAAACATTTAGTTATTGTGGTCACTCATGAAAAGAAGTTAGCTGACAAATATGGTGATCGGATTATCCAAATCAAAGATGGAGAGATTATCGATGATACTAAACCGATAAAAAATCTTGCTCCCAAAGAGATTCAACTAATACCGGTCACTTCTCCAGTTAGTACTAGTTTCAAACTAGCTCTAAAAAGTGTGTTTAGAAATAAAACTCGTTTTATCTTAATGATTATCCTGTTTGCCTTCTCACTAACCTTTGCGTCAGTGGTTGTCAACATATTTTTATCTGATTCTACTTTAGTATATGCTAATTATCAAAAAGATAATAACAATCAATATATCAGTCTCCAGGACAATTATCAAACCTTAGGGATTAATCGAAATACTGCTTTTAATGAAATCTTAATTCCTAACTACTTCCCAAATTATCAAAATACGGAAGATGATGACTTCATTTATATAAAAGGAATGAATTTCGATATAAGTATCAGAAATGATGAAACCATTCCAGTTCATAATGTTTATCAACCATTGATTAAGAGAATTCATAAAGTTAATAATATGTCGCTCTTCTTCTCTTATGCTGACTATATTGCTGGGGGAAGTCCTGGAAAAGTTATTTCCGGAGCCGATGAAATTCAAGTGGTAATTACTGACTATGTGGCTGAAGGCTTGCTTTATTATCGGTTCTTTGATGATGTAACCGATATCAATCAACTAAGAAATAAGGTTATCACTGTAGATAACTTTACTATTGGTTTAAAGATTGTCGGAATTGTTGAAACTAATGCTAAAGATTTCATTAAAAAAGGTCTTGATAACCCCAAGGTAAAAGCAGCCTTTTTAGATAATTTATCATTCTATAATGGAATCTTTACCTTAAATGAAAACCTAGAATATTTTGTTAGTAGTGTTCTTTACTATTATGATGATGTCATCGTAAACGTCAGTAAAAAGATAACTGAAATAGAAAATGTCAAATACATCAATTACAATAGTTCAACAATGCCTATTACCGGTAAACCTCCGGTAATGCCTCTTGAAGGACAATCAATTCAAATGGCTGTTTCAACTGGTTTCTTGAGAAAAGCCATTGGCTTTAATGAATCGTTTACTCCGGATCAAATGTTAGAGTATTTAAATTATGAATTTAGAGGGACTAACGCCAAAGGCGAAGAAATCCCAATCAACGTTCAATCAGTATTTGCGCTATTTGGGGTAAGTCGTACCCCAGTTAGTTCAAGTTTTGTTGTTACTGGAATTGTGGAAGATGATGAACCAATAATTTACATGCGAGAAATTGACAGTAACTTAGTCAACTATGCCAAGGCTAGTTATCTTGATGGTTCATACCTTACAATCAAAGTAACTGATAACGTTCATTACAATAGTTCTTTTTATCGAGAACTATTAAATAAACGTTATTTTATTGAAAACGTATCGTTTAAAAAGATTATTCTTGTAGAAAACTTCATTAATGATAATCTATACTTCTTAATTGGTTTATTCTTTGTCTTCGGACTATTTAGTATTTTATTAATCTTTAATTTCGTAATTATAAGTATTAAGAAAAGTAGCCGCGATATTGGTATCTATATGTCGCTAGGTATGAGTGGTGGCAAAATATCATTAATCTACTTCTTCCAAGTATTAATAATGGGGATTGTCTCCTTTCTCATCGCTATCATCGGCACCAGTATTTTTATATTTGTGCTCGATACTTCTTTTTCAAGTCAAGTAATGGTTAATTTACCAATCTTAAAAATAAAATCACTTGGTTTGCTTATTATTTTAGGAATCGCTTCAATAGTTCCAAATTTGGCCGTGGTTTTACCACTATTCAATTTAAGCCGTAAAAAACCAGTAGACGTAATCAAGGCTAGTTAGGATCTGATATTATGATAGAATTGCAAAATGTTAATAAATATTATCGATCAAATGCTGAAGTTGTTCATGCAATTAAAGACTTAAGCTTTAAGTTGCCAGATCAAGGTTTAGTATTTATCATTGGCCCTAGTGGCGGTGGTAAATCGACACTCTTGAATATGTTAGGTGGTTTAGACAGTCCAGACAGCGGCAAAATCCTAATCGAAAACACCGACATTAGTAAGTTTTCAAAAAAACAACTTAATATGTACTTAAACAGTTATTTAGGTTTTGTCTTCCAAGAATACAATATTCTAAAAGACTTAACTCTATCTGAAAACATTAGCCTTTCCTTAGAACTTCAAGGAATTAGCCGATCCGAAAGAAAAAAACGGGTTGAAAAGATTATTAAAGATGTTGAATTAGATGGACTTAACAATCGAAAAATTAATGAGCTTTCTGGTGGTCAAAAGCAAAGAATTGCTATTGCGCGAGCCCTAATAAAGGATCCAAGTGTTATTATCGCCGATGAACCAACCGGAAACCTCGATAGTGAAACAAGCGAAAATATTTTTAAATTATTTAAAAAGTTATCACAAGACCGATTAATAGTTATTGTTACTCATGATGCTGAGTCCGCCTTCCACTATGGTGACCGCGTCATTGAGATTGTTGATGGTGAAAAAATATCCGATACCAATCCAAGTTTAACTCATTCAGAAAACAAACCCCTCAACCTTAAGAAAGTACGTACTCCTCTTTCCAGCAGTATTAAACTTTCGCTAAAGAGTATGAGTAAGAAACGATTCCGTTTTCTTTTTATGGCTCTAATCTGTGGAATATCACTCGCATTCCTATCCTTCTCCATTGAGTTAAAGGGGGATAAGTTGCGTCAAAACATTTATACATCGATTTTGAATGAAGCTAATTATGCTACGATTGGTGAAAGAAAAGACTTACCTCAAGAATTAATTGATAATGACTATTATAATAAGTATTATTCAATTAATCTTGGACCTGATGAATATGCAAACATTAAATCTAAACTTCCAGATGCCAATATTCATCGTTACTCAAATGTTGAAATAAATATAGCTAGAGAAAATGTTGAATCAATCAATTGGTTCTACCCTGGAACCATTAATTCAGTCATTATGTTTGACCCAAGCAATAATTATGATTTGCTTTATGGTCGTTATCCAAACCCTGATGCTAAAGAGATGTTAATTACTGACTATCAAGCAGAAGCTCTAATGTACTTTGAATTACTTCCGAATGTTAGAAATATGTCTGACCTATTAAATAAATATTTTGACCTTTCAATGGAAAAGGATTATCGAATCGTTGGTATTGTGAAAACATATTTTGATAAATGGTCACATTTAAGATGGACTAATCAACAACCCGAAAAAGATAAGACCAACATCCCTTTTGTTAATGATTTAAAGGTGATGAACTCGGTCATCATCCCGGAAAAATACTATAATATCGAAAAACAAACCATTTATCCACAGTTTGTCTTTGATAATTTAAGAGGGGAAATAACTTTCAATGATGAAAAAATATCAAAATTTCCTACCTTCTTAAAACAATCATATGCCATCGATGAAGGTAATTACCTTACCTATCCAAGAGATTTCTCAATAGCTGACCTTAAACCAGGCGAAATTGCCTTAGACATTCTATCAATTAAAGACATCTTTGGAATAACCTTTAACCCTAATAGTTGGCGTGCAGAATATCAATGGCGTGAAATTAGAAATAAATCGGTAGTGATTAAAATCAAACCTGCCAATGATGATTTGCCTGAAATAACAAAGACCTTTGTCTTAAAAGCAGTTCGCTATGATGGTAATATCATTTTCAATGATGGTGACTATGATGAGTACTATAAAACAATAATTCATAGTTCAGAAAATTTAATGGCTGAGCTTCCTCAAAATCCAGAAGCAGCCTATGCACTCTTTAATGCAGCCTATGAAAATGGTTATATCATTGATGTTTGGAATTATCGTAGCGACATCGATGCTTATATGGTTGACCCATTCATCGATTTAATATCTAAAGCCGGATTGTTCGTGTTTGCTGTATTTAGTATTGGAATCTTATGGACAATCATCTCTTTAGAAATAGTCGATAGCCGAAAGGAAATTGGTATCCTAAGAAGTATCGGATTAAGTGGTTTGAAAGTATCCTATATCTATATCTTTCAAACGCTTGTTACCGGCATTATCGCATTAACCGTAGCCTTCTTTGTCAGTAGGTATGCAATCAATTTCTATAATGGACAAATAATGGATCAACTACAACAAATTCATTTATCAATGTATAGTATTACTTATCGAACACCTCTATATCTTGTAATATTCCTCATAATAATTTGTACTATTTCTTTATTCTATCCATTATATAAGATTATGTCACAAAAAATTGTCGATATCATTAATGAACGTAGTCAACTATAAAAAAGAGAGAACTTAGAATTTTCTAAGTTCTCTCTTTTATTTTTATTCAAAATTAAAGATTGCTAGTCTAGCTACATTAGCTGTATAAGAATGGATTGGAGTGAAGTCCCAAAGAAGAGCATCGAATCCTAAGGTTAGGAGATACCAATCTTCAGTAACCATTGTTGATGTTGACATTTGGCTACAATTAGAGTAGACTACTCTACCAATCAATAGAGCGGTATCGAGGACAAAGCAACTTTCATAAAGGTCAAAACTTGGACTAACACCAGCAAAATTATCAACGTATTGTGGATTAGTTCCTTCTTGATCAAAGTCTTTTACTTCAAGCGCCCCTACAGCAAACGAACCATCAAAAATAGCATCGTTTTCTTCAATTCTACCAACAAACATAGCGGCAGCAATTGCATTATCGTTAGCGTTTTTAATTAAGATACTTCTTCCCGTTGCATTACGACGATAGTTGGCGCTATCTTCATAAATTGATTGTTGAATAGTACCGCCAGTAACTAAACCAACAAATCCACCAACATTTAGGTTTGTACCTTCTTCACCGGCTAAGTTTAATTCAATTACCATTGAAGACACACTATTACTTATTTTTCCTTCTTCTACTTTACCAACAAATCCACCTATAGAAACATTACTTTCTTCATTAATGTTTAAAGTTATTTTTCCATCAAGATGACATTGGTCAATTAATCCTTTATTTAAACCTACCAGTCCTCCAAGAAAGCCTTGGGTACTGATAGTTCCATTAACAGTAAAGTTTAGTATTGCTAGTTTTTCAATTAAACCCTCATTAACAGAAAACAAACCCTCTACATCATTTTCTACTACTAAATTTACGTTTGATAACTTATGACCTTTACCTCTTAAGATTCCGGTAAATGGTTGATCAGCGCTACCAATCATAGATACTACCTTGCCAGTGAAATCAAGGTCACTATTTAAATAGTATAAGCCATCTAGATCATCATTTATTTTAGCAAAATCTTCTACCGTATTAATTTGATAAACAGCACGCGGATAAATTTCAAGGTTAAATGTTCTTTCGTAGGTTTTATTATTTAAGGTAACCTTAGCAACCAAATCAATGTTTCCTTTAGCTGTTGCTACAAACTTTCCTTCATTAGTTAATAAACTTTGATTACTACTTTCCCAAACAACCTCAAAATCAACTTCACCATAAGTAACCTTGTCTACTAGTTGTAAGTCATCACTAACTGATTCTGGTAAAACAATTTCACCAAGCAAGTCATCAATAATTTGATCTGCACTAGTATTCTTTACAATAATCGGAAAATCCTTGATTTTAGAGATACCTTGATATGTGGCCTTAACTGTTAAAGTAACCTCTTTATCATAAAGAAGATCATGGGTTACGTAGCCATTTTTCGTAATTACTTCTTCATCACTTGATGACCATTCAAAATAAACATCTTTTTTATTATTTGGAAGTACAACCCGACCTACATCCCCCTCAACTACTTCACTAATGCTAATTTGTTTAATTGCATTGTCAATTGTTTTTTCTGGAGTCGCTTCTTCACAACCACTGATTAATCCTAAAACTACAAATAATAGAATAAACGTAAATAATTTTTTCATCTTCTTTTCTCCTTTTCTTTAATTAGTTAAAATCTGATCGACTTTACGTAATTCTTCAATCACTTCAAGTTTTTGAGGGCAGACTGATTCGCATAAGCCACAGGCAACGCAATCTGAAACTTGACCATTCTTTTCATTTTTTAAATATTCTTGATAACTCTTTCTAGCATATTCTTTCAAATCATAAACATTGTAATAAGTAAATAGTTGAAAAATCTTGCTTATTTTGATGTTTTGAGGACAATCACTACAGTAGTTGCAACCAGTACAATATAGCTCACTAAATTTCTTGAGTTCTTCTAGTGAATCTTTAATCTTTTGGAGTTCTGATGGTGATAGTTCTTCAAACTCATTGACAATCATAACATTTTTTTCAAGAACTTCAACATTTTCCATTCCCGATAAAGCACAAGTGACACTTGGGTTACTGATAACAAACTTTAGCGCTAGCTCATAAGTACTTTGCTTTTCACCAGTAAGTTTTTCACCAAGATTAGTTGGTGCAGCTAATCGTCCGCCTCCAACTGGTCCCATAATTATTACGCCCAGTCCTTTTTCATGGGCATAGTCAATCATTTCTTCATTACTACGATCTAAGAGATTATATTGAACCAGCATAGAATCAAAGACTTTTCCAGTATCGATAATTTCTTTTATCACTTCTGGTTTATCATGAAAAGAAAATGATAAGTGTCGAATCTTTCCTTCTGCTTTAGCTTTCATAGCTTCTTCAATTAGATTATATTTTAAAACCTTGTTCCTGAAGGTGTTTTGGTTCAAAGCCCATAAATGATAGAAGTCAATGTAATCAGTATCTAGTCTTTTTAAACTCTCATTTAAATACTTCCAAAACTCTTCAGTGCTATTAATTTCAGAAACTGGTATTTTAGTTGAAATCATTACCTTATCACGGAAAGGTTTCAGAGCTTTTCCAACCGTACTTTCCGAGTTAGAATGACAATAATAATAAGCAGTATCAAAATAATTAACCCCTAATTCATAAGCTCTTCTAAGCATTGGGATTGCTTTTTCTTCATCAATATACCATTTGCCATCTTGTTCATACTCGGGTAGGCGCATGCAACCAAAACCTAGAGCTGATACTTGAATGTTGGTATTTCCTAACCTACGATATTCCATTTACTCCTCCTCAGATTCTTCTTCAATGAAGATTCTCTTTTCACTCGCATTAATTATTAGATAAGTTCCTACCGAAACTAAAATGGTGATTACAAACCCCATGAAAACATGTTCGGTAAATGTCGTTTCATTAGCTGTGTGTGGTTTATAACCAGTATTATAAACATAATAAATGTTTTCATATTGAGTACCATTTAGTTGATAGTCAAAGTAGAACTGAGTAGTTCCAATTAGTCTTTCATCCATAAATAGTCTTAATTCATATGTAAAATTAGGATTTTCACCTTCTTCAGTGTAAGGAAATTCTCCAATTGGATCCTTAATAATTAATTGAACTCGGTTATTCTTATCAAGTGAAGGTTGCATTGGATACGGTAAATTAGGAAAATCAATTGGATATTCAAATTCACCAGTTGTTGAAATATAACTAATAGTCAAGGTTTCAAAAAGAACTGGTGTTTCCCATCTTAGCGTTAATCGATTATATAACTCATTATAGACTATTTCCATCTTTTCCAGCTTGTTTTCGTTAGATTGGGCATTGACTTTAGATCCCCAAGGAAAGAGTAAGGATAGAATTAAGAGAAACATCAATCCCTTTTTCATTTTTTCATCTCCTTAAACTCTTTTAACTTTTTATTGATTTTGAAAGATTCAATCCGTTTGTTCATAAATAGGAACCAAATTAATGCAAGATAACCTAAGATACTAGTAACAATAATTGCTAGAACATTTCTAAACTCTTTAACCTCAAACCAATCGGCTCTCAATGCAAACCAATAAATTATAGCCGTTAAAAGGGAATAGGTAATGGTTATTTGAAGAAATAAAGTCGTATGATTATTCATATAAAACAAGACCAACAGAATGCTCACGATTAAAATTACACCCATAGCAATTAAAATCAAAGTGAAGTCCATATTGTTTTTCTTGAAAACTAAACCTTCAATTGTCGTATAAATACCAATAGCCATCGTAAAAATGATAACAAAGAAGAGTGCTATATTATTAATAATTTGTTTAACTTTTTTCATATCATCACCTACACGTTAAGTTTCTTTTTAAATGCTTGAGCATATACTCGGGTAATTACTACTTTTTCTTCATTATCAAGGATGGCAAGCATCCTTCCATTGACTAATGGCTTAATCTTTTTAATTTTATTTATATTTAGGACAATTGGTTTGGCAACTTGGATAAAAGATGTTGATTCTAACATTGAAGCTAATTCATTTATTTTAAAGTTTACTTCATAAACATCTTGTGGTAGGTAGGCAAATACCTTGTTTTCAACACTTTCAAAATAATAGATATTATCTAGTTGTAATACTTCAAAAACATCATCTTTTTTACCTTGAATTGTGAAGTAATAGGTATTGATAATATTTGCTAGCTTATTGATCTTGTCATCTATTTTAGGACATCTAATGTCTATTTCAATTTCTTTTTGATTTTTGTCTTCGAGGATATTTAATTTCAACCTACCACCTCTTTATTCAATATTATAACACACTTCATCGCATTTTTAAATATTAAAATTAAGAATTTATGGAACAATATAAATATAATACCTCTTAAAAAGGGCAGTGTCAAGAATTTTGTGTAAATACATTTAGAGCCCTTATGTACCCTTGCATAAATTAGTTTATTTATAACGGTTTTCGATTAGTTGATTCAACTCTAAAGTAACAAGACCAAACCCCTTGTGAATCTTACGACTATATCTAATATTAAAATCTTCAAAGATAGCAACAAGAAACTTCTCCAATGATCCTTCGCTTGGAAATTGTTCTTTGCGTTTTGTCTTGCGCTTTATTTGCCTATTGATGCCTTCAATTAAATTAGTTGTATATATTGATGACCTGATTTGTTCAGGATAATTATAGAAGGTTAATAGATATTCATTTTGATTAAGTGATGTCGTTACTTTAGGGTAGATACTTTCCCATTTGGCACAAAAAGCATTTAATTTAACAATAGCTTCGTTTTTGTTGGGAGCAGTATACACTTCTTTAAAGTCACCTAAAATATCAGACCGATCTTTAACGCGAACCTTAAAGGATATGTTTATAGCTACATGAACAATACATCTTTGGATATCAGCTTTAGGAAAGTTATTCAAAATAGTATTTTCAACTCCAGTTAATCCATCAGTGACAAACAATAATACTTGTTCTAACCCACGACTTTGTAAGTCCTTCAATAACTCATCCCAAATGACGCAGGACTCTGTAGGAGCGATAGAATATCCTAAAATCTCCTTATATCCGTCCATTTTAACGCCAACAGCGATATGAATTGCCTCTTTGGCAACATTATCACGTCTAATGGGAATACACGTTGCATCAAGATAAATTACAGAATATTGTTTGTCCAAAGGTCTGGATTTGAATTTATCAATATTGACTATAACTTGATCGGTGATATTTGAAATAGTTGTTTTACTATACTTCTTTGAATATAGTGCATCAACAATTGTTGTAATCTCATCATTAGTTAAACCAGTTTGAAATAGCTTAATAACGATCTCTTCTGTTGTATTATCACGACGTTCATATTTGGGTACTAGCGGAGAACTAAATTCGCCATTTTAATCACCAGGTATAGTAAGATTTAATGTACCATAACTAGTGTTTAATTCGCGTTCATAGTAACCATTTCTCGAATTACCGGAATTGAAACCTGAGCGATCATACTTTTCATATTGTAAGAAGGATGTAAGTTCAAGCTTGAGCAATTCATTCATTGCCCTTTGTAATTCTTCTTTGAACAATTCCTCAATTGCTTTTTCAAAATCTTGACTATTCATTAGACAATTAATAATATTTGTAGTAAAATAATTCATAGAAACTCCTTAGTTAATTTGTTTGTGTGAACTAATTTTAAAATATACCCTGTAATATGGACACTTATAAAAAAAGTGTATAAACCATGTTGCAGGGTTTTTGTTATGGTGTATAATAAAATTAGGAGAAGTTAATTATGGGAA
>FZPS01000069.1_pt127 | contig 11990 bp, 10 predicted proteins | sample 1817821 | NCBI WGS metagenome assembly FZPS01 (sample SAMEA104158645, study PRJEB21678) | metagenome | place: Germany | collected 2015-04-21 | reverse complement strand
TTTGCCACGATGCGAGATTGCCAGTAAGCGGAAATCAGATTGGTGAATCCGGAGATGAGTCCGGCGCCAAATATTGCAGCAGCAGTGATCATGGTCATATCCGGCGTGATAAAATCTTTCAGGATGAAAAAGGCGCCAAATCCATAAAGACCCTGCGTGCCAGGCAGCGCGGAAAGGATCATGCAGTTGGCGAAGATATCGTCCCTTTTTTTCATGGCCGCGATTGTCGCGCTTCCGCCGATCACTGTTCCCCATGCAGAACCGATGCCGGAAAGAGCCACCATCAAGAAGATACCGATCCACGCAATGATATAGGCGGCATTTCCGCCGGGAATAGCAGTACCGGCTGTTAAAAGAATGTAAGGCATGTAACCTCCATGTGTTGTTATTTCTTATATCCAAAGGGTTTATATTCAATGCCGGGACCACTAAAGCCGGCATTGTTGAAAAACTCGACAAAGGTCAACCTGAGCGGATGGACAAAACCGCTTAACGCTCCCAAGGCTATATTCAAGGCATGGCCAACCAGCATGAAAACAACAAAGATCACCGGTCCAACGACTTTAATGGAAAGAAACTGTTGACCGATGGAATTGATCACAAATCCAAGTATGGCGCTGGAGACTCCCAACGCGAACAGACGGATGTAGGAGAGGATGTCCCCAAAAAAGCCTGTGATAACGCCATAGAGAACCCATAAACCACCCAGGATGTTCATCAGGATGTTCTTTTGCGGGTCGTTGAAGAGCATCATAAGAAGCAAGCCGGCTATCAGGGGATATTTGACGTAAGGCTGGAACTTGGAAACATCCACTTTGAGTAAACCTGCTCCCAGCACCGATAGCGACAATATAAAAAGGAATGTTCCCAAGGGAGCAAGGAAGTAGCGGAATCCCCCTTGACGGGCTTGCTTGAAAGCGTTTACAATAACCCCAAAGAGAATCTGGATGGCTCCCAATAACAGCGCGAAATTGAAGATCTGGTCATTGTTTCTGATCAGGATACTGGGATTCATGAAGGTTTCTTTGAGGTCAAAACCAAGGGCGGTACCCATGACCCAGCCCATGATGATGGATGCTATGCCAAAGATGACAACCAGCATCATTATACTCTTCATGGCGGGATTCTTTACCTTATATCGCAGAAATAGGCCCAGTAAAACAACCACAACCCCATAGGCCATATCGGCATTGCAGAAGCCGTAGAATAGCATAAAGAACGGCGCAAAGAAGGGTGTGAGATCAAGATCGTCGTAAAAGGGCAGCATATACATTCTGCCGATTGGTTCGAAGAGTCTGGCAAACCAGTTATTTCTAAGGCTGACCGGAGGGTTATCCTCACCCCGGGCATCGGAAGCAAAGTGAATGACGCCTTTTTCTTGCAGGAATGCCTGCAATTCAGGTTCCTTGCGGACGGGAATCCAGCCGCTCAGCACCCGCAGATGATCATCGGCTTCGCTTATGCCCTGCAAGGTAGCTTCTTCATATTCGCAGACTCTACTTAACTCGCTCATTTCCTGGGTAAACATCTCAATGGCGGTTGGGGCGATTCCATGTAGGTATTCGTCGATTGAGGCAATCTGGCCGTTGACCTCATCCAATTGAGATTCCAGTTCTTGCAGGGTATGATGGTGAAAACTGAATACATCTGCATCGATGGCTGGCCTGTCTCCCTCGTAAAAGAGGACAAAGTATGTGATACCTCCCACTTCGTTGATTACCCTGATGCTGTGATCCTCCAGCCATTCTGGCTTGAAGTGGTTCTTGAGGCAGGTGCGGAATTCAACCTTGATGCCTTTCGCGGCTATAGAGTCCACCAACTTGTAATCGAAATGACCCCAGGGAGCAAGGTCATTTACTTGTTTCCTGAGTATCTCAGCCTTACGGTTCAAGGCTTCTTTCTCTTCCCTGGCGGCTTCGATTTTATTATATAAGGCTATGGCAGGCATATTGACCGAGACTTTGGCCGCATCGGAACCTAACTTGGTCAAATACTTCAGATTCTCTGAGTATTCCTTGATCAATTCAAGGTTTTTGCTCAGGGATTCGGTTTGGATATCGGTGGTCTTGATAAGATGCACCATACCCAGTTTCTGCAGTTCTTTCAAAAACTCGTTGTAGTCCAAGTGATAGAGGACAAAGGAATACTTGCGCATTTTTTCAATCATGCGTATTCCTCCTTTGACAAACGCTCTTTCAGGATCTTCTGGGCTGCTTTGGACAGGTTTTCCTCATCTTCCAGGAAGCGCTTGATCTTCAGGATCGAGGTCTCGAAAGTGGGAATCTGCACCTTTTCGTAGAGGTTCACCTTTTGCGTGGTTTTCTTTCGAACCCTTTCCAAAATGTGCATCTTGCGGATGAAAAACTCCCTCTCGATTTGGAGCGTTGCCAGTTCCTTGACCATCCCGATGCCATCCAGATACCACGATGGGGCACTGAACAGGTCGTAATCCCGAATCTCAAAATCAATGTCTCCCATAACCGGGATTTGCACTCCCGCTATCTTGCGGGTGAGAATCTCAACATTATGAACCTGCACCAGAGATGGGTCAAACTCCACCCAAAGCTTCATGAACTGGTCAAGCTCATTGATGCCGGCCTGGATCCTTTGATCGAGCTCAAGGGCTTTATACCTGGCTTTTTTAACCTCCAACCGCAGGGCAGACTCCTTGTTTTTCAAGGTTGGAAGCGCTCTTAGCCTTACCTTTAGCTGTTCTTCCAGATGGAGTTGGGATATTTTATTGTATTGAAACTTGCTGATCATCCCTATTTCCAGTGTAGTTCCATGAATTCGTCTTTGATGCCCACTTCTTCCTTTTTAAAGTGCTTTTTGAAGAGGGCCCAAGTTGTATCCAGCATTTCATCGGTGCCGATGTTGACATCGATCGCCAGGATCTGTTCAGCATAGTCTCTGGCAAAAGCAAGGGTGCGAACATCATAGTCGGAAAGATCGAAACCGTTTTCCATCTTAGTCTTGGCATTGGCAGCGTCAGAATTCAGGCGCACGGACGCAGACATAACCTGTGGGTGGTCTTCCCTGGTGCGTTTGCCCATAACCTTGGTTTTGAGCCTGGAAAGGGATCTGGCGGGATCGATGATGACCTTGCCGATGTCGGTATCGCGGCGCAAGTAAAGCTGTCCCTCGGTGATATATCCTGTATTATCCGGAATGGCATGAGTGATGTCGCCACCTGAGATAGTGGTGACCGCGATGATGGTGATTGACCCTCCTTCAGGGAACTGCACAGCTTTCTCATAAATCTTGGCCAGGTCAGAGTAAAGCGAGCCGGGCATTGAGTCTTTGGAGGGAATCTGATCCATGCGGTTTGAAACGATACTCAGAGCATCGCAATACAAAGTAAGATCTGTGAGCAGCACCAGCACCGATTCGTTTTTTTGGATGGCAAAGTATTCAGCCGCAGTGAGGGCCATATCCGGCACCAGCAGGCGTTCCACCGGAGGGTCGTCCGTGGTGTTGACAAAGGAAATGATTTTGTCGATCACGCCAGCGTTTTCAAAGGAATTTTTGTAGAAGAGGTAATCGTCATTGGAAAGCCCCATTCCACCAAGGATGATCTTGTCGGCCTTGGTACGCAGTGCCACGGTGGCCATCACCTGGTTGTAGGGTTGGTCAGGATCAGCAAAGAAGGGAATCTTTTGTCCGGTAACCAGGGTGTTGTTGAGGTCGATACCTGCAATTCCCGTGGCTATAAGCTCGGAAGGTTCTTTGCGCCGCACCGGGTTCACAGAGGGGCCGCCAATCTCCACTTCTTCCCCTTCAATTTCAGGACCGCCGTCTATGGGATTGCCATAGGCATTAAAGAATCTTCCGGCAAGTTGATCGCTGACTTTCAGGGTGGGCGGTTTGCCAAAGAAAATCACTTCGGCATCTGTCCCGATACCTTCCGTTCCAGAGAAGATTTGCAGCGTTACAGAATTGCCCATGATCTTGACAACCTGGGCCATACGGCCACCGACCGTGGCCAGTTCCTCGTTGCCAACACCTGTCGCGTTTACAGTGCAAGTGGCTTTGGTGATCTGACTCAGTTTGGTGTATATCTTCTGAAAAGCTTTGCCGGCCATTATTTAACTCTCCTTTCATCAAGTATCGTATCCAGTTGGGCTTCATACTTGCGGAAGTCATCACTCTGGAAGGGCTGATAATTCATCTGTCCCAGCGTGTTGATCAGTTTTGTATAGTAAGGCTGAAGCTCTTCGTAAGATTCGAAGGACAGATCAGTGTCGCATACCTTCAAAACCAGATTCAGCATGTAGGCCTGCCGTTTCATAGGTGTGGATTTATCCACATCGTCAAAACCGTCCTGCACCAGGATGATTCTGTCCACCAGTTCGCTTTTCCAGAAGCTGGAGTGATAGTCCAACGGAACGCCGTCATCGCCCAGGATGTTGATCTGGTCTTTGGCTTCCTTGCCTCTCAGAAGCAGGTCTTTGGCTGCAAGCACACTGTTGACCCATCCGGGAGCAATGTTATTGTTTAGATAATCCTGCACTTCTTCATACTCCAGATATTTGGAATAGGAATCGATGGGATCGACTGCCGGGTAGCGTTTGCTGTCGGCTCTGTCCTGAGACAAGGAATAGAAACAACGCGCTGTTTTTTTGGTTGCTTCGGTAACCGGTTCCTTTAGGTTTCCGCCGGAAGGAGAAACTGCGCCGATGAAGGTTATTGATCCGGCTGATCCATTGTTCAGATACACGTAACCGGCACGGGAATAGAAGTTGGAAATGATAGCGGGCAGGTCCATGGGGAAGGCGTCCGGTCCGGGCAGCTCTTCCATGCGGTTGCTCATTTCACGTAAAGCCTGAGCCCAGCGCGAAGTCGAGTCTGCCAGCAGAAGCACTTTCAAGCCCATGGAACGGTAGTATTCAGCTATCGACATGGCTGTATAAACAGAAGCCTCACGAGCGGCAACCGGCATGTTTGACGTGTTGCAGATAATGATAGTGCGTTCGATCAGCTTGCGGCCTGTGCGGGGGTCGTCAAGTTTGGGAAACTCTGAAAACAGCTCCACAACCTCATTGGCGCGCTCTCCGCAGGCTGCCACGATGATCAGGTCGGCTTCGGCATTTTGAGAGATGCTGTGTTGCAGCACGGTCTTTCCAGTTCCGAAAGGACCGGGTGTAAAGCCTGTGCCGCCCTCGGCAATCGGATTCAGGGTATCGATGGTGCGCACGCCAGTCTCCATCATCTTGAAGGGTCTTGGTTTGGAGGCGTAAGCCCGGATGGGGAGCTTTACAGGCCAGTATTGGACCATGGTGACTACTTGCTCGTTGCCTTCGGAATCAGTTAGAACCGCGATAGTGTCGCTGATCTTATAATCTCCGGCAACAGCGATGGTTTTGACTGTGTATTTGCCTTCCAGGCGGAAGGGAACCATGATCTTGTGATTGATCCAGTTTTCCTGCACTGAACCCAGCCAGTCGCCAGCGCTAACCGAGTCTCCGGCCTTGACCAGAGGTGTGAAGCTCCAGATGCTGTTTTCGTCCAGAGGATCGGTATATTCACCGCGAGTGAGAAACAAACCGGACATCTCATTCAAGTCGTCCTGCAAACCATCATAGTTTTTGGAGAGCATTCCCGGCCCCAACTTCACTTCCAGCATTCTTTCGGTAAACTCTACCGGGCACCCCGTTGTAAGTCCCCTGGTGCTTTCGAAGACCTGGGTGTAAGCGATATCACCTGTAACTTTGATAACCTCAGCCATTAGTTTCACGCCATTCAGGTCGATGTAGCAGATCTCGTTCTGGGAGACCGGCCCATCCACCTTGACATGAACCAGGTTGCTGATTATCCCGTAAACAGTGCCTTTGGTCATATTGGCTACCTTCTATTTCTTATTAATCAATTTCACGTTGAATTGTTCGGGGAACTTGAAGCTGTTCACAAGGTTGTCCATGGTGTCATGGAACACTTCTTTTCCCAAGGTTGGTTCCATACCCTGCCAGCGTTCAAGAATCCGCAGCTGGGCATAGTATCCCAGGATGCGGTCAATATTGAAGTAGTTGAAAAAGTTCTGGCTATCGATCCATTTCCAGCGGAGGAGATCATAACCCCGTTCCCGGTAGAGGATATTGTTCTGTTCCCAAATCCTGTAAACACTCTCAAAAAGTTCGTGTTCCTTACCCAGGCCAAAATCTGTGGCATGGCTCTGCGCCAGCCTGGACACCAAATCATCCGTTCCAACCAGGTATTTAGCAAAGGGAATATTGTGCTCGCGCCCGTTGATTGCGGTAAGAATGTTCCGGATATCCCGGTTGAGTTCAAACCAGTGTTTCATAAACTTATTCGGCAGGCTTGAGCAGTAATCATATACTGTTTCCAGCAGCTTGTGTTGGGAATCCAAATAGGAAGGCATTTCTTCAGCTTGAAATATCTCCAACACAGTGGCATGAAAGATATCGGGATAGGCACGATATTCTTTGGGAAGTGCCACACCGGGATCAGCTGCCTTCTTTTTCATCAATTCCACATAGTTCTGCCAGAATGTAAGCGAACATTCGTCTGGCGGGACGTTTTCATTTACGCTGCCATAGATGATCCGCAACAGGAGGTCAGAATCTTCCGGCAAACAGAGCAAGGTCAGCAGCCTGAAATCTCCGGCGCTCAGGTGTTGGTGAGCCTGTATCAGGAAGTCACTGGTGTTTATCTGGACCTTGTTGTCGTCGATATTCAGAGCCGGCAGTCCGGTCACAAAATAGTAGTATTGGTTGCGCATGCCTGTTTGTTTATTTGAACAACAACTGGTTGCTGCGGGGACGGAGATAGGATTTGAACAGGTTGGCAAAATCCTCATCCGTGAAGCTCAGTTTATAGCTGCCGTCGGCGGGGGAGATGGAGAAGCCGCTTTTCATCTGGGGAGAAAAGTCGATGCTCAATCCCTTAGTGGTATCAGATTTAATGGATTTAAGGAAGAATTCGTCCAGTTTCCCTTCCATGCTTTTTGAGATGGTGATTTTCCCGCCGGATTCCTTCCAGGTGGAAACAATCTCCATTATTATCTGCTGTACGAATTTGACTTCACCGAGGCTTTCTTTCAGGGGTTGGTCAAAAGCATTGCTCAAAAAAACGTCAGTGAGTTTCTGTTTGACCGCGCTTATCGTGTGTTGGGCAGCCATCTTGAGATCAGATTCAGTGTTTGAGCCCAATTCCGCCGCGTTTTTCTGAGCCTCGGCGATTATCTTCTCTGCTTCGTCTTTTGCGTTTTGGATTATCTCTGAAGCCTGAGCCTGGGCACTTTGCTTTATTTCGTCGGCTTCACTTTGAGCCTTGGATACACCCTCTTCATAGACTCGTTTCAACAGATCTTGTAACTGGTCGCTCATTGTTATCTCCAGTATGAGTTTGTCATTAGTCAAAGATTTTTACCTGCCGGTTTGTGTCAATGCAAATGTGAGCATGCTCCGGACAGTAGTAGTGGAAAGTCATCGCTTGTTACCAAATGCTGTTACATGGCTTCACTGCAGGCCTTGAAGTGATTTACATTACCAGAACCAGTCCTGTAAATCCTGCAAGTTGTAATAATGCAAGCTAAACAGTATAAAACAGGCACCCAGTCAAAAAGTAACCGGCATCGATTCCTTGACAACCGCATGAATAAACCGGTACATTCCGCAATATCCTTCATAGCTCCCGCCTTTGCTGCGACTGGCTTTGGTGCCATCATCCTTAGGTCATCCCTCACCAGGTTAAGGATGACTGCCGGAAGACCACAGGCAAGCCAGGTTTTGCAAATGAGGTCCATCCCTCTATAATATATAGGTGCTACGATCACGCCGTGGAAAGGTGGATAGGTGAAATGGTGAATGTGATCCATTAGTAATGATACAAGCGAAATTGTATTACTTCAGGGCAGCAGATTAAACAGATTCAAGGGTTTGGTATCGGCTTCACTTGATCAGGGAAGCAAGTCTTTGCACACCTGTCTCAATCTGCTCCATGGTCGAGAAAGTATAGTTCAGGCGCAGGGTGTTGAACTTTTCCTGTCCCTCGGGATAAAACTTTGATCCTGGTATGAAAGACACCTTTTTATCCCGCGCCTTGACAAACAACTCATCCGCGTTCATTCCCTCGGGCAAGGTCAGCCAGAGGAAGATACCGCCCTCTGGTTTTGTCCATGTTACGGAATCGGGCATATTAAGCTGAAGTTGTTGGAGCATCTGATTCAAATAGGGCCGATAGTGGTCGCAGATTCTGGAAATATGTGGATTCATAAGGCCTTTTTCCAAAAAGCGGCTGACAACCCTTTGCGAAACGCAATCAGGCGTGATATTCACTTTTTGCTGCCAGGACACCATTTTGGTGATGAGTTCGCGGTTGCCTTTTACGTAGGCTACGCGGAGCCCCGGTCCCAGTATCTTGGAAAAGGAAACCACTTCTGTCACTACATCTGAACCATCGAATTCCTGTTGAGCAAGACGTAAGAAAGTGGGCAACGCTTCACCGCTAAAGCGAAGCCTGGAGTAAGGATTGTCTTCCACGATGGCGATATTCTGTTCAATGCAATACGCCAGCAGTTCACGCCTTCTTTCCAGGGAATAGCTGATTCCGCCGGGATTGTGGAAATCAGGTATCACGTAGATAAACTTGATTCTTTTGTTGGCGCGGCGCAGTTCTTCCACTTTGGCTTGCAGCAGTTCCATTCGGATTCCCTCGTCGTCGATGGGGATGCTGTGGATATCAGCCTCTAAAGCGTCAAACACCACCAGGGTTCCCAAAAACGTGGGAGCCTCGCATAAAACTACGTCGCCCGGTTCGATCAGGGCGCGTCCGTAGAGATACAGCCCATTGGTGGCGCCCACAGTTGTCAACATCTGTCCGGGATCAAGCTCCAATCCCTCCCATTTTAGCAGTTCGCGTTTGAGAATACTGTCGCCTTCGCTGGCGCCATACTGTAAGACATCCGAACCTTCGGTGGAAACCACTTCCTGGAATATCTTGGCAAGCTCTTCCTTGGGGAAGGTTGCGGGAGCGGGAAAGCCGCCCGCGAATGAGATCAGATCGGGGATATTTTTGGTGGAAGCCACCAGTTCTCTGATCAGAGATGATTTCATTTTGTTTGTTACCGGCGAAAATGCGCTTGGGTAATGCATGAGATACCTCTATGTTATTTAATTTGAAAATCAACAAAGGGAGGACTGTTGCCAATCCTCCGCAAAGGTCAGGGATAGATTCGATAGATCATCCTCGGGAATGGTATTGTTTCGCGGATGTGATGTGTGCCGCTCATCCATGCCACCAGGCGTTCGAGACCTACGCCAAAGCCACTGTGGGGGACAGAGCCGTATTTGCGCAGGTCGAGAAACCACTGGTAGTCTTCAAGGGGCATCTTTTCGGCTTTCATGCGCTCCAGAAGCAAATCATGGTCGTCTTCACGCTGGGAACCGCCAATGATCTCACCAAAGCCATCCGGGGCGATCAAATCGCTGCCCAATACGAGATCCGGATTGTCTGGATCCCGCTTCATGTAAAAGGCCTTGATCTCTTTGGGCCACTTTTCGATGAAGATAGGAACCGGGGAACCCTCGGTCAGCAGAACCTCGTCAGCTGCTCCCAGGTCGCTGCCGTGAGTGATTTCGGAACCTTTGGAGCGAAGATAATCAATAGCTTCGCGATGGGTCATTATCTTAAAAGGCGCGTCGGCAGCTTCCAAAGCCGCTTTGTCGCGTTCCAGGATTGTTAGTTCGGTATCGCATTTGGCAAGCACATCGCGGATCACGTAACGGATTAAATCTTCCTGGATCTGCATACTCTCAGCATGCTCCACGAAAGCGGCTTCTGCATCCATCATCCAAAACTCGGTTAGATGCTTGCGGGTTTTGGAGCGCTCTGCCCTGAATACGGGTCCGAAATCATAGACACGTCCCAGGCTCATGATACCGGTCTCAAGATAGAGCTGTCCGGACTGGGAAAGATAAGCCTTGCCCTCATCGAAATATTCAAGCTCAAAGAGGGTAGTGCTGCCTTCGCAGGCGTTTGGCGTGAGGATGGGTGAATCAAAGCGGATAAAATCGTTATTGTTCAGCCAGTCACAGATCGCATAATATACTGTATGGCGGATGCGAAGCACAGCCCACTGTTTAGGTGAGCGGATCCAGAGATGGCGGTTTGAGAGCAGGAAATCGGGCCCGTGTTCTTTTTTTCCTATTGGATACTCTTCAGCGATCTGGATCGATTTAACGCTTTTCACGGATAGCTCAAAAGTGCCCGCCAGTTTCTGATGGGGTTTTGGAATGCCGGTTACGATAAGCGAGGATTCCATGGTCAGTCGTTTGGCAGCATCAAACATTTCCTCGCCAAGTTCCGGTTGGAAAGCTACGCACTGGAGTTCACCAGTTCCATCGCGCAGGATAATGAAGAGCAGCTTTCCGCTATGCCTGATATTGCGCACCCATCCGCGGAGAGTGACCTCTTCGCCAAGATGGGCAGCAACGTCTTTTACAAATATTAGTTTCATTCAACTGTCCTTGTTGTAAGAGTCAATGACTTACGCTTTCTATATGTGAGTCCTGGGCTGTTTTTTGATGTGTTGCATGATATCAAGCGCAACTTTTAGCGCTCTGAGTCCGGCTTCTCCATCCACCAAGGGAGGGGTATTGTCGATCACTGCAGCCGCAAACGATTCCAACTCGAGGGTCAACGCGTCTTTTGGGAAGTCAGTCAGGTCGATATTCTGCACATCCACCAGATTTTCGGCTTTGACGTCGGTATTTCCCATCAGGATTTGAGGCAGATACTTCATGATATCAGCGCCTTTCTTTACCACAGTAACGTGCTTGGTGCTGAAATCGAGAGAAAAATAAGCATCCCTTTGGAAGAACCTGATCTTGCGCTCTTGTTTGAGAGAAGCCCTTGAAGATGTAACGTTGGCGATGGCCCCGTTGTCGAATTCCAGGCGCGCGTTGGCAATGTCGATGCTGGGGGTGAGGATTCCCACGCCGCTGGCGCGGATGTCGCTCACGTCCCCACGCACAAAGTCCAGGATCAGATCGATATCGTGAATCATCAGATCCAAGACCACAGGCACATCGGTGCCGCGCCTTTGGAACATGGAAATCCGGTGTGACTCGATAAACACGGGATCCTTGATGCTTTCTTCCACCCTCAGGATAACCGGGTTGAAGCGCTCTATGTGGCCAACCTGGATCTTTAGTCCCTTCTTCTTAGCAAGGGCTACCAGTTCCTCCGCCTGCCACAGTTCGGACGTGATCGGTTTTTCGATGAAGACGTGTTTTCCCGCCTCCAAGGCCTGTTTTGCCAATTCGTAATGGGCTGTGGTGGTGCTTGCAATATCAACGGCGTCCACCTCTTCCAGGAGAGCTTCGTAGCTCTTAAATCTTTTTACACCAAGCTTACCGGCGATTTGCCTGGCTCTTGCGGTGTCGATATCATAAACACCAGTCAGCTTCACATTGTCGATGGAGGTAAATTTCTCCGCGTGAAATTGACCCAGGTGTCCGACGCCGGCTACAGCAACTCTTAGCATTAGCCCAATAGTCTTTTGCTAAGGATATTGAGCATATCGGCTGTCATGGATTTCAAGTCATACTCTGGCTTCCAGCCCCATTCCTCTTGGGCGGCGCTATGGTCCATGGAATTAGGCCAGCTGTTCGCGATGGCTTGCTTCACAGGATCCACCTGATATTCCATCTTGAAGTCAGGCATGTGCACACGGATGGCGGCAGCGATCATTTCAGGGTCGAAACTCATGGCCGATACGTTGAAACAATTGCGGTGTTTAAGCTTGGAAGGATCGGCCTCCATCAGTTCCACCAAGGCTCTCAGGGCATCAGGCATATACATCATATCCAAAAAGGTTCCGGCACCCAGATTGCAGGTATAGCGGTGGTTTTTAACAGCTTCATAGTAGATTTCCACAGCATAGTCAGTTGTTCCGCCGCCGGGCAGAGTTACATTTGAAATAATACCAGGATAACGCAGTCCACGGGTATCGACTCCGAACTTAATATGGT
>FZPS01000010.1_pt211 | contig 11992 bp, 9 predicted proteins | sample 1817821 | NCBI WGS metagenome assembly FZPS01 (sample SAMEA104158645, study PRJEB21678) | metagenome | place: Germany | collected 2015-04-21 | reverse complement strand
GCATAAGCCCTTCGTGTGCCTTCGTGCCCTCCCCCCTTCGTGTCCCTTAGTGGTTCAAGGCCTTTTTGGGCGGGGACTACATTATGGCATTGCGTTTTTTCATTTGTTTTTCTGTATATGTCACAATTAAACTCCGAACAATTATTGGCTGCCCAGAGTCTATCCGGCGCGGTTTTGGTTCTTGCCGGCGCTGGCACGGGCAAAACCACTGTGATCGTGCACCGCATTGCCAACCTGGTTGCCGCCGGTGTGTCTCCTGCCTCCATTTTAGCGGTTACTTTCACCAACAAGGCTGCCCGCGAGATGAAACAGCGCGTCAAGCAGTCTCTGGGTGACAGCGCCGAGCAGATGAGCATCAGCACCTTTCATTCCTTTTGCGCCGCTGTTTTGCGCCGACACATACATCTGCTGGACTACCGCCGTAACTTCAGCATCGCCAACAGCAGCTACCAAAATGGCCTGGTTCGGGAAATCCTGGCCACCGAGGCACTGGCCGCCCCAGGCAGGGACCCGGGACTGTTGCTGCAGCAGATCAGCCTGGCCAAAGCGGCCTTGATAAGCCCGGAACAATGCCGCCAACAACGAGGCGACGAGGACCCGCTGCGACTGGCCCAGGTCTATGAAAAATATCAGTCGCGCATGCGGCAGATGGACATGCTTGATTTCGACGACTTGCTGCTGCTTAGCGTGCGACTCTGGGAACAGCATCCGGAAATCCTGGCAAAATACCAGGAGAAGTACAGCCATTTGATGATAGACGAGTACCAGGACACCAACGCGGCGCAGCTGCAGCTGATGCTCAAGCTGGCCGGCAAAAACGGCAATGTGGCCGTGGTCGGCGACGATGACCAGTCCATCTACGGCTGGCGCGGCGCGGATATTAGCAATATTCTGCAATTTGAGGCCTTCTTCCCCGAGGCCAAGGTCATACGCCTCGAGCAGAACTACCGCTCCACTAATATCATCCTCAGCAGTGCCAATGCGCTTATCAGCAAGAACCGCAGTCGTCGCCGCAAGAGCCTTTGGTCGGCGCAGCAGGCTGGCGAGAAACTGCTGGCGGTACTTTGTAAGGACGAGCGCGCCGAGGCCGCCTTTCTGGCCGAATTCATCCTTTCCGAACAGCCTGACAGGCCGCTGCGCCACTTTGCCCTGCTGCTGCGCTCCAACCATCAGGCCCGGGTTATCGAGGAGCAGTTTACCCGCGCCAGGCTGCCCTACACGCTAATCGGAACCAACTCTTTCTATCAGAAAAAAGAAATACTCGACGCCATTAGCTTCCTGCAATTGCTGCATAACCCCAATGATGATTTTAGCTTCCTGAGAATCGTTAATGTGCCGCCGCGGGGACTGGGCGAGACCAGCCTGGAAAAACTGCGCGAGTACCGAAATGTGAGCGGCATGAAATTCGACGAGCTGCTGCGACAAGAACAGCTGCTGCAAAACCTGCCGGAAAACGGCGGCAAAAACCTGGTCAAACTGAGGAACACCCTCGATTCCTACCGAAAGGAGTTCGCTAAGCCGGGACAGCTGTATGAAAAGGCAAAGCGGTTTTTTGGCGATATCGACTACTACGACGGACTGGGAAGAATGTACAAGCCCAAGGAGGACGCCCTGCGGCGCCGGGACAACCTGCTCGAGTTCCTTAACTCACTGGCGGAATATGACGAGGAGCTGCGCGGACAGGGCCAGCTGGCCGGATTCCTCGAACGCTTCGCGCTGCAAGATGAGCATGACCGGCGCAAAGACAGCAAGGCGGAGGAGCGCGACGCAGTCAGCATTATGACCGTGCACGCCGCCAAGGGACTGGAGTTCCCCGTGGTTCTGCTGCCAGGCTGCGAAAGGCATATATTCCCGCATTTCAGATCGGTGGAAGAAGGTACCGGGGAGGAGGAGCGCAGGCTCTTCTACGTCGCGCTGACCCGGGCCAAACAGAGATTCGTGATGAGCTATGCCGAAAAACGCCGACACAGGGGAAAACTGAGCCTGGTCAGACCCTCGCCCTTTCTAGATGAACTGCCGCAGGAGAATATAGTATACTGCAAGCCCGAAAATGCGTTGCGCCCGGCCAGCCGCGAAGAGGTGCAGCAAAGCCTGCTGGATATGATCGCGGAGTTCTCGCTGGAGTAGGGGAGGGGAGGACACTTAAGTCACACGAAGGCGGACTAGGTTCTTTTGATTTATGCTATATTAACTGATTATGCAGGATATCGTTGCCATAGACTTTGAATATACCGGTAGCAGCCTGGGCTATGTCAACCGTCCCTGGCAGATAGGACTGACGCTGTTGCGCCATGGCAGGCTCTGTCCGCAACATAGCTTCGCTAGCCTGCTGCAAGTGCCAATGGACCAGCCCTTTAATCAATATGCCCCGGGACGCTGGGCCAGCCTCCGCGAAGAGCTGGCCCAGGCGCCAGACATCAGGGAAATCTGGCCAGAGCTGCAGCCCTGGCTGCAGGATAAAATCTTGCTGGCGCATAATGTGCCGGTGGAACGCGCCATGCTTAAACAATGCTTCCCCTGCCACCAGTTCGGACCCTGGCTGGATAGCCTGGTGCTGGCCAGAATGGCGTTTCCCGCACGCCCCAGCTACAGGCTCGAAGACCTCTGCGCCGACCTGGGCCTGCAAGAGGAACTCGAAGAGCTTTGCCCCGAACGCGCCCCGCATGACGCATTGTATGACTGCATGGCCAGCGCCAAGCTGCTCGAGCTTATCTTCGAAGAGCCGACCTGGCGCGAAGCCGGACTAACGAGGCTCTGCTCCCTTAGCCCAGGCAAAGATTAGCTGAACCCCGTCCAAAAAGGTGGCCCGGCTGGAATTTGGACACGAAGACACACCAAAATACACGAAGACACACCAAAATACACGAAGACACACCAAAATACACGAAGACACACCAAAATACACGAAGACACGCCAAGTTTTTTTTATAGAAATCATGGCTGTCAGGCTTCAATCACCAGCAACGAGTCAGTAGAGATGACATCGGCTCCAACATCAGTTCTTCCTGCGCCCGGCGCCCGTATTTTTCTGGTTGGCATAGGCGGCATAGGCATGAGCGCTCTGGCTCAGCTACTGCGTTATCAGGGTTATGAGGTGGCCGGCAGCGACCGCGGCCTCGATGAGCCTGGCAAACGCGGCCTATATGAGCGGCTTAGGGCACAGGGCATAGCTCTTTATGCGCAGGACGGCTCCGGACCTAAGGACTGCGCGCCAGACTGCCTGGTTTTTTCGACGGCGGTGGAGCCGGACAACGCCGATCTGCTTGCCGGCGCCGCGCTGCCGCGACTGCAGCGTGCCGCAGCCCTGGCGCAATGCTTGAACCGCCTGAGGGCACCGCAAATTTGCGTGGCCGGCTCCAGCGGCAAGACCAGTGTCACTGCCTGGCTGGCCTCTGCTCTCAAGGCGCTGGGCAAGCAAGTCCTGATGGTCAATGGCGGCTATGTGTTGGATTTCGAGAGCAGGCTTATGCCGGGTAATTTTTATGCTGACGCCAATCCAGACTACATCATTGTCGAGGTGGATGAGAGCGACCGCAGCATCAGCGCTTTCAGCCCGGACTACGCCCTGCTGCTTAATATCGGCAACGACCACTATGGCGAGGCCGAGCTGCGGCGGGTTTTCAGCGCTTTTCTGCTTGCCGCCAAGCAGGGCGCGGTGCTGCCCCATGACTTGAAACAGCTAGCCCCCGCCGCTTTAAGCCAGCGTTACTTTGCCCGCGGACCGGCGGCTCAGGCAGCTCCCGACCTGGCTTACCCGCTCTCTTTCCAGGCCAATGAGCAGGGTTGCAGCTTCCTCGTCAATGGCTTTTCCGAACCGGTGAACTGCCGCCAAAACGGGCTGCACTCAGCTTGGAACGCCTGCGCCGTGCTACAAAGCCTGGCTTTGCTGCTGCCCGAGCAGTCAGCGGCCTTGCCCGCTAGCCTGAGCGCTTTCCAAGGCGTCAGGCAGCGCTTTGAAGTATTCGGCGAGCAGAGCGGCGGCAGCGTGAAAATCAACGATTACGCCCATAACCCCGAGAAGATTTGTGCCGCCATCGAAAGCGCGCGGCTGCGTTTTGGCGCTCCGCTGGCCATTGTTTTCCAGCCGCATGGCTTTGGCCCGCTTGCCTTCATGCGCGAGAGCCTGCAAAAATCTCTGGCTGCCTGCCTGCAGGCCGAGGACCAATTTCTCCTGCTGCCAGTGTATTACGCCGGCGGCAGCAGTAGCCACAGCCCTAGTTCCGAGGAGGTGGCCGCGCAATATGAAAGCGCCGGACTGCCGGTGCAAGCCGTCGCCAAACGCCAGGCCGCCGAGCTTATCCTGCGGCAAAACCAGCGCAAAACCTGCACCCTGGTGCTGGGCGCACGCGATGCCAGCCTACGTGACTGGTGCAAAAACCTGTTCCACCCTTAGTGTGCCTTTCGTGTCCCTTCGTGTGACTTCGTGTCCTCCCCCCTAGTGTCCCAAATCCTGTTTAGGAGACTTCTTATGCAACACATCCGTCTTGGTAAAGAGTTAGCGCAGACTGATTTCGGCAGCGACCCCAGTTGGCGTGAGCGTATAGATGAGCTGACAAACTACGACGAGGCCCTGGTGCCCGACTACGAGGTGCCCAGCCCGCTGCTGAAGGCGGACGGTAGCAAAGTGCGCAGCGCCTTCGACTGGGTCAACTTTCGCCGACCCGAAATACTGCAGCTTTATAAGGATGAAATGTACGGCCAAAGCCCTCCGCTGCCCGACCAGGTCAGCTATCAGCTGCTTTCATGCCGCCATGATGCCTTGGACAATACCGCCCTGCGCAAAGAAGTACGCCTGCATTTCCGCATGCGCTCGGGCAAGGCGCACTACATAGACCTCTTGCTCTATGCGCCTAAAAGCGCCGCCGAAAAACCGGCCCCGGCATTTCTGGGACTCTGTTTCAAGGGAAATCATGCCTGCACTGACGAAAAAGATGTGCGCATGAGCGGTGCGCGGCAAAAAGACCCAGAACTGCTGCAGGAGGAGATGCGCGGCACGCAAGTGGAACGCTGGCATTTCCGCGAATTGGTGAAGGCCGGATTCGCAGGCGTGGTTGCCTGCTATCATGATATCTTCCCGGACCGCGCCGACGGCTGGCAGGACAGCGTCTTGAGTCTCTTCGAAGACTTGCAGGGCTTCCGGGGCAGCCATCAATATTATACCGCCATTGGCGCCTGGGCCTGGGGACTGTCGCGGGCATTGGACTACTTGCACAGCGATCCCTGGGTGGACGCATCCAGAGTGGCCGTGCACGGACACTCCCGGCTTGGCAAGACCTCGCTGTGGGCCGGGGCCAGCGACCCGCGTTTCCGCATCGTCATCAGCAATAACTCCGGCTGCGGTGGCGCCGCCCTGGCCAGGCGCATGCTGGGCGAGACCAATATCGTCATCGCCAACGCCTTCCCGCACTGGTTTGTCAAGCCCTTCCGCAAATATATCGCCAACGAGGAAAACATGCCCTTCGAGCAGAATTTCCTTATTGCTCTCTGCGCGCCCAGGCCTGTGGCCATTGGTAGCGCCAGTGAGGACCTCTGGGCCGACCCCAAGGGCGAGTTCCTCTCCGGCGCTCACGCCAACGAAGTGTATGCCCTGTTTGGCTCGGAGGGCAGCGGCACTTTCACGCAGCCGGAGCCAGGCAAGTATCACAGCGCCGACATCAGCTACCACTTGCGCCAAGGCAAGCACGACCAGACCGCATTCGACTGGCGCCATTACGTGCAGATCGCAGAAAAATATTTTTTCCGCAGCTAAGAACCCAGCTTCGCATAGACTAGGTGAACAGGCAGGAACTTGGACACCAAGACACACCAAGACACACGAAGTCACGGTTTTCCTGTGCTGCCTTGAGCTATGTGCCGTTTTTTTGCAGAAAGCTGAGGCTGCGTCTGCCATAGTGTTTTGCTTTGAGCAGCCGCCAGCCGGAGGCCGGATAATACGGCATGGCGCTAAGCTTGTCATGTTCAAGCACGAGGCGGCAGCCGGGTTTGCACCAGCGCGCAAATTCGTCTTGCAGCAGCAGCTCCCTGCCGCCGAAGCCGCCTGGCGGAGTGACATAGGGCGGGTCGGCCAGAACCAGGTCAAACTGGCCGGCCTGCGCAGAGAGCAGCTTGGCGCAAAGCGCAGCGTCGGCACAGAGAATATCCGTCTCGCCATGAATATGACTCATGGCTTTGCTGACACCGGCCAGATTGCGCTTGATATACTCTATGTGCCCGGGCAGCTTTTCCAGAAAAACCACCCTGGCAGCGCCGCGGCTAAGCGCCTCCAAACCCAAGGAGCCGGCGCCGGCAAATAAATCAAGCACCAGCAGCCCGCTTATGTCGCCCAGGCTGGCAAAAAGAGCCTCCTTGACGCGATCCTCGCTGGGACGCAAAGAAGCGCCCCTGGGAGCAAATAACCTGATGCCGCCGGCAACACCGCTGATAATACGCATAATAATCGCTTTTTGAGGACACTAAGACACACGAAGACCTCGCAGCTCTTTATTGTGCTTTTTTTGGTGTGCTTTTCCGTTTTTTCATGAATCTGGTTGTGCTGCGGTTCGGGTGTCTTCTTCTTTCATATTCTATGCCGCAGCGTTTCAGTGCCTCTATCCAGCTTCCTCCGCCCAGCTTGCGCATGGCGTTGGCGAGCAGATACAGGTGCTTGTGGCGCATATTGGCGTAGCTCAAGTCAACCCCCTGCTGCGCCAGGGCCAGTATCTCGGCCTTGATCTCCGCCGGACTCATGCGCCGGCGCTGCCTGATTTTATCATAGTTGATGCCTGCCGCCGCCAGAGCCGTGCCCCAGCTCTTGTAGCGCCGCAGGGCGGCAAGATAGAGCGGGCGCTGTTCGAGTTGGATATTCTTGGAGTTCAAGGACTGTTTTTCGGCTTTCAAACGCTGTATCTCGGCCACAACCGCCTTTTTTGACCAGCGCTTGTACTTGCGGATTTTGTCATAGTCCAGCCCGCAGCCCTCGATGGCGTACTGCCAGCCGCCGAACATGCGCTCGGCGGCAGCGTAGACGTCAGGATAATTCACGGCGTAATAATGCGAGTTCAGGGGCTCTATGCCATCGCGCGACAGTATGTGCTGTCTGATGGCATGAGCGGTCCAGGATTGATAAATCATAGATGATTCTTCTTTCTGATTGTCTGAGTTCTTCTTCCGGCAATAGGATGGCCTGTGCCGGGTTTTTATATGGGCAGCCTCTCGGGCCGGCATTGCCAGCCTTGGAGCTGTGTACTAGCCCCTCGCTTATTTCAGGGGACGATTTCTGCCTGGCCTCTGCGCGCCAGGAAATTTTTGCCGGTATGTATGGCGACTCCGGCCAGGGTGAAGAGCAGCATTGCCGCATACACGATTTTCATTCTGGGCTTATTCCAGCTGCTCTGCATTTTTTGTCGCTGTTTGCCATCGAGGCGCAGGTGTTTCATGGTACCGTAGCTCATGTCATGCGGCTGATAGTTTTTCAGCCAGCCATGCGTGAGCAGCACCTTGGCGGGGTGGAAGCCCCAGCAGCAGGGGGCATCCTTTTGCAGCAGCTCGCAGGCCTGGGCGATAAGCTCCTGGCGCCGCGGGCCTTCGAGCATGCACTCGAGCTGCTCGAAGAGGCGGTCAAACTCAGGCGAGGCGTAGTTGACGTAATTGGCGCCGCGGCCCTGGCTTTGCACCGTCCCGTTTTTACTGTAGAACAAGAACAGGAAGTTTTCCGGGTCCGGGTAGTCGGCTAGCCAGCCCTTGTTAAAGATCAGCTGCCAGTTGCCGTTTTGCAGCTTGTCGCGCCAGCGGTTGAGATCGCTGGCGCGTTCTTCCAGCTGTATGCCCAGGCTGGCGAACTTGTTCTTCAGCCACTGAAACTGGGCTTTGAAATTCGAGGAGCCGGCATTGGCGTGGTCCAGGTACAGTCGCAGCGCCTTGCCTTCGCGGTCCAAGCCGTTTTCGTAGCCGGCCTGGCGCATCAGCTCGCGGGCCTCGTCCAGGCTGCGCCGCCGGCTGCGCCCCAGCTTTTCATCCCAGGGGCTAACAAAGGGGTTGTCTCGGCAGCTGCCGCTGATCGATGGCGGTATGACGCATTGCGCCGGCAGACCCTGCCCGTTCAAAAAGATGTCGATGAACTCCTGGTAGTCAAGCACGATGGAGAGAGCCAGGCGCAGCAGTCTTTCGGACTCCCCGCTCCCGCCTACGGTCTCATCGAGCATATTGAAGCCGAAGTAGAAAATGGTAGGCGTGATGCTTTGATGCATCTCAAGCCCCTTGGCCAGCAGCTCCTTGGAAAGCTGAAGCTCGCCGCCGCCGCTGAAGTCGGTGGCGTTTTGCAGAAAATCGCTGGGCAGCCCGCTATGGTCGTAGTAGCCCTGGTTGAATTTGATCCAGCCCGGAATGGCCTCGCGCTCATATTGAAAAACAATGCGTTCGATGATGGAGCCAGGCGCCTGGCGCTCCTCGGGTGACCTGCCCTCGTAGTTCTGGTTTCTCTCCAGAAGCACCTGCAGATTGGGCTGCATACGGCTCATCTTGTAAGGCCCGCTGCCCACCGGCCAGTTCTGCAGGCTGAAACCCGCCGCGCGCACCTGGGGCAAGGCGTAAAACTCCAGTGCCTCCCAAGGCAAAGGGGCAAAAAAATGCATGGCCAGCCAGTAAAGCGCCTGCGGATACTTGCGTGACAGGCAAAGCTTGAACTCCCGCTCGCCGAGCACCTCGATGCCGTCAAAGTCAAGCCCGCGATAGTCCAGAAAATCCACATCTGCCGCTGAGAGCCGCTCGCGCATCTGCTCGGAACACTCACGCATCCCGGAGATAAACGAGCTGAGATTGCTGTAGACCGGCGAGGAGAGACGCGGATCGCAGAGACGAATCAGGGCCAGACGGAAATCCTCGGCCCGCAGCTCGCGGCTGCCCTGGCGGGGAAAGTCCAGCAGCGAAACCGCTTTCTTTGGCAGACGGGTAGCCTGGGCGTAGTAAGCCGACCCGTCAGCATCGCGGACAAAACAGGGGTGCTCCTGGTAGCGCAACCCGCTACGCAGCCTCAGGAGATACTCGACCCTCGATACCAGGCCAGGCTCGGGATCAGAGCCGAGCAGAGCGCCAGACTCGTCATAGTAGCGCGGTTCGGGCAGGCTTTCAAGCAGACGCGAAACCAGACGGTAAGGCCGAGCCACATAGTCGTAGTCCAAAGGAGCCTCGACTATGTTATCCAAAATGGCACTTTCGTGCACATAGTACGAGGTGGCCGCATCCAAACTCTTGAGCGGACTGCTATAACTGCTGAATAAAGTGGAGCTGGAGGCGGAATCACTGGGCCAGGGAGAGTTGTTCGTAAGACGAGATAAAAGAAAAACAAGAAAAAATGCGAAAACTGAAAAAACTAAAATTCTTTTCATGCGGGCTAGTGTGGCTGTGCAATGCGCTTTAGACCCTTAGGACAACCAAAAGTTCCTTTAGTCTGGAAAAAAATTAAAAAACGGGCTGAGGCTATGGCTACAACAAGAAGCTTGATCCTGTTGGCGACTATGCTGCGCTAAAAACCGACTCTGTATGGTTACAGCCCATAATATAATACACGAAACAATAATTTCATTTGCCGAAAGAAAAGGTTTTTTGACTCTGCCTTCGTGTGCTTTCGTGTATCTTAGACCCCGTCCAAAAAGGGGGGGGATCGTAGCGCCTCTACGAGGCGCCGGTTTTGATGGCATCTGCACCCCAGGCTGAAGCCTGGGGTTAAGCATGGTTATGCGCCTACGGCGCAGGTAGATACGATGTTCTATAGTAAATTGTACTAAAGACAAAACAGCTCTTTTCTGCGGCTCAATTCATCAGATAGTGCTGATTTTACCCGTAGTGTTGACCTTGGTTAGGCACCCACAAAAGCAAAATTCTCCTGAAAAACGTAAGTTTCTTGTCGAAATTCCAATTTTTTCTTGAAAATCTGTCCATTTGGTGCCCCAAAGGGGCAACCTAATGTAGCCCAGGGTAAGCGAGGCTCCGCAGGAGCCGAGCGCCACCCTGGGTAAAGGCCCCCCCGAATCCGGCGCCCTGTAGGGGCGCCACTAACGGCCTTTCGGCGTTATGACTTTTTTGGACGCGGTGTGTCTTAGTGTGTCTTCGTGTCCAAAAAACCTTCTGTCAGCGGGAAATTTTGTTTAAGCCAGTGCAGCGCCTCTTGTTTATTTTGCAGCCTGCCTTCGAGCTGCTCTGTTTTCAGCGTTTCGAGGATGACTTTATACTGCGGACCAGGCTCATAGCCTATGTTTCTCAAGTCCTGTCCATTCAGCAGCGCCTTCACTGGTGCAGGCCGGTTTTGTTCTTTTTGCCAAGCCTGCAGGATGCGTCCATGCAGCTCCATTTTGCCGTGGCTTGCCAGGCAGTCCAGCCTATGCAGTTCCAGCAGCAGGGGGAAATCCTCTTCTTGCAGGCGGCGTATTTGATTTGCCGCTCGCATCTGGTCGAACTGGCTCAGTGACATATGCCGTCGCACCAGGTCGCTGGCTCGTTTTATAAGGTTGCGCGGCAGCCTTAGCCGGGTGAGTATCTCGCGGCACATTTTGGCGCCCAGGCTCTCGTGGCCGTGAAAACGGATGCGGTCAGTGTGCTCGAAGCAGAGCGGTTTGGCGACATCGTGCAGCAGCGCCGCCCAGGTCAGTATGCGTTTTTCCAGCTCCGAGCAGCGTTTTAGCCGGCCCTGGCTGAAGCGCGGCGCCTCCGCCTCCGCGCTGCAATTTGGCAGCAGCAGGTCCAATTCCTGCAAAAGCAGCAGCGTATGCTGCCAGACGTCGCCCTCGGGATGAAACTGGGGCGGCTGCGCCACCTGGCGCAGGGCGGCCAGCTCCGGCAGTATTTGTTCGAGCAGTCCGGAGCTTTCGAGCAGCTCGAATGCCCGCCGTGAATGCCCGCCGCAGAGCATCTTTTCCAGCTCGCCGGCGATGCGTTCCTTGGAGATAAGCTGTATACCCGGCGCCGCGGCGCATAGCGCCCGCCAGGTCTCTGCCTCGATATCGAACTCCAGGTTAGCGGCGAAGCGCAGCGCGCGCAGCAGGCGCAGCCTGTCCTCCTGAAACCGCCGCTCTGGTTCTCCCACGGCCCGCAGCAGCCGCTTTTCCAGGTCTGCCAGGCCGCCGACCAAGTCGTGCAGCTGCTCGCTTAGAGGCTCGTAGAGCAGGGCGTTAACGCTGAAGTCACGGCGTTTGACATCTTCTTGCATGCTGCCGTAATATACTTTTTCCGGGCGTCTGCCGTCCAGGTATGCGCCGTCCCCTCTGAAGCTGGCCACCTCGTATGCCTGTCCTTCGAGCAGCACGACGACGACGCCGAAGGCCTTGCCCACGGAATAGTGATGCTCAAAGAGTTCTTCCACCTGCTCCGGGCTGGCCGAGCTGGCCACATCCCAGTCCTGGGGCTGTTTTCCCATGAGCATGTCGCGCACGCAGCCTCCGGCCAGGCAGGCCTGGTGTCCGGCGTCATGCAGGCCTTCGAGCAGCTTTAGAACCGCGCGCGGCAGCAATTCCCGCCTTGGCATTTGCAGCACAATTTGCTCTTTTTTCCGCCCGCTCATATAATCTTGTCCCTTTGCGTATCTTAGACCCCGTCCAAAAAGGGGGGGGATCGTAGCGCCTCTACGAGGCGCCGGTTTTGATGGCACCTGCACCCCAGGCTGAAGCCTGGGGTTAAGCATGGTTATGCGCCTACGGCGCAGGTAGATACGATGTTCTATAGTAAATTGTACTAAGGACGAAACAGCTCTTTTCTGCGGCACAATTCATCAGATAGTTCTGATTTTACCTGTAGTGTTGACCTTGGTTTAGGCACCCACAAAAGCAAAATTCTCCTGAAAAACGTAAATTTCCTGCTAAAATTCCAATTTTTTCTTGAGAATCTGTCCATTTGGTGCCCTGAAAGGGCAACCTAATAAAGCCCAGGGTAAGCGAGGCCGCAGGCCGAGCGCCACCCTGGGTAAAGGCCCCCCCCGAATCCGGCGCCCTGTAGGGGCGCCACTAACGGCCTTTCAGCGTTATGA
>FZPS01000027.1_pt376 | contig 11994 bp, 10 predicted proteins | sample 1817821 | NCBI WGS metagenome assembly FZPS01 (sample SAMEA104158645, study PRJEB21678) | metagenome | place: Germany | collected 2015-04-21 | reverse complement strand
TTCCCGAAGGGAAAGACGCAACGATAGTATATAACTCCAAAGATTTTAAATTCAGAAATACGAAGGATTATCCCGTGGAAATAGTCGTTAAGATAACTGAGGATGGAATAAGAATCAGCCTTAATAAAAAGGAGGAGTCTTCCGATTGACAATTACAAACCGGATAAAACTTTAGCCCGACTTTGAAGGAATATGCTTGAGCCTGTTTTTTTTCGGGAAAAAATCCAACACCGCAGGCAGGATATCGGTTATTGCGGTAATTTTATTTTTAGGGAAAGTTTTTGTATTTGTTATAAAGAAAACAGGAACCGGATTCATTGTGTGAGTCGGTATCGAAAGATCCTCAATGTTTCCATGGTCACTGACTATTACAAAAACTTCTTTATTTAAATCCATTTGTTTGACCAATGATCCAACAAACCGGTCAAGCCGTTCAAGAATGGAAACAGCTCTATCCATGTTCTGACTGTGACCGGCCAGGTCGGACACAAAAAATTCAAACAGGGTAAAATCATAATTCCTGCTGATTTGATAAAGGTTATCCGCCGCTTTTTCGGGCGTTATTACCGGCACATCATATCCTTTCTCCCGGAGGGCTTCGCCTGTTATGTCATGATATACTCCGTTCCCATTCTTATAATCTTCAACCGTTCTGAAAGGAAGAGCCGCCGAAATATTCAATAGTGTCGTAACGGAAGGCTTTAGCATTCCTTTCGGATTTTTCCCCACTTCGTCAAGATAGTCTTTTGAATAGACATTCACAAAGGTTACGCTGTAACCTCTGTCTATGAGGATTTTAAAGATATTGTCGTTATTAACCATCTCGGCAAGCGTTGCGGTAGGTCTTGCGCTTATATGCCTTCCGACAGCCTTCGGCGCATTTTTGCCGGTATAAATGCTCGTCTGCCCGGTAGCGCTCTGCGGAAGCCCGGTAACTCCAAGAGAAGCATCGGCTTCAAAAACGCTATAGTTATTAAAAAAACTGTGCCAATTCGGGATGTTGGCTTTCATAAACGGGTTTAGAAGATCATTTTTACCAATTCCTATTCCGTCTATAAACATAAGAATCATTTTCATGTTTAAATCCTGCCGGTATATTTAGTTTACAGCCTCAGGTTTTCACCGAAAATACTCCACTCCCGCTTCAAAAATCCTTTGATCTTTCTCTCCGGGCACATTTTTCATCGTATATTCAGTGTACCGCTCACTATGACCCATTTTACCAAAAATCCTTCCGTCCAGGCTGGTGATTCCTTCAATGGCATGGGCCGAACCATTTGGATTAAAGCGTATGTCATATGTCGCATTTCCGTCCATATCCACATACTGTGTAGCAATCTGGCCATTACCGGCCAGTTCGGCTATTGTATCATCATCGGCGAAAAATCTTCCTTCGCCGTGTGAAACGGCTATTGTATGAACTTCACCCGGTATTGTTTTTGACAGCCATGGAGACAAGGAAGACACTACCTTTGTTCGAACCATGCAGGACACATGCCGGCCAATAGTATTAAACGTCAGTGTAATGCCGTTTTCATCAAGTTCGCGTATTTCGCCGTAAGGGAGCAATCCTAATTTAATCAGAGCCTGAAAACCATTGCATATCCCAAGAACAAGGCCGTCACGCTCTTTGATAAGGCGCATTAGCGCGTCCGCAAGGTATGGATTTCGAAACACAGTTGCTATAAACTTACCTGAACCTTCAGGTTCGTCTCCCGCGCTGAATCCTCCGGGAATCATAATCATCTGGCTTTTGTCAATTATTGATTTCATAGCCTCAACCGATTCTTCTATATCCGACGGTGTAAGGTTTCTCATAACGAAGGTTTCTACATGTGCTCCCGCTTTTTCAAAAGCCCTTGATGAATCATATTCGCAATTTGTCCCCGGGAAAATTGGTATAAACACACGCGGCTTTGCAAAAATTTCACTGTGCCGAATCGGAATAATCCTGTTATAATATACTTTCATCGGCTCCTTTTTATTGACTTTTTCATAAGTTGGAAAAACGTTCTCAAGAGGCTTTTCCCATTCTTCTTTTAAATCTTTTAGCGGCATAACGGTACCTTCAACATCAATAACAGGGTCACGAGTGGTTTTGCCAAGAGCCTCATATTCCAAACCTTCAAGCATTTGTCTCGGTTCTTTGTCCATTTCAAGCACAATGCTGCCGTAATCCGCGGAAAACCAGTCTATTTTTCCTGCATCCTGTGATGCTTTAAAACCTATACCGTTTCCAAATGCCATTTTTGTGACCGTTTCGGATACACCCCCGGCCTTTACGGCACAAGCGGAAAGAACTTCACCGCTGTTAATCAAATTGTGAATTTTCTCATATGTCTTTGTCATCTGCTCGAATACGGGAAGGTTTATATGATCTTTTAACACCTTTACAAGAACGACAAAACTGTCGGTCTTTTTAAATTCCGGTGACAATACCTTTTTCACATTAATGGTACATACGGCAAAAGATACAAGAGTCGGCGGAACATCTATATCCTTAAATGTTCCGGACATACTGTCTTTACCTCCGATAGCCGGTATCTTCAGATTCATCTGCGCATAAAACGCTCCAAGCAGAGCGGAAAAAGGTTTGCCCCACTTTTCAGGGTCTTTGCCAAGCTTCTCAAAATATTCCTGAAGAGATAACCGTATCTTTTTGTAATCCCCACCCATCGCGACAATTTTTGCTATAGATTCAATTACCGCGTATACGGCTCCATGAAAGGGGCTTTCCTTTGAAACATACGGATTAAAACCAAAAGACATTAACGTTCCGGTTGTGGTTTTGCCCTTCTCAACAGGTATTTTTGCCGCCATCCCCTCGGCAGGGGTAAGCTGATAACGTCCGCCTAATGGCATCAGAACAGTACCGCCGCCTACAGTGCTGTCGAACATTTCAACAAGCCCTTTCTGGCTGCATGCGTTTAGCCGCTTAAGATTATTTATCCATGAAGCCCTTATATCTTCGCTTTCCCGGCGTTCGCCGCCATAATGAAGAGGTTCCTTTACTTTCACGAAGGTTTTTTGCCGCACTCCGTTTGTGTTCAGGAAAGCACGTTCAATATTTACTATTTCCTTACCGCGCCATTTCATAATCATTCGATTTGTATCTGTTACAACAGCAACAACCGTTGCTTCAAGATTTTCCGCCCGGGATAATTCAATAAACCTCTCGGCGTCCTCTTTTGAAACAACAACAGCCATCCTTTCCTGCGATTCCGAAATTGCAAGTTCGGTACCGTCAAGCCCCTGGTATTTTTTAGGGACGGCATCAAGATCAATTTCCAGGCTGTCGGCCAATTCTCCAATTGCTACTGAAACACCGCCTGCTCCGAAATCATTGCATTTCTTTATTAGTCGGCTGACTTCCGGCTTCCTGAATAAACGCTGTATTTTTCTCTCAATCGGCGGGTTACCCTTTTGCACCTCAGCCCCGCAGTTTTCAAGTGATTTTTCATCATGCTCCTTAGAAGAACCGGTAGCGCCGCCGCAGCCATCACGTCCCGTTCTGCCGCCGAGGAGTATAACAACATCTCCGGGAGCGGGTTTTTCTCTTATCACATTTCTTTTTGGCGCAGCGGCTATAACAGCCCCTAATTCCATTCGCTTCGCCACATAATCGGGATGATATATTTCCTGGACCTGGCCTGTCGCAACCCCTATTTGGTTTCCATATGAACTATAGCCTTGTGCGGCCTTTGTTGTAATAACCCGCTGCGGAAGCTTACCTATTATCGTTTCGGATATCGGCGTACGCGGATCAGCACTGCCTGTCACGCGCATTGCCTGGTAAACATACGCGCGTCCCGAAAGCGGATCACGTATTGCTCCGCCAAGGCATGTCGCCGCACCGCCAAAAGGCTCGATTTCAGTCGGATGGTTATGGGTTTCGTTTTTAAACATTATAAGCCATTGTTCAACCTTGCCGTCTATTTCAACATCAGCGGTAATACTGCATGCGTTTATTTCGTCCGATTCGTCAAGATCGGAAAGATAACCTTGACGCTTCAGTTCCTTCATTGCCAGTGTTGCAATATCCATAAGCGTTATATCTTTTTTTGATGCATCATATATTTTTTTCCTTGTATCAAGATACATCTGATACACATCGCGTATTATTTCAGATACGGGCCCATTCTCGAATTCGACATTTGATAATTTGGTTTGGAAAGTCGTATGCCTGCAATGATCTGACCAGTAAGTATCAAGAACTCTAAGCTCGGTAACTGTAGGATCTCTTTTTTCTTTATTTAAAAAATACTCTCTGCAAAACTCAAGATCTTCAAAAGACATAGCAAAACCAAAGTCTTGTATAAACTTTTTAAGCTCTTCATCATCCATTGAAATAAAACCACGGATAATTTTTACATCATCGGCATACGGGTATTCTACACGCAGTGTTTCCGGCTTTTCAATCTCTGCCTCACGGCTCTCCACCGGATTTATATAAAAATTCTTTATTTTCTCAAATTCACTGTCACAAACATCACCTTCTATCACTATTACAACTGCGGTTCGAATCTCCGGTCGCTCGCCGCCTGATAAAAGCTGAACGCATTGTGCACAGCTGTCCGCACGCTGATCATACTGCCCTGGAAGCAATTCAACTGCAAACAGACGATCATTTTCCGAAAAAGGCAAATCTTCCTCAAAAACGTAATCAACCGGAGGCTCGGAAAAAATTGATGTTTTTGCCTTTTCATAATCATCTTCCGAAATACCTTCAATATCATAGCGGTTTATAACACGTACTTTCTCAATTCCGCTTATACCCAAACTTTCTTTGAATTCCCGAAGTAGTCTTTTAGCTTGAATATCAAAATTAGGTTTTTTCTCAACATAAATTCTTCTTACAGCCATTGTTTCCCTCTTCCCTGCTAATTTAGACAATATAGCCCTTTTTTCTCCGGCGCCTTTATTTATTAACCGGCGGGGTTTGCCCCCTTTTTAAATATTCCAGCATTCAGGCTGGACAAAAAAATTACAATCCTATTATACATATTTGACACCTTTTTGAAAAGAACGAATGTGAAATCGACATAAAAAAAGAGCCCGATTCCGTATCGGGCTCCCATTCAGATATTTACTATCCCTTGTCTTCTCCAAGAGTAACATCCAATGTCAAATATTCGCCTTCTCTTGTATCAATGTTTGTTATACGGTAAAGTTTTAATGTTACGACATCTCCGGCTTTGCGTTTGTTCTTTTCGTTTTCAAGTTCGTTAAAGTCTTTAACCCTTACGCCGTTAAATTCAGTTATTATGTCCCCTACTTTTATTCCGGCATTATAGGCTCCGCTTAACGGTTCCACTTCATACACAAGAAATCCCATCGGAACACCAAGCTGTTCAGCCCTTTCTTCGGTCAGGCGAGGATCAAAATACACACCAAGCTTCGGACGGCCCCTTACATAGCCTTCATCTATAAGGTCATCCATTATTTCCTTAGCCGTATTTATCGGAATCGCAAAACCAAGCCCTTCATATTCTCCGCTTATACCGCTGATCTTTAAAGTGTTTACTCCTATTACTTCTCCGCGTGAATTAACAAGAGCACCTCCACTGTTTCCGGGATTTATCGCGGCATCCGTTTGTATTACCTTCAATTTGTGGTTCTGACTAATCTGTACCTCACGATTCAAACCACTGATAATACCGGAAGTTACCGTACCCATTAATTCTATGCCTGCGGGATTGCCTATAGCAACAGCCAATTCCCCCACCTTTAGTTCATCGGAATCGCCAAGATCGGCTGCCGGAAGATCCGAAAGATCAATTTTCAGTATCGCAAGGTCGGTTTTTTCATCACGGCCAATTATTTTCGCTTCATACGAATGATCTTTCTGGTAAGGCAGAATCACTTTGATTGACGCTCCCTGCGCAATCGTGTTCCCGCTCCCTGCTGCACTGTCAATAACGTGGTTGTTTGTAAGGATATAACCATCGCTCCTTATTATTATGCCTGATCCCGAGCCGCTTCCCATTTGAGTTCCAAACCAGAAATCCTGCATCCTGTAGTTTACCTGAATACCGACAATTGTAGGGCTTACTTTTTCCGCTATTGCTGTTACCGGAAAATCTGTCCTGTCAACAATCTCAATTTGTTTTACCGGCTGTGATTCAATGGTGCTTTCAATAGCTTTATTTCCCGTATCACCGGCCAACGCCGGAGCACCGAATTGGAACCATGCACCTACCAGCGCCCCTCCGATAACCGAGCTCAGCAGCGCAACAATAATAAGCGGAATAATCATTTCCTTTATCTTACCTTTGTGTGGTTTCTGGTAATGTTCGGAATAAAAAGAGGATGTCTTCAAATCGTCGTACTCGTTTTGTTTATGTGCGCTGTAATAGCTGTAGTACGGATCCTGTGCTTTGCGCTGGCCGTTGTAGTAACCACGCCAGTAGCTGTTACCGTCTGTGTTATTTTTTTCGTAATTTTTGAATCCATCCATAAATACCTCTCCTTTCACACATTTTAGTCAGCGGAAGAAATTCCCTGACAAATTTCAAATGCTGTTTCAACGAGGCGGGAGCGGAAGATTTTTGTTTCAAAATCCGGAAAAGGGCATCCCGTAATACTCACCGCCTGTATTTTAGTCCGGTCCCCGCCGTCCATGAAGGTGTGGGACCTCATTTTACGCAAAATTTATAGTACAATAACCTTATTCTACATGAACATTTTACCCACGAATTTTTACACCAGTATGAATAATTTGTGAATTATGTTCAGGATTGATCAAGAGTCAAATGAAATGTAAATGTGGTTCCTTCACCTTTTTTGCTTCGGACAGTTATATATTCGTTATGAGCTTTTATTATGTTTTTTACTATATACAATCCAAGACCAACACCTGTTTTGTCTTTACCGCGGGATTTATCGGCCTTATGGAAACGATCAAAAACGTATGGCAAATCCTCTTCTGGAATCCCTTCACCGGAATCCGAAACTGAAATTTCAGCTTTACCTTTTGCCTCAGAAACCGTTACCGATATGTTTCCTCCCTCCGGAGTAAATTTAACGGCATTATGCAAAAGATTAATTACAACTCTCTGTATCGCGTCTTTGTCGGCTAAAACAAACATTGCCTCCCTTTCAAAATTTGCACGGAAATTTAAGCTTTTATCTTCCAACTCCTTTTGAAGGTATATAACACCAATACGGATAACTTCACAGATATCAAACGGTGAAACATTCATTTTTAATTCTCCGGCTTCCATTCTTGCAATATCCAGTAAATCACTGACCAGCCGCTGCAGTCTCTTTACTTCATCTTTAACGATATTAAGGTAATCTTTCTGTTTTTCAACGGGTATCGTTCCGTCAAGAATACCTTCTATAAACCCGTTTATCGATGTCATAGGTGTTCTAAGCTCATGGGAGATGTTCGCGATGAAATCGCGCCGCATTTTTTCAAGGTTTTCCAGTGTCTCAACCATATGATTGAAGCTTTCCGCCAGCACCGCCACTTCATCATTGCCCGAAAAAGACAATTTATTCTGCCATTCCCCCGATGATATTCGCCTTGCGGCAAGAGTCATTTCCTTAAGCGGATTTGTTATCCTTTTTGATAAAAAATAGACCAGGATTATTGAAATAAACAAAGAAAGGAAAACTGCGGGTATAATAAGATTCAGTATTGTCGTTCCGGTTTTCTTAATTTCAGGAACCGGAGTATGCATCATAACATTCCCTTGAAAAATACGATCGTTTAGTTTAATGTCAGAAAAATAGAACGGTATTTTTACTGTAAGCCACTGCATGCCGGTATCATTAAATAAACCGTAAAAAGATCCTGTTTCATGTACAGGATCCGATGAATTTTTTACCGCGAATTGCTTAGGATCCGTTAATTGATATATACCGTCATTGCTGCGCAGTTTATTCGTAAACTGGTGCGGAATGGCCGAATAAAGCAAAATATATCCCTGATCGTCCACTATCCATATTAATGATGATGTGTTAATTGCAACCGTTTCAAGCATGCTATTGAAAATAATTGAAGAAGTAGGATCAAACCGGTTTTCAAGCAAAACCTCCAGTACGGATACTATCCGTGTTCCGTATACATCCAATACTTCGGTACGCTGGCCTATTACGTATCTGTTTAGTGCAACGTTAAACAGAATGGCGGTTAATATAAAGCATACCAGTAATACCGCTATAAAGATAATCATCATTTTATGGAAAATTGTCCGGATCATTACTTCACCTCAAACTTATAGCCAACCCCCCATACGGTTTTCAACTGCCAGTGAGGGTCAGACGGCTCAAGCTTTTCCCTGAGGCGTTTGACATGAACATCCACCGTTCTGGTATCACCGTAGAAATCAAAACCCCAGACATTTTCAAGCAATTGTTCTCTTGTAAAAACTTTATTTGGGTTGGACGCGAGAAAATAAAGAAGCTCAAGTTCTTTCGGCGGGATTTCCATCTCCCGGCCCTGTATACGTATCGTATAATTTGACTTGTTAACCACAAGCCCTGGGAAAATCAACTGCTCCTGATTGCTATCCAGTCTGTCGTATCGGCGTAAAACAGCCTTTATTCTCGCCACCAGTTCTTTCGGTTCAAAAGGTTTAACAACATAATCATCGGCTCCCAATTCCAACCCAAGCACCTTATCGAAGGTTTCGTCGCGGGCAGAAAGCATAATTATAGGAATAGAACTGAATTTCCGTATTTCCCTGCATACCTGCCATCCATCCATACCAGGCAGCATTATATCCAGAACAACCAAATTAGGCGTAAATTCCCTGAAGACTTCCAAAGCCTGCTTTCCATTATATACTGCACGGCTTTCATAGCCTTCCTTCTCAAGGTACAGCATTATCAACTGGCAAATATTTACATCATCATCAACAATCAGTATTCGTACTTTTGTATCCATAATCAACCTCACTTAGTCGCCCAAAATAAGCAAATAATATTAAAAATTTATATATTAAAAACACATTTTCAAGTCTATTCATGCTGATTTTATAAATTAATTATCCATTATTTTTTTACAAATTGCAAGGTAATGGCTATGAATATACAGCTCTTGTGAATGAAACTCTTATTTAAGTTATTGTACAATAGTCCAATATGCTAAATGTCTGCACATTGTTTCCGCGGGTCCTGCTTCGGTGCATTAGTTCAAGGAATTACGACTGAACAGAAACGAATTAGGGTAACAGTTTGCACACTATAACCGATGATATCATGCCCGCCAAACCAGCGATTAACGCGATCCATACCGTACCCCTTGTTTTTTTTACCCCTATCGCGCCGAAATAAACGGCTATAGTATAAAATATAGTTTCCGTGGAACCCATCATAACCGACAGTATTCTTCCCACTATGCTATCCGGACCGTATTCCTTTAACTGCCGGCTTAACAAACCTAACGACGCACTCCCTGAAATTGGCCGCAGTATAGCCATCGGAATAATTTCCTCTGGGATTCCCAAAAAATTTACCGCCGGTTTCAAAAGTGTAACCACGATGTCCAGAGCTCCGGATGCTTTAAAAACGTTTATTGCAAGCATGATACCCACTAAAACAGGCAAAATCCTTATTGCTGTGGCCATCCCTTCCTTAGCGCCTTCGATGAATACGTCAAATACCGGTACATTTTTCCACGCACCAATTACAAAGATAACAATAATAATTACCGGGATTGCCGCTTCAGATAACTTGTTCATAAATGCCATAATGCATAATCCCGCCTTTTTTCCATTAACAAAAATATATAATAGAATATAATTGCGGTAACTGTCGTAATAAACGACGATATCCATACATGCGGAAGGATTCCCACAGCATTTGCCGATCCGGCCGCTTCACGCAGCGCAATCACATTTGTTGGAATAAACTGCAGACAAGACGCGTTAATAACCATAAACAAGACCATTGCGTCACTCGCCGTATCATTTCGGTTATTAAGCTTATGAAGCTCCTCCATTGCTTTAATTCCAAGAGGGGTAGCCGCATTTCCAAGGCCAAGGAAATTCGCCGCAAATGATAAAACCATCGCTCCCATAGCACTATGATTTTCCGGTACATCAGGAAACAATTTTGCAAACACTGTTTTTGAAACATTTGTAAGCATACGAATCAAACCGCTTTTTTGTGCTATTTTCATAAGGCCCGACCATAGGCATAATACGCCTAACAATACAATCGAAAGCTGAACGCCTTCCTCCGCGCTTGTAATAATCGCTTTTGTAACGTCACCGAGGCTCCCCGTTATTGTCGCCCAGGCAATGCCAAGTAATATCATTGCCAACCACAGATAATTCAACATTCGAATACCTATTGATTAATATTCAATTAATACTATGATACCTGTCCGAAATGTATACATACATGGGGCAGAAACAATGATGAGCGGACCATAAACGACCTGTCGTTTTTATGCACATACTGGTATTAATACAATATTTTGTCTATTAACAATCAGTAAAATTTTCAAATAAATAGTTGACGTTTATTGGTATTTATGGTACTATGGCAACAAGAAATATGTCGAACAATGTTTACAGCTTTAAGTTTAGGGGGGTGTAATTACACATGAAATCTACAGGAATTGTAAGAAAAGTTGACGAATTAGGGCGAGTAGTATTGCCGATTGAGTTAAGGAGAACTCTTGACATTGCTGAGAAAGATGCTTTAGAGATTTATGTGGATGAATCAACAATTATCCTTAAAAAATATGAACCTGCTTGCATCTTCTGTGATAATGCCAAGGATATTACCGTATTTAAAGGCAAAAACATTTGTCCCAATTGTCTGAAAGATTTAAAAAAATTATAAGAAAAATTTTGGAAGGGGCGTAATTTAGGCGCATTTCCACAGGGACATTTTATGAACCATGGATATTGGTTAAGGCAGACAGCAGATATGGCTGTCTGCTTTTGCCGTTAACCGGCTATTTTCTGTGCTTCTTCCGCAAATGCGCCGAGAATGCCGATTTCTCTGTAACGTATGACAATCTTTTGTTCCGCTGTTCTGGAATAACGTTCCCCACGTTATGTCGGCCCTATGCTCCATTACGAACAGCGTCTCGAGACGGATACTTATCTGCAGAAATTTGAGAGGGAGTACAATAAGATCTACTCCCGCTTTTACCGCGCCGACGGGAAGCTTGCTTCCGAGCGATCCGGCAAGGATATGACGCGGGGGTAATCCGGGCGTGGTCAAAGGCTGCGTCCAAAGCAAAAGCCGATTACCAAAAAAGATTGATAACCGGCGAAGAGATGTTGAGTATTGTACAGTCGGAGACTTAATCTCAATATTAACCTGACATTTTCTCCAATCGAAGGAAATGGAGCATTTAAACCTGCTGTTTTGCCAGCGGTTCCTGATTGCTAAAGCAATTGGTCATTTTTCTTCAGGAGATGGCCAACCAGTTACTGCACTCGCTGACGTGCTGGGACAGGGAAACGTGGAAGCAAGTGTTTCAGTTGCTGTTGGATGAGGCGTTTAATTGATAATTTCTCGTTGCGGCACGTCGTTCATCGGACATCGGCGCAGAAGCAGGCTGAAAACGGTGTTGCTTCGATGTGAACGCCGTCATGGTATCCGGCAACCGGCATTACTCCCACTCCAACGGTTCCTAAGCCCAGTAGGACAGATTAAAAAGACAGGCGGTGTATCTGTTTGGCATCGCCTGTCTTTTTAATCGGGTCATTTTCAAATGGCTCTCGTATATTTCATTTATTTGCAATATGCAAATAAAAGTAGTATATTGATTGTATCATTACAGGATGAAGAGGCGGACGGTATGCTTTATCTGACCGTGAAGGAGGCTGCGGAGAAATGGGGGCTGGGCACCCGGATTGTAACCCTGTATTGCACGGAAAACAGAATAGAGGGAGCTGTCAAAAGGGGCAATCTGTGGCTGATACCGGAGCATGCCGTGCGGCCTGCCGATAAACGGCGCCGTGAGCAGCCGGTTCCCCGGCCCTCGCTTTCGGAGGAACTTGACCATCTTCTGGTGGCAACCAC
>FZPS01000087.1_pt665 | contig 11998 bp, 8 predicted proteins | sample 1817821 | NCBI WGS metagenome assembly FZPS01 (sample SAMEA104158645, study PRJEB21678) | metagenome | place: Germany | collected 2015-04-21 | reverse complement strand
TGTATTTGAGTCAAAACCAAATATTCTTTGGGCATTTGCAAAAGATTATAGAAAACTTTTAATTGATGTGTATGCACATTGCAACGTAATACATGCTGGTATTCCATTAGTTGAAATTATTAGACATAAATTAAATCCTCTGCCTGGACTTGCTTTAGCAAATAGTTATAATAATACCATACTTACACACATTGAAGTAGATTTAGAAACTGCTTTACGATATTTTAAAAAAGAAGCATTAGTCTTGAAGGATGCACCAAAAGGCTGGGTGCAAATCAATTATAAACAAATACCTTTAGGTTTTGTTAAAAACATTGGCAATAGAGCCAATAATCCGTATCCAGCTTCGTGGAGCATAAAAATGGATATACAGAAAGAAGATATGTGGTCAATAAGCGATTTTTTTTCTTAAAATGTGCGATATAACGCACCTATACGTGCAAGTTCATTGCGAATAGGGCGAAACGAAAAAGATGTTGCATGTATAAGTTTTTGACTTGAATACCGAGAAACAGTATATGCAGTGTGGGCTGTATGCCGCGTAATGCTTGAACGTTTTCGCATAAGAAACAATAAAAAAGTAAGAATAATACCCACAGTATGAAGAATCCATGCAGGCATATAGATTCGAGGAGCCGAAACTCCCAAAGATTCAGCAGTATAGGTAAATACTGTTTTATATGAAAGATTTTCAGCAGAAACAATAAATCGTTCTGCTTGTATATTTGATTTCATGAGTACTATCATACAATCAACAACATCATGTACACTCACATAACCAGTAACTCCAGACGTATAAAACGGCATACCTTGTAAAATAGTTTTAAACAAATGTGCACTACTTTGTTCTTTATTTGCAAATCCAATAATAACAGATGGGTTTATAATTACCGCCGATAATCCTTCTGCAATTCCCCTCCAAACTTCAAGTTCACCCAAATACTTAGAATACCCATATAAAGAACGTTTTTTTTCGAGTTCATATTCACATGTTTCGTCTATCATATCTGTATATATTGCCTTACCAAGTGCTGCAACAGAACTCACATGACATAATTTTTTAATTCCACATTGCAAACATGCATCTACTACATTTTTTGTTCCCTCAACATTAATTGCATGTAATGTATGTTTATCAGCAGCATGAAACGACACATATCCTGCACAATGAAACACATACTCAGCATGTTGAATTACATTGCAAACGTCTTGAAAATCAGTAATATCAGCATACTGCCATTCTATACATGCTGTTTCTTGCGAAGAAAGAGAATACAAGGCATGCATGCGTTTTGCCTTATTAATTGAATGTTCGTTTTGCACAACTGCACAAACACGCACACCTTTTTTTGCAAGAGCAATAGAAAGATGTGTTCCAATCACACCAGATGCACCCGTAACAACAACCGGCTTATTCCCAAATAAGTTTTTTTCCAAATCCTAATGTATTATCAGTAAATTTTGCAAATGTCATTTCAATTTTCCACACTATTGTATTTGTGAGAATTGCATACGGAAAACGCACTATATATATTTTACGTGCTTGTTGTTTTTCCTTGCCTTCAAGTTTTTTTATAGTTCCCGAAAACTGCAATCCTTGTAATCGTCCTACATTTTTAGTTTCTAAAGCAATAGCTCCTGCCACCTGTGGGTTTTCTATCATTTCTTGTACATGACGCGTATGTTCGTCGCTTACAATATAAAAACAATTATATTCTGTATCAAACACATAAAAGCAATGTGCACACCACGGTATAGAATTTTGAGACGTAGCAAGCGTAAGCACATGATGTTCTTTTATAAATGCTTGAATTCGAGCGTCAAGAGGAGATTGGGGATTTGTCATATATGTTTTTTAAAATGATACAATTTCATTCACATTCAAAAATAGAATTTAAAATGTAAAACACAAATTTCGCTCATTATTTGTTTTTAACCCTACGTTTTAGAATATATAATTTTGACATGCTAAAATTAATTTTTATCTCAAAACACAAATTTTATATAGGGTATAATACGTATTTTTTGTTATCTCTGTAAGATTACATTGAATAAAATCAAAAAAAAATGTATTTTTGAAATTAATTGTTTATTGAAGTATAAAAATTTAAAAGATTTGGTGTTATGAGAAAAACTTCCCTCGTATTTTTGTGCGTTGCTTTTGCAACACTTGTTTTCGGACAAAATTTCCCGTTTCCTCAAAACGTTACGTATCCGTATGGAATAACTGCCGATGCTCCCGATAATAATCGTATTCAAACCTTATACAGCACTTGGAACTCTTCATTTTATGAAGAAAGTGGTACACTTGGACGTATTAAATTTGATGAAACACAATATACAGTAAGTGAAGGTATTGCATATGGAATGCTTATTTATGTGTACATGTCAAATTCTACAAACAGCACTGCACGCACTCGCTTTGATAAATTATATAATTATTATAAGCGATTTTCGACACAAGGTGGTTACTTAATGGATTGGAAAATTAGTGGCTTTTCATCTGTTAACTTATCTGGTTCCGCAACAGATGCTGATTTAGATGTTGCATTGGCTCTTGCTTTAGCTCATAAGCAATGGGGGAGTAATGGCACCATTAATTATATTCAAGAAACAGAAAATTTACTTGCAAAAATTCGTGATTTACAAGTAGATGGTAACAATATTTTTAAACCCGGACATCATTGGAACGAATCAAAAAATCCTTGTTATTTTACAACCGCAAGCATAGGATTATTTATACAAGCTCAAACGCAAGAAGGATTTACAAACACGCGCAATTGGAATAATGTGTATTCTGCATCACATACGTTTTTAAAAAATTCTCAAAGAAATGGATTGTGGCCAGACTGGTGTACAGCTTCGGGAGGACAAGACAGCAGAGGCTCTAACTTTTATTGGGATGCTTGTCGTACTCCTTGGCGTGTAGCATGGGATTATGTATGGTTTGGCACAACACAATCAAAAGAAATGTGTAACAATTCTATCGCATTTATGTCGGCAAAGAATTTACTTAATAATCCTGGAAGTGTAGGAGCTTATTCAAATCTTTATGGTTCATCATATTCAAGTGTATCAGATCAAGGCGAAGGAAAAGGAAACTCTTGTTTTGTTGGAGGTCTTGGTGCGGCACTTATGGTTGATGCTACAAAACAAGCAAATTTAAATACTTTTTATACGTATTTAAAAAACAAAAACGAAACATGGGGATATTATGCTCCAACAATACAAATTCTGTATCTGCTTACCATGTCGGGCAATATGCCAAACCCGTATGCAAATGCAGCACCTGCGGCTCCTCGAATTGTTGACGCAGAAACAAATGCAGCTGGTACACAAATCATTCTTTCTGTAAATAAAGATTTAACAACTCCAGCTTCAACACAAGCTTCAAATTTTACGCTACGTATTAACACAATTACGCAATCATCAGCATTTACTGGATTAAGCATGCAAAATGCATCTACAATTCAATTAAATCTTTCTTCATCTATAGAAATTGTTCCCGGTGATATTATTACTATTTCATATACGCCTGGCACTATTCAAAGCACCGAAGGAGTGAAATTAGAGACAACTGCAAATCAAGCAGTTACAAACCGTTTAGCTGGTAACTCAACACTTGTTGATGACTGCGAAGACGGAGATAATATTAACTCTTTAGGAGGTGCGTGGTTTACATATAATGACGCTGATGATTCAGGAACATCAACAGTTATTCCTCTTACTTCGAATCTTGTTGAATTTGAAATGACCGCAGGTGGAGCAAATAGTTCTGTAAAGGCTGCAAAGATTTCTTATACACTTGGAAAAATGCTTGGAACAGCACCAAATCAATACAATCCTTTTGTTGGTATTGGAACTCAATTAGGAGCAGAAGATACCCCTATGGATATTACAGGATCTACTGCTATTTCGTTTTATCATAAAGGAAGTGCATGTGTGTTAGAAATACATTTGCCCGAAAATATGGGAGCTAATGCTAATTATGACACCTATGCATATAATGTTCCTGCACATACAACATGGACAAAAGTTGAAGTGCCTTGGATAGAATTTACGCAAGCTGGTTGGGGAGATGCATATACGTTAGATCTTACCGAAGTATATAAATTTCAATGGAAAGTTACCAATACTTCTAATTCTACTGGCGAATTATGGCTCGACAATATTGTTCTTGAAGGTTTAGCAGGACAAACATCTACTGGACCAAACAAAACAGAACTTATTGCTGCAATAACTACAGCACAAGATAAAATTGATAATGCTGTAGCTGGTACAGCACCAGGAAATTACCCACAATCTGCAATAACAAGCTTAAATACGGCGATAAATACTGCACAAGCAGTAGCTTCAAACACTGAAGCGACACAAACAGAGGTTGACCAAGCTGCTAGTAATTTAAATAATGCGATTGCTATATTTAATGCAGCACAAATAACACCGCCCAATACTATTATAGCAGACTGTGAAGATGAAAACATGACAAAACTCCTTACGTATTGGTATTCATATGCTGCGGGATCGAGTACAATTGTGCCACTTGCAAGTGAAACCACTCCGTTTGTTATGACTGCAGGAGGTGCAAATGGAACAGCACATGCGGCAAGTGTAACAGGACAATTAGTAAATACAGCAGATCCTGATTATGAATCTGCTGGTATTGGATTTGCATTATTAGAACCTGAGGCAAATTATGATTTAACAGGAGCTACTGGCATTTCTTTCTATCATAAAGGAGAGGCTGTAAACTTTAGCGTTATTATTTCTACAACCGAACAAGATGCTGGAAAAGATTATAGCTATCTTGTACCTGCTTCAACAGCATGGCAATTAGTAACAGTAAGCTTTCCGGGCGGAGATGCTCCATCACTTGCACAACCAAGTTGGATGACAGAGGGTTTTACACCATGGGATGCTTCTAAAGTTACAAAATTACAATGGCAAGTAAAAGATGGTACAGCACGCTCGTATGCATTTAGTATTGACGAAGTTACTGTAATGGGTAAAACACTTGATTTACCAACTACTCCTGTAAGTGTTGACAAAACTCTTCTTACAGCCGCTATTACAAACGCACAAACAACATTAGGTGCAGCAAGTATTGGTAATCAACCCGGACAATACACCCTTGCGGTAGGAATGGCTTTAGAAAATGCAATTGCTGCTGCTAATGCTGTTAACAAAGATGCTACTGCTACACAAGCAGAAGTTGACCAAGCTACAACTGCTATGAATGATGCAATAGCTTTATTTATTGCATCTGTAAACCCAGCAATAACAGTTGATATTGCTGCACTTACTGCGAAAATTAGTGAGGCAAATGCAACGCTTTCATCTGCATCTATAGGAACAGCTGAAGGACAACATCCACAAAGTGCTGCAAATGCATTAACAACTGCTATTGCAACTGCACAAGCACTTGCAAATAATCCTACAACGCAAACGGCGGTAAATAATATGGTTACTACGCTTAATACAGCTATTACTACATTTTTAAATACAGTCAATCCAGCAGAAGGTGTTGTTGATAAATCTTCATTAGCTTCAACTATTGCGTTGGCACAAACCACACATAATGCAGCGAAAGAAGGTAGCAGCAGTGGTGAATATACAGTAGGTTCAAAAGCTATTTTACAAAATGCTATAACAAATGCACAAACTGTTCACAACAATACACTGGCAACACAAGCGCAAGTGAATCAGGCTGTAACAACCTTGCAAAATGCACTTGCTACGTTCCAAAACTCTTTAATTGGTGTTGATAAATCAATATTACAAACAACAATTATGGCTGCTCAACAAAAATATGATAATGCAGATGAAGGTAATTTAGTTGGACAATATCCTGAAGGAACAAAACAAGAGTTATTGTATGAAATAACTATAGCTCAATCAGTATTAGCAAGTACTACAGCTACGCAAGGGCAAATTGATTTGGCAGTTACTACATTACAAGCTGCAATGGATTTATTTGATACGCAAATTAATCCTGCTACTATTTCTAAAGATGAATTAGAAGCACTTATTACACAAGCTGAAGCACTTCATGCAGATGCAACACATAGTTATCCATTATTAGAAACAGTTGAGTTTTACCATGCTATTCAAGCAGCAATTGAAGTATATGAGAATAATTCTTTATTGCAAGCTCATATTAATAATGCTGTTGCAGATTTACAAGCTGCTATTGAAAGATATGAAAACTCACGTATAATAGTATCTATTGATGATGTTGAAAATAGTGTTGTTCGTGCATATCCAAATCCTGTAATTACTTCTGTAGTAATTGAATCTAACAAAACAATGCGAAATGTAGTTGTTATAGGAATGCAAGGAAATACGCTTAATACATATGCAAGTGATAATTTCGCCATAGAAATACCTATGAACAATTACGCACAAGGCATATACATTTTACAAATTATGTATGCTGATGGAACAAGTGAATTTACACGAATTAGCAAACAATAATATTGAATATATTACATAAAAAAAGCCGACTTATATGGTCGGCTTTTTTTATATGCTTCAAACAAAAATAATGTTGATATTTACCTATGTTTTTACCTACATCAAAAAAAGAAATAGATGCACTTGGGTGGGACTATATTGATGTAATACTTATTACCGGAGATGCGTATATAGACCACCCTGCATTTGGTATTGCAATAATTGCACGTGTGTTAGAATCACACAGATTTCGTGTTGCAGTTATTCCTCAACCAAATTGGCGTGATGATCTTCGGGATTTTAAAAAATTAGGTGCACCTCGTTTATTTTTTGGCGTAAGTTCGGGTGCAATGGATTCTATGGTAAATCATTATACTGCAACAAAACGACTTCGTTCTAATGATGCATATACAGTTGGAGGAATCACAAAACAACGTCCCGATTACGCTCTGAGCGTATATACAAACATTCTTAAAAAACTATATCCACAAACTCCGCTTATAATTGGAGGAATAGAAGCATCGCTGCGCAGATTTTCGCACTATGATTATTGGCAAAATAAAGTATTACCATCAATGCTGATACAATGTAATGCCGATATATTGGTGTATGGCATGGGCGAAAAAGCTATTGTTGAAATTGCAAATGAACTCAAAAAAGGCACGCATATTACAAACATTCAATCTATTCCACAAACAGTGTATATTTCAAACACAAAACCTAAAAATAATACACACTATAAAACATTACATTCACACGAAGAATGTACAAAAAACAAAAAAGCATATGCTGCAAATTTTACAATTATCGAAAAAGAATCAAATTCATGGAGTGGACAAATCCTTGTTCAAAAATATGATTCCCAATATATTATAGCTAATCCGCCATATGAAGGAACTGGTATTACAACACAAGAATTAGATGCTATATACGCACTGCCATACACAAAAAAGCCACATATTCGATACAGAAAAAAAGCAGCAATTCCAGCATTTGAAATGATAAAAAATTCTATTACAATACATCGTGGATGTTTTGGAGGATGTAGTTTTTGTACAATTTCAGCACATCAAGGAAAATTTGTGGCAAGCAGGAGTGGCAATTCGGTACTCAAAGAAGTTGAAACGATTTCTAATGATGCTGATTTTAACGGACATATTACTGATTTAGGTGGACCTTCGGCAAATATGTATGCTATGCAGGGTAAAAATCTTGATATATGTAAATTATGTCATCGAGCGTCTTGTATTTTTCCAGAAAAATGTAAAAATTTAGATGCAAATCACGAAAAACTCACATCATTATATAAAGCATCACGTAAAATTTCAGGTATAAAACATATTACTATTGGTAGTGGTGTTCGAATAGATTTATTGCAAAATAATAAAAGTTCACAAAATTATTTAACCGAACTTCTCACATATCATGTTTCTGGGCGATTAAAAGTTGCTCCCGAACATACCGAAACACATGTGTTACAACGAATGAGAAAAGCACCTTTTTCTACATTTGAATCCTTTAAAATTGATTTTGAACGCATTAATAATGCAATTGGTAAAAAACAACAACTCATACCTTATTTTATATCATCGCACCCAGGATGTACTAAAGACGACATGCGAAAATTGGCACAAAAACTTAAAACACTGAATTTATTTGCAGAGCAAGTTCAGGATTTTACACCAACTCCTATGACCTTAGCTACAACAATGTATTACACAGGACTTGACCCATATACATTACAAAAAGTTTTTGTTGCTCGTACAAAAGTTGAAAAAGATGAACAAAAAGGCTTTTTCTTTTCGCATACAAAACGAAAATAAAAAGTGTACATTTGCCTAAATTGTAAATAAAAATGAAGGATTTTACGGAAGGAAATGAATTTAGTCAAATAATAAAATTTGCGATCCCTCTCATTTTAGGAAATTTAATGCAGCATTTATATAGTGTTGCAGATAGTATAATAGTTGGGAAATTTCTTGAAAATGGGGAGCAAGGATTAGCCGCAATTGGAGCTGCATTTCCTGTTATATTTTTTTTAGTTTCTCTTGTTGTGGGAATTTCAAATGGTGGCTCTATAATTATATCCCATTTTTTTGGAAAAAAAGATTTAGAAGGCATAAATAAAGCTATTGAAACTATAAATATATTTTTATTTATTTGTGCTATTATTATTAGTGTAATAGGAATCATGCTGGCTGAACCTATTTTTAAAGCAATGAACTTACCCACAGATGTAATACCCGAAGCTGTTACCTATTTGCAAATTTACAGCATAGGATTTATGGGTATGTTTGGATATCATGCTGTGAGTGCAGTACTTCGAGGAATTGGTAATTCAAAAACACCACTTTATGTACTTATTATATCAAGTGTGTTAAATATTTTGCTTGATTTATTGTTTATTGTTGTGTTTAAAACAGGTATTGAAGGTGTTGCATGGGCAACAGTAATTGCACAAACATTTACTTTTATTGCAGTTGTTATTTATTTAAATAAAACTCATCCACTTATTCATTATAGATTTGGGCTACAATTTGACACAAAAATTTTTAAAGAAAGTGTTCGTATTGGACTTCCTTCGGGGTTTCAACAAGCTTTTGTGGGGTTAGGAAACATTACTCTTATGTCTGTTGTTTCATCTTTTGGAACTGTGGTGGTTGCTGCGTATTCTGTAGCAGGACGAATTGATATGCTTTGTTCGGTGCCTGCAATTTCTTTGTCTATGGCACTTTCAACGTTTGTGGGACAAAATTTAGGAGCGCAAAAAATTACAAGAGTTGAACGAGGATATAAAGTTACTATGGCTTCAGGACTTGGTATAACGTTTATTATTACTATTCTTATTTTATTGTTTAAAACACATATTATAGGGATTTTTACAAATGAAGAAAACATAATTCCTTATGGAACCGAATATTTAACTATTGTGAGTCCGTTTTACTTTATGTTTACTATTTTATTTATTTCAAATAGCGTGCTTAAAGGTGCAGGAGACACTTTATTTCCAATGTTTGTAACGCTACTTGCACTGTGGGTTGTTCGCGTGCCAATATCAATATTTTTGTCAAATCATTTTGGTGAAATTGGTATTTGGTGGGGCATTCCTACAGGTTGGCTTGTGGGAATGACATTATCTACTCTCTATTATTTTAAAGGAAAATGGAAACAGAAAAAAATTGTGAGAGATGAAATTATTCTTGTTGAATAAAACTCTATTCTACAATACTTGCAACATTTCCATCTTTAAAAACAGTAGTTATTTTTTGTCCCGATGTAAGTTCTAAAGCACTCCGAACAGGCTTGCCGTGAGCAGTTTTAGTATATGAATATCCTTGCTCTAAAACATGAATAGGATTATGTAATTCCAATTTTGTAGCGTATAATTCAAGTTTTGAAATTTCTTTTGTAATATATGATTTCGACATAAATGTACAAGTTTTATTCAATTGCTGCATTTGTGATGCATGATTTTGAAAAATCTGTTGAACGCCCATGCGAATTTTATATACGTATTGAGCATTTTTTTGATGCTCAGCTGCCATAATTTGCTGTGTTTGAGATAGCAATCGTTGTGTGTTTTGAATTATTTGGTGATGTATTCCAAGTGTTTTTTGCTGATATTCAGAATATATAGTACGATATAAATCAACATGTTTTTCATTATATTCAGCAAATAAAGCACGCACACGTTCTTGAATTTTATATTCTAATTCAGAAACACGTTGTAAAACAGCAACTCCCAATTGAATAAAAAAATCGGCAACCGCAGTTGGTGTTTTTAAAGATATATGTGCCACCATATCGGCAATAGAAACATCTTTATGATGCCCTATCCCTGTAATAATAGGTAATGGAAATTGTGCAATATGAGCAGCTAAACGATACGAGTCAAACCAGCGTAAATCAGATTTAGAACCGCCACCTCGAATTATCACCACCGCATCAAAAATCTCTTCACTTTCAAAAATTGTATCAAGAGCCGCTATAATTGAAGATTCCACTTCAAGTCCTTGCATACTGGCAGGGAATAATGCAGTGTAAAATGTAATTCCATATTCATTTGTTTGCAGCTGCTTTATAAAATCTTGATAACCAGCAGCATGAGGGGAGGAGATTACTGCTATTTTTTGAACAACTTCAGCAAGTGGCACTTCTTGATTCATGGTAAGAATGCCTTCTGACTCTAAACGTGCAACAATTTGTATTCGTTGACGTTCATCTTCGCCAATTGTATAGACTGGTTCAATATCTATAATAGTAAGCGAAAGACCATAAATTTCATGAAAATCTACCTTTACACAACATAAAATTGACAGTCCTATTTGCATATTTTCACCAGTAACACTTTTGAAATAAGCAGAAATCATTCCATATTTCTGAGCCCAAATAATTGCTCGTTGTTTGGCAATAATATGTTCAGAAGTTTCGGGTTTTTCAATCAATTCAAGGTAACAATGCCCTTTACTATTTACAGAAAATTCACTTATTTCCGCCGTAATCCAATATGAATTACTCATATTAGATTGCAAACTCTGTTGAATTTTTTGAGTTAATTCATGTAATGATATATGATTTGGCAGCGACATATTTTTTTTTAAAAAAGATAATTATACATATTACACTTGTTTTCGTGCAACAAAAATAGTGTTTGTAGATTCTGGATATTCATACACATCAACATCAAATTTATGATTAAGATATTCTAACACATCTTGCATTTTTGTGGCATAAGATTTTGTAATAGCAGCATTACACAAAACACTTCCATGCGATTCTACTCTTTCATATATATGTTTCCAAAAATCAATTGAATATACAAAGTCAGGAACCTGATTATCAATAGATAAATCTACAATAACGGTACTATATGTTTCAGTATTCGTACGAACAAAACGTTGAGCATCATCATGAATAATTTCAAGATTTTCATCATTTTTTATATTATATTCTTCTTGTGCAATAGCAATAATATGTGCATCAAAATCAACAGCAACAATTTTATGTTGATGATGAAATTCTTTACGTAAAGTTTCTATAACACTTCCCCCACCAAGTCCAAGGAGCAAAACCGTACGTATATTTTCTATATGTATTTTTTTAAGACCAAATCGCAAAATTGCTTGTAAAAGCCCATATGAATAGTTAGTATTCGGTGTGTTAAGGAGTTTTTTTCCATTATAATAACATAATTCTACAACTCCATTTTTTTCGGTATGCACATGAGCAATGTGCACAGGCACTAAGAAACTAAGAAATTTTTTTATAAACGTACGCAATTTCATGCTTTTGAATTTAAAAATAAGTAGTAATGTATTTTACTACTTTCTTAATATATCAAAAGTACGGTAATTTTAATTTATATAAAAACTCGTTTTGCATACTTTTTAAAATTGTATTATTACGAGGTATATAAATAATTATTGCTTTATAAAATATCCCTTTCCGGGTTCAAAATTGTGTAAAGAATTATGTGTTCCGTTTGGCTGCCAAAATCCATCGAAGTTTTTGATAGTGTGGCAGTTTTGTGAATTAAAATAGTCGG
>FZPS01000198.1_pt69 | contig 12011 bp, 10 predicted proteins | sample 1817821 | NCBI WGS metagenome assembly FZPS01 (sample SAMEA104158645, study PRJEB21678) | metagenome | place: Germany | collected 2015-04-21 | reverse complement strand
CCTGTTGAAATGCACTCAATCCTTCCCCGCTAAAAAATTCAGCAATTGACTTTTCCACTACTTCTCGAAAGGAATTAACTATGATTTCATCGAATATTGATTGCATAGAAGATCTCACCTCAGAGTACTTTGTACTCGTCCGACCAGGACGGTGAGATCTTCTTCTTTTTTTCTAAGCCGATTTCCTGTCCTACAGTAACTTTACACTAAGTAAAAACCCGGTCCAATAACCGGGTCTTAATCCTGCATTAGCAGTGCTAGTATAGCTTTTTGCACATGAAGTCGATTTTCTGCCTCGTCAAATACCTTTGAACGGGGTCCATCCAATACATCATCACTAATTTCTTCTCCCCGATGAGCAGGAAGGCAGTGCATCACGATGGAATCATCCACCGCCAGCTCCAGCAGGCTTTGATTGATCTGGTAGTCAGCAAAAGCCTGGATCCGTTCTTCCTGTTCAGCCTCCTGACCCATGCTGGTCCACACATCAGTATAAAGCACATGGGCCCCTGACGCTGCTGCTTTAGGGTCATGGACAATCTCAACACTGGACCCTGTCAGAACCGCCGCTTCCTTAGCCCACGCTACCACCTTCGCATCAGGCTCATACCCCTGAGGGCATGCCAGCATAAAGTCAGCCCCGAACTTAGCCGCACCTAACATTAGTGAATTAGCTACATTATTGCCATCGCCAATAAAGGCAATTTTCAAACCTTTAATCGCGCCGAAATGCTCATATATTGTCAGGTAGTCCGCCATTGCCTGGCAGGGATGGAACAGATCTGTCAGGCCATTGATTACTGGAACATCACTCCAGCAGCCCAGTTCCTCCACATCGGAGTGAAGATAAGTGCGGATCATGATTCCGTCTAAGTAGCGGCTGAGAACACGGGCCGTGTCCGCAATGGTTTCGCCGCGTCCCAGCTGAATATCCTGCTGATTTAAGAAAAGGGGTGCTCCACCTAGATGCAGCATCCCCACCTCGAAGGAAACCCTCGTTCTTGTAGAGGATTTGCTGAAAATCATGCCCAAAATCTTACCTTGGAGAATGGGAATTCGCGGCACTTCCTTCATGATTAAAGCTACCTTAAGAATATGCCAGAGTTCCTCTGGAGTATAGTCGCGGAGGGTGAGAAAATCCCGTCCACGAAAACTCTGGGAAATGGACGCTTTCAGAATCTTATTAAGCCGTTCCAACACACTCACACCCTTTCGGACTTAACATGAATTCAGCACAGTTCCAGCGAACTGGCTAATATTTCCAGAGCTTGATCCACATGCTCCCTTGTAATCAGAAGTGGAGGCAAAAAGCGCAAAGTATACTGCCCTGCGGTGAGAATCAGAAGTCCCTTTTCTCTGCAGGCGGCGACTACATCCCCAGCAGGCTGGTTCAGCTCCACACCAATCAGCAGTCCCCGGCCGCGTATGTCCCGTATGACAGGATAGCGTTTCTTCAAAGCTGCCAATTGATCTAAAAGGTAAGCGCCAACATCAGCACAATTTTGAACCAATCCATCTTCGATCACTTCAACTGCAGCCAGCGCTGCTGCAGTTGCCAAAGGATTACCCCCGAAAGTAGAAGCGTGATCTCCTGGTGCAAAGATCTGCGCAGCTTTAGAACCGACTAACATGGCCCCAATTGGCACTCCACTTCCTAATGCTTTAGCAAGGGTCAGAATATCTGGTCTGATTCCGTGATGTTGAAAAGCAAACATCTTGCCGGTTCTGCCAAAGCCGGTTTGAACCTCATCCAAGATAAGCAGGATGTTTTCCTTCTCACAGAGCTGCGCTACACTTTCGAGATAACCATCGGGAGCAGGCACAACTCCACCCTCACCTTGAATGGGTTCCAACATTATGGCCGCAGTCTGAGAACTAATGGATTTTTTCACAGCCTCAAAATCCCCAAATTTAACTGTTTTAAAACCCGGTACTAACGGCTCAAAATCAGCTTGGTACTTAGATTGAGCGGTAGCAGAAAGGGCCCCCATGGTTCTTCCATGAAAGGATTGCTCAGCCACAATGATTTCATAGGCGCCTTGTTTCTGTGTTTTCCCCCACTTGCGCGCCAGCTTAATGGCAGCTTCGTTAGCCTCAGCTCCACTGTTGCAGAAAAAGGCTTTATCCAGCCCACTGATTGAGCAAAGTTTCTGAGCTAAAAGGCCTTGAGCTGGGATATGAAACAAGTTGGAGCAGTGAATTAACTGTTCAGCCTGCCGCTTGATAGCTTCCACTACCTTTGGGTGACAGTGACCCTGATTAGCCACGGCAATCCCGCTGACAAAGTCCAGATAACGTCTGCCATCCCCATCCCACAAATAGCAGCCTTCGCCCCTAACCGCAGCAATTGGCCAGCGTCCGTAAGTGGACAGTACAAATTGATCGGTTAAAGAGACTGCCTGCTCGTTAGTCATCTCCATCCTCCTCACCATTTTCTTTAACAACCATGGTGCCGATACCCTGATTAGTGAAGATCTCCAGCAAAATCGAATGAAGCTGGCGCCCATCAATGATGTGGGTGCGGCCTACTCCTTTTTCCAGGGCTTCTATACAAGCCTCAACTTTGGGAATCATGCCCTGATTGATCTGTCCGGAAGCAATCAGCTTCCGCGCTCGCGCCATGCTCAGCTGAGAGATTAGGGTACTGGGATCTCCCGGATCTGCAAAAATCCCCTCCACATCAGTCAGGATAATCAATTTTTCGGCATTCAGGGCACCAGCTATAAAGCCAGCTGCTCGGTCTGCATTGATGTTATAGCTCTCACCATCCGGACCCACCCCCACCGAAGAAACCACCGGAATATAACCATCGCGGCTCAGGGTATGCAGAAGCTCAGAATTGATCCCGATAATATCCCCCACAAAGCCGAGGTCTACTTCACCCCCATGTTTTTGCGCTTGTATTAAATTAGCATCTTTTCCGTTGAGGCCTACCGCCTTGCCCCCATACCTATTTAGGAGTGTAACAAGCTCTGTGTTGATCTTGCCAATCATCACCATCTGCACAATTTCCATTGTTTCGGCATCGGTAACCCGCAGACCATTAACAAATTCTGGTGTCTTGCCCATGCGTTCCATCATATCGGAAATCTCGGGACCGCCGCCGTGGACAATGATGGGATTAAGACCAATATACTTCAACAGCACCAGATCCTGGCAGACACCTGCTTTCAGACGCTGATTAATCATAGCGTTGCCGCCGTATTTCACCACAATGGTACTTCCATAGAAATTGCGGATATAAGGCAGTGCTTCAATTAACACTGCTGCTTTATCAAAACCTGTCACAATCTCCCTCCTTCCCAAACTAACTCCGATAACTGGCATTGATTTTGACATAATCATAGGTCAGATCACAGGTCCAGGCTTTAGCCTCCTCGTCTCCTGCTCCCAAATCCACCGTAATCACAATCTCATCACTGCTGAGAATCCCAGCAGCTTTAGCCTCATCGAAGGCAGTGCCTGTGCCGTTTTCTACCACTTTGAGTTGGCCTAAGAAAACACTTATTTTATCTGGATCAAAGACTGCACCACTATAACCAGCAGCACACAAAATTCTTCCCCAGTTGGCGTCTTCCCCGAATACCGCTGCCTTAACCAAGTTCGAGCTGGCAATGCTCCTCGCTACAGTGCGGGCTGCCGACTGATTAGGAGCGCCTTTAACATGGATCTCCACAAATTTGCTGGCTCCCTCGCCGTCCTTTGCAATCAGCTTAGCCAGCTCTTCTGTCACTTCATTGAGAGCGCGGCAGAACAGCTCATAATCCGGCCCCTCATCCTTGATTTCCCGGGCTTCTGCTTGGCCGTTAGCTAAAATTACAACCATATCATTGGTGCTGGTATCACCATCCACCGAGATCATGTTGAAACTTCTGTCCGCAGCTTCCTTAAGCGCCTGTTGAAGCAGAGAACCCTCAATCCTGATATCTGTTGTAATAAATGCCAGCATGGTAGCCATGTTGGGATGAATCATGCCGGAACCCTTAGCCATGCCGCCTATCCGCACAGTTTTGCCCCCAAGTTCAAACTCCACAGCGTACTCTTTGGGGAAGGTGTCAGTAGTCATGATTGCCTCAGCAGCCCTAGAGCTGCCCTCCCGACTCAGGTTAGGCATGAGCTTGGTAATACCCGCCATAATTCTATCCATGGGAAGCGGCACACCGATCACACCCGTTGAACTGACCAACACTTCCTCGGGACTGCAGTTTAGATGCTCCGCTACAGCACCTGCCATAGCCTTGGCATCAAGGATACCTTGGGAACCAGTACATGCATTGGCATTAGCACTGTTGATCACTACAGCCCGGGCTGTCCCTCCAAGAGCCAAATGCTCTTTTGTTATCTTAATAGGTGCTGCTTGAACCAAATTTGTGGTAAATACGCCTGCAGCAGCTGCCGGAACTTCGCTGATTACTACAGCTAAATCAAGTTTCGCCTTTTTCAGCCCGCAGTGCACTCCATACGCTTTAAATCCCTTCGCAGCGGTAACTCCGCCTGATATTCTTTTCACATCATCTCCCCCTATGGATATAATGCTGGATAATCAATCCCCAGCTGTTCACTCCATCCCGCCATGATGTTCATGTTTTGAACAGCCTGACTCGCTGCACCTTTGCCCAGGTTATCAATCGCTGATACTACCACAGCTCTTTTAACCCTCGGATCGTAAACCACACCAATGTCACAAAAGTTGGAGCCGAGCACATGCTTTGTCTGGGGCAGACGTCCCGGCGGTTGAATCCGGACAAAGTATTCGTTTTTATAAAACTCCCGATATAGATCCACAAGCTCATTAGTTGAATTTACCTGTTTGACACCTAAAGTGATTGTGGTCAAAATTCCCCTCACTGTGGGCACTAGATGCGGTGTAAAGGAGACCTTAACTTCTGCACCAGCCAAGCTGGAAAGCTCCTGCTCAATCTCAGGAACATGTCTGTGGGAACCAACCCCATAGGCCACCAGGTTGCCCTCACAGTGGGAATAATGATACAGATCTCCCAAGCCTCGTCCGGCACCTGATACACCTGACAGGGAATTAATAATTATAGTGCCGCAGTCTGCTGCACCAGCCTGTAAAAGCGGCGCTAAAGCTAAAATAACACTGGTGGGATAGCAGCCAGGATTACCAATAAGATTGGCATTTTTGATCTTGTCGCGATGGATTTCTGGAAGACCATAGACCGCTTGGTCTATTAACTCTGGTGCTCCATGCTGCTGTTGATACCACTTTGCATAAACACTAAGATCTTTGATCCGAAAATCCGCTCCGATATCAACCACTTTTTGGCCTGCATTAAGCAAGCCGCCGGCCATTTTGCTGGCCACCCCATGGGGCACTGCTAAAAAGACAAGATCGCAGTTATCCATCTGCTCTGGAGCTACAAACCTTAGTTCCAGATCTGGCAGCGCCAAAGCAGGAGTTACCTCTGCCAAAGACTGGCCAATATTGCTTCTTGAAGAAACAGCTTCAATTTTCACTTTTGGATGACGGGCTAATAATCTCAACAATTCTCCCCCTGAATATCCAGAGGCACCTACAACGCCAACTTTCAACATGGTTACAACCTCCATATTGAATAATTGGCATAATTATATATCACGACTGCATAAAAATACAATAGCTTTAGGTGAATTTTTTAAAATTTATCCTTCTTTACTTTTTAATAACATTACAGTTGCCGCAATATAAAAAGGCACCAACCACTAATGATTGGTGCCCTATAGAAATCGAAGCATGATCTAGATGCTCTTATACTTATTCAATCAAAGACAGCGCTTCGGTAAGGACTTCAGTTCCATACTTCTCAAAAAGATTGACAACCACTGCCTCGCCGATTCGCTGAGAAAGAACAAAAAAGACCTGCTCTTTTACTGCTTTTTTATCGTATTTAACTGCATCAAGAATGCTCTGATGCGGTACTGCCGGCAGCCTGGTTGGCAGCCTGTACCTGCTGATAAGCTCAATAATCCGATTGCTTTCAGTGCTGCTGAGCAGACCAACCAACTCACTAAGCTTAGCTGCTGCTGCCATGCCTACTGCCACAGCTTCACCATGGCGGTATTGAGAGTAATTCGTCACCCGCTCTAGAGCGTGTCCAACTGTATGACCAAAATTTAGAATTGCCCGCAGTCCCTGCTCCCGTTCATCTTTAGCCACAATCTCAGCTTTGATTTCGCAGCAGCGGCGGATCACTGGTGCAAGATAAGCAGGATTGCGGTTTAAAATCTGTTCACTGTTAACCTCTAAAAAATCAAAAAGCTGGGCATCCCAGATTATCCCGTACTTAATTACTTCCGCAAGGCCAGCCAGCAGTTCACGCTGGGGCAGAGTTGTTAAGACGTCTGTGTCTATCAGTACCATTTGAGGATGGTAAAAGGCCCCGATTAGGTTCTTGCCTAGGGGATGATTCACCGCGGTCTTACCACCTATACTGCTGTCAACCTGAGCCAGCAGGGTAGTAGGAATCTGCACAAGGGGCACTCCCCGTAAATAGATCGATGCTGCAAATCCCGCTAAATCCCCGACCACTCCGCCGCCAAGGGCAATTACCAAAGTTCGTCTTGACAGTTGATGCTCTAAAGCATAACTTAAAATTTTTTCCGCACTATCCCATGTTTTATACACCTCGCCATCGGGCAGGATGTAGCGATAAACGTTTCTGCCGCTGCTCAAAAGCTGCGCTTCTAAGCTCTGTCCATAGAGGGGATAAACTAGGTCGTTGCTGATCAACAGTATATCATTCAGTTCACTCAGTCTAGGCATTAAATTAAGATAATGAATTATATCGGCTGTTAATCCGGCCCCGATATAAATTGGATAGCATGCAGAAGGCGTTTTAACATCTAACCGCTGTGCTTTTAGGCTCGGTTCAAACTTAAGTGTCAATTACAACCCCTCCTATCTGGACCAGATCCTGGAGAAACCTAGGATAGGATACTGAAATACAATCAGCGTTAGTAATCTGGGTTTCTCCTTCCGCCCTCAGTGCTGCAACTGCGAGAGCTAAAGCTATGCGGTGATCATGATGACTGCTTACTACAGCTCCAGTTAAAGGTTTTCCACCTTTAATTCTGATCCCATCGGACAGTTCACTAACATCAGCGCCTAATTTATGTAGTTCAGCTGCAATGGCTGCGATTCGGTTACTCTCTTTCACTTTTAACTCTGCTGCATCCCGAATTTCGGTCACTCCATCGGCGAAAGCTGCAGCCACGGCCAGAACAGGAATTTCATCAATCGCCCGTACTACCAGCTCACCGCCAATTGTTACCCCTTTCAGGCGGCTGGTTTTCACCCTTAAATCACCAACCAGTTCACCCATGCTCCGCCGCTGATTAACGATTTGAATATCTGCACCCATCATGGTGAGGATATCAATAATTCCGGTGCGGCTGGGGTTCAAACCCACATTAGTAATAAATAAATCCGCATTCGGTACCAGGCACGCTGCGGTAATAAAATACGCCGCTGAAGAAAGATCTCCCGGTACAGCAATCTCGCAGCCCTGAAGGGGCTGTTTTCCCCTGACCCTTACACTCAAATCATCAACTTCAACCGGTACCCCAAAAGCCTGGAGCATAATTTCAGTGTGATCCCGCGACTTTGCAGGTTCAATTACTTCTGTCCACCCATCGCAAAACAATCCAGCAAGAAGAATTGCAGATTTCACTTGAGCACTAGCTACTTCAGTGCGATATGTAATCGGCTTTAGATTGCCCCCGCGAATTGCCAGCGGTGCTAAATTTCCCTGGTCGCGGCCAATAATCTCCGCTCCCATCAGCCGCAGGGGCTTGGTAATCCGGTCCATCGGCCGCCGCCTAATGGAGGCATCACCAGAGATGAAGGTACTGAAGCTCTGTCCGGCCAAAATACCGCTCATTAAGCGGATTGTAGTGCCGGAGTTACCAACATCGAGCAGATCGTCCGGCTCCGACAATCCCTCTAAACCCCTGCCGTAAACAACAACTTCGCCGCCGTTAAACTCGATTTCAATGCCTAAATGCTGCATACAAGCGGCTGTGCGGAGACAATCATCACTGGCAAGGAAGTTGGTAATTCTTGTCTCACCCTCAGCCAAAGCTCCCAGCATCACCGCTCGGTGAGAGATGGATTTATCTCCGGGCACACTGATTTCACCCTGGAGTTGATCGGTTAACCTGATTCTCAACACTTCCACTGCGATCACCTCTGCCGTACTTTGCTCTGATTATATCCTATGTACACCCACAGAAACAACATTTTTTACCACTAAATTCAAATATAAAAGGATTGCTGCCAATTAATGGCTAAAGTAGATGTAATAATTTTATGCCGTAAGGAGGGTTAGACTATGCAGTTACTTGATTTAGGTAAGTTCACGCCGTTATTTTCAGGTTATACAGAATTAAGGGTGCAGGAGAACCGCAGTATCTCAATTGGATTTCTCAAGGGCAGTAATACCAGGAATGTGAAAAGCGCATCCAGCGGTGTTTCTGCGCGGGTATATCAAAAGGGATCTTGGGGTTTTGCCTCAAGCCCGGATTTTGACGAAGACAGCATTCGGCAGGTAATTAAGGCTGCATCAAATAACGCAAGTTTTTTAGACAGCAAACAGAACAAGCAGAAAGCACCTTTACCTTCTGCACCAATTACTGCTGAACATGATTATTCCACAACCAAACCGCGGCTCACCCAAAGGCAGTTGATCGATTTTGTCAAGCAGGTTGACCAGTACATAGCAGCAAAATATCCGGATCTGGTCAGCCGCTATGTTGGACTAAACTGTCTGGATATGGAAAAGCAGCTCTTAACCTCTGATGGTTCCTACTCCTATTCTCTCCACCCCCGTTCCCTGCTGTCGGTCAGCCTTACCTTGGAAAAGGATGGCAAGCCAATTGAGTTGTATGATGTTTTTGGTGATCGGGGCCAGTTTGAAGATGTGTTTGACGACCCTGCAAATCTGTATCCGCAAATCGATGAGCTGTATGAGCATCTGCGCCGCAAACTTGAGGGAGTCTATGCTGAACCAGGTATCAAAGAGTGCATTCTTGATGCAGAATTAGGCGGAATCTTGGCCCACGAAGCTATTGGACATACCACTGAAGCAGATCTAGTATTAGGAGGATCTGTAGCTGCCAAGGTCATGAATCAGCAGGTTGCTAGTCCTCTAGTTACCTTAGTTGATTTTGCTCACCATGCTCTCGGAGAAACATGTCCAATGCCGATCTATGTTGATGATGAAGGTACCAAAGCTGAGGATGCGGTAATTATTGAGCAGGGTATCCTCAAAAGTTATCTGCACAACAAAGAAAGTGCACAGCATTTCAACACCGCGCCAACCGGAAATGCCCGGGCTTGGGCTTTCTCCGATGAGCCATTGATTCGCATGCGCAATACCGCAATTTTACCCGGGAACGACACTTTAGCAGCTATGATCAGCTCCATCGAAGACGGGTATTACCTAATTCGTCCCAGCAATGGTCAGGCCGATACCACCAGTGAGTTCATGTTTGGTGTCGTTTTGGGTTATGAGATCAAAAACGGCAAGCTCGGCCGTGCCATACTAGATACAACCATTTCCGGTCTCGCCTTTGATGTATTAAAAACGGTGACCATGGTTTCGAACGATATGAAATGGTTAGTATCTGGAATGTGTGGTAAGAAACAGCCTATGCCTGTAGGAATGGGCGGTCCAGCGATTAAATGTCGAGTAAATATTGGAGGGCGGTAACAATGACAGAGCGGGAAATTCTTAAATACACACTGGAGCAGCTGAAGGCAAAAGGGATTGACCATGCTAACTGTTCGCTGGTTAAAAGCACTAAGTATGAAATGAACGTTGAAGCTGGAAACATGTCATTAATTCGCACTGTCTTTAACAACAGCCTCGGCATCTATGTTATTAAAAATAATCAAAGTGGTTCTTACAGTGTAAACAAACTGGATCAGGCAACAATTGATCAGGCAATCCAAACGGTAATTGAGATTGCTGAATCGAGCGAACCGGATCCAGCCCACGGGATCGCTGAATACCAGCCTGCTCAAGAGTTTAGTTCTGGGCCCAAGGAACCAGATCAAGATTTGATGTATGCGAGGCTGGAGCAGTTCCTTAAATCTGCTGAAGCAAAGTATCCCAACATTATGCTGGAAAACGCTTATTTCGACTTTACATACAGTTCCAGTTTTGTTGCTAATACCAATGGAGTCGACTTTACTACAAACAAAGGTATCTACCGTTTCAGCAGCATGTTTTCCGGTAATGACGGGGAAAACAGTTCGTCCTTTAACTACACTGGCTTCGCAGCTGATAATCTCGATAAGGAGCTGCTTGACTGCGGCAGCCTTGACACTCTGCTAGCCCAGTCCAGCGAGCAGATTGTAACTAAACCACTATCCGGCAAATTTGTCGGTGATGTAATCATAACTCCAGACTGCCTTGCTGATTTTCTCAGCTATCTATTTGGGATTACAATCTTTGATGGTGCGTTAATTTCTGGAACCAGTGTCTATAAAGATAAACTGGGTGAACAGGTGGCTGATCCCCGTTTAACTATCCATTCCCGTCCGATTTCGCCGGAAATAGCTGATGGGTATTTTATCACTGGCGACGGTTACCAAGCGGAAAACTGTACAATTATTGATCAGGGGATCCTGCAGACATTCCTGCTCAGCCTTTATGGCGCAAATAAAACTGGTCTCAAACGCGGTCCAAACAGCGGTGGATGCTATGTAATTGAACCTGGTGACAAACCACTGGAACAGATCATCAGTCAGATTGACCGAGGAATTATGCTGGCCCGCTTTTCAGGAGGCAATCCTAGTCAAAACGGAGATTTCTCCGGTGTAGCCAAAAACAGCTATTACATTGAGAATGGCAGGATTCAATATCCAGTAAGCGAAACTATGATTTCCGGCAACCTAATTGAGATGATGCACAACATTATCGACATCTCACAGGAACGGGTTGACTATGGTTCTGGAATTTATCCATGGATTGGCTTTTCAGGCGTTACAATATCTGGAAGATAAAAATCTTGGGGACAAAGAGCTGCACTCTGTCCCCTTTTTAAATCACTATAAATCATAATACCAAATCAGCTGTTTAATTCGGGGCAGCTGCGGGTAGGCATAGCAGTCGATCGTCCCCAGCACCGCTCCCTGTTTAGCATAAAACTTACAGGCCGCAATATTGTAAGTCTGAGTCTCTATTTTCAGCTGCTTTAACCCCTGCTGCCGCGCCCACGCGGCGCAGGCTTGAAAAATCTGTGTTCCGATTCCCTGCTGCCGGTAAGCTTCGGCCACGCGCAGATCCCACAGCAGTCCTAGATCGCTGCGTTCCCTAAGCAGCTCAATCCCGGGCGTATCGTAAGCTACAATCCCGCCGCCAATTCTTTGACCCTTAATAAAGGCTGAAATCACTCCCCACCTGCTCATATCCCAAGTATTCCACCACTCTTCTGGAGCCTCACCAGCATCATGATCCACCCAGTAAGGCAGTTCGGGTTTAACCTCCTCCAGCACCAGCCCTCCCAATCCATTCTCCACAGGAATTACTTTGTACTCTGTTTCCACGTAAAACTCAATGGGTACTGCTCCGTATTCAATCAGCAGTTCTCGATTTGCCAGATCAACTTTCAATTCCAGCATAAAATCCCCCTCAATCCATTTTCACTACCCATTATAGCAGACAGCCAGGTTTCTGCATAGGTTAGGGAGATAATGGCAACACTATGACAACTAAAATCTAGTAGACTTGTGGTATTAAGTCAAGAGGGTGATGCAGAAAAATCCCGTTGAAGATGTCTAGTGAGGTTGAAAAAAGGGTTCAGGAAAGAGAACTGGCCATTTTTAAGAACCAGTGTTCGGATCGAAGGAGATTGCGAATCGAGTTTACTCGATACTCATACGCTCCTTTCCGGCGTATAGAGTTGGTGGTTGCGTAGTAGCACGTCCACCAGTCGCACGAATTTTCTTGCTGTTAGCACGAGTGCTCGTTTGTGTTTATGTTTGGGAACTTCATCGTACTTTTTGT
>FZPS01000013.1_pt405 | contig 12014 bp, 14 predicted proteins | sample 1817821 | NCBI WGS metagenome assembly FZPS01 (sample SAMEA104158645, study PRJEB21678) | metagenome | place: Germany | collected 2015-04-21 | reverse complement strand
AACGCAATTTTCTTTTGCCAATTTCCATTGTACTTGACGGACGGCTTCAATAAAAGGCAACGATTCAATGTCGCCCACCGTGCCGCCTATTTCCGTGATGACGATGTCGTATTTGCGTCCTTTACCTAAGAGCAGCAAACGGCGTTTGATTTCGTCCGTAATGTGCGGAATGACTTGTACTGTCTTGCCTTTGTACGCTCCGGCTCGTTCTTTCTCAATGACCGTCTGGTACACTTTTCCGGTGGTGACGTTGCTGGCTTTGCTGGTGTAATTGCCTAAAAACCGTTCGTAATGACCCAGGTCCAAATCTGTTTCCGCTCCGTCTTCCGTTACGTAGCACTCCCCGTGTTCGTACGGATTGAGCGTACCGGGGTCTACGTTGATATAGGGATCAAACTTCTGGATGGTCACTTTCAACCCCCGCGCTTGCAACAATTTGGCGAGAGACGCAGCAATGATTCCTTTTCCCAAAGAAGACGTTACCCCTCCGGTAACAAAAACGTGTTTAGTAGCCATAGGACAGTTTTTTTCAAACCGCTAATTTAAGGACTTTTTTTAACTTTGCCTGTGCGGAGGGACGTCCCATCGCTCTTTTCTTTAGAGAAAAGGGAGGAAAGTCCGGGCAGGAAAGGGCAAGGTCCTGTGGAAAGCACAGGTAGCCGTAAGGTTACGGATCGTCTGACAGAAAACAACCGCCGACGGGTCTTTTGACCCGGGCAAGGGTGAAAAGGTGGAGTAAGAGCCCACCGTGACGGTTGGCGACAGCCGTTGACGCAGGCACCGACCTCCTGCAAGGCCAAGTATACCGGCAATCTCAGAGCGGCCCGTTCTGTGCCGGGGGGTAGGCTGCTTAGACAAATGATGGGAGTTGGACAGAACCCGGCTTACAGGCCCTCCGCTTTTTTAAAAAAGCCGAGGATGGTCTTCTTCCAATCTTCTTAAAATGGTCGTGATGATGGCTTCTCTGTACATACGGGAGCGGACTTTGACTTTGTATTTTTCGCAAAATTTGTCAATGACCGCCATTTCTCGGTCGTTAAAGCTTACAACTGTTTTGTGGATACGCGGAAGGGGCTTTTCTTTCATTCCGTCGCTGTTTTGCGCTGCCTGAGCATGTCTGAGTAGTACGTGGTTTCCTTCATGGGGTACGTTTTTTCTGACAAATCCAGCCACTCTTGGGCCAAGTCAAAACTGCCTTTCATCTCGCAGGCCAATGCGATGTTGAAGGCGGCACATGCTACTTCTTCTTTGTTCGTTCCTTCCAACAGTTCCATCCAAATGGCCATGGCTTTGTCCCATTCAAAGTCCAAGGCGTAGTCGTACGCCTTCAGCCATTTTCTTCTCTCGTATACAAATACCACCCTGTCTTGCGTTTCCCATTGGTCCACGAAAGAGCGGGCCGTGCGTTGTCCCAAAAAAGCAGCGGCTCTTTGGATGTCTTCATACGCACCCGCAGGAATGGTAACGGTTTGAGCTTCGTCGTACGCCAAATAGATATCCCAAGCCAACGTGTCCGACAGGATCGTATATTCCGGGAAATCAAATTGTTCCGCATCAAAGACGCGAACGACCGATTGGAACGGCAAAATCAAATACGAGGGCCTGGCTTCAAAACGACCGATGGTCACACTGTCCACCATAAAGACCATTTCCGATTCCGTATCCACAGCCAGACGGTACACGTAATCGGGTTGTTCGAGCGTTCCCAAAGCCACGTCTTCCGAATAGTGGGTATACAAGGGGACGGCTCCTTCCGGCAAATTTGTAAGGCGTTCCAATTCGTTGGCCAAACCTTGTCCAAACGTATGCAACAGCACAGAATCTGTCACAGACGTGGAATCGTACGTAGGAATGAACACAACCATTTGTTTCCCATGCAGCGGCAAGGGTTTGGCAGCCGGAAGCCGCACATCAACTTCCAAAAGGTTGATGGTGGGACCGCAAGCGGCCAACAATACCAAAGCGGCACTGTAGATGATAGAACGTATGGCTTTCATAAATACTGTTTTTTTGTGTTCTGTTACGTTTGCATGGCACCGCAAACGGGAATTACTTGTCCGCTCACATAAGAAGACAAGTCAGAGCCCAGGAAGACGCATACATCGGCTACTTCCTGCGGCGTACCGCCCCGGCGGAGCGGTATCATATCTGTCCAGGCCTTACGGGCCGCTTCCGGAATCTGATCCGTCATATCACTGACAATGAACCCCGGAGCTACGGCGTTGGCGCGAATGCCTCTGGGTCCCAATTCTTTAGCCACCGACTTGGCCAACGCGACCATACCGGCTTTGGAAGCCGAATAGTTGGCTTGTCCTGCGTTGCCCGACAGACCTACCACGGAGCTCATGTTGATGATGCTGCCTGCGCGTTGCTTGACCATGTGCGGCGATACGGCGTGTATGTAGTTGAAAGCCGATTTCAAATTGACGTTCAACACCAAATCCCATTGTTGTTCCGTCATGCGAAGCATGAGCGTATCGCGCGTAATGCCGGCGTTGTTGACCAAAATATCTATGCGACCGAATTCGCGAATGACTTCTTTTACCACTTGGTGCGCCTGATCAAACGATGCGGCGTTGGATGCATAACCCAAAGCTCTGACTCCCAACGCTTCTATCTCTTTGATGGTCTCTTTGGCTTTGTCGTCTATTTCCAAATCTGTAAAAGCAATGTCTGCTCCGTGCTTTGCCATGGCCAAAGCCACTGCTTTTCCAATGCCACGGGCAGCTCCTGTAATCAATACTTTTTTGTTTCTCAGCAATTGCATAATCACTTCTATTTAAACGGGCTCGCCGTACACATCGTACGCCGAGGCTCGTGTTATTTTCACTTCCATAAAGGTGCCCGGTTGCGGGTTGTCTACGCCTTCCACGGCTACAAACCCATCTACTTCCGGGGCTTCTGTGCGGGAGCGTCCCAACACCAGGGGTGGTTGTCCTTCCGCCTGGACCACATAATCTGCCAACACAGTGCACACGCTGCCCACCCTCTTCTTGTTGTATGCAAAAGAAATACCCTTTTGCACGCCCATCAAGGCGTCGTAACGCCTTTGTTTCTCTGTCTGCGGCACCGTATCTTTCAGGTGGCGAGCCCCGTACGTCCCTTCTTCCTCTGAATACATGAAGGCTCCCATCCGCTCAAATTTTGCTTCTTCCACAAAGGCCAGCAACCGCTCAAACGCCTGCTCGTCTTCCCCCGGGTGGCCTACCATCAAGGTGGTTCGCAAACAAATATCCGGTACGAATGTACGAAAATCTTCTATCAATTGCCGAGTTTCCTCCCCGCCGGTATGGCGCCGCATGGCCTTCAGCACGCCGTCGTCTATGTGTTGCAAGGGGATGTCCAGGTAATGGCAAATCTTAGGCTCCTGTGCCATGATGCGCAACACGTCGCGTGGAAATCCCTGCGGATACGTGTACAGCAAACGGATCCACTCTATGCCGTCTATACGGCACAGCTGCTCCATCAACCCGGCCAGTTGCCGCGTACCCACCAGGTCCAATCCGTAAAAACTGGTGTCCTGGGCTACCAAGTTCAGTTCCTTGACGCCCTGCCGGGCTAAAAAACGGGCCTCGGCCAAAAGATGTTCGGCAGGCACAGATACGTGGTTGCCGCGGATGAGCGGAATGGCGCAGTAGGAACAACGGCGGTCGCAGCCTTCGCTCAATTTCAGGTACGCATAATGGGCCGGAGTGGAAAGTACGCGCTGGGTGGCCAACGTTGGGTTGTACTCTATGCCCATCTGCGCACAAACGAGCGGGATGTCGTTGACGCCAAAAAAGCCGTCGGCTTGCGGCAGCTCTTTTGCTAGGTCTTCATGGTAACGGCCGGACAGACAGCCCATAACCAGGACTTTGCCCAATTTGCCTTCCGATTTGGCCTGCAAGGCTTCCAGCAGAAAATCGATCGATTCTGTGCGGGCATCGTGAATAAAGCCGCACGTATTGACAATCAGCACATCCAGGGGGTAGTCTTCTTCTATGGCATCCGGGATGACGTCCCATCCGCCGTGCTCCAATTGGCGCATCAGATGTTCGCTATCCACGCGGTTCTTGGAACAACCCAGCGTATAGACACCAACTACGCCGCCCTTATGTGCCTTGCCCAAAGACATTATGACTGCGGAGTTTCCTCCTCTTCTTCCAGGAAATCCAATGCATTGGCCGCTTGCAGCACGTTGTACCAGTCCAATATTTTTTTCATGTGCGAGCTGTAGAAACGATCTTTGTCGTACTCCGGAACAACCGTTTTGAAGAAGCCCGGCAGATCGGTTGCTTTGTCGCGCGGATTGGGAGCCGGTCCTTCTTTCAAGTGCTCCCGCATGCGCGTGAGAATCTCTTGTAAGGTGATTTCGTCTTCCATTTCTGTATATATGGAAATATCCGACAAGGCCGTCATGCGCTCGTTCGGTCCCATCCATTTGCGTTGTTTGTCTACGAGTGATTCCACCACAACGCCGCCGCTGCTTTGGGCCAGGTATAAATACAAGCCCGGATGTCCGGCTACGGATAGAATTTTAGTCAAGTCAGTTTTCATGGTCGGTAATACTAAGGTTCAACATGTATTGGTGTACTTCCAAAACCCTGGGGAGCAGGGCTTGTTCTTCGTTAGAGGTGATGATAAAGTCGGCTCCGGATTCCCGTTGTTCGTCCGTCCACTGCTTGTCCATCCTGTCCAGCACGGAACGGCGGTTGGCCTGATCACGGCCCGCTGCCCTACGCAGCCGCAATTCTTTGTTTGCAGACACGGTCAACACACGCGTGGTATGAAACGGGGGGTCCATTTGCAACAGGATGGCGCTTTCAAAGATGACGTACGGAGCGTTCAACGGTTTGGCCCACTGCACAAAGTCGCGGACTACGTATGGGTGGACCAGGTGGTTGACTTGTTTCAACAAACGGGTGTCGTTGAAAATCAAATGCGCCATCTGGTGTGTATCCAACAGGCCGTCTGTGAAAATATCCGGACCCAACAAGTGTACCAGCTCTTTGTTCAAACCGGTATGCGCTACATACAGCTTTTTGGTACGGTCGTCTGAATCGTAACAGGGGATGCCCAGCGCTTCAAAGATTCTGGTGACGTAGCTTTTTCCGCTACCTATGCCTCCGGTAATGCCCAGCGTAACCATGCCCCCTCCCGTAATTAATAACGACTTTGGATAATTCCGTCAACAAACCGGGGAGTCAGTTCCGTGTGGCTGATGGTACCGGGAGATTGCTGAAATACGGGAACGGTTTTGCCGCTTTCCGTTGCCATAAATTCTTTGTAGTCTACTACCAGCACAAAATCTTCTGCTTGGATGCGGACTGCCTCTTCAAAAGGACAACGGAAGCGTACGGTCACTTGGTCCGGCAACAACAACAACTCTACGCGGGGCGGCACGTTGATGGCCGTTACGGGCACTTGGAAACTCAATTCCACATACCGTTTGACCAACACTTCGTAATTGATTTCCGTATGCGAAAGCCTTGTATTGGCCGGCACTTCCAAACGGGCAATGCCTTCCACCGTCTTGTCCAAATGGTTCAGGGAAAGCCTGCGCGTTCGAACTTCTTTGATCAAGTCCAGGTACGATTCTTCTGCATAGACCAACACGCTGTCCGGATGGATTCTCAGGGGTTCAAAAGTCATGTATTGCGGGCTGTACGACAAGTCGGGTGCAAAACGTACAGGTACTTTTTTGTAATTGGTGGCTTTGTATTCCAGACGGATGGTGTCTGTCAACAATTCTTCCAATTGAAATTCTGTACCTAAGGCATCGTTTACCAAGTTGTGTACGTTGTCTGCCAATACGTAAAATTCGTCTTCCCTGTCCAAGTACGGACGTACCTGGCTTTTGTCCACAAACAGATGGATTTGTGGAACTTTCCTTCTCCAAGTATGACGTATGATATAAAATCCCCTGGCCGTTCCTCTTAAAAAAAGCGTATTGTCTGCTTGTGAAAGATGAGTACGACCGTCCAAGTTTGTTTCTACTTCCAGCGGAAAACGAAAATAAGAGGAGTACTCATTGGACAGCGTATATACTACCCAAAGGACAAAAGCTATGACAATGCACAGCACCAGTACGAGCCTGGACCTTTTCATAGGTCAAAACAAATTAATTGCCTTGCTGCAGATCGGTGGTGTCTTTCACCAAAGTAGATTTGTCTACACGAATCTTCACGTTGGCATCTACTTCCAACAGTACGTACGCTTCTTTCACCTCGGCAATGGTACCGTAAATGCCGCCGGCAGTAATGACTTTATCTCCTTTCTTTAAATTTTCGCGATAGGCTTGCAGTTCTTTTTGGCGTTTTTTCTGCGGACGTATCATCAAAAAATACATGACCACAAAAATGGCCGCCATCATGATTAAGAAAGACCAGTTGCCGCCTTTCGCGGCGCCTTCTGCTTGTAAAAAAACGAATAATGTGTGCATGGTAATTGTATTGGTTTGTTTGTATTAATTGTCTATCAGTCCCCTTCCCTTCTTGACTATTTTCCCCTCTTGTGTTAAATGTTTGATGATTTTATCCAACATCCCGTTTACAAAGATGCGTGAATTTCCCGTACTGTAAAACTTGGACAATTCCACCATTTCGTTCAACGTTACTTTGACGGGGATGCTTGGAAAGGCTACCGCCTCTGCAACACCCATGGTAATGAGCACGTTATCTGTCACGGCAATGCGTTCTTTGTCCCAATTTTCCGCAAATTCTTCCATGTATCCTGCGTACTCTTGGTAATGGGTAAGCGTATGATGTAACAAGTCTACGGCAAAGCGGCGGTCGTCTTCGTTAAAAAACAAATCGGGATGCTTGATGCTTGTGGCCGATTCCTTCAACCCTTCCAGCTGCCCTATGATGATATTGCAAACGTAAGGCACTTCGTCTGTCCAATACAAGCTCACGTCTTCCAAGAGGCTGTCCAATTCCGGGTCTTCCGCCAATTGACCGCCGTAGAAATCCAGAAGCCAATGGAGGTCGTCTTTGAAGTCGGGGGCCTTGGGAACGGTCATGTACTCTATGAAGTACGGCTCTTCTTTCAATTCCTCGTACAGGCTTCTGATGTAACTGCGGTGCTCTACCCAATGGACTCCTTGTTCTTGTGCGCGAAGCAATTCCGGATCTTGTGCCAGCACCTGTATGGCCCTGTTGTCCACAAAGCGACGATTGGGGTTGAGTTCTTCTTCCGAAGGATGGTATTTGTTCAATCCTATCTCTATTCTTTCCTCTGCAAAACGCACCAAGGCTACCGGCAGATGGAGTAATAAAAAATACAATTGTCGCGTTTTTTCAAAACTCAGCATCAGCTCTCTTTCTGCCGCTGCCGGGTCAACTTTTTGGGAATGAACGCTGCTAAATAAAAGCTTGAATACTTTAATACGAATGATGCGCCTGTTAAGCATATGGTGTAAATCAAAAGAATCTGTGCAAATATACAGTTTTAAAGCAAATATATTTTATATTTGCGTAGATATAAACAAACAGAACAATGGAACATAGTGGAGATGATGTATTTTCCAAATCGGTACGTGCAGGTAAAAGGACGTATTTTTTTGATGTAAAAACCACAAGAGGAAACGATTACTACCTGACCATTACGGAAAGCAAACGTCGTGTAGACAAGGACGGACAATTTTCTTACGAAAAACATAAAATCTTTTTGTACAAAGAAGATTTTGAAAAATTCAGAGAAGGGCTAGATGAAGTAGTAGCATTTATTAAAGAGCGCATTCCCGTTGTAGAAACGCGCCCTACGTCATTTACTGACATTTCATTTGAAGACCTGGACAAAGAATGACAAAAAAAAACGCAGTAGCTTTTTGGCTGCTGCGTTTCCTTCTATAAGGTCAAACGTTATACCGTTCTTCCCGGATATACTTTCAAGGCTTGCTCCAGGCAATCCATAGCATTGGCTATATCTTCTTTCTTAAGTACATAGGCAATACGTACTTCGTTTGTTCCTTTGCCGGGGGTGGCATAGAATCCGGCTGCGGGAGCTACCATTACGGTCTGTCCTTCGTGGCTGAACTCTTCCAACATCCATTGTGCAAATTTTTCTGCATCGTCCACAGGCAAACGTGCCGTGGTGTAGAAAGCACCTTTGGGCATGGGGGAATACACACCTTCTATTTTGTTGAGTCTTTCAATCATCAAGTCGCGACGGCTGATGTATTCTTCTTTCACGCTGTCAAAATAGGATTGCGGCGTGTTGAGTGCGCCTTCAGAAGCCATCTGACCTATAGCCGGTCCGCAAAGGCGTGCTTGTGCAAAGCGCATGACGGCACCCATCACGTCTTTGTTGTGAGAAGCAATACAACCCACACGTGCACCGCACATGCTGTAACGTTTAGAGACCGAGTCAATCAAAATGACGTGCTGCTCTGCTCCGGGGATGTGCATGCAAGAGAAATGCGGTTCGTCTGTATAGCAGAATTCTCTATACACCTCGTCGCTCATTAAGAACAAATTGTGCTTGATCACAATTTCACCCAGTTTCAAAATGTCTTCTTTTGTATAGAGCGTGCCGGTGGGATTACCGGGGCTGTTGATCAAAATGGCTTTTGTTTTGGGGGTGATGTATTTTTCTACCTCGCTCATGGGGGGCAATGCAAAACCGTCTTCAATGGTCGTGGTGACAGGTACAAATTTCACTCCCGTCATCAAGGCAAACGTATTGTAGTTGGTGTAGAAAGGTTCAAAAACGATTACCTCGTCACCGGGGTTGCAACATACGTTCAAAGCCATGTGCAATGCTTCTGATCCACCAATGGTCACAATGATTTGTTCATAGGAAAGGTCGATGTTTACACCTTGGTAGTACTTTGCCAATCCTTTTCTATACGATTCAATACCGGCAGAATGCGGATAAGAGATCAATTTGAGATCAAAGTTTTTAATGGGTTCCAACGCTTCTTTTGGAGATTCTACGTCGGGTTGTCCGATATTCAGATGATACACTTTCACACCGCGCTTTTTAGCAGCTTCGGCGTAAGGAACCAGCTTACGAATAGGGGAAGCCGGCATTTTCTTTGACAGTTCAGAGATACCTAACATGTTAATATTACTAGTTATTTGTTAAAATTTAATCAGCAAAGATACGGTTTATTTTCTTACTTTTGCCTAATATTAAGACAACAATATGCCTAAATTCCCAGTAGAAAAACACACAAACTCTGTAGCAGCTGTAGAACAGGCCATGAAACAATGGCTGGAAAAACAAAAAGAAGGTGCCGCGCACACAGCGGCAGATGCATTACACCTTACGTACAGCTTAGAAATTGAATTGTACCTGATAGACTTGTATCTATACCGAGCCCGCCCGGATTTGGTGCTTTGCGGACGTACCTTGCAAGGGCTTTCACCAAGCAAAAACCTCTTTCCCAATACGCCCGGGTACCATGGAGTTTCTTCCCGTGCACAAGTTTTCCTGGAAGAGGTACAAGAAGAGGCTAAAAAACAAGGGGTATCCATAACTTTCCGAGCAAAGGAAGAAGTTCCCACGCAATTTGCCGTAGAGTTTGTGGTAAAAGAAGCAGCAAAAGCGCCGGAGTACAAACAAGAGGTCTTGGACGTATTGATGCGCTTGGCCTCCGATCACGACCTGAAAGTACTCCTGCACCCCCAACCTTTTGCGGGATTTCCCGCCTCGGCACAGTATTGCCGATGGAGTTTTCAAACAGACAAGGGGCCGCTTACAACGCCTTTGCACTTTCCCCTGCAATGCACCGGAACGCTGTTGCATTTCAACACGCTGGCCACTCGGCTTATAGAGGAACATACGGGGACGCTCGCACAGTTGGAAACGTCTTTGGCCGCCGCTGCCGACACGTTGCATTGCGCCGCCAACGAAGACGTACCTGCCCTAGTGCAAGCCTACCGGGAAGACACATACGCCCGGCAGCTGGAGCGGGAACTGCACACGTTGTCAGAGCTGACCATCAATCACTTTGTATCTGCCGCCGTAAAACATGTTAACTTGATATTGGAAAACATCCGCGGACTCAAAGAAGTGCTCCCGCCGGAAGAATACAACCAAGCCGCTTCTACCCAATTCAAAGTGATATCCATCACTATGACGTATGTCAACGAATTGCGCCTGCTGATACACGATGTGCTGGAAGCCTTAAAGGACCCCAACAAGGCAAAAGAAGAAGGACCGCAAGTCATGGAAGAGGTCAGGAAGCGCATAGACCACTTGGAAATGATTGTGGATCAAGAATTTTGGCCCGTACCCACGTACAGAGACCTGCTCTATTTAGACTAAACTATGAACAACCTGGAAGCTGAAAAATACAACCTGCGTGGTGTTTCGTCGTCAAAACACCAAGTACACGCCGCTTTGGAAGGCACCTCTAAAGGAATCTATCCGCAAGCTTTTTGTAAGATCATTCCCGATATCCTTACGAACGATCCCGAATATTGCTTGGTGATGCACGCAGACGGCGCCGGCACAAAGTCTTCCCTGGCCTATTGCTATTGGAAAGAAACGGGAGATATGAGCGTGTGGGAAGGCATTGCGCAAGATGCCATAGTCATGAACTTGGACGATTTGTTGTGCGTAGGTGTAACGGACGACATCTTGCTCAGTTCCACCATAGGACGCAACAAGCGCCTTGTTCCGGCAGAAGTCATTGCCGGTCTGATTGGCGGCAGCCGGAAGTTTTGCGAGGCCATGGAACAACACGGAATCCGCATGGAATTGACAGGAGGCGAAACGGCAGACGTAGGAGATTTGGTGCGAACCGTCATTGTGGACAGTACCGTTTGTGCCCGCATACGCCGCGACCATGTGATAGACAACGCACGCATACAACCGGGCGATGTCGTTGTGGGATTGGCTTCCGACGGACAAACCACGTACGAAGATACCTACAACAGCGGCATAGGCAGCAACGGCTTGACGAGCGCCCGCCACGACGTCTTTGACAACACATTGGCTGCGTTGTGTCCGGAAAGTTACGACGACGGCATTCCGCAAGCGGTCACGTACAGCGGTACCAAAAAATTGACAGACATCCACGCCCCCACGGGGATGACGTATGGAAAATTGGTGTTGTCTCCTACCCGCACCTACGCACCCGTTGTAAAAGCCGTTTTTGAACAATGCCGAGCCCACATACACGGAATGGTTCATTGTACCGGAGGCGGACAGACAAAAGTGCTGCACTTTGTAAACAACCTGCACATTGTCAAAGACAATCTGTTTCCCGTTCCGCACGTGTTTTCAGAGATCCGGGAAATCAGCGGTACACCATGGAAAGAATTATATACAGTATTTAATATGGGACACCGCATGGAATTGTACGTTTCCCGCCATGCGGCCGATACCGTCATACAGACGGCCGCACGATACAATTTGGCGGCACAAATCATAGGATACGTAGAAGAAGGAAAAGGCGGCAGCCGCGTCACCGTTTCCGGTCCCCACGGAACGTATGTTTATACAAAATGATGTTTGTTTCAAAAATTGATAATACAGAAGTAAATGCTCTACCCTATATCTCTTTTACAGGAGAAATCATCAGCATTTCCACAAAAGAACAAGCTACAGAAGTAGCAAAGGCCCTCTTCCATGAGCGCGTGTTGGGCTTTGATACGGAAACGAAACCGCGCTTTTCGTCGGGAAGGATGTTCAAACCGGCTTTGCTGCAATTGGCCACCAACGAGCGAGCGTACTTGTTTCATCTCAGGAAAACGGGATTGCCGCAGGCCCTGGTAGAGCTGCTGTCCAATGCGCGCATTGTAAAAGTAGGTGCAGCCGTAAGAGACGACATAGCCGGTTTGCAACGCTACGTATCTTTTACACCGGGCAGTTTTGTAGATTTGCAAGATATGGTGGGCGAATACGGCATTGTAGATAAGAGCATCAAGAAGTTGACGGCCATTGTGTTGGGCAAAAAAGTCAGCAAGAGCCAACAAATCACCAACTGGGAGGCGTATCCGTTGAGTGAAGCACAAACCTTGTACGCAGCTACAGACGCTTACGTTTGTTTGAAGATGTACAACACGCTGAAAAAGCACCAAGAA
>FZPS01000055.1_pt13 | contig 12016 bp, 9 predicted proteins | sample 1817821 | NCBI WGS metagenome assembly FZPS01 (sample SAMEA104158645, study PRJEB21678) | metagenome | place: Germany | collected 2015-04-21 | reverse complement strand
AGATGTCTGGTGATGATAGCAAAGTGGACACACCTGTTCCCATCCCGAACACAGAAGTTAAGCACTTTAGCGCCGAAAATAGTTCTAACGGGCGAAGATAGGACGTTGCCAGACTATTTCTATTATGAAAATTCATTTTTTCAAAAATAGTTATCTCTTTTTTTCAAAATAGTATATAATATTATATGTGGACGCGCCTACATAGCTCAGTTGGTTAGAGCACCTGACTGTTAATCAGGGGGTCCTTGGTTCGAGTCCAAGTGTGGGCGCCATTATATGCTAACGAAACGCTGTAATAGAGCGTTTTTTTCTTTTATAAGCATAAAAAATAAACGAATAACAATACTAAAAGTAATAAAAAAATAAAACAAAGCGTTTTTTAATTGGTTAGAAACGCTTTTTATCACAATATTAAATCATGAAAACGCTACCAAAATATAAATAGATATGTTATAATTAAAGTTGGAGAATTATGTAAGGAGATAACTATTGAATAGTCAAGTATTTTAACTAGATCAATTTGAAAAAACCTAAATATTAGGCCTAAATTTAAAATTATTTAGATTTAATAATTAGCTACAAATTATTAATTATCTATATTGTTTTATGTCAAATGTAGTATTTGTTGATTCAATAAAATATATTAACCTAATTAACTTTCTGCAAATCGCAGAATATGCCACTTTATGATGTTTACCTTCAGCGCGTTTTTTGTAATAAAACTCTGTTATTTGTGGAATTAGTCGAATAGATCCAAAAACTAAGTTCCAAATAGTTTTTCTTAAAAGCGGTGACCCTCTTTTGACTAATCTACCATAGAATTTTTGCTCGCCTGATTGATAAATAGCGATGTCAAACCCAGCATACGCAGTTAGCTTACTTGGACTACTAAATCTTTTAATATCGCTTATTTCTCCAATGATAATAGCTGCAGACATTAAACTTAATCCAGGAATAGTTGTTAGTTTAGTGTCAACCATATTCATGATTTCATAAATATCGTTTTCAATTATTTTAAGTTCGTTATTAAGACTATTGATTAAACTTATATAACGTTTAATTAAAGAAAAATAAGTTCCGCTTTTTATACCTACAGAATCTTTAGCTAGTCGCTTTAGGAGTAATAATTTATTATAGGTAAATTTGCCCATTGAAACCCTTCTGATTTTATCATATTGGTTTCTAGTTATTTTAGATATCTTTTCTAAACTATTATATTTGTTTAGAATATAAAGGGCAGTATCACCAAGTCTATTATTGAAAAAGGATTTAAACTCTGGAAATACGTTATCTAAAGCGTTTGTTATCTGAACGAGATAGTTAGATCTATCTGTTATTAATGAATCTCTAGCCCTTGTGAGTGCTTTTAATTCATTAATGTGATAATATTTAGTATGTAAGGCCTTGTAGTTAACAGTGGCTAACATACTAGACAGTAATCTTGCATCAACTTTATCAGTTTTAGTTTTTCTAATTGTGGTGGATTTGAAGAACTGTTTTGCAAGATAAGGGTTAAATTCTACGAATGTATAACCTTTTGCTGAGATAAACTGTTTTAATGTGTTAGCGTAATGTCCTGTTGCTTCAAGGCCGATTTTTATTTCTTGGCTTTGGTCTAAGGACTTTAAGGCTTTTAATAACTCATTAAAACCTAATAAGTTGTTATCAAATGAAAATTCATTGATAACTTCACCAGCTTCAGTAGCTATGAAGCATTGGTGGTTGTATTTAGCGATATCGATACCGACTAGATACATGTAAATCACCCCTTTAAAATTATTTGGCACTGATGTTTGACACAGGATCCTTATTCCTATACTCTTGTGATAAAGCGTCTAGCGCTAGATAACTAATTAATAGTAAAAAATAAGAACTGTGGTAAGATTCTCCTTATGGTAGTCTAAGCTACATATAAATGACTCAAATCCACAGTGCCTTAATTTTGATTATAGTATAAAATATTAAGAAAGGAAATGTATACTCGCTTAATACTATAATCATTAAATAGAGTATACAAGGAAAACAATGAAAATATTTAGAAAGGTCAAATTATTTATAATTATAGGATTGATGACAGTGTTAAGTTTTGCGATTTTTAGTAATAAAACTTCATATGCTGCTAGCATCCCAGGGTTAGGTGATTCACAGTTTCAGTGGGAAAGAGAAATTTACGATGGAGTTAATTTATCTCATGTAATGAGCCACAACTTCAACAATGAACAAAAGACATACACGATTGAATTTAACCCTAAAACAACAGCGTTAAGACCAGTTGTTACAGTTGGTAAGAGTGTTTTAGGTGGAGTTTCGTTGTCTGCGTTAGTTGATGATTATGAAAGTAGAGGACACCACGTTGTTTTTGGTGTTAACGGTGATGCTTATGACACATCTAACTGGATTGCATCAGGAATTAGTATTAATGATGGAATACTTATAAACTCATCAAGTAATAAACTAGGATGGGGTATAACAGCAGATGGAGATGTGAAGTTTGGTAATGCAAGTTTGCCAATGAGTTTTACGATTGAAGGACAATCACCAATTTCTTTAACTCATGTTAATAAGGAAAGAAAATTAGATACAAATGGTGTTTATCTTATGAACGAACTTTTCAACGCAACAACTGATTCAACTCAAGCTGGTGTTGAGGTTATATTAAAGGTAGATGAGGGTCAAGATGGTATAAGAATTGGCCAACCTTACAATTTAACGGTTGAAAATGTTGTAACAGTTCAAAATAACGTTAACAAAAACAAAACACAAATTGGTCAAGGCAAAGCGGTTCTTGCTACACATGCAAATAGCCCACATTATGATACTCTTGCAGCCCTTACACCAGGTAAAAAGGTTACAGTTAATGTTAATGATAATACTGACTCAAGAATTAATTGGTCAGAAATAGTTGCAGGTATGGGTATATTCCACTTATTAATGGAAAACGGAGAGCCTGTAGAAGCACACATGGGTAATACAGATATTCACCCAAGAACATCAATGGGAGTAAAAGCTGATGGAACAATCGTTTTAATGCAAAATGATGGTCGTCAAGTAGGTTGGGCAAACGGGTTATCGTTTGCCGAAATGGTTACATACATGCGCGATGTAATGGGAGTTGTACATTTATTCAACTTTGATGGTGGTGGATCATCGACTATTTCAGCAACTTTACCAGGTGATACTAAAGCGACAGTTTTAAATAGACCAAGTGATGGTAGAGAAAGAAGTAACGCAAACGCATTTTTACTTGTTGCAACAGAAGAACCAACAGTAGAAAGAGAAATAGAAAAAATTCATATTTATCCTTCAATAGCTAATAACTATGCAACTAAAGGTATGATTTTAGAAAAAGGGAAAATGTCGTTTTATGTTACTGCGACTGACCTTAATTATTATCCTGCACCAATTAACGAACCAATAAACTATCGTATTGAAAATGATGGAACAATGAATATTGGTACAATAGATAGTGCCGGCAATTTTACGGCAGGAACAGGTAGCGGAACAGGACGGGTAATTGCCTCAATTGGTGATAAAGAGGCTGTTTTTGATGTAGAAGTAGTAAATCAAATTACGAAAGTTGAAACTACTAGAACTATTATCTCAGTTGGTCCATATGGTTCTACAACTTTAGAATTTAGAGCCTTTAAAGATGGAGTTCCAATTATACTATCAACTGATTCATTAAAGTTTACAGTTACACCTTCTGAGATTGGCTCGGTAAGTTCAAGTGGTAAATTTACCGCTGCTGTTGAAAGTGGCGTTGGAGAATTAACTGTTTCTTATAAAACATTCTCATTAGAAATGCCGATTGAAATTGGGAAATTGCCAGTACCGATAGTTGACTTTGAAAGAGATATTTTTGCTGATCATTCTTGGGTAAAACACTATATTAATATGCCAAACAATGGCGGTTGGGGAGATATCTCTATTAATACAGATGAAAGATATATTAAACATGGCGATGGTTCTTTAAGAATTGACTATGACTTTGCGACAAACCCACTTACTGGTACTGTTGCGATTGAGATTTCTCAACATGGAGGCACAGTTTTAGAAGGCCAGCCTAAAGCGATTAGTGCTTGGGTATATGGTGATGGTCAAGGCGGTTGGTTTAGAATTCAGCTAACTGGTGGAAAATATGCTGGTGATACAAAAATTGACTGGGTTGGTTGGAGATATATTGAAACACCAATTCCGACTGATGCTCCATTCCCATATACAGTTCAAAAAATGGTTAGATTATTAGGAACTGCAACAATTGCAAACAACACAAGAGGTACAATTTATGTTGACTCAGTTAGGGCAGTTTATGACTATAAAAATGATGATAACTCAGCGCCAGAAGTGATTGAAGAATCTATCTCGCCTGCACAAGGTACATCAACAGCAAATAGACAACAAGTTATTTCATTAAAAGTAAAAGATTCTGATGTTGCACCTGTGACAGGTATTGATATTGAGAGAACGCAAATGTTCATTAACAATAAACAAGTCGATAACTTACAACAAATAGTTAACGCTGATGGTTCAGTAGATATTACTTATAACCCAAGTGCGTTAACTAGATTAAGACCAGGAGTTCAAAATATTAGAGTAAGAGTTGAAGATAATTTTGGTAACAAGAAATTCATTGAATGGAGCTTCTTACTAGAAGGTTATGCTGTTCATTTAAACGAAATTGCGCCTGATAAAGATGTTATTTACGCAGGAGAAGAGTTCAGTTATATTATTGATACTCCTTCATATAGAGATTTTGAACAAGTTCAAATTGAATTAGAGTATAATCCTAATAGTTTAGATTTATTAGCAGATATCGTTGATGATAGATTAATAGTTAGTGAAAAAGATATAAACGAAACTACTGGTAAGATTGTTTATACATTAATCGGTATGAAAGATCATCAAAAAGGTGATGCAACATTATTTAAATTTAACTTTAAGGCTAAGGAAACGTTTGATGGTTCGACAGGAATTAAAGTTACAAAATCAATAATAACTGAAAATACCGAAAATGTTGATCTCAACTTACAAGGATATGATGTAGAATTAGCTTATAAATACTTAATTAATGTATTTGAAACAACAGTAGGTAGAGAAACAAGAATTTTACTAACAGAAAATCAACAGCCTGTTAATGGGGTTCAATTAGTTGCTTATAAAGGATCTGAACAAGTTGTTTTAGGACCTGAATATGTAACTAATGAAAATGGTGAAATTATTACTAATGTCTTCACTGATTATCCTGTAGGGACTCAGTTTAGTTTACATTTTGTTAAAGAAGGGTTAGTAAGTAATACAGTTCTCATACAAATTTTAGAAAGTTTAGGAAGCGTCATACCTGAAAAAATTAATGTTACTGTTGGTGCAAACCCTGCACGCGAAGTAGGTATTAGTTTCCAAACAAGCCATGCTGTAACAGCTGGTAAGGTTTATCTATCAGAAAATGAAGATATGTCTAATGAAAGAATAATTGATGCAGAACCTGCAACAGTTTACACATTCCACAACAATAATAATTGTCAGTACACTGCTTGGGGAGCGTTCGTTAACGAATTAACACCAGGAACTAAATATTATTATCAAGTAGGTAGTGATTTAGGCAAGTCAGAAATATTATCATTTAGAACGCCTAACGAAACAGGAGATCTTAATATTGCTATTTATGGAGACATTCAAGGTGGTTATAGTACGCTTCCAACAACAATCGGCAGATTATATTCAATGTATCCAGATATTGATTTTAGTTTAATTGCCGGAGATGTTGCAGATAATGCGCACGTTTATAACAACTGGACATCATTAGATACATTTAGTAAACAATATTTTAATAATGGTATTTGGGCATCAGCGATTGGTAACCACGATACAACAGATAATGGTTTAACATTTACAAGATATTTTTATGGGCCATTAAATGGTGTAGAACCATCGCTTGGGGCAAGAAACTACTATTTTGAAATAGGCGATATAATCATTTATAACTTTGATACTGAAGCAGGTTTTAATTCTTATGATACTAGCTATACTAGACAAAAAGCTCATTTATTAGAAGTGATGAGAAACACTGATAAAACATTTAAGGTTGTTTTAATGCATAGAAGTGCTTATCCGCTTAACTATAATGAACTTAATATAAGAGCTTTAGCACCAACATTTGAAGAAGCAGGAATTGACTTAGTTATAAGTGGACACGACCATGTATATAACCGTGTTAGTATGCTTGGCGGCAATAAAGTAGAATTACATGAAGGTGTAACATATGTTGTAACAGGTACATCTTCAGGCGGAAAATACTATGATGGTGACGCTACTAGACCATGGGCAGGGGTTGTTTATGATGATAATAACCCAGTGTTTATGATAATGAAGATTAGGGATGGTAAGAGATTAGAGTATGAAACATACGCTGTTGAGGGTGGAGTAAGTGTTTTAAGAGATTCGTTTGTTATTGAGAAAAATGAAGTAACAGTTGAAGAAGGAAACTTCACTTATGACGGACCAGCAGGATTTATTACAGGTGGCACACTTAAGTTCAAAATTAAGCCAAACGAAGGTTATTATGTAGATTCAGTTACAGTTAATGATCAAGTTGTTACATACGATGATGATGGTTATTATAACATCAGTGGTCTTGGTAATAATGTTGTTGTTAAAGTAACTTTATTAGAAGGTTATAACCGTTATGATATTAATGGTGATGGGGTTGTAACAACCTTAGATGCTATTAGTATCTTGAAGCATATAACAGGTAAAGAAGTAATATCAAGTGAGCGTTTAGCTTTACTTGGACTAACGGAGGCTGATATGACTATGGCCTTCGCTCGGGAAATCTTAGAAATGGTAGGTGATGAATAATGAAAAAATATAATAAGATAGTTAGTTTATTATTAGTTTTATTAGTAGCCTTAGCGTTAGTTGGTTGTAAAAAAGATTTTACAGTTAAGTTTGATGCTAACAACAACACACCGATAGTTACACAAGAAGTTAAACTGGGAGGAATACTTGAAGTTCCAACAGACCCAGTAAAAGAGGGTTATGATTTTGATGGCTGGTATTTAGGCGATGAAAGATACAACTTTAACTTACCAGTTGAATCAGACTTAACCTTAATCGCTAAGTGGGACTTAAAAGAGTTAACAGTTATATTTGATACTATTGGAGGTAGCCAAATAGAAAATGCTACAGTTCAATATGGAGGAAAAGTAACTAAACCAGCAGATCCAACAAAACCTAATAACATATTTATTGGCTGGTACTTGAATGATGCTGAATATGACTTTAATGCACCAGTTTATGAAAATATAACTCTTGTTGCTCACTATGAAGCACAAGTTACTGTTAGTTATAATTTCAACTATGATAATTTAGTTACTGTAGTGGCAGCTACTCCTGGAGATTTACTAGAAGGGGTAGAGGTTGCTGATAGAGTAGGTTTTGAGTTTGCTGGCTGGTTCTTAAATAGATCATACACAAGACCATGGAATATGGCTACCGACCTAATGCCAGAAGAAAACTTAACGCTTCATGCTAGATGGATTCCTATTCCAGTAATTACAGGCATTGCTGACTTCACTTATTATATTGGCGATGTAGAACCTGATTTAATGGAGGGAGTTGTAGCAAATGATGTTTTAGATGGAAGCTTAATAGTTAATCTTAATATTGGCAACTTAGACTTTTCAGAACCTGGAGTTTATGAAGTTGAATATAGTGCTACTAACCTATCTGATAAAGAAACAGTTGAAGTAATAGTAGTGACAGTAGTTTATGAAAACCGTTTAATAATTGAAAAGGGTGAAACATTACCTCAAAAACTCCTACTTCAAGTTGAAGAAGAAATATTAGGTTTCTATATTGAATTATCATATGAAGGCGAACTCCAAGAAAGCAATATTACATTAGTAGTTGCAGGCTGGATTTGCGATATATATGTAAATGACGGTCTAATAACTATAGCAGCTACAGGTCTAACTAGTCTAGATGTATATTTACCATTAGAAATCCTAACAGTTAACAAAAATGTAGAGTTAACAGTTGTATCAGTAATTGTTGATAAGGTTGCTGAAGAGGGATTTGTAGTTAAGTAATTAATTAAAAATAAACAGAACAGCCAAACCTCCGAAAAGCGTTTGGCTGTTTTAAATTACAGAATAAAAACTTATTGCTAATTTAGATAAATTAGTGTATGATAAAATAAAAGGAAGTTGATTTAATTATGAAAAAGTTTTTTAATGTTTTATTAGCGTTGTTTGCAATGCTTTTATTGGTTTCTTGTTTACCTCAAAAGAAAAGTGAACAAGAACAAGTAGAATTATCTGCAGCAGAAGCAGCAGCATTACTTGATGCGGTTAATTTAAGTGAATCAGGAAAAAATGTTTTTAGTTTAGAAACAGAAATTGATCTTCAGTTTTTAATAAAACTTCCTGCTCCTGAAGAGCCAGGCGCTGAAGAACCAGAAGATGTTGGTTTAAAAATTAATGGTTCAGTAAATGTTTATGCTGATGTTCAAGAATTTGTAGGTTCATATATTTATGCAAATGTAAATTTAAGTTATGAACTTGTTGGAGATATTGATGCTTTTCTTGCACCTTACTTAGAAATGCTTATGCCTTTAGCTGAACCACCATTTAGCTTAGCAGATTATAGTAGAGCGTCAGTCGTTGCTGATATCTATGTAATTGAAGGCATTGCCTATGTTGATGCAACAATTACGATTGCTGGTGTAGAATTATCTTTCAAACGTTATGATGTAATGTTTACAGCAGAAGATTTTGCTGCTTCTGAAGGAGAAGTTCCAGGCGAAGAAGGAATGAATATTACAGAAGCAGACATATTAGAATTGTTAGAGAAAGCAGATTTAACAACTTACAAAATTGGCGATCTTTATGAATTTATAATTTCAATGCGTCAAGAAGATTTTGAAGCGCTTATTCAAGAGATGATTGCAGATATGTTAGGAGAAATGCTTCCTCCTGGTACGCTAGTAACAGTTACTCATAATGGTGAATTTACAAACGAAATTTCACTTAAATTTAGTCAAAAACTTGAAAGAGTGAAGTTCACTTCAAAAATGGATGTTCTAATTGATGTTTCTGCAATTGGTGCTCAATTTGGTATTAATGAAGTTGTAATGAAGACAAACATTTCTGTTGATGCAAACTTTAAAGCGAGAATGCCAGAAAATTTACCGGGTGTTGAAGAGTTTGCAGATTATGAGCAAGGTATTGATATGTCCATTTTCGGACCATTAATGCCACAACCAGAATAATACTAAAACAAACAGTAAAGAACTGAGATACGAAAGTGTCTCAGTTTTCTTTATTTATAGGCTAATAAATGTTATAATTGTATATAGATATTATTTAGAGGAAGTAAATAAAATGAAAGTAGAAATTATAAAAAACAAAGCTATTATTAAAGAAGATGGCAAAACAATATCATATGCAACATTTATTAAAAAAGAAGATAATATTATTGATATTAATGGTGTTTTTACAAGTATGAAATATAGGGGTAAAGGTTTAGCGAAAATGGTTTTAGATGGCTTATATGATTATTTAAAAGAAAATAATATAAAGGCTATTCCAACTTGTCCATATGCTGTAACTTATTTTGAAAGATATCAAGAAAAAAGAGATGTGCTAGTAGAGGAGTAAGATGAAAAGACCGGTAATAATAGCTGTTGCGGGCGGTTCGGCAAGTGGTAAAACAACAGTTGTAGAAGAAGTTATTTCAAAACTAAAAAAAGAGTTTGTTGTAGTAATAATGCATGATGATTACTATAAGGAACATAATCATTTATCTTTAGAAGAAAGAAAAATGGTCAACTATGACCATCCTGATTCAATTGATAATGAACTCTTTTTGAAACATGTTAATAAGTTATTAAAAGGTGAAGAGATTAATAAACCTATTTACGATTTTAATACTTATTCAAGGTTAGAAAAAACGGAGAAAATAACGCCAAAGAAAGTTATAATTTTAGAAGGTATTTTAGTTCTTACGGATAAACGAATAAGAGAACTTGCTGATATTAAGTTATATGTGGATTTAGACTCAGATATGCGATTTATCAGAAGAATGGAAAGAGATATTAAAGAGCGCGGAAGAACTGTTGAGTCGGTTGTTGATCAATATTTAAAAACAGTTAAACCGATGCATCATCAGTTTGTTGAACCGACAAAAAGATACGCTGATGTTATTATCCCCAATGATCATAAACATGATGTAGCTGTTGATATAATTGTTTCAAAAATAAATACGATTTTAGGTGAAGAAGAATGATATTAATTGTATGTGCGATGGAAAATGAAGCGAGAGTAATTAGAGAGTCAATTGAGAATATTGAAATTTGCAAATTGCTTCCACAAAAATATTACTATAAAGGAACAATTAAAGGAAAAGCGGTTGCGTTAATTATTACTGGTGTTGGTAAAGTTAATGCGGCAACTTTAACTAGTGCAATTTTAGGAAAAGAGAAATTTGAGTATATTATTAATATCGGTTATGCTGGTGGAGTAAAACCATATAAAGTTGGCGATATAGTAGTTATTAAAGATGCTAGTTATCATGATGTTGATTTAACTAGTGCTAATAGTCTTTATGAATATGGACAAGTTCCTAATATGCCACATCCATTTTTAAGTGAAATAAGCCTCGTTAGAAGAATAAGAAGAGAATTGAAATGTGATGCGTTATCATTGTACACAGGCGATAAGTTTATGACTGAAAAGTTTTATGAAGGAGCAGGTGTTTATGATATGGAAGGGGCAGCCGTTTATCAAGTTGCGCATATCTTCCAAACGCCGATTGTCGCAATCAAAGTTATTTCTGATATTTTAGATACGAAGACTCAAAATGTTGATTATAGTAAATCAGAAGAAGAGTTTGCGACACTTATAAAGAACACATTAGTTAATATATTAAAAATCAAAATAGGCGAATAGGAGTGGTTTTATGAAAGGTTTATTATTATATTCAAATATTGCTGAAGAAGTTGAAACAGTAGGAGGAACGGCCCTTTTAAGAAGAGCAGGATTTGAAATTGTTACTGCAACATTTGAAAAAGATAAAAAGATTAAATGTGTTTATGGGACAGAATTAGAAGCTGACTATTTTGTTAGTGAATTAAACTTAGATGAGTTTGATTTTTTAGTTATTCCTGGCGGAAATTATGTTGTAAGAACATATGAAAAGGAAGAAAATATTAAGAATTTAGTAATTGAGTTTAATAAAAAGAATAAATTAATTGCGGCTATTTGTGCGGGGCCAATGTTTATTGGACATGCAGGTTTATTAAAAGATAAAAGATATACCCTTTTTCCAGGTTGTGAGAGAGAAGAGTTTGGTGGCAAACGCCAACAATACCATAAAGTGGTTAGAGACGGTAATATAATTACAGCTAGAAGTGTTGCGGCGGTTGTCCTGTTTGTTAATGAAATAGTTAAGTATTTAAAGGGATATGAATTAGCAGAGGAGTTCATGAGAAAAATTTATTATTAAAAGAGCCTGAAAAGGTTTGACAATGGGTATATTTATGATATAATTGTTATTGCGTTTGACGGCCGATTGGAGAAGCGGTTAACTCACAAGCCTTTCACGCTTGCATACAGGGGTTCGAATCCCCTATCGGTCGCCAATTATTGTACCCATAGCTCAACTGGATAGAGCGCTTGACTACGGATCAAGAGGTTGGGAGTTCGAGTCTTCTTGGGTACGCCATTACTCGGGAAGTAGCTTAGCTTGGTAGAGCGCTTGCCTTGGGAGCAAGAGGTCGCAGGTTCAAATCCTGTCTTCCCGACCATTCATGCGGATGTAGTTTAATGGTAGAACAACAGCCTTCCAAGCTGTTGGCGGGGGTTCGAATCCCCTCGTCCGCTCCAAACAAATTGATCTTACCCCCAAAAGTTAGACTTTTATATTATAATGAAAGTGACTTGGGGGTTTTTTATATGAAAATTACAAGAAAAGTAAAAATCGATATTGCAAGAAAGTTTTTATACGAAGGAATAACTTT
>FZPS01000052.1_pt125 | contig 12018 bp, 8 predicted proteins | sample 1817821 | NCBI WGS metagenome assembly FZPS01 (sample SAMEA104158645, study PRJEB21678) | metagenome | place: Germany | collected 2015-04-21 | reverse complement strand
CAACCATCCCATCCGTTTTCGGTGTAAAAGTTTTTTTAACTAACGCACCAATAACAGTTTTTCTTTGTGAAGTTGCTTTTGAATATACAAATACTGATAAACCTGAACGAAATTGCAGTCGCATTTCTTCGGTATACTTAGATAAATCTTGTTCTGTATTATAACTAAACCATGTATATTGTGTTTCGATGTTTTTTACAGCAATCGCCAATGTTTCTTCTTCAAAATAGAGTATGTAGTTTTCATTTCTAGCAATTTCATAAAAAGTTGCTGGAATTTCTGGCGATTGTAAAAATGCATGATTGCCTTGTTTTTCTATATAAGAGTTTAACTTTATATCACCTTGATTTAGTGATAGATTTAATTCATCGTATGCTCTTCTTTTTTCCTTTTCTTTGTTTAGATTTATGCCATAGAAGGTTACAAAACTAATGAGCACTATAATTGTAATAAGTATTCCGTATTTTCTCATCGGTTAATCACCTCCGTAATCATTTCGCGAATAACATCTGTAAATTGACCAAATAAAGAAGTCACAATGTAAATGAATAGGCCAATAATTAACATTGTAAAGAAGCTCTTCAATGTTACGATAATCGTTTCTTTTACTTCATAGTTGTGAATATCTTTAATCATGAAGAACATTTGGAAAATAACCCAAATAATCATGAACGTTTGGCCAAATGTGTAAAACACTTGTTCTTGATAAGTTAAAACATTTGATAATGCAATAACAAGCGGCATTACAATAAGTATTGGTGTTAGTGCATAAGCCGTTGCTTGATACACATTTTTTATTGAACCTTCACCTTCATTAATTGAACAGATTAAATAACTTGAAGCTGTCCATAGTGCAAACACACCAATAATAATGAAAATTTCATAAATAAAGTTCGTATTTGTTTTAGGAACAAAAATTTGATTTGTTAATTGATAATGTGCAACAAAGATGCCAATTAATAAGACATAAATAATTGTTGCGGTTGTTGTTGATACACGATTTTTTGTCTTTATTTGATAATATCCATCGAGTGGATGACGTAAAAATTCAAAGATAAATAATAACTCGTCAATAATAAAGACTTTTCTTCTTACAAAATTAATGCCTTTTAAGAATGTTTCACTTAAACGTAATTTATTATCATAAATGCGATATAAAATGTATAACATTAAGATAATAACAAGAATTGTGAACACTGTATTAAGATTTTCTTGGAGCCATTCTTGTCGAACACCCCAAAAAGCATTTGAAATACCTTCATAATCTTTTGCAAAATTATATTCTTCATAGGCAAGTTGATATTCATTTGCAAGCATATATGCATCACCTAATCCACGGTGAGCGTAGTCAAACATTGCATTATATTCTAGAATTTTTTGCCAACTTTCGGTACTTTCAATGTACTCACCACGTTGGTAATGCATTAACGCTGTATGTACGGTGTTTGTAAAAATCGTAGGTTGATAGACTTGAATGAATTTTCCACCTTTATCCAGTACAATAATTTCATCGCGTGAGTTTGTAGCAATCGAAGATGGTGTAATGAGTAGTCCTGTACGAGATCCTGAAAAATCCATACCACCAAATAAGAATAACAGATTACCGTTTTGGTCGTATTCATAAATATTACCGTTAATGTCGACAGTAACGATATTGTTGTGTTGACCAATCCAAATACTTAACATACCGACAGAACCAATCATGCCATTTTGTAGGAAATTTTTACCAGCGACATTAAATTTTTTCACTGGATTGCTTGGTAGTGATTGCGTTACGGTATAAATAAATCCTTTTTGATCACGTGCTAAATCGGTTGGAACATCTTCAAAGATTTTTTCCATTTTATTTTTTTGCACATCCGTTAAAAACATACTTCTAAGTTGATCTACAAGTGGAACGCGTAACGGGTTACCAGCAAAGAATGTCATAAATTGACCGTCTTCATCCAACATCATAAGTCCGTTGTATGAACCAACACCTTGTACATAGATCGAGCCTCTAGGGTCAACTGCAATGTTTTTCGGTCTGTAAATATAACCTTCTTTAAAAATTGGTGAATCCGGTGGAAGTATTTCTTTATTTAATTGTACAGTGTTGTTAATTAAAAGTTCTTCTTTATCAAAAATAAGAATGGTTGAACTTCTTTGATCAACAACATAAATTTGTGTTGTTGTCACAAACGAACTTACAGGAAAGGTAAGTTTTTGATGGGTAATCTCTGTAACATAATTAAAGTTTTCGTCAAGCACGTAAACTTTTCGATTACGTGAATCACTAATATAGAGATAGTCGTTTTCATCCACATAAATATGCTCTAATTGTGGTAATTCTTCGTCGTTGATTTTAACAATTTGATTCATTGGAACATAGGCATCAACTGTTGGAATTAATTTTTTATTAGAGTCTGCAGTATATGTGTAATATGGTACGGTAACACTACTATTAGATTCAGCCTTAATAGAAAGGCTACTTGAAAAACTAACGAGTAGGATGATTAACATCGAAACAATTAATTTTTTCATAGTGCCTCCTATTTAATACCTGAGTGTGTCATAGATTCCATAATCTTACTTTGTAGAACAATAAATAAGACAAAGTTTGGAACGAACATAATCAATTGTGCAGCTGCGTTCATACCAGCACTTGCAACAACATTTCCTGAAGAATCAATAAGTGTGTTGAGATAAAAAGGTAATGTTCTTAATGTTTCAATATCAACAAATAATGTTGATGATTGAATATTACCCCATGTTGATTGGAATGCTAAGAATGCAACTGTTACAATTGCTGGTTTAACTTGTGGAACGATAACGTGCCAGAAAATATACCAATTTGATGCGCCATCCACGCGTGCAGCTTCTAAATATTCATTCGGTATTTGATCAATAAATTGCTTAACCAAAAATAGGCCAATTGGCATTGCTAATAGTGGCAACACGTGCGCCCAAACAGTGTTAAATATTCCTGTATTTACAATAATCAAATAACGAGGAATAGCAACAGCAACCGGAACAAACATTAATGCCATTGTATTAATGTTAAAAAGTTGTTTTTTTCCTTTCATCGGTAGCTTAGATAAGACATAAGCAGTCATCAAACTAAATAAAACCGACAATATAACAACTAATGTGGCAACAACAACGCTGTTGAATAAGAATCTTGCAAGCGGAATACCAGCTTCAGTTGAAAAACCAAAAAGTAGTCTAAAGTTCTCAATGGTTGGTCTTCTGACGAAAAAGCGTGGTGGATATACAAAGAGCTCCGTATAAGGCTTAAACGCATTGTTTATAATAAAAACAATTGGTAAAGCCATAATCAGAGATATCGGTATCAAATATAAATGGAATTTAATCTGACTTTTATGAAATTGTGATGGATTAAATGATTGATTTTTAAAAGCCATTTTTCTCGTGTGATATCTATGTTAATAGATACACAGCTCCTTTCTTAAAACGATACGTTGTTTTAATCTTTTGAACCAAATAATTTATGACTTACACGGTTAAAGATGAAAACAATTAAGAATAATATTACGGTAATTGCTGATGCATATCCCATTTCATAACGGGTAAAACCAAAGTCATTTGCATGATCTAAAATCATCCAGCCTGTATATTGAGGTGGCGGTGTACCACCTGATAAGGCTGCAGCCACACCAGAGACGTTAAATGCGTTAACAAAAGCCATAACGGCACCAAATAACATCTGTGGTTTCATCATTGGTATGGTTATATAAAACATTTCTTGCCAACGGTTTTTAATACCATCGATTGCTGCAGCTTCGTATAACGTTCGATCAACGTTCATAACACCGGCAATCATCGCTAAGAAACCAATACCTGCACTACTCCAAAGTGCGATTAAAATAATGATATAAAATAATAAGTTTGTATCTTGTAGAAATATAATTGGTTCTTTTGTAATACCAATTCCCAGCAATAAAGCATTTAAGTAACCAGCCTCATCACCACTAAATAAAACTTGCCAAACAACCGTCATCATAATCCCACCAGTAATGGATGGTGAATAGATTAAAAATGTGTAAAACACACGCATTTTCTTAGTGACTTGTGCTAAAGACCATGCTAGGAAAAACGAAATAATATAAGCTAATGGTCCAACTATCAATGCATACATAATTGTATTTGAAAGTGCATTTTTTAAGAAAATTGAATCGTTTGTAAATAAGTTAATATAGTTTGAAAAACCCGCAATTCTCGGCTTTTGAATACTATCAAAGTGTGTAAATGATAATCCGGCACTTACAAGAGTAGGTAAAAGAATGAATAAAGAAAATAAGAGTACATAGGGAATCAAAAAAACAATTGGTTTGTTTAATAATTTTGCCAATTTTGAATTGTTATATTTTTCATACCAAATTTGTCTTTTTGTTTTTGGTACATCAACAACTTGTTTCATCGTCTCACCCACTGTTCAATATTTTCATGAGTCGGTATGATATATGGTTTGATGATGTTTCCATTATCATCCATATAACCAAACTCAATTAATTTACGTTTGATTTCATTATTTACAATAACAATTGCTTTATCTATTGAAATTCTTGGGTTCATGCCATCTAATACTGTTCGGTTCCACGCGTTAGAAAGTTCACGTTCTAACATGTAGTCACCTGGAACTTTACCTGTAGCTCTGATCCATTGCCATTGCGATAAAACAATGTTTTTTGAATCACTTGGCCACGCGCTTTCTTTGAATGCTTCTAAGTTTGCAGTCATGTATAAGAATCTGTCACCTAAAGTGGACTGAATTTCAAATGAAAAATCTACTTGTGTTTCTTTACTATGCCACCATTTAATGAGTTCCCAAGCTTTATCTTTTTTCTCGCTATCCGATAAAATAACACTTGACTGACCAAATGTTGGGTCCCATCTTTCAACAACACCATCTTCATTTTCAAATCCAGGAACTGGTAATACACCCCATAAACCTGCAATTTCAGGAGCCGCGTATTTTAATTGGATATACGTTCCAGCACCCATAATACCTACAGGTATTTTACCTGTTCTAAAATGTTGGAAGAAATTGGATGTTTGAATTGGTAAATTATGTACTGTAAATAGGTCTGTCATAAGTTCAAATGCACGATAACTTCCACCTTGGTTTACAATGGTTGTCATTGTTTCTTGGTCATACAATGCTCCTTGATTTTGATAAATCAACGGTGTTGTTTGACCAAAGCCTTTAAATGAATTGTTGTTACCTAATGGTGAGTAGAAATTCATATCATACTTTTGAATAACTGGTAATAAGTTAATAACATCTTCCCATGTATCTGGAGGTAAGATGTTTAATTGATCAAAAATGTCCTTTCGATAAAACAATAGTGCCACGTCTTGTGTTTCTGGTATTGCATAGACACCACTTTCAAAGACATATGGAATAAATGTATTTGCATTATACTGTTCCGCTAATTCATAAAAACCTTCATATGTTGTCAAATCTTCAATAATGCCTCTTAAGGCAAACTCAAATGGTTTCGAACTTGATAGTCCTAAAACTGCGTCCGGTGTTGTACCTGCTGCATTTGATAAAATAATTTTAGATTCATCCGGCATTAATGAAAGTTGAACTTTGATACCTGTATTTGGTGTAAATGATTCATCAATCATTCGTTGCATAAGTTCCATATAAATGCGCGATTTGTTGACCCAAAGGGTAATTGTATCTTTATCAATATCTTGTTTCTGATTATATTTTGGATCAAAAAACGAATACATAAATGCCCGGAATCCTACGCTTATACGTTTAAATATGTTTGCGTTTGCTTTGGGAACTTTAGTTTCTTGATGAACATAGAGTTTATCCATATAAAGCGGTTGTGAAAGTAATTGTGGTACAACTAAATTAATTTTTGCGTAAGCTGAACTATCACTACCTTCAAATCTATTCATATAACCAGGCAATTCTTCTGGTTTTTTAATAAAGTCTCTAATAATTTTACGTGCGACTGTTAATTGAGAGATGTATGGAAGTTTCTTATCTTTAGTATACGTCTCTAAAGCGTGGATTGCGACCGTTAAACTTTCATCAATTGCTTGTAGTCGTTCTTCCAAGTCTGTAATATAGGTTGTAATTTTCCAATCTCTATCTTTGTCAACAAGTCCACCTGTAATTTTTTTAACATCCAGTGAAATATCACTCATCATTTCAAGTATCGAAAGTAGGTGATGATACAATGGTGCAACCTCTTCATTCGTTACTTTTAAAGAAATCGAGTTCATTCCCTTTTCTAAGTAAATCGCATACGGATTTCCGTTTTCATCTTTTAGTGTTTCATTACGCCATTTTGTTGAAAAAGGAAACGCATAGTAATTTAATTCGCTAAATAATACATCACCATTTATTTGAATTTGACGATGTGTTGGCATTCCTGTGCTACCTGTATGCATGTACTTAATTGTAATGTGATACAAGCCACTTTCTTCAACATGAAAGTTATATGTTAATGTATCACCTGCATTTTGGTAATTTGAACCATTAATAGTATTTAATATGCGGTTCTTATAACTAAATGGTGTAACACTTGCATCTTGACGATATTGAGCAGAAATATTTCTACGATTTTTTAATGTGTAATCTTCTGCCTCTAATGTGATGTTATTAGCACCTTGTACGTAATCATATTGGCTAATATAAGCTTGATAATCAATGAAAACAGTTTTTTTGTTTTCTACTAAAACTTTTCCTAGTAGAATATAGCCTTCATTCACTTTTATAGTAATCTTATTTTGACCTGCTTCTAATAAAAATTTTAGTGGTTCTGTATAGAAAAAGTTTGGGTCTTCCAAGCCTTTTTCATAAAACCACTCAGCATGAATATAGGACTTAGGTGTTAATTCATCACCATAGCGATCATATTGCGGTTGATCTTCTTTTTTCCAATTGACAAATAAATCAATGGCATTCATTTCTGTATATTGTACATCATCGTTTATTAAGACTTGAATATTTGGGGTCATTCTTGACTGTTCCAAAACATAATAATCCAAGTACAGTTGATATAAACCTTTTGATTCAACATCAATATACATTGTAATTGAATCGTTTGGCTCTAGTTGTTTTGTTGAATATGCGTAGCCAAAACTATCCAAGATTGAAACATCTTTTCCGCCTTCAAGATTTTCAGCATGCAAAGAAAACGACAAATGACCATCGTTTTCTGTCTGTTGCCAGAGGGCATATGCATGATAATAATTAATAAAAGATTGTTGAGACTGTTGGTATTGTGAACTTCGATAAACAAGGTTTTCTTCAGCCATATTGTCTAGCGCCAGAACCTCTTTAGGTCCTGACACTACAACATACATGGTTATAAAGGCTAATACCATTATCAACGCTATGATTGTTTTTTTCATGGTGCCTCCTTTAATTGCTAGATGAAAAAGTATTGATTAATTATTTTTTAGTGTAGTTTTTTAAATATTCATCTAGTAAGTCATTGAGTGCTTGGTCGTAGTTACCAACAACATCTTGATAACTATATCCTCTATCGCGTACGTCATCTCTTAATGTCCATGGATCAAATGTTCCTTGAACACTATTAAATGCCGGTAAGTTTCTTGGGAATAACACGATGTTTGTTAATTGTCTAATAAACTCCTCATTTTGGAATGCTCCAAAATTATGATATTTATAATAACTATCTTCTGGGAATCCAACAATCATCGGATATTTTTCAACTACTTTTGGATTTGTTGTTGCTGGAAAACCTTCAACATACGCAATGATGTCTCTGTATGGATGTCTTACTGGCCAGTCAACTAAGTTATTACCAGCAGCTACCCAATCTTCCGGTGTTTCACCATAAGTTGCGATATCTTCCCATAAGAAATTATAACGTACTTCCATACCTTCTTCAGAGAATGATAAGAAGCGTAATAATTCGTAAGCTGCTTGTGCTTTAACTGGATCGCTTGCTAAATGATAGCCTAATGCATATGTATCTGCATAACCATATTGAACAGTATCGCCACCTTCTGGTGCAATTGGAATTGGATACAAATCAATTTCTAATCCACGTTCCATAATATAGTTTTTAACGATAATTGTCGAAATTTCCCAAAATCTTCTAGAACTATCCATAACTTGAATATTTTCAGTATAAGCTCCAGTAATATGACCTAAACCTTTAGCTTGTAATTGTTGAGGAGTTAAATCATAAAAGTGCCATCCGTTTGCCGATTCAAATGCTTCATCTTCAATCCATTGACCATAGCGTGTTGCTTTAGACATTTCAAATCTTTGAGATTCAATATTGAATCCTTTCCAACCACCTGGAATATTATCAAAATATCTAGGTCCAATTTCTGTAAAGTTAAAGAACCCTGGGAAAATCGGGCTGTTTGCTACAGTTAATGCACCAATTTGTGATCTTAGTGCTTCGTATTCTTCATATGTCCAATCATAACTTGGAACTGGAATATTGAACTCTTTTAATAATCCAACGTTTAATGACAATACTTTTGTAGCAACTGTTCTATAGGCAGCTGTTACCATTTGCTTGCCATCAAATGATTTATTGAAGTCCATTAAGTTTTGTGAAATATAAGCTGCTTCAACGTCTGTTCTGTAATATGGTAATAAATCTAATGAAAGGTTTGCGTCATAAATTTCTGCAGCTAATGGTGAATAAAATATATCCGGCATTGTATTTTCTTGTGAAGCAACTTTTAGTAAGTCTAAGGCATCACCATCGCTTAATGTAGACATAAAGCGTGTATCTCTTACAACTGTAATGTTTGGATATTTTTCTTCAAATGATTTTGCATGACGCCATAATAAGTTATTCATTGGGTTATCGCCAATATCACCTTTATTTGCTGCCCAAACTAAGGTAATTTCTTGTTCTTTCCAATCTGGAATACCATTTTTATCTTGGTCAACATCTATTGTGTTTGAATAGACATCCTTCCATTCAGCAACTGTTCTGCCAGCATAAATATCGTTTACAGGAACAACACCTGGAGCAATCTCATTATTGCCACCTGCATTACCTTCTTCAATCCAACGAGCATACAAAGTAATGTCTTCAGTTACTGTGTCAACTTGAAATTGCCAAACTTTCGTAAAGCCTTCGTCTTTATACCAATCGTCAAAAACAAAACCTGTTCGTGTTGGATTTGTAGGTTTAATAATTTTTTGACCACTTGAAACTTTCGCTTGTGGTACTGGTGTACCACCGTTGCTATTAAAAGTCACTGTCAATTTGGGTTGACAAGCAGCAAGTAATAGCACACCAACGAAAAGGAAAAATGTGATTATTTTTTTTGACATGTTAATTCTCCTTTATTTTCTTTTATATCAAATATTACCTTAATATCTTTTGTCTTTTTTCACACTTTCTTCGAATATTACCACTTCTTTTTATTTTTTTTAACACTATTTATTTTTCGTGATATAATCAAAAAGTGAAGGTGGTGCTAATTTATGTTGTTCGCATTAGATCATAATAATCTCTTGCCAAACGTTCGAAGAATGAATTTTTGTAACTATAAAAAATATTCGAATTTACCAAGAATCACGGATGAGTATATTTTTTATTTAATCATCGACGGTGATATGTACATTCGGGAAAACAATATTGACTATCATTTAACTGCTGGTGATTGTATTTTACTACAACCCGGGTTATTTCACGAAGGTTATAAAGAAGCTGCAGTGAAATACTTTTATTTCCATCTCCATGCTGAAACGAAAATTACACTTCACGAAGACGTTGAGGACATTGAAAGGACTTTGATTGAAAATAGAGAAGCTTCACTTTTAAGTGATCCTTTTTCAAAATCGAATAAACTTTATTCTCAAAACCTTTACATTCCTAAAACTTTTACTTTAAAAGATAAAACTGCTATTTTGCGTGCTACAACTATTTTGAATGAATGTCGTGATGACATTTTTGCAAAGTATGAGCACTATAAAATCTATAGCGCTTCTAAAATTCTAGAGTTTTTGGTGTTATTATCAAGAGAATACATCACTGCCATTTATGAACAAAATGTCAAAGATGATTTTTCAAGTAAGAACAAACTCATCACGAAGCGCTTAACGGATTTCATTAACATTAATTATCGATCTGATTTAAATATTGAAACGATTGAAAAGTATATGAAATTTAGCTACGGTTACCTAAACACCTTGTATAAAAAACAACATAAAATAACCATAGGTAAATATATACAACTTGTTCGAATCAACAAAGCCAAGAGACTCATTAGAGAAACGGACTTAAGTTTTCAAAAGATTGCATATTTGGTTGGCATTGAAGATCCTTACTACTTTTCAAAACTTTTCAAAAGTATTTCTGGATACACGCCAACCAAATATGCTGAATTAATTAATAGTGAGAAAATCTCAACCATTAGATAGCTACCAACAATTGTTGGTAGTTTTTTTATTCTACTCTACTTATTACTTCAATGTCATTAATGCTTGATAGAATCATTGACCATGCTGGTAAGTTTGCATTGCTATTAATACTATCTACACCATAAAATGTGCCCGTCACTGTAATAACATCACCAACTACCAAGTTTAATGCATCAAATGCAGTTCTAACTTCAGGAATCATATTTCCTGAGACACGTATTGCATAGTGAATTGTTTTACCATCTTTATCATATTGGTAGAACACTACTCTATAACTGTCTTTGAGTGTGATTGTTACATTCTCAAATGTATAGCGACCTGCATGAATTTCAATAAATGAATTTGCTAGATTTGTAATATCTTCGCTTGCTACAACTGTTGGTGCAGGAAGTTCTAAACCTGATTTTATAACTTCAACACTAAAACCTTTTGACCCATCATTATCTAAATCATTGATTGATAATTGATAATTAGCATCTGCTGTTTTATTTCCTTTAGCTACTATAAAGTCACCAATTTCAACATGTGCAGCAAATTTATTAAATGGGTTTGTATTAAACCATATATATAACCCTGTTCCATCTGGATCTTGAATTACTAGTCTTGTAGAACCTTTTGCAACTACAACACCTTTTACAGTTCTTAACCCACTTGTAAAGTTGCGAACTTCAGCTGCTGTCAATCCTTCAACTTCATCTGTAACGATATTATAAGTGATAACTTCTTCAACAGCATTCAATGTAATAGTTGCTGTTAAAGTTAGTGTTTCTTTATAGAGTGGTAATTCAAAATCACCATTATTAGAAAGAACATCGGGTTTACTTGATGACCAAGTAATTGTAATACCATCTGCCGCTAGAGTTTCAAGTACGATATTACCATCCACGAAATATGTACTATCTTCTGTATTGAATAAAACATGTTCACCCGTTAAATCAAATGTTTCTAAGAAGAATTCTAACTTTTCTTCATCGCTTAATTCAATAGATAACACTGTAACTTCAAAATCTTTTGTAACCGTTAGTTCACCAATTGCAATCGTTGCTGTTAGAATAACAATCGTATCTTCTTCTGGTGTTATAACGCTAGCGTTTGCACCATTAATTTCAATAACTTCTGAATTTGAAGCCCATGAGATTGTTGAACCATAATTACCAACAAGTGGTAATACAAAGTTTAGAATTATATTTTCTGGATCTATGGCTTCTGGAAGTTGTAAGTCTTCTTTAGCTTCAATAAGTTTTTCTTCGTCTGTCCAGTATTCTAATACCGTAACATCAAATGTAACTTCTTTAGTAAATTCACCAATTGTGATCGTTGCAGTTAATGTAACAAGTTCATTACCTTCTTTATATAGTGGTTGATTTACATTAACAATGCCATCGTTGATTGATAGAATATCTTGGTTACTTGATTCCCACACGATTTGTGAACTGTGTAGTGAGCTTACAGGTAATTCTAATGCATTTTCAATTTCAAGTTCTGGTCTGATAGCATTAGCTACTTGAGAGAATTTTCCTTCAGGACTTACAAGTTCAAAACCTTCAATACTTGCAAGTAACATGTTGAACTTGTTATTTGTGCCATCCCATCCATAAACAGCACCAGTAACTGTATAAATATCACCT
>FZPS01000078.1_pt394 | contig 12020 bp, 9 predicted proteins | sample 1817821 | NCBI WGS metagenome assembly FZPS01 (sample SAMEA104158645, study PRJEB21678) | metagenome | place: Germany | collected 2015-04-21 | reverse complement strand
TGCTACTCAAACAGTAAATTCATGTGAAAGTAATAAATCATCATATACATTTACGCGATTAGCACGCCCTAACGCACCCACTCTTAACACAAGCAAAACAGACATAGTTAGCTGCGAGCACGATAGGGCTATTTTGTACGCAACTTCGGGAAGTGCTCAAATTAGATGGGTAACTGATTATAATACAAATCCAGAAGTTATTTTTGGCAATCAATTTCCACAAACAGATTACACTCCCGAATTTAGAAAAATAGAAATTCGTTTGTATGCCGACAATTCAATTTGCCAAAGTGAAGACATATTTTTAACCTATGAATTAAAACCTGCACCCGAAATTCCACAGGTTACTCCAGATGTTATTTGTATTGGCAGAGATGAAATGATTGCAACAGGAAATGGCACTAATATGATTTGGATTGACACTATTTCTAAAGATATATTATCAACAGATTCCTACCTTAATCTTGAAACAACATATACTAATGGTGTTGTAAAATATCCTCTTGAAATATATAGCACATTAGATGAATGTCGCAGTTTACCTTTATTTAAAACAATTGTTATATCACCTTTGCCAACTCCGTCTATTAAAGGAAAAACAGAAATTTGTTTAGGAGAAAAAGAGACTTTATACTTTAACGCAAATTTTACTGAACAGAGCAACTATGTTTGGAAAATTCAAGGTGATGGAATTGATTATACAAAAGATAATGAAAGTAATAGCATTCTTGTTGATTGGTACACTTCAGGAATTGATACTGTAATGCTTTCAGAAATAAATCAATATGGCTGTTCTGCCGACACTAATCTTTTGGTATATATTGCTGAATATCCAAAGCCACTTTTTAAAATGGAATCACTTGGAGTAGAACGACTTGTTAAATTCGTAAATCAATCAACACAAGCACCTATTATAGATGGCAACAATGTTATTGATATGGATATGCAATTATCATGGAATTTTGGTATGGACGATACTATAGTATTTTCTAATGAAATAGAAATATATCCTCCGAAATATGAATATGGATTTTACGATGTAACACTTACGGCTGAAAATCAATTTGGATGTATTCAAGAATATCAAGAAGAAATTTATATTAAAATTTCAACAGGATTTTATATTCCAAATGCTCTTGCTCCAAATAATCCTGCTGCGGGAGTGCGTAAATTTAAACCGCAAGGATATAATTTAGCATCGTATGAATTATGGATTTTTGACCAATGGGGCAATATTGTGTGGTACACAAATAAAATTGATGCAGAAGGACGACCTACCGAAGCATGGGATGGAACTTGTAATGGAATACCATTAAAATCAGACACATACACTTGGAAGGCACGTATTACATTTAAAGATGGCTCTGTGTGGGATGGTATCCCTCGAGGAAATGGTAAGGCTGCACCGTTTGGAAACATAATGTTAATTCGATAAGTTTCTTTAACATTTTTTCTCGTTCTTTGTAAAAAAAATACATGATTCTTCAAAATCTCCATACATATCAATATAGAAACATAGAAGATATTTCTATAGAATGTGACGAAAGCATTAACTGCATAATTGGGAAAAATGGTGTGGGAAAAACGAATTTGTTAGACAGTATTTACTTTTTAGCAGCCTGCAAAAGCAATATTATTACCAACGATAGTTTAAATGTAAATAGTTCGAAAACAGCCTTTCTTATACAAGGTAATTTTATTGACAACAAAAAAGAATACAAAATAGCATGTTCGTATGATAGTATAGCAAAAGAAAAGCGAATTATATGTAATGATAAAAAATATGCGCGTTTTTCTGATCATATTGGATTGATTCCTATCATATTTATTTGTCCTGCCGATATTTCTCTCATAAATGGTGGTGGAAGTGAGCGAAGAAAATTTATTGACACATATATTTCGCAATACGATACCGAATATTTACAAAATTTAGTTGCATATCATAAAATTCTTAATCAAAGAAATACAATCTTAAAACAAGAAAAATTCCAGGACATCAGGATGGGTTATCATATGTTTACTGACGATGAATCGGAAGAACTGTTGCGTCCGTGCTGGCTGGTGACAACAGACCATGCGGCATACCGGATACCTGCCGGAGAAAAGGAGAATTGACATGGAATGGTCCAAGGCAAAATCCATATTGATCTTCCTTTTTGCTATCCTGAATATCTTCCTGCTGTTCAGTATCCTCCGGACCGAATCCCTCAGCAGGCCCGGTGCGGATTACGTAAAGCAAGTAGAGAACCTGCTTGAATCCAGGAATATAAGGATAGAATGCCGGGTCCCATCCTACAGCGCCGATTCCGGGAGCGTAGTATACGGCGACGTGGGCATTGACGAGGGCCGTATTGCAGAGTATTTTCTTGGCCTTGGCGCCGCTGGAACCGGCGATGACGAAAAGGTATGGCACAAGGAAGGGAAAGAGCTGGAAATTGGGAATAATATCATTGTGTTCAAAGACAGCTCGCCGGATACCAGCATTGATATCCGGGACAGGGACGCGGTTTCCCGTGAATTGACGAAGGTATTCCAGGGCCTGGGTATGAATGAAAAGGATTATGTTCCCGATATTTGGCAGGAACAGGACGGACGGCTGTATGTAAGGTATGTCAAAAAATATAAGAGCCACCTGCTGTTTGGCGTATACGCGGATTTCATTGTCGCGCCGAATGGCATCGAGTATGCGGTCATTGTACCCGGAGAGGTTAATCACACCCTGGCGGAAAGCGAGATACTTTCGGCGTGGCATATCCTGGCGCTGTCCAAAATTCCGGAGAATTCGGTGATCACCGATATAAGCTTTGGATACAAGAGAATAAATGAAGGCGAACTGTATGACAGCCCTGTATGGCGGATCCGCCTTTCGGACGGCGCTGAGCTGTTTTATAACGCATATACAGGAGAAGAGATCACAACCGGGTAAACATGGGCATACATATTATGGTTTGATGATCGGCCACCATAGTGTTATAATATGTTTGACAAATCAGGGACGAGGATTGTTTTCGGTTACCTGAAGAAAACAGCGCATGCTGAGCCACAACAGAAGAAAACCAGAAGGCTGGTGTTTATGTGGATAAACTGCTTATCCGCGGGCAAAAACGCTTAAAAGGTGAAGTGGTGATAAGCGGGGCAAAGAATGCTGCACTGGGCATTCTGCCGGCCGCTCTTTTATTGAGCGATGTTTGCACCGTTGAGAATATTCCCAATATACTTGACATAGCGATCCTCAGGAGGATAATGGAGTCGTTGGGAGCAAAGTTTATTGATATTGACGACTATACCCTGAGGGTTGACGCTACCAATGTATCGTCTTATGTAGCCACGGGTGAGGATATGCACCGCTTCCGGGGGTCCTATTATTTGATGGGAGCCCTGCTGGGGAGATTCAAAAAAGCTGTTGTCACCTTCCCGGGAGGCTGCAATTTCGGGTCAAGACCCATCGACCAGCACATCAAGGGTTTCGAGGCCCTCGGAGCAAAGGTCGAGATCCAACACGGGCATATAAAGCTCTCTGCCAATAAGCTTACAGGGGCCAACATCTATCTTGACGTTGTCAGCGTTGGCGCCACAGTCAATATCATGCTCGCGGCGGTTAAGGCCGAAGGCGTGACCACAATTGAAAACGCTGCCAAAGAGCCCCATATTGTAGATATCGCCAACTTCTTAAATGCCATGGGCGCCGATATCAAGGGGGCCGGAACCGATATCATCCGTATCAGGGGTGTTAAGGAACTCAAGGGCAATGTTGTCCACAGTATCATCCCGGACATGATAGAAGCCGGCACCTACATGATCGCGGCGGCGGCTACCAGGGGCGATGTACTTGTGAAAAACGTCATTCCCAAGCATATGGAATCCCTATCGGCCAAGCTTGTGGAGATGAATGTAAAGATCCAGGAATATGATGACAGCATACGGGTATGGGTGAAGGATCGCCTTTCAAGGGCCAATATCAAGACCCTTCCTTATCCCGGCTTCCCTACAGACCTGCAACCTCCCGCGGCGGTGCTGCTCCTCCAGGCCGAAGGAATCAGCACAATCACAGAGAGTATATTTGATAACCGTTTCCAGTATATCGACGAATTGAAGCGGATGGGAGCGAAGGCAAGGGTTGAGGGCAGGATGGCCGTCATCGAGGGCGGCTCAAAGCTTACAGGAGCGCCTGTCAAGGCATTGGATCTGCGGGCGGGCGCTGCCTGCGTGCTGGCCGGATGCGTTGCCGAAGGCGTCACCGAGGTATCCAATGTCAGCTATATAGATAGAGGCTATGAGCGCATGGTGGAAAAGCTAAACAGCCTCGGTGCGGACATCAGGAGAGTATCAGACAGCGACAGTGCATAAGGTGGTTATTTAATGATCAAAACTTGCAGCTTGTTCAGCGGTTCGAGCGGCAATTGTATATTCATATCATCAGGCGAAACGTCGGTCCTTGTGGATGCCGGCGTGAGCGGAAAACGCATCGAGGAAGCCCTGGAACAGATCGGAGAGTCAATAAAGTCCATTTCAGCCATAATTATAACCCATGAGCATAGCGACCATATCGCCGGCGCGGGGATCCTTTCCAGGAGACATAAGATACCTATCTATGCCAACAGCCGGACATGGGACGCCATGAGGCCTTTCCTGGGGAAACTCAAACCGGAGCATATACAAGTTACACAGGTTTGCAAACCGTTTAACGTCGGGGATATTTATATCGTGTCTTTTCCGATACCCCACGACGCGGCATGCCCTGTGGGATACAGCTTTTTTATAGATTGCAGGAAGATTACCGTAGCCACCGACATCGGGCATATAAGCGATGAGCTGATGGGTTGGCTGGAGAATAGCCACGCAATTTTGCTGGAATCCAACCATGACGTGGAAATGCTGATGACCGGAAGGTACCCATGGCCCCTAAAGAAAAGGATCATGGGCGATTTCGGGCACCTGTGCAACGACCTTGCCGGGAAAGTAGTAGCTCATCTGGCCGAAAAAGGCACTAAGCACTTCCTTTTGGGGCATCTCAGCAAAGAGAACAATTATCCTGAATTGGCGTACCAGACTGTGTGCAACGCGCTGCTCGAGAGAAAGATCTATCCTGACAGGGATGTTTTCCTGGAAATAGCATACCGTGACCGGGTAAGCAAAATGATATGTATATAGCTCAAGGCTGTATTTGCGCCGGTGGATCGGAGTACCATGAATATTCGTATAATCGCCGTCGGTAAACTGAAGGAAGACTATTTAAGGGACGCTCAGAAGGAATACTCAAAGCGCCTCTCCCGTTTTTGCAAGCTCAATATAGTTGAAGCTGATGAAGACTTCACCCTGGAAAAAGAGGCGGACAGGATCAGGAAGGCCTTGACCGCCAACAGCCATGTCATTGCCCTGGCCATTGAGGGGAAGAAATACGATTCTGTCGGATTTGCCCGATACCTGGAGAATCTCATGATCAGCGGCAAAAGCCATATATCTTTTATCATCGGCGGATCAGACGGCCTTGACGAATCCATTCTTACCGAAGCCGACAACCTGCTTTCCATGTCGGACATGACATTTCCCCACCAACTGGCCCGTATCATCCTGCTGGAGCAGATCTACCGCGCCTTCAAGATCATAAACAACGAGACATACCACAAGTAAGGGAACAGAGAAAACCCAGAGCATTTCAACATAATGATGTTTTATGGCCGGAATATTCCGGAACCGGCAATAACTCCTGAACAGAATATATGAAAAATCAGACCTGGCAAAAGCCGGGTTTTTTAATAATGCGTTGATGAAACAAGCCGGACTTTTAGAAAAAAAATCGGATATGGAAAATGCTTCTATGATAACATGGAACTATCCTAAGATGTCAGGGAGCGCTCCGGACATGAATTACTATGAACGCATACAAAAATCCATTGATTACATTGAAAGCAACCTTGAAGACAGGATAGACCTTAATCGTGCGGCGCAGGAAGCCTACATGTCCCAGTCAAGCTTCTACAGGCTGTTTTTCGCCCTGGTAGGCTACTCTGTAAAAGAGTACATCAGGCTGAGGAGAATAAGCCTTGCTGCTTCGGACCTGGTCAACACCAGTGCCTGTATAATTGACATTGCCGTAAAATACGACTTTTCCAGCGGAGATGCTTTTTCAAGGGCTTTCAGGCGAATCACCGGATTTTTGCCGAGCGATTTCAAAAAGCAAAAATTAAAATTTATCTTTGAAAGGGTTGATTTGATGGATAAATATTTTGATATTCAGGACAAAGAGCTTCTTGAAAAATATCCGGACATTAAAGTTCTGAAGAAACTGGAGCCAATGAGGGTGGCATATTACTGCTACTATGGGAAAAACCCCGAAGACGGCGCATACCAGGTTCTGAAGGAATGGCTGAAAAAGAATAATATCAATACCAGCAACATGAGGATATTCGGGTATAATAATCCCTCGCCCTCAAGCGAGGACCAGGAAGAATACGGCTATGAATTCTGCGTTACCATCGATGACAGTGTCGTAGTAAACGATGAAAAGGTTAAGGTGAAAACCCTGGAAGGAGGCCTTTATGCCGTAGCCGGAGTAAAACGGGACCGCAACGGGGATTTGGGTTGTGAGATCATGAAGACCTGGAAGCGGTTCATGGGCTGGCTGAGGGACAGCAGGTACCAGCATGGCAGCCACCAGTGGCTTGAGGAACATATAGGCTTTGACGAAGACCTCAACCATATTGGCGGAATCGATCTGTATCTGCCCATCAAAGAGAAAACGGCAAAATAAGGTCGTCAATTTTAATGTAACTTAGCGAAAAAGCCTGAACACCGATGTGCTCAGGCTTTTTTCTTGACAGAAAGCGCCGTTTACCTCCATCATAGCTGTGAATGCTTGCATAACCGTTATATAATAAATACAGGAGGGATAATCTTATGGGAGAATATATACCAACAAGAGATGAGGCATATGCCCTGTTAACAAGGTACAACAGGAGCGACGGCCATATTAAGCACGCCCTTGCCGTAGAGGGTGTCATGAGGCACTTTGCCGGGCTGTTCGGCGAGGATGCGGAAAAATGGGGCATCATAGGACTTGTCCATGACCTGGACTATGAGATGTACCCCGAGGAACACTGTAAAAAGGTGCGAGCCATGCTCGAGGAAGAAAACTGGCCGGAGAGCTATATCCGGGCAATCGAGAGCCATGGATGGAAGCTTTGCAGCGATGTGGAGCCGGTAGAAAGGATGGAGAATGTCCTTTACACAATAGACGAACTGACCGGCCTTATCACTGCCGCGGTCCTGATGCGCCCAAGCAGGAGTGTTATGGACCTTGAGGTCAAATCAGTTGCAAAAAAGATGAAGAGCAAAGGGTTTGCGGCCGGGGTAAACCGGGACGTCATCATAGAAGGAGCGCAGCGCCTTAATATGGATCTGGACAAGGTTATTGAAGAAACCATAATGGGCATGAGAAAGATCGCGGAGGAGATCGGCTTAAAAGGGTCAGTACCGGAACAAGCCTGAATCAGGCCACTCCGGCATTAAACGGGATGAAAAGGGAAAGAGGAACAGATGGAGATAGGTGGAAACACACAAGGGCTCAAGAAAAGCCAGGTACAGGCACTGGAAGACATATACGGCATTGAATTGCCGCAAAATATGATCTGGACCCGGGAGCTTATTGATAAGCTTTGCGGGCTCACTGGTGCCATTAACCGTGAGATAGCCGTGTACTCTGACAGGAAAGGCCGCATCATTAATGTCATTGTCGGCGATTATGCCACTGTGAGCCTGGATTCGGTCGAGGGAAAGCGCAGCCCTTCAAGGCTTTCGGGCATCCGCCTGATCCACACCCATCCGGGCGGATCGGGCAGGCTATCAGAGGTTGATATAAGTTCCCTGAAACTTCTGAAGCTGGACATGATAGCGTCGGTAGGGGTCCGTGACGGCGGCCCGGCCGAGATATACGCCGGGATTCCATCGGCCCGGGACACAGAGTCGGTGGATGTCTTCGGCCCATTTGGCGTGGATAAAGCGGATTTTGAGGAATTACTGGAGCAGATTTCGGCGGCCGACAGGTTACTGCGCGGCAGGACCGAAACGACCGGTTCCACACGGGAGCGGGCTGTCCTGGTAGGGGTCAGGACCCCGGAAACACCGGTTGTCAGGGGCGTCAGCGAAGCGGAAATTTCCATGGAGGAACTCGCCGAACTTGCCCACACTGCCGGGGCCGAGGTGGCGGCGGAAATTATCCAGGCCAGGGACGGGCGGGATTCCGCCTGGCTGGTAGGAAAGGGCAAGATCTCTGAGCTTTGTTTGCTTGTCCAGGCCGAGGGTGCGGACATGGTGATCTTTGACGAGGAGCTTTCAGCGTCCCAGCAGCGGAATATCGAGGAAATGCTGGGTGTCAAGGTGATAGACAGGACCGGGCTGATCCTGGATATCTTTGCCCAGCGCGCCCGTTCCCGCGAGGGCAAAATACAAGTGGAACTGGCCCAGTTGGAATACTTGCTTCCCAGGCTTACGGGCAAGGGTGTCATCCTGTCAAGGCTGGGGGGCGGCATAGGGACCAGGGGTCCCGGTGAAACCAAGCTTGAAACCGACAGGAGGCATATCAAGAGAAAGATAACCCATCTTAGGGAACAGCTTATGGAGATAAAGAAGCACAGAGGCATACAGAGGGCCGAGCGGTTGAGAAACTGCATCCCCATTGTATCCCTGGTTGGGTATACCAACGCGGGAAAGTCATCGCTGCTGAATGCTCTCTGCGATGCCGACGCCTATACCGAGGACAAGCTGTTTGCCACCCTTGACACCACTACCAGGAGGCTGGACCTGGGAGAGGCCCAGGTGCTGCTGACCGACACTGTGGGATTTATAAGGAGGCTTCCCCACCACCTGATGGATGCCTTCAAGTCCACCCTCGAAGAGACGGTTTACTCCGATGCCATTATCATCGTCGCCGATGCGTCGGACCCACTGGTGGAAGACCATATCCGCATTGTGGACGAGATCCTCGCCCAGCTGGGCGCTTCGGGCAAACCGACCATCATCGCCTATAACAAGATCGACAAGCTTGATGAAAGAAATATTGCTCCTAAAACAGACCGGGCTATTGTAGAGGTTTCGGCCCTCACCGGCGAAGGCTTCGACAACCTCAGGAACTGCCTGAAAAAAATGCTGTTCCGGATAAAAGCCCGATACCGGCTGAGCATACCCTTTCAAAACGGGGGCAGCATTATTTCATGGCTCTATGCCAATGGAAAGGTCTTTAGCGCCGAATACGACGAAAGCGCGGTAATCATGGACGTGGAGCTGTATAAAGACGCGGCGGAGAAAGTGCAGGATTATATCGTGGAAGTAATGCCTGCAGGCGGCTATAAGTCTTAAAAGCTGGTCCTGCCCCTTTCCGGACAGGTAGTCCGGCGGTTTCTTACACTAAAGCTTGTCCGGCCACTCCTTTTTTGGAAAGCTGCCCCGGCCGTTTCTTTCCCGGGGGTAGACCGGATTTCTCGGTTCAGCCCTCCCGAAAAGCCGGCATTATTCCTGCGCCGGCATTGGGGAAGGATGCCCAAGTCCGCTGTGTGCGGCCGTTTTACCAGATTGGTTCTATTGACACCATAAGCGGCGCTGTTGTAGAATAGGAATGCTGACTCAATAATTACTAAACGCTCGTGTGGTGGAATTGGCAGACACAACGGACTTAAAATCCGTCGGACTAACCCTCCGTGCCGGTTCGAGTCCGGCCACGAGCACCAACCGGCCCTCAAGATAAGCTTCGGGGCCTTTTTTTATTTTGATGCGGATTCTATGATGCGTAATATATTAAAAGACACATTGAAAAACTATACCAATACGATATAATTAGATACGCAAGATATAGTTGTTGGTATATCTCATTTATACAATATGTGCCGGGAACTATAATAAACTGGAGATGATGCTTGTGAGGCTGACAGAAAACGCCGTCAAGGTACTTGAGAAAAGATATCTCGCCAAGGACGAGGAAGGGAATCTGTGTGAAACCCCGGAGGATATGTTTCGCAGGGTGGCCGCCACCGTTGCCTCTGCCGATAAGGAACGACTGCCTGAAAAAAAGCTGAAGAAGCTGGAAGAAGAATTCTATGATATGATGGCGGACCTTGAGTTTCTGCCCAATTCCCCCACGCTCATGAACGCGGGAAGGCCCCTGGGGCAGTTGTCCGCATGCTTCGTCCTGCCTGTTGAAGACACGATGGAAGGAATTTTCGACAGCGTGAAAAACGCCGCGTTGATCCATAAAAGCGGCGGTGGGACAGGTTTTTCCTTCTCAAGGTTAAGGCCCAAGGGATCAAGCGTAAGATCCACAGGCGGCGTAGCCTCGGGACCGGTAAGCTTTATGAAGGTGTTCAACGCGGCCACTGAAGCCGTTAAACAGGGCGGCACCCGGAGGGGCGCCAATATGGGAATCCTCAGGGTTGACCACCCGGATATCCTGGACTTTATCACCTGCAAGCAAAACAATGCTGATATCACCAACTTCAATATCAGCGTCGCCATCACCGAATCCTTCATGAGGGCCGTTGAGGAGAACGCTGATTATGATCTAATAGATCCCAGGACAAAGAATAAAACTGGTTCGCTCAATGCCCGGGAAGTGTTTGACCTCATGGTGAACATGGCATGGAAAAACGGTGAGCCGGGCATAATCTTCCTGGATCGAATCAACAGGGACAATGTAATGTCGCAGCTGGGCCAGATCGAGAGCACCAACCCTTGCGGGGAACAACCGCTGCTTCCCTATGAATCCTGCAACCTGGGCTCCATCAACCTGAGCCTCATGGTCAAGGAAGGCCCGGACGGCCTTATGGAAGTAGACTACGAAAAGCTCAGACAGACCGTGCGTAAAGCCGTGCATTTTCTTGACAACGTCATTGACGTCAATAAATATCCGCTTCCTGAAATCGAAAAGATGACCCTGGGCACGAGGAAGATCGGTCTGGGTGTTATGGGCTGGGCCGATATGCTCCTGCTGCTTGGGATCCGCTATGATTCAGAAGAAGCAGAAAGGCTTGCCGACGAAGTGATGGGCTTCATCTCCAGCGAGGCCAGGAAGAAATCGCAGGAACTGGCCGAAGAAAAGGGCGTATTCCCCTATTATGACCAGAGCGCCTACAAGGAGGCCGGAATCAGGGTAAGGAACGCCACCACCACCACAATTGCGCCGACCGGCACGCTCAGCCTGATAGCTGGTACTTCCTCAGGCATCGAGCCCTTGTTTGCCATCTCATATATCAAGTATGTCATGGACGGCACCGAGCTGGTGGAGGTAAACCCAATCTTCAGGGCCGCCTGCGAAGAAGCCGGGCTATACAGCGAAGAACTGATGCGTGAAATAGCCCGGAAAGGATCACTGCATGAGATCGATGGGATACCCCAGCGCATGAAGGACCTGTTTGTAACTGCCCATGACATCTCTCCGGAGTGGCATGTCAGGATGCAGGCAGCCTTCCAGAAACATACCGACAATGCCGTTTCCAAAACTGTCAACCTGAGAAAGGACGCCACACTGCAGGATGTGGCCGATGTCTTCCGCTATGCCTGCAGGACGGGCTGCAAAGGGGTTACCATTTACCGGGATGGCAGCCGTGAGTGCCAGGTACTGAACATCGGCAGCGTAAAAGGCAAGGAAGAGACTGCCCAGGGTACAAATACCAATAAGACCGACGTGGACGGTCAGGCTGCCCCTGAAGCGAACAGGAATATTCAGCCAAGACCCAGACCTGAGATAACCACGGGGTTTACCGAAAAAGTCAGGATCGGATGCGGCAACCTGTATATCACCGTAAACTACGACGAAAAAGGCATCTGCGAGGTGTTTACCAATACCGGGCGGGCAGGGGGCTGCCCCTCTCAGTCCGAAGCCACCAGCCGCCTTGTTTCCATAGCCCTGAGGGCGGGCGTCGATGAGAAGGCCATAGTGGAGCAGCTAAAGGGTATCCGCTGCCCCTCAACCATTCGCCAGAGAGGGCTTAAGGTCTTATCCTGCCCTGATGCCATTGGGCGCCTTATAGAAA
>FZPS01000005.1_pt389 | contig 12022 bp, 9 predicted proteins | sample 1817821 | NCBI WGS metagenome assembly FZPS01 (sample SAMEA104158645, study PRJEB21678) | metagenome | place: Germany | collected 2015-04-21 | reverse complement strand
GTATATATACTATGAATTATGGTAATAGAGAACAATTAAAATGAAAAGAATGATGTGATTGATACACAGATATAGATAATGTAGATGCAGAATTGAGTAATTATATTAAAACAGCATGTGAATTGGAAATAATGTGATTACAATCAGACTGAAAAACACCATTACAAGAATTTAGACCAAATGATTATGTAAGTAGAGCAGAATTTTCAACTGTTTTTTCAAGGATGTTAGAAGGTAATAAATATGACAACAATAAAGATGATGCTCGATGGGAGGATCATTTGAATTATCTTCACGATAGACTTATTATTAAAAAACCGGATCCAACAATAACAGAATTGAGAGCATGGATTTTATTGATGATGTATAGAGCAAGCTAGGGTGTGAATAAAGTTTGTAAAGTTCATCAAGTTTATAAAGTTCATAAATTTATAGCCCCTTACTTGTTACGGAGAACTCCGTAAATAAGGGGGGATTTATGATAAATGAGGTTTTTTATTTAATCCCCCTTAATCCCCCTTGAAAAGGGGGATAGTCATCAACTTGTAACTTTATAACTTTCAACTAACTATTACTCATTGTGCTTTAGTTTGAAATAAAGTTGGTATATTTTATACAACAATGGTCTGATTATTAGATCATAACTACCATATTGTTCTATTTTTGTTCATCACAAAGATTCTTTAAATTTACTTACTCAATTTAATGGGTGATTAGGGAAGCCTGTTGGTGCTCATCCAAGCATATCTACATAAGTCATTCACAATTTTCTAGCATGTCCAAATATTTTAAATTTTAGATAATGATGGCCTCAAATATTGGAATATTTTCTATTAGAAAATCCGTATAAATAAATTATACGATGCTGATCATATATACAAATACTTCCAGCTACGATATCTCAATTTATTGTAGAAATAAATAAATTACCACGGTTGTTTTGAGTTATATATCTAATTAATTTATTGTACTGATCTTTTGGTATAATATTGAAACCTTTCAGCCCTGAAAGATCTATCCATTTTTGATAAAATAGATCATACTGATCAGGGGAGGCTACTCCAAATTCAATTTGGTTTTTTATGGCTTTTTTTACTCTTTCCTTACATCCAGAATTCATCTCACTCATTAATTCTTCATCTGATTTGGTGATGTCATATACAATGTTGGCTTGGGGCATATTTTCTCTAAATGCAGTTTCTAATCAGTATAAATCCTTCATTTGTTGGCGAACCTGTAGTCTAATTTCTCTCATATCACTTAAAAAACTATCAGATCTGACTCATACATTTTCAAATCTTATTATTTCATTTAATAGACATAATTGGACAAAAATTACTCATTTTTCTTTTTTGTATTTCTTTTGTAATTTCTCTAATTCTGATTTAACGTACTCTTTGTCAGTTGGTAGGACTACTCACATTATTTGTAACCATTTTGTTTTGAATGGTCATATTTTTTTTTCTTTTATTAATCAAAAATATTCTTTACCAAATAAATTTATTGTAAAGTGTGGTTTATCGTATATTTTTGTTTGTATGTCTTTTCGTAAATTACTTTGATATAAGTTATACACTATCGATAATTGTGGATAAATAAATTACATGGTATAGTATATAATTTTTTGTAAAAAAAGCAATACAAAAGCAAGACCATGTTTTGTAGTTTGTATGACTTTCAATTTTATAATTTGTAACTTTCGACTTTATAAACTAAATTATGTTTTCTGCATTTCGATCTACTTTGAAACGTTTTTGGTTAATTCTTAATTTAGTATAAACGATATCCATAAAATTCCTTAAACTTTCTCATTTCAAAATAATGTTGTATCTGTATTTATTGAACATTTTATAAATTAGTGGGGGAGTAGTATAGATTTCCAGATTATCCATTTGGTACTTATCCTTTAGGTACAATAAATCTTTGTACATTACGTCTATTTTATTAAATAGTTTTTCTTCTATTTCATCTTTGTAAGAGATTACACAAACATCAGAAAATGGTGGATATAGATTTTTTTTCCTAAATTGATTATCCTCTATTGTAAATAGTTCTTTATCCATTTTACAAGCGTTTCTAATACTATAAACTTCAGGATTAAAAGTTTGTACTATATAATTTTTACAAGTATGACTAGTAAAAGTATCATATAAAAAATGAAAATTATTTTTTGCAGCAGAGTAGTCTGGAATATTTAGACCTATATCAGCATTCAAAAATATTATCAAATCCAATTCAACTCACTTAATAGGGGTGTTTAGCAATGAAGTTCAAATATAAATTTGAATATCTTTTTGTTCTAAAATTTCTTTAATTTTTTTTTGTGATCTAGTAGTGTCTGCATCAATTATTACTGTTTTTACTTTATATTCTGTTTGAATATATTCTGCTATTCTTTGAGTTCCTATTCAAAATTCCTTAATTTCCGCAGAATGACAATGAGGACATTCCAATGGGAAATTGTATTGTGTTTTACATATATTACAAAGTCCTATTTTATTTTCATTGATTTTATAGTAGCTAATATTTACGTCACATCTATTACACTTTGGGACATACCCACATTTTTGACAGAAAATACCGTTTGAAAATCATTTTTTATTTACGATAATTCATATTTTTTTATTATTTTTGATTTGTTTTTCCAATGATGCTTTTGTGATTTCTGAAAAAATATAATCGGTTTCTCTCCTCATATCTACTAAAAAGATTCATTTATTTTTATGTTTGAATAATTCGTAATTCACTTTGTTGATATTTTTCATATAAAATTATCTGTATTATTATGTATAAGTATAACAATTTTTTTTTCAACAAAAAAAGAAAGGAAGGTAAAGGCAAACCCTTACCTCCCTCAGAAGCGTATTGTTTAGACTTTCGTCGTGAGATTTATCATATCCCAGCCCGCTCCTAAATTGGCACTTATATTATATATAAAAATATCTGATTTGTCAAATTTTTGATGACTTTTTTTTCTGAAAGTTTGTAAGGGTGGTAGACAGCTTAACTTGATAAGCCTGTAGCTTTGAAAAATTGTTCAATATTTTTGATAGTTTGATTGAAATCTTTTGTTTGATTACAAATTTCCTTTAATTCCTTTGATCCTGGAATGCCTTTTAGGTATTGGTGTAAATACTTTCTGAAGAGTAGGGGAGTATAGTAGATTTTTTCATAATTACTTTGGATATCAATAGATTCAATCTCTTGTAATTTGGGTTTTATTTTATTTTTTCATAGATTTTTAGGATTTAGGTCTGATGTAAATATTTCAAATTTAGCTAGTAAATTTATGTGTTCCAGAATTGTTTCAAATCTTTCTTGTATTGTCGGACTATGATTTGTGAATATTCGTGGATTTCATATAGCTGATTGACCTATCATTACACCATCTAGATTCTGGATTTTATTTGTGATTTCATTGAAGTTTTTTATTGCTCAGTTTCATATGATTTTACAGTTTTTATTAGCTTTTTTTTTCAATTCATAAATAAATTCTCGGTCTCAATCTCCAGAATAAAGTTCTTTTAATGTTCTTGCATGAATTGTGATCATATGACAAAAATTACTAGCTTCTATGAGAAAATCCATTTGTGCTTTTTTATCTTCCTCATTTAGTCCTGTTCTACTTTTAATACTAAAGGGAGTTTTTAGACTTTTTGAAAGAGTTTTTATTATATTCAAAGTAGATTCTTTATCTTTTAATAAAGCAGATCATCATCAGGATTTTATAACATTATTTGCTGGACAGCCAGTGTTCAACTCAATTCAAAAAATTTTGTTTCAGTATTTTTTTTCGATGTCCAAAGCAGTTTCCAAAAGTTTTTTTTTATTTCATCAAAAAATTTGTAATACTATTGGGTCTTCAAAATCTGTATGAATTATGTGTTTTATTACCTTATCTGGATTCGCGACATAGCCATCTGATGTCATGAATTCTGTCCGTAGAGTAAATTGATATTCAGGGTTTTTATTATATTTTTCAAATATTTTTTTTGTTATAACCCTACAGGCTAGGTCAGTAATCCCATCCATAGGAGCTAGTGCTAAAATCATTAAATTCCAATTTATAAGTCTAAAAACAACTTTAGTTTAGTTTTTTGAAAAATTAAAACAATTTGAAATTTGCTTTTTTTTATGTTTTTGTATATAATTGAATTGATTTATATTTTGTGAATGTTTTTATGAAAATTTGAAAACGTATAAGAATTTGGTGGTTGGAATGAGATACTAACTCTGATCTTGAAAAAAAAGAAATTGAAATCAAGGATAATGTACAAGAGTGTGATGGTGTAGAAGTAGGAGCTGATTCCAATAAAAAATGTAATGTAGGTAAGTCTACTAGATTTTTTGATAAAATAGCATTATTGAAATTAGATGATTCCAAAAAAAGTGAAATAGCACAACAAATAATAAATGATTCGTACTCTACTAAACTATATTGGATACAGCTATTTTTGGCTTGTGTTATTGCTGCATTATGATTGTTTATGAATTCTATCCCTGTTACAATCTGAGCTATGTTTATTTCACCGCTTTTATACCCTATAAAATCATTATCATTTGCTATTACAAATGGTCATAAAAAAATGTATTTTAGAAGTATAAAAATATTGTTGCTGAGTATTTTTGTTGCTATTATATCTAGTGTATTTGTTTCAATTATTGTTCCATTTTCTCATATTACACCAGAAATAACATCTAGAATTTCTCCCACTATTCTTGATCTTTTTGTGGCCTTATTTTCGTGAGCATTTGCTTTTTTATCTTTATGAATTAAAAAATTAGAAGAGACTATTGCTGGTGTTACAATCGCTGTTTCACTTTTACCACCACTTTCTGTAGTTTGAATCTGAATATATTTTTTAGACTTTTCTATAATTCAAGGTAGTTTCTTATTATTTTTAACCAACTTAGTAGCGATAATTATTGTTTGAGTGATTATATTATATTTGTTTTGATTTTTTCCGACCAATAGGGCGTGACAAAAGAGAAGTTTGATTGTATTCTTAATGGTGTTCTTCTTTGTTCTGCTTATCATTTTCCCTCTTAAAAAATCTATGTTACAAATTTCTGATAATATTAAAATAAACAATCAAATAAATGAAACTATAAAATCTTATTTTAAATCTATAGATACGAAAATTGACTTAGATAAAGTTTCTTTCCAAAATTTATGAGATGATTTAATTCGTATCAATTCTGTTTTGAATGTTCCAAGTGATGTTTTAATTACTAATGAAAATAAGACCGATTTGACAAAAATATTATCATTAAATTTACAGAAATCTATTGAGTTGGATTTGAATATAGTTGAAATTTCTAGTGTATATATTTCAAAAGAACCAACAAAAGAACAATTGATGATGTCCAAAGTGAAAAATATTTTTGATAACACATTTAAGTGAATTGTTTTATTGGATTATAAATTCTTACAACAAGAAAAAATTATATTATTCTTAAACTTATATTCTCCTGAAGAAGTAGATAGAGATGATATATATGATACTTTATTATCTGATTTGAAATCAGAATTTTCTGATGAGATAGAATTGATAATTCAATGGCAAATTAATGGGAATAACAAGGAGGAAACTACTGAGTTGGATAGTTTGTCTGGCTGACAAGTAGATTTATCAGGGTCATTGGAGAGTTTATAGAGTTGGAAAGTTGCTTGACGAACTTTGTTCGCGATAAAATGATGAATGCTCACGGTGTTCGCGATAAAATGTTAAAATGATAAATTGATGAATTGATGTAGGGGCGGTTATCAACCGCCCGTTATCACAATAAAAAACATTTGTGATGAAATGATAAAATAAAAACGATGTAGGCGCGCCCCGTAGTCCTACGGGGTCGCGCCTGCTATAGCAGAAAACAAGCGACTTTCTCCAAAGAAGGGAGACAATAAATATTGTCCTCCTTCTTTAGAAGGAGGGGAACCCCGCAATTTTGCGGGGTGGAGGATGTTAAATCCCTCGACCCCGATAAATCGGGGAGAGCAACTCCCTTTGTCCCGATAGATCGGGACTCCACTTCGTTTCGCGAAAGGGAGACAATTTTTTTTCTTATATTTGTGGCCTAAATCCCCATAAATTGTAGCCCCGCAATTCTGCGGGGCTGCAAGAAATGGGGGAGACTAGTTATTTTTGAAAAAGGGATACAGTTTGTTGTGACAAAAGTTCCTCCCTTGGGGGAGGGTGAATGTCCCGAATTTATGAGGGACTAGGTGGGGGTTTTATTTCCAACAACCCCCAACTACACTAGAACAGCTTCCCCCGAGGGAAGAATTTCTTTGTCTCCGTGCGTTCACTTCGTTTACTTAGTCGAAATGACAGTTTGTGGCTTAAGTTTCCATAAATTGTAGCCCCGCAATACTGCCCCGCTGTTTAAGCGGGGCGAGTGGGGCGGGGCTGCAAGAAGTGGGTTGTGAAATATTCGTTAACAGATAATTGGATTCTGCAAATAAATTCTTCGTAACAATAACTCTCAGAAAGACAATGATGTAGCTAAAATTAAGGCAGGATTATAAAAATCTATAAACACTTGAAAAAAAATAACAGCTTCTTATTATTTGAAAGCTTTTATTTTTTTTATTAAAATATGAAAAAATTTATACTATTTTTAAAGTGAATTTTGATGTGAACTTGTGATGTGATACCATGAGTTAGTTGATGAACAATCGCTTTTATTACTTGAATTTATGACAAACTTATTGATTCTTTATATTGATTCAATTTATCCACATTAAAATTAGTTTTCAAATGAAAATTTAAGGAAGCTTGGAATGCAGTAAATTGATCTTTTTTATTAACGCTATTTGTATGAATATTGGTTGCTGTGTTAACTTTTGCGAAACTTATTAGTTTTTTACTGCTAAATCATCCTTCTTATGTTTGGGCGTTCTTTTTCGGATTAGTGCTTTCATCCGTAGTTATTTTAATTAAATCCTTAAAAAGCTGATTCAAAGTTATTTATTTATTGTGGTTGATTATTGGTGTTGTAATATGATTTATGCTGACATCATTACCAGTTGTAAATTTATGAACATCCAATTTGATTATTTTCGGTTCATGAGCAATAGCAATTATGGCAATGATTTTACCTTGAATAAGTGGTTCTTATATTTTATTGATTCTTGGACAATATCAAAATATCTTACAATATGTTGTAGATCTTACTTCTCGTGATTGGTCTGCGATTATCCCTTTGTTGATATTTATTTTATGATGTTTAATTTGATTGATTTTATTTGCAAAACTTCTTTATCGAGTAAAAGAAAAATGGCACAACCAAATGGTTTTGGTTTTGACATGATTTATTATCTGATCTTTACAAAAGATTTGGCCATGGAAAGAAACAGTTCAGACATATTTGGATTCTCATGGAGTAGAGCAACCATTAGTTCAAACTAATATTATTCCTTCTTGGGGGATGGATGTTGTTTGGTGTATTGCTTTAGCTATTCTTGGTTTCTTAATTGTTTGGATAATTGATATAATTTCAAAAAAGAGTGAGGCTTAAATTAGTTTGTAAATTCATAAAGTTATAGCCCCCTTTCTTAAGGGGGTGATTGCTACCAACTTGCAACTTTACAACTTAACTATATTTTTTTTAGTAATCTTTATGTTATTTTAATGAAAAATAGAGTAGTATTATTAGAGAATATTCGTAGTGCTTATAATGTATGAAATATTATTCGTACTGCGGATGCTCTATGATGGGATGTTTGGTTGAGCTGATATACGCCTCATCCAGATGAACAAATAAAGGTTACAAAAACCTCTTTAGGAGCAGAAAAGACTGTCTGACTAGAGAGGTTTGATGATGCCAAGCAAGCAATAGAATTTGCTCAGGAAAATGATTTTTTTATTTTGGCTTGAGAGATTACTGAGAATGCTATAGCATTATGATCCCAAGAATGTTTAGAGATTCAAAAACAAGCGAATATTTTTTTAATTTTAGGAAACGAGGTAGATGGGGTTATGCAGTCGACTTTAGATTTGGTAGATAGAGTAGTTTATATTCCTATGAAATGAATAAAAGAATCTTTGAATGTGTGACAATCTTCAGCTATTTTTATGTGGGAACTCAATGGTTCTAGAATTTAGAGATATTTTATATTATGGATATTCTAAACCATGACCTGAGCCACATAATTGCATGTTTCATAATCACATAGCATACCAGTTATATCAATTTTCTGGGCCAATCACACCACAGAAACATGGATAAGTATATTCTGTTCCATTCTTTACATGCTTATACATAAATATACTTCACAAAGTTGTTTCCTTACATTCAAAAGGGAATTGAGCAGTATTATTCATTATTCTTGGTTCTAGTCTCATAACACTGTTTATATCTAGAGCTATTCATGATAAGTTTGGTTCTTTTAAAATTCAAACTGCACCCGTTTCTCAAACATGTTTTATTGTCATAATTTTATTATCTATTTTAACATTACTATCGTTTTCCTCGTTATTTAATGCGAAATGCATTGCTCATCTTCAACTAGTATCGAATGATTTAAAAAATATTCATCCTTTATTATAGTTTATACTGGTGTGAACTCCAAAAAGTAGAGAAGAAAATGAGATAGGTTTCATATTCTTTAATAACAAATTGCTTCAATCTGAGTTTCTTATTTCTACTTGAGTGTCAGGTTCAGGGGGGATTGGACTTCATATTAAAACTTTTTGAGCAGGGTTGTAATTAACGATATAATTACCATTATTTCATAACCTTCGATAGTTATCTATTGTTGTGGTAAGTGTATTTGCACCACTAACATTTAATGTTAATATATTTGTAGATGGATTAAAATTAATAGCTTTTAGATATTTATCTAATGATGGACCTGGTTCTCCTTGAGGTCAAGTGGCTCAAGTGTCACCTTTAGGTCCTTGAGGTCAAGTGGCTCAAGTTGCTCAAGTAGCACCAGTTGCTCAAGTATCTCATTTAAGATTTGTGAGAGTTCCTGGAGATCCATCCGGATTTTCAAATCTTAAAGATGTTCAAATCCATTCATGAGCTGGTGTGTTTCATATAAGATTAACTGCAGTTCATCGTAATATCCCATCACCATCTTCATCTTCTTGTCCATTGAGATCTTCAAATTTGAGTACTGTTCATTTTCGTTTATGTCTTGGCATTGTACCAGGTTCTCATTTAAGATTAATCGGATTTAGTCCTTCTATTGGCTTTCCTTTTATTGTAAATAATAGTTCTGTTCCATCTGTTCAAGTCCGTTCAGGTATTGGTGTATTTCCTTGAGGTCCTTGAATTCATTGAATACCTTGAGGTCAAATGGCTCAAGTGTCACCCTTAGGTCCCTGAGGTCAAGTATCTCAAGTATTTCATTTTAATGATGCTAATTGTTCTGGGGTGAAGTCTTGATAAATAAAAGCGTCACCTTTTTCTCCGGTAGCTCAAGTGTCACCTTTAGGTCCTTGAGGTCAAGTAGCTCAAGTGTTTCATTTTAATGATGCTAATTGTTCTGGAGTGAAGTCTTGATAAGTGAAAGCATCACCTTTATCACCAGTAGCTCCAGTATCACCTTTAGCTCAGGTAGCGCCTTGAATTCATTCTAAATATCAAGTAACAGTACCGTATCAAGTAACGTTAAGAGTCAAGATGTGAGTCTCGTTATCAAAACTTATACCATCAACATAATAGTTGTAATCAGTTCAAAGCCCAGGATCTAAATTATCACATTCTCGTCATTCTGTACCCCATTTTAAAATTTGTCAGAAATTACATTCTATGATAGGTCAAGTAGCCCCTTGAGGTCAAGTAGCTCAAGTGTCACCTTTAGGTCCTTGAGGTCAAGTATCTCAAGTATTTCATTTTAATGATGCTAATTGTTCTGGAGTGAAGTCTTGATAAGTGAAAGCATCACCTTTATCACCAGTAGCTCCAGTATCACCTTTAGGCCCTTGAGGTCATTGAGGTCAAATAGCACCGGCAGGTCCAGCAGGTCCTTGAGGTCATTGAGGTCCAGCGACACCAGCAGGTCCAGCAGCTCCAGCGGGTCCGGCGACACCAGCAGGTCATTGAAGCCCGGTGTCTCATTTATCTCCTTTAGGCCCCTGAAGTCCAGTAGCTCCAGCAGGACCAGTAGGTCATTGGATCCCGTCTATATATCAAGTAACTTGACCGTATCATCCAATATTAAGAGTTAAAATACGAGTTAAACTATCAAAACTTATTCCATTTATTGTAGGTAGATTTGAGTATGTTAGATATCAATTTTCATCCAATGATAATACTTTTTGATTAAAAGGATATCAACCATTAAGTAATCAAGCATTTATCCAAATGTATCCAGAATTAGCATTTATGTCCATAAGCTTAGTTCATCCATTGATGCCAGAATCTGTAAAAACAGTTTGTTTTATGTACTGTATAGCATTTCAAATATTAGATTTAATTAAAGTTAATCCTCCTGGTACATTAGCTCATTGTGTGATAGATAATACAAAAAATCATCATAATATAAACAAGATAGATCTTTTGAAAATTCACTTGGTTTTTGTTTTTTTCATTTAAAAAATTTTTGATATAAAATTTAACCTATATCAAGTATAATCAAAAAAAAAATCCTGTCAAATTTTTGAGGACTTTTTTTAATGGTAGTTTCCTATTTGTATCCTAACAATAGTAACATAAATGGAATAGAGACTATTTTTGCAAATTCAGCTCTAGTTATGAATCTATTTCATTCAAATTTGTATGTTCAATCTTTTTGTCTGTATCACTCTACTATTCACAATGATTCAGCTTGTCTAATGTAGCTGTAATATGGATTTGAACTATCTATATCTGTTAGTTTTGTTTTTGAGTTTAGTTTTACGCTTCATCAATTTATAGCATTATAAGTTTCTACTATTTTTTTAATACTTTCATATCTATTAAGATAGGTGTTGTGATTTAAGTATCTTTTGTTATTTTTTATAGTATATAATCAATCTGTTAATCATTTATTGAAGGCATAATCTGTATACCAAATAAACCAATCGTTTCTTTTTACATCTTCAAATATTTGATCAAAAGGATAATATTTGTCTTCTGACTCTATTTGGAAATCATTAAAGGCTATTCATCTAATTTTTACTAAAGTTTTTAATACTTCTGATTTTTTGATATAATCGTCTGGGTAATATATCCACTCTCATCGTTGTGTTCACTTTCATCTATGTAGACATGATTTACGCATAACTTCAATATAATTAAATCATCGATGTTTTTCTGTGTCTGTAAATGCTCATTTTTTGATATATCATGCATCATCATATTTACAAAAAACTCATCATGTTAAATCTTCTGGACTACAATCTTTTGTTCAAACTTCGATTTTAAGATCACCACAATTGTTGTATTGTATAAATGTGTCTCATGAGCATATCTTATTTGGATCTACTTGTCGTTTACTATCTATACAAATATTATTTGTGTTTGGTCCTACATGTCATATTCCTCAATAATTATCAAAAATATATCATGACAAAAACAATCAGCTTGATGTAGGTATAAACAACAATTGTTGTCATAATTTTGGCAAATTTAACACTCATCAGAAATTAAGATATGTGTTCCATCAAAAATTCAATTCTACTCAAGCAATTAGTTCATACTGGTATCATCAAATTGAATGAGTAATGTTTCAATAAACTTGATTGTTGGGATAAGATTCACAATCTAGGAATAGTCATCCAGTTATTTCTAGGTTATTATAATATGTTCATGGAGTATTTTTTAAGATATTTAAGGTATTTGTGTCTACTGGCCAAAATCTCATACCTCTTTGGTTGTTATAATATATTCAATTTATTTGCTTATTGCATATTTTTATTTCTGTTCATAGCTTAACTGTTTCAGGAGTATTTAAAATTTTAATATTTGTAATAAAAAACAATCATCAAAAATCATTTCATCAATATCTAAATCGTATATCACTTTTGTTTTTTTCTATTCACTCTAAGTTACTGTTGTCAAAAATATTGTTCTCTCAATAGTATGAAAT
>FZPS01000048.1_pt425 | contig 12023 bp, 9 predicted proteins | sample 1817821 | NCBI WGS metagenome assembly FZPS01 (sample SAMEA104158645, study PRJEB21678) | metagenome | place: Germany | collected 2015-04-21 | reverse complement strand
ATCATCCGAAAAGCTGTACTGGGTTTTTGCCATGCAAACAGGTAGATTTCCAAAGCCCAGCTTCTCCAACCTTCTTATCTGTCTACGGGCAGAGGAAAGAATATCCACGCCTTCTGCTCTGTATACTTTGCGGCATATGTCTTTGATCTTATCTGCGATTGAACTTTCGGTATCGTAACAAAAAGTGAAATTATTCTCGGCTTCACAGAGCCGGATGACTTCCTCAGCAAGCTCTATTCCGCCTTCGCCGCCCTTTCCCCAGACCTCGGAAAGCGCTACATTTACGCCGAGTTTCCTACAGCTGTCCTCAACCAGTTTAAGTTCTGCCTCAGTATCGGCAGGGAAGCGGTTTATTGCAACAACTGCAGGCAGGCCAAAGACATCAGTGATGTTCTCGACATGCTGCAGAAGGTTTGGTAGACCTTTCTCGAGAGCTTGAAGGTTTTCGACGTCTAGTTCCTTCTTGTCTGCACCCCCGTGCAACTTCAAGGCACGAACAGTAGCCACAACAACAACTGCGTCGGGTACTAGTCCAGCAAATCTGCACTTGATATCGAAGAATTTTTCAGCACCGAGATCCGCACCAAATCCAGCCTCGGTGATAACATAGTCGGAAAGTTTTAGAGCCATACGTGTGGCTACGACCGAATTGCATCCATGTGCTATATTTGCAAAGGGTCCGCCGTGAATAAATGCAGGGGTGTGCTCCAATGTCTGGACAAGGTTAGGTTTTAGGGCATCCTTTAGAAGCGCAGCCATGGCTCCGGCTGCGTTGAGATCTCCTGCAGTCACAGGATCATTGTCATAGGAGTATCCAATGACGATCCTACTGAGCTTTTCTTTTAGATCCTCAAGGTCCATTGCCAGACAAAGAATAGCCATTATCTCACTTGCAACAGTGATATCGTAGCTATCTTCACGCGGAACTCCGTTGGTTCTTCCATTTAGTCCGTTTACTATATATCGGAGCTGTCTGTCATTCATATCGACACAGCGGTGCCAAGTGATTTGAGTAGGATTTATTCCAAGCTTGTTACCTTGGTAGATGTGGTTGTCTATCATAGCGGCCAACAAGTTGTTTGCAGCACCAACTGCATGCATATCGCCAGTGAAGTGGAGGTTTATATCCTCCATTGGCACTACTTGAGCGTAGCCGCCACCAGCGGCACCTCCCTTAACACCAAAAACCGGTCCAAGAGAGGGCTCCCTCAGAGCCACCATCGTCTTTTTGCCAATTCTTCGCATCCCATCAGCCAAACCAACTGTGGTTGTAGTTTTGCCTTCCCCTGCGGAAGTCGGGGTGATGGCAGTGACGAGAACAAGTTTCCCGTCAGGGGTATCCTTCAGTTCATCCAGCAGGTTCAGATCGATCTTTGCCTTGTAGTTTCCGTATAGTTCAACACTTGACTCAGGGATTCCCGCAGTACGGGAGACTTCAATGATATTTTGCATACTTGTGCTCTGTGCTATTTCGATGTCACTTTTGAAACTCATATCCTGTCTATTCCTTTCCTATATTTTTATAAACACAGAAAAACCCATTAACAGCTCTTCTATGATATATTCTGCAAACTGCAAATAGCTAGCTGAAAAACTTACGGTTTGTGTATCCATTAGTACTCGCCGGGCATGTTGTCGAGCTCCTCCATCGAAAAGACCGGACCGTCTACACACACGTATTTGTGACCGATATTACACTTTCCACATTTACCGATTCCGCATGTCATACGCATCTCAAGCGTTGTATAAATTCGGTTCTTTGGTATACCCATCTTCACAAAAGCATCTGACAAGGCCTTTATCATTACAGGGGGGCCGCATAGTACAGCGTAAGTGTTCTGAATATCAAAAGAGATATCATGAACAAGATTATTGGGGAAACCTACGAGTCCGTCCCATTCTGGCTCCGGATTATCTATAGTAAGCAAAAGATCGGTGTCAGGGTAATTTGACCATCTTTCGTAATCGTACTTGAAAAGGAAATCCTTTGTGGAACGGGCTGCGAGCAGCATTTTGATGTTGCCGTATTTCTGTCTGTTTTCCGGCAGGAAAATCAGTTCAATCATTGGACGCAGCGGTGCGAGACCCAGCCCGCCAGCAACATAGAATATGTCGTGACCCTCCATCTCCTTTATGGGGAAGCTGTTTCCGTACGGTCCCCGCAGGTAAACAATATCGCCTGGGCGTAATCTGTGAAGATTGTCAGTGACATAGCCAGTTCTTTTTATGCAAAGCTGAATAGTGTCTTCAACGATGGGGGAGGAAGCAAAACCAAAGGGGGCTTCACCGACACCCGAAACCGTTAGCTCTACAAACTGTCCGGGCTCAAATGAAATAGGTTTCGCTGGAGATAGTATAAATGTTTTTACATCCTGAGAGTCGGAAGTGGTCTCCTGGATTATATCTAGGATCTTTGTCTTTATTGGAATATAGGGATTTAAGCATGCACATCCTAGATCCTTGGTTTCGGTAGTGACACTGCTAGCATTGTAGTTATTAGGGTTTCTTTCTGCTTCGAACATCTATACACACTCCTCCGCCTTTGATACCTTTGAAAATATGGTCCGGTCAAGAATGTCCTGGACAGCTCTTAGTATATTTAGGCCGCCCGGACAGGCGCGAATGCAACGTCCGCAACCGGTACAAGCTATTACAGAACAGTTCTTTGGAACGTACATATATTTGTGCAAAACACGTTGTCTAAAGCGTTCACGTTGTGTTGCACGTGGATTGTGTCCAGAGGCGTGCAGTGTGAAACTTGGGTACATGCAGCTATCCCAACACCTGTTACGACAGGTTACTCCACAATCCTCTACATCGCGGAATTCAAAGCAGTGGCATGTTGGACATATGTAGGTGCAGATTCCACACTCTAGACAGCTTTCAGAGTATAACTCCCATGGTATTTCTTCAAATAATTCTTTCTCGTCTGCATCAATTCTAAGATTCTTTGTGGTACTCTCATTGACACGACTGTTGATTTCGGAAACTTCTGGACTACCGCTCTCTAACACTTGTGCGTCAAATATTGAAAACAGACTCTCATACTTTTCGTCTAGAATATAGAGAAAAACGATATTATTGTCATTGTCTATGGATATAAACGCATCACTATAGTCTGAAAAGGTCATATCGATACCCAACTCATCACAGAAACAGCCAGGCTTCTTGTGTACACAGCCCATGCCTATTACAATGAGGGATTCCCGGCGTCTGAAATAGTATGGGTCAGAAAACTTATTGTTTTCCTTGGAAAAGACTTTATCCATCACATTTATTGCTGTAATGTCACAGGGCTTTACACCGATCAGTATCGTAGGCTTCGGAGTATCGGGGACATCTATCCCGTCATCGGATATGCGTAATATAGTCTCAACACGCGGGAAGAGTATCTCCTTCGGTGATTTGTAGGGTAACTCATCGCTCAGGTCTATCTGGGCGGGATCAACTATGTCTGTATAATCGAGAGTCCCGTTGATCCTTGAGGGTGCAACTACCCTGTAATCTCCAAACAGTTTGCCTATGCCGTCATGAAATGCGCTACGACTCATCTTGAGGATTATCATATCCCTTCACCTCCGAGAAAGCCTGTATCTCTGTCGGTCTGATCGAAACTATTCATAGCAGATGGCAAATCCGCATTAATGCCTGCACGAAAGTCGTACTGGTCTTCGATAAATCTGTTAATTTCATCGTATATGTACTTAAGACTTACTCCGGAGGGGCAGACATTCTCACAAGCACCACAGGTAACACAGCGGCCAGCGAGATGCATTGCTCTTGTGAGGTGAAATGCAATTTTGTTACCTGTATCGACATCTCTCTGATGCCAGTTTGTCATCTTTCGGTCAACAAAACAGGATTCGCAGTAACAGCCCGGACATGCCTGACGGCAGGAGTAACATAGAATACACTTATCAATCTCTCTTAAGAATCTGTTACGACGGTCTTCTCTACTGCTATCGGCATTGAAGTCGACAAAGGTGTCGGTAGATGGCGGGGAGGGTAGACCAATAAACTCTTTTCCTCCATCAGCCGCAACAGGATAGTCCCAAATTGCTGGCACTGTTGATGTACAACCCAGGCACCCATGTGCAAGTACCCCATCCCGATTTAGAACACCGCCACATTCGATTCCGATTATCGTAATGTTTTCTCTTTCAAGTTGGTTTTCGGCAATTAGATTTACAATAGAGCGTGTATCGCAGGGCTTTGCGACAACTGCGACCTTTCCATCAAATCTCTTGAAGTAGGGTGCAAGGTTACGCCAGCAATTCTCATTCCATACAAGCTTTTCGGCCTGTTCGGGAGATCTTGCAAATAGCGGAATGGGGGAGCCTCCAATGTCATCCTCCTGAAACCCGATAACGACATCGACCGTGTCAGAAGAGAGGAGCTCCTTTGCTATCAGACGAATGCACCGTTCCTGTTCTTCGAAGTCCTGTACAACCCCAGGGGAGTCATTTTGCTTCAACTTATCGCCCATCTATGCTCACTCCCTTCACATCGACCGCAATATCTCTCGGGGGCAGGGCAGGGCCCAGCTTCCGTATTTTCTCTGTAACTTCCTCAACTACATCTGCAAATCTACCGCCCTCTGAAGCAGAGACCCAAGTAAAGTGTACTCTATCTTCTCCAAAACCGCAAACTGAAAGCAAATGCTTGAGTACAGAAAAGCGTCTTCTAGCATACATGTTTCCGGTAAGATAGTGACAGTCGCCCGGGTGACAACCTGACACCAAGACACCGTCAGCTCCGTCAACAAGAGCTTTTATTATGTATTGGGGGTTGATCCTCCCTGAGCAGGGAACACGGATTATCCTTATACTCGGTGGATACTGCAGCCTACTCGTTCCGGCCAAATCAGCACCTGCATAGCTGCACCAGTTGCAGAGGAAAGCAATAATTGTTGGGCACCAATTCTCTTGTAGTTTATCTGGCATAACTTATCACCTGCTTTCCCTTCTGCGTAATAGGTAGTCAATCTCATTAATGATTTGACTGTCACTAAATCCGCCGATGTCGATTGCGCCGCACCTGCAGTTTGCTGCGCAAGTACCGCAACCCTTGCAGAGTACGTCATTGACGACTGCTTTCTTTACCTTTCTGCCTCTTATAGTCACATCTTCGACAGTTATTGCTCCATAGGCACAGACTGCTTCACAAGTTCCACATGCAGTACAATAGTTTGTATCTACGTGAGCTATAGTGCCCTCAGTTTCAAGGGATTCCTTAGAAATTACGGTTGCTGCTCTTCCAGCGGCTGCAAGACCCTGGATCAAACTCTCGCGTATATTTCGAGGAGAGTGTGCAAGGCCGCATACATAGACCCCTTCAGTGGCAAAGTCAACCGGTCTTAGCTTGACATGGGCCTCAAGGAAAAACCCATCCTGAGTTGTGGGAACCTTAAGAAGCTGGGCAATCTGCTTATTGGCATCTTCGTTGGCCTCGACGGCTCCGGCCAGTACAACCATGGACGCATCTATGGTGATATTTTCAGACAGCTCTTCGTCAAAGACAGTAACCGTAAGAGTACCGTCTTGGCTAGCACTGACCATTGGCTTTCTGTTTTCCTCGTATCTAATGAATTGGACTCCCATAATACGTGCTTTGCGATACTGCTCCTCGTACATACCATAGGACCTCATATCGCGACAGAGTATGGTAATATCCGCATCGGGATTCAGTCTCTTTAGTGCAACTGCATTTCGTAATGCTTGATTGCAGCACACACGACTACAGTACATGCGTGGTTCTTCACGTGATCCGACACACTGTATCATAACTACACGGTCTGCCTGCAAAAGCGAAGGATCGGATTCAAGGAGGGCCTTATCAAGTTCGAGTTGAGTTATAACACGATTATCCTCACCATATAGGTACTCATTGGGCTTTCTTTCATGTGCACCGGTAGCAACAACCGTTACTCCGTGTCTGATAGGTGTTGAGACATTGCCCGAACGGAGAGTCGTAGCGAAGTTTCCGACATAGCCCTCAATCTTCTCGACTTCTGTATTCAGGTGTACCTTTATTAGTCTATTTGCGTTTACATCTTTGACTAATCTTCTTAGATAGTGTTGTATTGGACGCCCCTCGAAGGTGGCATTGAGATGTAATGCATTTCCGCCCAATTGAGAGCTTTTCTCAACAATAACAGTCTCAAATCCCATGTCCGCAAATGCAAGCGCCGCACTCATACCTGCAACACCGCCACCTATTATCAGTGCCGAGGGCTCAACAGGAATCCGTTTTGTGTAAAGCTCATTGGAAAGCGATACTTTTCCTACGGCCATACGTACAAGGTCCTTTGCTTTCTCGGTAGCCGACCTCTTGTCATTCATATGTACCCATGAGCACTGATCTCGGATGTTTGACATATTAAACAGGTAAGGATTTAGTCCGGTCTTTCTCAAGACATCCTGAAACAGCGGTTCGTGTGTTCTAGGTGTGCAGGATGCTACAACCACTCGGTTAAGGTTATGTTCCTGGATACGCTCTGTAATTTGCTTTTGGGCATCGACAGAACAGGTATAGAGATTCTCTTCAACATGGACGACAAACGGTAACGATTCGGTATAGCGGCATACTTCGGGTACATCAACATACCCACCAATGTTGATACCACAGTGGCAAACAAAGACTCCTATACGTACAGGCTCTCTTGAAACATCTCTCTGGGGTACGGTTTCAACCGGTTTAAAGTATTCACTATACTTGGCGTTATCCTCGGTAAGCCCGCTTACCATACCCGCTGCAACTGCGGCAGCAGCGCTTGCCTCAATTACAGTTTCGGGTATATCCTTTGGCCCTGCGGCAGCGCCGCACGCTAATATACCTGGAAAGGATGTATTAGGTGCCTCAAAATCATCACAGTGAATGAAACCGTATCTGTCGGTCTTAACACCTATTTTTTTCATCAACTCAGCCGTTTCGTCGTTGGCCTTGAACCCCGTTGATAGCACAACCAGATCGTAATCTGAATAGCGTACCGAGCCGTCTGGTCCAACACTGCTCAGTTTAAGTGAGCCATCATCGTTCTCATTGATTTCACCGACACGGCTTCTGATAAAGTTTACTCCATACTTATCGCGCGCGGACAGTACATACCTATCAAAGTCCTTACCGAATGCCCTCATATCCATATAGTAAATATCTATCTGCTCCACAGAGGGGAGGTGCTCTTTAGTGATCTGTGCTTCTTTTACGGCATACATGCAGCAAACAGAGGAGCAGTAATCTACATCACACTGGTGATCTCTCGAACCTACACACTGAATAAAAGCGATACGTTTAGGCGCACGCCCGTCACTCATGCGTTGAACGTGTCCCGAAAAGGGACCGGAAGCAGACAGTATGCGCTCATACTCCATAGCGGTGACGACATCTTTGTATCTGCCATAGCCTAATTCATATGGGATCTTGTCAGTCATATCGCATCCTGGAGTGAGTATTACAGAGCCGACATCTAATTCAATGACTCTGTCCTTGGCTTCATGGCAGATCGCACCGCTTTGACATGCCTCTTCACACGCACGGCATTCACAACAAATGGAACAGTCGACACATCTCAAAGCTTCTGTCTTAGCCTGTTCATCGGTCAGTCCAAGCTCAACCTCATCGAAAGTACTCTTCCTACGGTCTAAATCAATCATGTTCATTGATGCACGATGGAAGTAGGGCACGTTCTTAAGGTCGACCCGACTAATATCTGTCTCAGGCAACAGGTGAGGGTCAACAGGTAAATCTTTGTTTTCTAGAAAGTTGATTATCGCTTTAGCGGCGCGGTTACCGGCAGCAATGGCCTCTATTACCGTTGCTGGTCCGGTCTCAGCATCGCCACCCGCGAAAATATCGGAGACCCTGGTTTTACAATGCTCTGCTTCAATATTGCCGTACTTGTCGAAACAGTCAAACCCGGCTTCACGGATTGAGTTATCGACCTTCTGGCCAATGGCAACAATTATAGTATCCGCCTGGATCGTAAATTCTGATCCCTTAACAGGAACAGGCCTGCGTCTACCAGATGAATCGGGTGGTCCAAGCTCATTTTTCAGACAGCGAAGACCGATTATTCTATCTTCGGAGTTCTCATCAATAAGAACCTCGGTCTGTGTTGTCAAAAAGGAGAATTTCACTCCCTCTTCCACTGCATGTGCAACTTCCCACTCATTTGCGGGCATTTCATTTTCTGTTCTGCGGTATACAACAGTAACGTCAGAACCAAGGCGAATTGCCGAGCGTGCAGCGTCCATAGCAACGTTTCCGCCACCAATGACAACCACTTTCTTGCCAATATTAGGTGTATTACCTAGATTTAACTCACAAAGAAAATCTATGCTAGAAAGTACGTTCTTATTATCTTCACCGGGGATACCCATCTTGGAATCGACGTGTGCGCCGATTGCCACAAAGAAAGCCTTATAGCCTTCCTTTCTGAGGTCGTCAAATTTCAGATCCTTACCTATTGGGGTGTTATAACGGATCTCAACCCCAAGTTCTTCAATCAAATCAATTTCATGCTGCAACACCGATTTGTCAAGTCTATAGTCGGGAATACCAATTTTAAGCATTCCTCCACCGACAGGAAGCTTCTCAAATACTGTGACCTTATAGCCCTCTTTAGCAAGCGTATAAGCACAGTTAAGACCAGCTGGACCTGCACCTATAACAGCGACCTTTGTATCCTTCGGCTTTATATCAAAGTCAAGTGAGTCGCCATCCTCCGATTCGCGCGCCTTATCTGCGATGAATCTCTTAATTGCAGCGATTGAGATGGGTTCTTCTACAAACCGACGAGAACAGTTTTCTTCACAAGGATGGAAGCATACACGACCTAGTACTCCCGCAAAGGGCGTAACTCTTCTTACAACATCGAGTGCCTCCGAATAACGCCCCACACCGGTCAGAGAAACATACCCGTGTGCATCGATATGTGCAGGGCAGTTATATTTACAGGGTGAGGAGCCCTTTTTGTCTATTACAACTTTATTGGGTGCTGCTTGTGCGTAGGGCTTGTATACGGCATGTCTATTGCCAAGTCCCATATCAAACTCACTTTTCTGTTCAATGGGACAGACGAGAGTACAGTCGTCACAACCCTTGCATTTCTCCTCATCGATGTACCGCGCTTTTCTACGTATGGTGGCTTTGAAGTTGGGAAACTCTCCCTTTATATCGATGACATCACTCCATGTCATGGTATTTACAAGGGGATGGTTAAATGTTTCGGTGACTTTAGGTGCAAGGATACAGGCGGAACAGTCATTTGTAGGAAAGGTCTTATCCAACTGTGCCATTCTTCCACCAATGGAGGGTGACTTTTCGACCAAAAATACGGGGATGCCCATTTCGGCCAAATCGTGTGATGCCTGGATTCCGCCGATACCTCCGCCTACGACAAGAACAGGCTTCTTAATTTTCTGAGACATCTGCGCTCCGTTTCTCAGCGGTCTAAACCAGAATTTTCGAAACCACTATCTTACCGCTGATAAATAGTGGTTTTTGTGGAATGCGAAACAATGAATAGGATTTAATCAACATGCTAAATATCACTTATCACAGCATATATATCTTCTAGTCGCCGCCTCTTTGCCTCCTCTTCAATAGCTTCAAATCTTGCGGCAAGCTCGGGGGATACATATCCCTCTCGGACGGCAAGACTTCGAAGAGCACGGATTACGTCTGCAGGGCGTGCGTCCTGGGGACAATGTGCCACACAAGTATGACAACCGCTGCATTTCCATAACTCGGCTGAGGATAGAAGCTCCTCGCGTGCCCCAATAAGAGCAAGGCGCATTATCGTCCGCGGACTATATTCCCCATCGATTTCGCTTACCGGACATCCGGCAGTACATGTACCGCAGAGGTAGCATTGCATTAGCTTTTCACCGCCGGGTAATGTAGAGATTTCTTTCTTGAATAGAGGATTTACCTGTATTGCCATATGTACCTCCGGCTTTCTTATGTATTAAAAACAACATAGTTATTGATGACTAATCGCTATGGTTGCTATCGAATGTAGGCATCAATCCAGCTCTTTCAATAATGGTCGGCACGATTTTTTCCCAGCCCACAGCCATTATATGTATTCCGCTGAGACCCTCAATCTTACGTAGCCGGTCTATGATCTCGAGAGCAATTGTTATGCCTTCTTCCTCCTGGTTCTCAGAGTTACGCATCCGCTCAATCAGCTCATCAGGTATACTCATGCCTGAAACCTTCTTGGTCATCTCCATAGAGCGCAAAGACTTATTTACAAGGATACCTGCCTGAATATAGACTTCATTATGAAGACCTAGTGATCGTACTTCACTCATCCAGCTTTCAAAACTATCGACATCGTATATCGCCTGTGTCTGGACGAACTGGGCTCCAGCTTCGATTTTTTTCTTTAGTCGGATGATCTGGAGCTCCCGGGGATCGGCAAAGGGGTTAGTAGTTGTTCCGATAAAGAACTTAGGCATATTCTTGCCCTTTTTGCCATTAATGAAGATACTGTGATTCTTCATATCTGCAACAGCCTTGATAAGCTGTATTGAGTCCAAATCAAAAACATTTTTTGATTGAGGATGGTTTCCCAACGACTGGTGGTCTCCCGACAGACAGAGTAAATTTCTAAGTCCAAGCGCATATGCACCAAGCAGATCACTCTGAATAGCGATACGGTTTCGGTCACGGCAGGTCATCTGTAAAATGGTTTCAACGCCCCGTGTTAACCCAATGTATGACGCTGCAAGGGAGGACATGCGCACGATTGATGTTTGGTTGTCTGTTACATTTGCTGCGTGCACAACTCCACGCAGTACATCAGCACTCTTTTCGACATGTGAAGCATTCGAGCTCATCGGTGGTCCTATCTCTGCGGTAACTACGAACTCTCCCGATTCATAAGCTCTCTGGAGGCCGCTGATATATTCATTTTCTAAGCTTGGCATCTAGTCCACCTCCAGGTACACTGAACTTTTTCTCAGGCTTCTCGGACCTCCATCACGACTACTGCTCCAGTCTCTTGGCGGGAGTGTCTCCAGCAGTAGGTCAAGCCTGTTTTGTGCCTTTAACCGGTCATATATGATTTGCCAGGCACATTCTATATCGGGGTTTATTTCACAGCGTCCGTCTGAGCTCCCTCCGCACGGCCCGTTAAAGAGGCTCTTTGAACAGCGGGCGACAGGACAGACACCACCTGTCTTTTCAAGCAGACACTCGCCGCACCCCTGGCAAAACTCAGTCCAGTAGCCCACATCACGAGTCACTCCAAAGAATTTTGTGTTAAGAGCGGGTACTATATGTTTACCGGGGTAGAGTTCGGCAAAAAATTGTACACCGACACCGCAACCCATAGAAAGGACGGCATCAGCCCACTCAATATCTTCTTCAAAATCGACAAAAAATTCTCGATCGCACTGACGCTCTATAGTCTTTACACGGATCTGAATACCTTCTAGCTCGCTAACCAGTTCAAGAAGGGTACATAGCTCAATTGCTTCCTTCTCGCCACCTGTCATACAGACTGTGACGCAAGTGCCACATGCAGCGATGAGTAGCTTTTTGTATGGCTTAATTGACTGCACTATTTCTTCGATCGGCTTTTGTTCAGCTACAATCATAACAACTCTATCCTCCTAAGTTAATTCAATGCATCGCGTAGCGGGTAGGGCATTGAATGCGATAATTGAACAAACTTGATTCTATCCGGATCCTTATTAACGGCTAACAGTGCTTTCTTGATCCTCTCGACTTGCAGCCGTGCACGACTATTTCCGTCAAAGTGTTTACATGCGTTGTCTGGACAGACGGCAATAATTACCTGTTTGTAGTTATTCAAAGATTGAAAAACCTGTGCAACGTCAATGTTACCGCCACACGGTATTGATACGATCGAGGCATTTGTTTCACCTGCAAAGGTTCTTGCGGCAATAGCAGCTGAGTTTTCACAGCAGAAAGCAACGGTTTGCAGTGCTTCAAGCGAATCAGGGACTTCTTCTGAGATCTCTGTAGAAGATCTAGAATGAGCAGTGTGTGAG
>FZPS01000037.1_pt23 | contig 12024 bp, 10 predicted proteins | sample 1817821 | NCBI WGS metagenome assembly FZPS01 (sample SAMEA104158645, study PRJEB21678) | metagenome | place: Germany | collected 2015-04-21 | reverse complement strand
CCAGATAGTCCTGCGGGTGCTGCAAAGCCCAGTCAAGACCGAGCTTTGTGCCGTTAGGCAGTGTTTCGGACATAACCGCGTGGGGGTAATCCAAAACATAGGACGCAACCTCTTCGCCTGTCTCAATATTAGCAACAAGAACTCTGCCCGAAAGGGTACCGTAGTCAATGCCGATTGTGTATTTAGACATTCCAATTCCTCCGATAGCCATTTAATCATCATAATATTTACTATAAACAATAATAAGGCATATGTGCGTCTTTTTCAAGTTGCTTTATTGATAATTAATCAATGCCTGTTAGCTACTTAATATAAAAAATTTCAACAATGGAAAAATATTTGTACACATTGACTTATATCTCTTGTTTTCGAAACACGGTTATGGTAATATTTCACCGAGGTGATAGAATGAAAGTAACTGCAGTAATAGTTGCACTACTTACGCTTTTGCAAAACTTCTTTACCATGATCGGTTTTTTCCCGCTGAAGCAAACCGAAATCGACTACGGCGGAATTCCTTACGAGGAGCCAGTTATTGTGGAACCTATGACAATCATTAAAGACGGTGCCAGCGAGTACCGAATTGTTCTGTCCGACAGCGCATCCGTTTCGGAAAGAACGGCAGCCGAAGAGCTCCAGTATTATTTAATGGAGATCAGTGGCGTAACACTGCCTATCGTTTCCGACTCAACGGAGCCTCAGGGTAAGGAAATTTGCCTTGGACAAACCTCAAGAGAGGGCGTTTTCTACACTGTTGACCGCAGCGACCTTGGCGACGAAGGCTTTATACTTAAGGTCTTTGACGAAAGGCTCGTAATCGCAGGCGGCGCCTTAAGGGGAACGCTTTACGGAGTCTACACCTTCCTTGAGGAAAGATTAGGCGTCAGATGGTTCACCCCCGATTTGACCGTTATCCCCGAGGCTAGCGAAGTAATTATCGACAAGCAGCTTGAGGACAAGCAGGTCCCCGTATTTGAGTACAGGGATGACTATTGGCTCTCCGCTTACGACGGCAACTGGAAGCCGAAGCAGAAGCTCAATTCCTGCGTAAACGGCGTTATTGATGAAAAGTTTGGCGGCGGCATCTCTTATGCCTACTTTGCCCATTCCATGGAGTGGCTTGTGCCCGCAGAGCTTTATGATGAGCATCCCGAGTACTTCTCCTACAGAAAGGATGAAGGCAAGAGAACTCTTGACCAGCGCTGCCTTACAAATCCCGATGTTCTCGCTATTACAATAGAGAACGCAAGGAGAGTTTTGCAGTCTAATCCCAACGCAAAGATAATCTCCATCACTCAGAACGACAATCAGGATTATTGCCAGTGCGCAAACTGCCAGGCTATGGACAATCTGTACGGCGGTCCTTCCGGCACTAATATCTGGTTTGTAAATCACGTAGCGGAAGCACTTGAGGACGAGTTCCCGAATGTTCAGTTCGATACATTCGCATATCAGTACACCCGTTCTGCTCCCACTGGCATCGTTCCGAGACATAATGTTATTGTCCGTCTCTGCTCCATTGAGTGCTGCTTCGCTCATCCCCTTGAAAAGTGCGGCGCTGAGCGCGGCGACAATATTATAGAGAAGTCAATGGATCAGCCCTCCTCCTTCGCAAGGGATATCAAGAACTGGAGCGAAATCAGCGAGAACCTCTATGTTTGGGACTACACAACCAACTTCAGAGAGTATCTCCTCCCCTTCCCCAACTTCCATGTTCTCTCCCCCAACATGCAGTTCTTCATGAACCACAATGTTAAGGGCGTATTTGAGCAGGGCAACCATACAGGCGGCAAGAGCGGCGAATTCGGCGAGCTGAGAGCTTACATAATCGCTAAGCTCCTCTGGAACCCCTATGCCGATGTTGAGTATCATATGATGGACTTCATGCGTCATTACTATGGCGTGGAAGCCGCTGAGTACATTAAAGAGTACATTGACTTCATCACCAATAAGAATACTCAGCTTTCACACCTCTTCATCTTCAACAGGTCGGATGAGATGTTCCATATGACAGCTTCCGAGCGCAAAATGGTTGAAAAGCTCTGGGAGAATGCTCTTAACTCCGATATTACCGAGCAGCAGAGAGAGAATATCGAGCGCTCCTACCTCTCCTACAGGTATTACAAAGCTACAAAGCTTTATGATGAATTCTCGTTGCTGAGCTTTACAAGAATGGAAGAAAACAAAAAGCTCCATGCTGATATGAAGCGTCTTGGTATCAAGCGTCTTACAGAGTGGCATGACCTGCCCGACAATCCCTGGTTCCTCCTCCCGCCCAATGAGTGGCAATAAATAAAAGTTTAAGCCTCCCGAAAAGGGAGGCTTTTTTCTGTTTCTAACTCTCAGCAAAAAGCCCGCAGAGCGGGCATTTGTTATTTTTTCTGCTGGTTTAACTCACAGCCGCCGCAGTACATATTGCCATCACTGCAGCCCGGGCAGCCAGCGCAGCCGCCCTGCTTGCGCTGACGGCGGATTCTAACCACCGCAAGGACAAGCAGCGCAAGAACAATTAATGAAACAACTATTGTACCGAGGTTATTGATAATATATTCGAGCATAGTATCACTCCATTCTGAAGGCAAAGCCTTCTCAGCCCGCGGAGCTTAGCTCCTTGCCTTTTTTGCGCTAACATACGGATTGGGTCTGAATATCATGTAGAGCACGAACAGTAATGCGATGATTGCCAATACCGAGCCCGCGCCGAAAGTAAGTGTTCCGGAAATAAGTCCGCCAAGCTGATAAATCATAAGCGAGAAAATGTATGCCAAAAGGGTCTGATAGCCTACCGCAATCAATGTCCATTTTCCTGAAGCCATTTCCCTTCTGATAGCTCCGATAGCCGCAAAGCAGGGAGCGCAAAGCATATTGAAGATAAGGAATGAAATGCCTGCGAAAACATTCGGGAAAAGCTCCGCAACCTTGTTTACAAGTGTCGGGTCGCTTTCGGCAATGTCGGCTCCGAGACCGAAGAAAATTCCGAATGTGGCGACAACATTTTCTTTTGCGACGAGACCCGAGAATGTTGAAACCGTTGCCTCCCATGAGCCGAAACCAAGGGGCGCGAATATGGGAGCAATTGCGCCGCCGATAATACCTAAAAAGCTGTCGCTGCCTTCAACCATTCCGAACGAGCCGTTCGCTATTCCAAAGTTTGTAAGGAACCAGATTGCCGCACTTGATACGAAGATTATCGTTCCCGCCTTCTTTATAAACGAGCTGCCTCTTTCCCACATGTGGGCGATAACGCTCTTAAATGCGGGCAAATGGTACTGGGGAAGCTCCATTACAAAGGGCGAAGGGTCACCAGCAAAGAGCTTAGTTTTCTTGAGGGCTATGCCCGATACTATAACAGCGAAAATGCCGATAAAGTAAACCGCGGGAGCAACAAAACCTGCGTATTCCGGGAGCATTGAGGCCGCTATAAGTCCGATGACTGGAATCTTTGCGCCGCAGGGAATAAAGGTGCAAACGATGGTGGTAAGCCTGCGGTCTTTTTCGTTCTCAATTGTTTTGGTAGCCATTACACCGGGAACTCCGCATCCCGAGCTTATAAGCAGTGGGATAAAACTCTTTCCCGAAAGTCCGAACTTGCGAAAAATTCTGTCCATGATAAACGCAATTCTTGCCATATAGCCGCAGTCTTCAAGGAGTGAAAGGAAGAAGAAAAGAAGGAACATCTGCGGAACAAAGCCGAGAACCGCGCCGACGCCCGAGATAATGCCGTCTACAATAAGGCTTTGGAGCCACTCGGCAGCGCCGATTTTTTGGAGCAAGGCGGTTGCTCCGCCCATAACCCATTCACCGAAGAATACATTGTTGGTCCAATCGGTAATTAGAGTTCCCACTGTGGAAACGGATATAAAGTAAATTATGAAAACCACAAGGGCAAATATAGGAAGAGCCAGAACTCTGTTAGTGACTATCCTGTCGATTTTATCCGAGGTTGTCATGCCCGGGCTCTTTTTCTTGACCGCAATTTTTACAACCTTTTCGATAAACTCGTATCTTTCATTCGTGATAATGCTTTCGGCGTCGTCATCGAATTTCTTTTCAATATCGGATATTATTTTTTCGATTTTCTCTAAGTCATTTTTAGAAAGCTGGAGCTTTTCAAGAACCTTGCTGTCGCGCTCAAAAAGCTTAATTGTGTACCATCTTATAAGCTCCGGGGCAATATCTTCTCTGTTCTTTATAAAGTCGCTTATCTGGCTGAGAGCGAACTCAACCTCAGCCCCGAATTTATGAATGGGCTGCATTGCCTTTTGCGACTTTGCGATTTTGATTGCTTTGTTAGCAACCTCCATTACGCCCGTTCCCCTGAGTGCAGAAACCTCGACAATTTCGCAGCCTATCTCTTTTGAGAGCTTTTCAATATTGATAGTGTCGCCGGATTTTCTCAATAAATCTATCATATTAAGAGCGATAACCATCGGGATGCCAAGCTCGGCAAGCTGAGTTGTCAGGTATAGGTTACGCTCGATATTAGTCGCGTCTACAAGATTTATAATTACATCGGGTTTTTCGTTAATAAGGAAGTCTCTTGTAACAACCTCTTCAAGAGTATAGGGAGACAGAGAGTATATTCCCGGCAGGTCAACGATGTTTACATCCTTGTTGCCCTTTAGTCTGCCTTCCTTCTTCTCGACAGTTACTCCGGGCCAGTTTCCCACATATTGGTTAGAGCCTGTAAGAGTGTTAAAAAGCGTGGTTTTACCGCTGTTCGGGTTTCCCGCAAGTGCTACTTTAATGTTCATAAATTCCTCCTGCTTTATGCCTGTTCGACGATTATGTTTTCAGCCTCGCTTTTTCTTAAAGAAAGCTCGTAGCCTCGTACAGTAACTTCAAGCGGGTCACCGAAAGGGGCAACTTTTCTTATATAAATTCGGGTGCCCTTAGTAATGCCCATATCCATAATTCTGCGTTTTAAGGGGCCGTCACCCTTGAGTTTTACCACCCTAACGGTACTGCCTATTTTGCTCTCTTTCAAGGTCTGCATATTGTTTCCTCCTGTATTAACCCCACACGGATTGTTTACATCTGTAATTGTGTTAAATAATGGTACAGTTTTACAAAAATATTGACAGATTTTTAACTTGATTAGCAGAGGCTAACTCATTAGCCGCATTAAGTTTACTACTGCTAACTAATATTGTCAATACTTGTTATGTAGATTTTTTGACAATTTGCCCTGTCCTATTTGTATGATTTTTTTTCAGAATTTATGGGTCAAATTTTTTAATTCATTAAATTATATGCGGGAAATTTCGAGGAGTTACCCTCTGCTAACTCTGATTTTATTATAGCACCCAAAATTAAAATATCAAGCCCCAAACGCTATAATTACAGGGATTTCTTGACTAAAGCCGACCGGATAGTGTAACATAATATAAGATTTGATTACTAAATATTGTTATTTAGCGGCTGTCATACCCCTTATATAGATTTAACGGAGGCAGAAATGCAGAAAAAGGTTCAGTACGGTAACGAAAGCATATCTCAGCTTAAAGGCGCCGACAGAGTCAGAAAACGCCCGGGAGTAATTTTCGGCTCCGACGGGCTTGAAGGCTGTCAGCATTCGGTTTTTGAGATTATCTCCAACTCAATAGATGAAGCAAGGTCCGGCTTTGGAACCAAAATTATAGTTACAAGATTTCTTGACCACTCTATTGAAGTTCAGGATTTCGGCAGAGGCATACCCGTCGACTATAACACCAGAGAAGGCTGTTATAACTGGCAGCTTTTATTTTGCGAGCTTTACGCCGGCGGAAAGTACGACACAAACAGCGGAAACTATGAATACTCTTTAGGACTTAACGGTCTTGGTCTCTGCGCTACTCAGTATGCGTCGGAGTACATGGAAGCTGAAATTTTCACGGGCGGCTTCAGGTACTTCCTTCAGTTCGCAAAGGGCAATCCCGTTGGCGATATGATTAAAGAGCCTTATTCTGGTAAGCAAACGGGAACAAGAATTAAGTGGCGTCCCGACCTTGAGGTCTTTACCGATATTAATATTCCCCTCGAATATTTCCAGGAGACCTTAAAGCGCCAGTCGGTTGTAAACCCCGGAATAACATTTATTCTTAAGGACGAAATCTCAAATGGCAAGTTCCAGACCTATGAGTATTACTACAAAAACGGCATTGAGGATTATGTCAGAGAGATTGCGAACGGTCAGGAGTTTTCAAGCATTCAGACTTGGCAGGCTGAGCGTATTGGCCGTGACAGACCGGACAAGCCTGAATACAAGGTAAAGATAAATGTTTCGCTCTGCTTTTCCAACAAAGTAAAACTAAAGGAGTACTATCATAACTCCAGCTATCTTGAGTACGGCGGCGCGCCCGAAAAGGCTGTCCGAAGCGCCCTTGTTTCAAAGATTGACGGCTATCTAAAGCAGAACGGCAAATACACAAAGACCGACAGCAAAATTAGCTTTCAGGATATTGAGGACTGCTTAATTCTCGTTATTTCATCTTTCTCAACTCAGACTTCATACGAAAACCAAACCAAAAAGGCCATTACAAACAAGTTTATACAAGAGGCTATAACTGATTTCTTAAAGCATCAGTTTGATGTATATTTCATTGAAAATCCCCTTGAAGCGGAGAAAATCTGCGATCAGGTTCTTATTAATATGCGCTCAAGGGTCAGAGCGGAAGCCACAAGGCAAAACCTTAAGAAGACACTCGCCACGGGCAACGACCTTACTAGCAGAGTTGAGAAATTCGTTGACTGCCGTAGCAAGGATGTTTCCGAAAGGGAGCTTTTCATTGTAGAGGGTGACTCGGCTCTCGGCGCCTGCAAACAGGCAAGGGACTCAAGATTCCAGGCTATCATCCCCGTAAGGGGCAAAATCCTAAACTGCCTAAAAGCCGATTACGCCAAGATTTTCAAGAATGAGATTATAACCGACCTTATTAAGGTTCTCGGCTGCGGAGTGGAGGTCAGCTCCAAGTCTAAGGAACTCTCCTCCTTCAATCTCGACAATCTCCGCTGGAACAAGGTCATAATTTGCACCGATGCGGATGTTGACGGATTCCAGATTAGGACACTGATTCTCACCATGTTCTACAGGCTCATGCCCTCGCTTATCAACGCTGGCAAGGTTTATATAGCGGAAACTCCCCTTTACGAGATTACATCGGGCGGTCAGACATGGTTTGCCTATAACGAGGCTGAAAAAGCCGACGCGCTCAAAGAAATCGGCAACGCCAAGTTCACCATTCAGAGGTCAAAGGGTCTTGGCGAAAATGACGCCGACATGATGTGGCTCACCACCATGAACCCCGAAACCCGCAGGCTCATCAGAGTTGAGCCCGATTCCAACCCTGCCCAAATCGAGGAGGTTTTCGAGCTTATGCTCGGTGACAACCTCCAGGGCAGAAAGGATTATATCGCTGAGCACGGTCATGAATATATAGACTTGGTTGATGTTTACTAAATCATATTTAATCAGTTTCAGATTATTTTGGAGTGATATATTAAATGGCTTCAAAAGCTAAAAAGGGCACCGAAGCGCCTAAAGATACACCGGAACTGGAGAGAGCTCATATTCTCGGCGCTGGGGAAATAGAAGTTCAGCCAATTACCGAAACCATTGAAACCAACTATATGCCCTACGCCATGAGCGTTATTATGTCAAGAGCCATTCCCGAAATTGACGGTTTTAAGCCCTCCCACCGCAAGCTCTTATATACAATGTATAAGATGGGGCTTTTAAGCGGTCCGAGGACCAAATCCGCCAATATCGTAGGCCGTACAATGCAGCTGAACCCCCACGGCGACGCCGCTATTTATGAGGCAATGGTAAGGCTCACAAAGGGCAACGAGACACTTTTGCACCCATTTATAGATTCAAAGGGCAACTTCGGCAAGGCTTATTCGAGGAATATGGCTTACGCCGCTTCCCGTTACACAGAGGCCCGTCTTGAGCCGATTGCCGCGGAGCTTTTCAGGGATATTGAAAAGGACACCGTTGACTTTGTGGACAACTATGACAGCACAATGAAGGAGCCCACTCTCCTGCCCGTCACCTTCCCCAATATACTTGTAAATCCAAATACGGGAATCGCCGTCGGCATGGCAAGTAATATCTGCTCCTTCAATTTAAGAGAAGTTTGCGAGACCACCATTGCCCTTATTAACAACCCGAATCACGATATTTCCGATACTCTCAATGCTCCCGACTTCCCCGGAGGCGGTCAGCTCATATACGACAAGGACGCCCTCCATGAGATTTACGAAACAGGCAAAGGTTCTGTAAAGGTCAGAGCGAAATACACCTATGATAAGAAAAACAACTGCATAGACATATATGAAATCCCGCCAACCACCACCTGCGAGGCTATAATTGAAAAGATTGTGGAACTTGTAAAGGCGGGCAAGCTAAAGGAAATCAGCGATGTCAGGGATGAAACCGACAAAACGGGTCTTAAAATCACAATTGACCTTAAAAGAGGCGTTGACCCTGATAAATTAATGGCTCAGCTGTTTAAAAGAACTCCCCTTGAGGACAGTTTCTCCTGCAACTTCAATGTGCTCATAGCAGGCAAGCCGATGCTTTTAGGTGTTAAGGAGCTTCTTGAAGAGTGGCTTGCCTTTAGAGAAGAGGCAGTCAGGCGCAGGGTCTATTTTGACCTATCAAAGGCAAAGGACAGGCTGCACCTGCTCAAAGGCTTAAAGAAAATTCTCCTTGATATTGACAAGGCAATTAAGATTATACGCGACACCGAAAACGAACAGGATGTCGTTCCAAATTTGATGATTGGATTCGGCATTGACGAGGTTCAGGCAGAGTATGTAGCCGAGATTAAGCTGAGGCACCTTAACAGGGAGTATATCTTAAAACGCCTTGAAGACATTGAAAAGCTCACCAAAGATATTGCCGAAATGGAGCTTATTCTCTCAGACAAAAAGAGAATAAGAGCAATTATCGCCGATGAGCTAAAAGATGTAATTAAGAAATACGGCAAAGACAGGCGCACTGAGATTATTACCGCCGCCGAAGTCACTGACGCCGAGGACGAAGAAGAGGATATTCCCAGCTACCCCGTACACCTCTTCTTTACAAGAGAAGGCTATTTCAAGAAGATTACTCCCCAGTCGCTGCGCATGAGCGGCGAGCATAAGCTCAAAGAGGGCGACGAAATCATTGCCGAAATTGAATCCGATAACACCGCTGAGCTTTTGTTCTTTACCGACAAAGCTCAGGTTTACAAGGCTAAGGCATCCGACTTTGAGGATACAAAGGCAAGCGTTCTGGGCGACTTTGTGCCCGCGGCTCTGGGTATGGACGAGGGCGAATCGGCAATCTATATGGCCGTTACAAAGGATTTTGCGGGCTATATGGTCTTCTTCTTTGAGAACGGCAAGGTCGCTAAAATCGAAATGTCCTCTTATGAAACCAAGCTTAACAGAAAGAAGCTCATTAAGGCATATTCGGACAAGAGCCCGCTTGTTGCCGCCGCTTATATCAGGGAGGATACTGAATTCTTACTCACCTCCACCGCGGGCAGGAATCTGCTTGTAAATACAGGAGCCATCAGCCCCAAGACAACAAAGGACTCTCAGGGCGTTTCCGCAATGACTCTGAAAAAAGGACACAGGCTGGCATCTGTTAAGCAGTATAATGAAGGAATGTTTAAGAATCCCGCGAGATACAGAACAAAAACGCTCCCTGCGGCAGGAATGCTGCTCGCAAAAGAAGACACGGGCGAGCAAATGACAATGTAAGTGGGTCTAAAGCAGAGAGCGAAAGCTCTCTGCTTTTTTGTTTACACAATTCCTCAAAATAGTTCTTAATTCTTTTCAGTATAATTAAAAACTTCTTAATATGTATTTAATACTCTTATTTCATAATTTCTATGAAACAAATTTAAGGATGCGTTGTATGAGAAAAAAACAAGCCTTGCTTATTCTTAATATTATTTGGTGGCTATTGGGCGGTATTATCATTCTTTGCATTGCAGTAATTAACCCCGGGCTGTTTTATATCTTCAATGCAACAAACAAATTACTGGCTTCGGGGCTTATGAGGCTTTATTCAGTAATTGTTGTGCCCATAATGATCTACGCGGGAATTATGTATTTAAGAGCTCATATAGCTAAAAGTCCGCATCTTTTTGATTCCGCCCGCAAGTATATAAGTCTCAGCCTCATAATTTCTCTGATTGCAACCTTGGGCTCGCTGCTTATCTTCGCATCTTTCGCTGTTTTTGCCATTTTGTTTTCGGCTTTGGGATTCTTTGCTGCGATGCTCCCCGTTGTTTGCGTATCGGCAATCGGAGCGCTCTGGAGCTTTATCGGTTTTATGCTTGAGAAAAAACTCAGAAGAATATAAAAAACCTGCGTATAAAATCGCAGGTTTTTCTTTTAGTACAAAGCCTTGAATTAGGCTTTATTTTTTTGCTGTTGTATTCTTTGGAGGATTTGCCTGCTTCGGCTTATGAAGCTCGGGATTATATCTGTACAGCACTATAACGCCGCCGATGACCTGAATAACATCGGCGTTTAAAGCTTTAGCCAGCTCATCGGCCGCTTCTCTCGGTGAAATCGGCGTGGTCTCAAGATGCACCTTAATCTTAATAAGCTCATGTGCGGTAATGGCGTCATCAACCTGCTTAATCAGCGCATCTGAAATGCCAGATTTGCCGATTTGAATATATGATTCCAATGAGTTTGCTTTTGCTCTTAATGCTGCTCTTTCTTTACCTGTCATAGCATACCTTCCGTTATTTTATAATGAAAACTGCTCTTTTAGTCTTAATCTAAGGCCTCTCAGCGACTTGCCCCTGTGGCTTACGGCGTCCTTTTCTTCGGGAGAAAGCTCCGCAAAGCTCCTGCCCTCGTAATAGAAAATCGGGTCATATCCGAAGCCGTTGCTGCCTTTGGGTTCAAAGCCTATTTTGCCTTCGCATACTCCCCTGACGAAAATCTTTTTACCGTCGGGGAAAGCGCAGCAAATCGCGCTTACAAACCTTGCGGTGCGGTGCTCCTCAGGGACATTTTCCATTTCTTTAAGCAGCACCTTAATTTTTTCTGAGTAGGGAGTATCCTCGCCCGCATACCTTGCGCTGTAGATGCCAGGTCTGCCCTCTAAAGCGTCAACCACAAGACCCGAATCATCGGCAATGCAAGGCAAACCGGAAGCTTCGCAGCCGCTGACAGCCTTGAGCTCGGCGTTCTCCTCAAATGTGCTGCCGTTCTCTTCTACCTCCGGTAATACTATTCCCAAATCCTCGGCAGTATAAACCTCTATACCCAAGGGAGAAAGAATTCTGCGCAGTTCATCTCTCTTTTTCAGGTTATGGCTTGCGATTAAAAACTTCAAGGCTTTTCCTCCTAAAGCTTACTTTTTAGAAAAAATGCCAAACAGACCTTTTCTGCGCTTTTTATCCTCTTTTACTTCTTCCTCTTCTACCACTGACTCTTCGCTCTGTGTATATTCGTCATTTCCTTCAGAATCTGCTGTGTCAATGTCAGCGGGTTCTTCTTCGACTGCTGCAGCGGGTTCGTCCTCGGGAATGTCCTTATCATCAGCCCCTGCTTCTTCAGGTATTTCTTCAGCTTCCGCAGTATAAATCGCCGAATCCTCATAATTTTCAGCCTCCGCCAATGCGTAATCCTCTGGGAATTCGCTCTCGGTAACACTTTCAAACAATCCCTCGGCAAATGCCTTGGGGTCAAAGGGCTGCAAATCATCTATCTTTTCGCCGACGCCGACGAATTTAACGGGTATTTTCAGCTCGTTTTTAATGGAAAGAACAACGCCGCCTCTTGCGGTACCGTCAAGCTTTGTGAGGATTATTCCCGTAAGCTCCGCGACAGACATAAACTCCCTTGCCTGATTTACGGCGTTTTGACCTGTAGTCGCGTCAAGAACAAGAAGTACCTCTCTGTCGGAATAAGGAAGTTCCCTGTCAATGACCCTGTATATCTTGGCAAGCTCGTCCATTAGGTTCTTTTTATTGTGCAGTCTGCCCGCGGTGTCGCAGATAATGATATCCGCTTCCCTTGCCTTTGCGGCGG
>FZPS01000027.1_pt553 | contig 12026 bp, 13 predicted proteins | sample 1817821 | NCBI WGS metagenome assembly FZPS01 (sample SAMEA104158645, study PRJEB21678) | metagenome | place: Germany | collected 2015-04-21 | reverse complement strand
GTATATATTTTGTCTTCAGCGCTTTTTGTCTGGATGCATATAAGAAATGAAGGAATAGATATTATTCCAATGATTAATTTGTTCATTGCGGGCATTATATTGATTGATATGTATATGAAGAGCGGAAATTTATGTATGTGCATCGGGTTCCATTTTTCCTGGAATTTTATTCAAAGCTGTTTGGGTTTTAGTGTTAGTGGTACCGGTAATGTTAATTCCATTTTTACTTTGTCATTTACAGGAAGCAAGCAAATAACGGGTGGTTCTTTTGGTGCTGAGGGTAGCATAATAACGAGTATCATTCTAATATTAACTATATTTTTCGTCGATATTATGTTACTGTTATTATATAATTTCAACCATCGAATAAAACATTGGCGAATTTGCAGAACCACATGTGGTAACTGATGCCCCCATGCAATAAAAAGGCGGCACTTTATATGCCGCCATATAGTTTTATCGATTTTTGTAACGTCATCATCAAGTGCTATTCATTTTCATATAAACGAAAGGACTAAATATGAAGAAAATTCTGACTATCGCCATTACCGCTGTACTCGCAATTGGCGGGGTTGTTTATCTCGTATCATTCGGATCTGCTGAAAAAACCTATAACCTCGGTATTGGCGTTGTCGTTTCTGTAGCACCTTCCAAGACAGGGGTAGCTCAGGTTGATGCTACATTTGCCGCTGTTGTTCTTGATAAGAACGATAAAATCGTCGATTGCAAACTTGATGTTGCACATAACAAATGCACTATAACCGACGGTATGCTTCCTACAGAACCCCTGTCTTTTAAAACAAAGGGCGAAATGAAGGAAGAATACGGAATGAAGGAGCACTCTTCCATCAACAAGGAGTGGTGTGAGCAGGCTGAAGCTTTCGCAGAATTTGTTGTCGGCATGACACCTACAGAGGTTGCTGGTATAACAACAACGGTAAACGATTCCGGTCTAATAGTAGCTACAAACGAAACTCTCCTTGCTGGCTGCACAATCGAGATCAGCGACTTTATTAAAGCTGTAACAAAGGCTTGTGAAGATGCAAAAAATCACACATTCACAACTTCTGAATACAAAGTTGGCATAGCTGCCAATACAACTCTTGACCCCTCATCCTCTTCCGCTACGGAAGAAACCGATGGTTCCGCTAAAATGTACACAAACTTCAGTGCAACTGCTGTTGACAAAGACAGAAGAGTTCTTGTTGCAATCATAGACGTGATTCAACCGAAGATTACATTCAATACCGCTGGTGAAATTACCTCCGACACGACGGCTGAGGTTCTCACGAATCGTGAGCGCGGCGATGATTATGGCATGAAAGATGCCTCTTCTATCAAGAAGGAGTGGTACGAGCAGGTAGTCGCTTTTGAAAACTATATCAAGGGTAAGACAGCAACCGAAGTCTTAAGCATAACAACAACTGTCAATGATGCGGGCAATAAAGTCCCTGCTGACGAGACGTTTGCTGCTTCCTGCACAATCAGCATTAGCGAATTCCAAGCAGTCGTCGCCAAGGCTATCGGCAACGCGAAATAATAATCACATCAACCTTCTGCGGTTTAGATGCAGGTCAGAAGGGGAGCATTTGCTCCCCTTCTCTTTGCATTTTTTTAATATAATTATATAATTAAAATATATTAATTTAAGGGGATGTGACCCGCCTTGCTAATACATCGTCAACATATCAGGATAAAAAATGTGTTAATAATAAGCGCCGCCGTTTTCGGTTTGTTTTTGCTTCAGCTTTCCTCTTTTTACTCGTGCGCAGAAAAGCCCAGTCGCATGTCGAAAATGTATTATGACTTTTTTGATACTGTTTCATATATCGTAGGCTATGAAACAGATGAGGGAAAATTCGAGGAAAACTGTTCTTTTGCCGCCGATATGCTTGAAGAGTATCATATGCTTTATGATATTTACTATGAATACGCCGATATAAACAATATAAAAACGATAAATAAAAATGCCGGTGTTGCACCTGTCGTCGTAGACGAGAAAATCATAGATTTAATTGAATATTCGATTGATATGTACTATGAAACAGACGGGCTTTTCAATGTTGCACTCGGCGCTGTTCTTTCAATTTGGCATGATTACAGAGAAGCGGCAGCGGACGCGCGAGAAAACGGCGTCGAGCCGGCGGTACCGACAATGGAGGAGCTTCATGCCGCTTCCCTTCACTGCAATATAACCGACATTGTAATTGACCGCGAAAACTCAACTGTTTATCTCAAGGATCCGGAGATGTCGCTTGATGTCGGCTCCGTAGCAAAGGGCTACGCGACGGAGATGACAGCGCGCGCGCTTGCCGAGCGCGGTGTCGTCAACTATGCTCTCAATATCGGCAGCAACATTCGCACAATCGGTACAAAAGAAGACGGCGGCGCTTGGGCAGCCGGCATTCAAAACCCGGACGAAAACGCAGACAAGCCCTACGTCGTGCGCGTCGAGCTTGACAATATGTCTCTTGTAACAAGCGGAACATATGAGCGCTATTATATGTCAAACTGCGTCCGCTACCATCACATAATCAATCCTAATACTCTTATGCCTGAAAATGATTATCTGTCGGTTTCAATCTTAACAGCTGACTCAACGCTTGGCGATGTCCTCTCGACAGCCGTATTTAACATGAGTTATGAAGAAGGCTCTGCTTTCGTCGAAGCATACGACGGTGTCGAAGCGTTCTGGATCTTCTCCGATGGTACGACAGCTCAAAGCTCCGGTTTTGCTGATTATATAATCGACAGCGATTAACCTAATATAGGGTGATATAAGTCTATTCTTTTACTTTTCCTTGCTGTAGCTTTATTATTTTCAAAAGCAAAAAAGCGGCGGATAGCTATCTCAAAATAACTATCCATCGCTATTTTATGTGAAATTGTAAATAAAGCGTGCAGTATTATTCGCTTGCATAGTTTTTAAAATAGCCTTGAATCAATACAACAGGCGTCCCTCTGTCACCGCTGCCGCTGACAAGATCGCACAAGCTGCCAACCAAATCAGTAATATTCCTCGGCGTCGTTCCCTGTGATTTCATATTGCCGACTAAATCTCTTTCCTTTTTCATTATTTGCTCTTTTATTGCCTTTGTCAAATCTTCGCCGGAAAGGAAAGCAAACTCATTATCGGCAAAATACTTAATTTTCAGCTCGTTTGGCGTTCCGACAAGCCCGCTCGTATATGCCGGGGATACAACAGGATCCGCTAACTCCCATATACCGCTTACCGGATCTTTAAACCCGCCATCGCCATATATTAAAACCTCAATGCTTTTTCCTGTTCTTTCCTTTAATTTTGATGCCAATGTGTCAACAAATTTTTGTGTGTCTCTTGGGAATAGCTTTACCTTATTTTCAGTCGCCATATTAGAACCCAAAAGGCCGTACTCCGGGTTGTAGCCACTCTCACCGATGAGCGACGTCATAATCTCGTCAAGTCGATAACTTATTTTAGCGCCAGCCTTTTTTATGAGCTTTTGCGTTCTCATTCTCGTATGAATATCACAGTTTAGCACGTTTTTTGTGTGCTTTAAAATATAAGTCGGATCGTTAGAAAAGATTATTTCTATATTTGAATTAATGTTTTTGTAATATTCAATATAATCTATTCCCGTATAGCAATGTATCGTTGACTCTTTATCAAATATTTTTCTGAACTCTTCTTCTGTAAAACTGTCAGTATATGGATTGACACCAGACTCCGCAAAGCTCTCTTCTTTTACTAAAGGATTGCCCACCTCATCATATGGATATGAAAGCTGAACATAGAGCTTTTTTGTCGCCATTGAGATTGCTTTAAGTAAAATAGAGAAACGGTTGCGGCTTAAAATGGGGAAAACAATACCCATATCCTCGCCACCGAATTTACCTCTGACATCTTCTGCTATCTGCTCGCAGGTTGCGTAATTGCCCTGCGTTCTTGCAACAAGCGCTTCAGTAACGCCAACTATATCACCGTCATTGAATTTTATGTTTTCATTTTCTGCAGCCGCTATCAAACTTTCGGTTATGCCTTCTATCACGTCATCCCCATACTTGAATATAGGTGTAATAATTCCCCTTGCAACAACACCTGTATAGCGCATTATCCAATTCCTTCCCATGCTCTTGAGTCCACTAACATTATAATAACATTGCTGGGAGAAGTCAATTTTATCAGAGTATATTTATACATTATTTTTTGTATAAAGCAACCGAATCTGCATTTGTTTAATATATGGTTATATATATATCATTTTTGTGCATATTTGATGATGAATACCATTATTATTCATCATTTCCTTTTTCATAAAACTGGATATTCTGATTTTTATCACATACTGCTAAGAACACGTCTTTGTGTGAGCTTATTCCATTTTGTTTTAGCTTTTTCAATAGCCAGTTGACATCAAGCCCTAAGTGCTTTAAATTTTTATCTAATACTCTCCCATCCATAATTACCTCCGCAAACAAAGCTTCTTGATTTGGCGTTATCTGAAAATCCTCCGGTATTGCAGGACGACGTGAGCTGACGGGTAATATCGTTAACTTCCCATTGCATTCAAAAAACGCACTTTGAATACTGGAAAGATCAAAATACCCTTGTTCGCGGCACATCATCAAAAACTCATTGAGGTCAAGCTTAGCTTTTTTTAAGTTCTTTTTATACAGTTTCCCATTGTCCATGATAACAATTGACGTTCCGCTGATATACTTGCGCGTCCGCGGGAATTTTCGCGAGATGAAACCGAGCAAAATTGTAGCTAAAAGATATATCACCATTGCAATAAAAGGCTTCCAAAACTCTTCAAGTTCCGTTGCAAACTCTGCAGCTATCGACCCGATTGTTATTCCTGTAATGTAATCAAAGGAATCAAGCTGTGATACTTGTTTATGCCCCATTATCCTTGTCATAATAAACAGTGATAAATAAGAAAAGAAGCTCGTCAGGCATACCGATATAAACTTCATACCCCACCATGTCATTTTTTCATTAGTAATACTATTTAGTATTCTTCGCAGCCATGGATAGGGTATGCAGAATTATTGCGCAACAGCTTTTTTACGCTTTATATAATGACCGTTTTCATCTTAATATCCAGTGAAAACTTTATAAAAAGCAAATAACCCGCCTTTTGGCGGGTTTTACGTGTGATTTCTTTGATAGATTTATACTTTTTATCTAATTCTCTTTTAAAAATCTGATTATCTGCCTTTTGAAAATGCTTTTTCGAGTCTTTCTTTTTCTTCTTCGCTTATATGAATGACATGTCCATGACGCGGCGTGAAATCAAACGAAAACTCGCCAGGTAAAAGCTCTCTGTATGACTTTAAAGTCCACAGTCTCTGCCATAGCATATCTTCTTCCGTTAAACGGCGTACCGTCTGCTGCAATAATCCATTTATTTTCGCCGATTATCTGATAAATATTGCTGCCCTCAACGTCCATTGGTACGCCGTCATACGTAAGAAACGGAACAACCTCGCCTGTGTGATGAAATATCTGTCAGCTTCTTTGCCGATGTGATCTGTTTTCCGCTGTAGTACATGATATATCTCTCACCAAACGGGTCATATAATATCCCCGTCAATTGCACAGTGTTTTACTTCTTCCGGATCAACCATCAGTTCTGGTTCAGTATATAGAGAGGCATTCATCAAGTCAGGCGTATATTGCCGATACATCAAAATTCCGGTTGTGTTCGCTGTGGACTTGTTTTGGAGCGCCAGATATACCATATACATATTTTTTTCTTCACACCATATCGCCTGCGGCGCCCATGCGCGCTCACAATCAGAAAAACCATCATAATTTCGATTTCTATAACCGTGCCATCATAAAAATTGATGAGGTCATCTGATTTATATACAACAATGCTCGACTGAGACGCCCAGCCCTCAGAGCTTTTCATATCAGTAGCGATAACATAGAATTTACCATCCTCGCCGCGTGATATGAACGGGTCGCGCATTGATTTTTTGCCAAGACACGATTTTAACACAGGCTCATCGCTGAGCTTTCTGAAATTATACCCATCTTCGCTAATAGCATAAAAAAGTTGCTCTTCTTCAGGTCTATTACCAACAAAATATGCGAAAAGATAAGCTGATTTTTTATATCCATGTTTTAAAGCTCTTCTAATTTAATCACTATAAATTTCATTTAAGTAAACCTTAATTTTTATCGCTCATGAAGTCTTCCCTTCTGATTTCATAATCAACAGCCGTTCTGAGCCTGCCGGTCTGATCCTTCCAACAGTCTTTTCTCACCCCGACTCTTCTTGCTCTAATCTTATTCTCGTAAACATGCTGAGCCCTTTTGTTTTCAAGCATGGTATCCCATGCAATTCTTTCTATTCTGCATTTAGAATTGATAGTTTCATCCGTAAAAAGGAATTCAAACAGCATCAAAATGATTTTAGTACCGTATCCTTTGTTCTGGTAATCAAAATCGCATATTTTACATCCCGGATACGCTGTGTCTCCCCTAATTTTGTAACTTAGTTCACCCACAGCCTTACCGTCAATTTCTATGATGCAAAGCTGATTAAACTCATCGCTTTTTTTAATATTTTCGATAGTATCTTCTAAAGACTCCCCAAGCCCATAAGGAAATCCTGCATGCTCCATAACCCTGCCGTCATTCCACCATTTGTTTAACTGAACGGCGTCATCAACTGTGGCAGTTCTGATTAAAATATTATCCTTTTGAATTCTCATATTTGTCTCCGTCTTTATCAATATAAAACTCCCTATACCATTTTGCAAACCTTGAGAGCCCTTCCTCAAGGCTTGTGTCCGGCTTGAAACCGAAGTCGCGAATGAGATCGTCCACATCGGCATATGTCTGATATACGTCCCCCGGCTGCATAGGCACAAGTTCCTTCTCGGCGGGGCGGTCGATAATCCCTTCCCTCATCAGGCACATCTCAAGCGTCTCGACAAAGTAAAGTAGATTTTCCGGTTTGTTGTTGCCTATATTGTAAACCTTATACGGGGCACCGTCCTCGGTCTCTTTTGGCACCTTGCCCATGACGTTTATGACACCGGTGACAATGTCGTCAATATAGGTAAAGTCGCGCTTCATATCTCCATAGTTGAAAATTTGGATTTTTTCGCCCTTGACCATTTTATTTGTAAAACTAAAATAAGCCATATCCGGACGACCCATCGGGCCGTAAACAGTAAAGAAGCGCAGTCCGGTCGACGGAATCTTATACAGCTTTGAATAAACATGCGCCATCAGCTCATTTGATTTTTTTGTAGCGGCATAAAGAGAAACCGGGTTGTCAACCTTGTCGTCAGTGGAGAACGGAACCTTTTTGTTTGTGCCGTAAACTGACGAGCTTGAAGCGTAAACCAAGTGCTCGACGGGATTATGCAGGCACGCTTCAAGTATATTGAAGAACCCGACAATGTTGCTGTTTATATACGCTTCCGGATTTGTTATCGAATAACGCACACCTGCTTGAGCCGCAAGATTGACTACAATATCAAATTTTTCATCAGCAAAAAGTTTGTCGATCGCCGGTTTATTAGCTAAGTTTATTTTATGAAATTTAAATTTACTGTACGGCTTCAAAAGATTCAGCCGGGCATGTTTTAGGCTTACATCATAATAATCGTTTAGGTTATCAATTCCTACAACCTCACAGCCCATGTCAAGAAGCCGCTCTGAAAGATAATACCCAATAAATCCGGCCGCGCCTGTCACAAGAATTTTTTTGTCCGCATTAAGTATACTCATCTCTTAATTCTCCTGTATTCTTTCTGCACTTTTTCATAACTTTCAAGGTTTCCGATATCATAACGCACGCCCGGCATCTCCATTGCGTGCACAGGTACCTGCTTACACAGCCAAGCGACAAAACTCCCCGGCGCATCTGTCTCGCAGCCAGATTCAATCCCTTTTTTCACCAGTTTCACATCTTCACGGATATAAAAATAAAAAGGCGGGCAGCACCAATGTGTCGCGGGATTCGGCGATTTCTCTGTCATATCAAGTACTAAGTCGTTATCATCAACCGTCACTACACCGCATTTCAACAACTTCTCTTTCGAGGGCTCATAATAGCGCATGATACATGAAGTCCTCTTTTGCCGGGCATAGTTAATGAATTTTGTAAGGCTGAAATCCAGCACATTGTCGCCGGCGATGACAAGCATGTCATCATCAAGTGAGAGCTGGTCGATTGCATACTGAATATCGCGCACAGCTCCAAGGCGGGTTTCGTTGGTTTCGGTCCCGTCATCGACAACTGTGATTTTATATGGCTTTGTCTTTGCCCACACTTCAAAATGACGGGCGTATCTATGATTTGAAATTACGATATATTCATCTACCGCACCTGATGTATGTATATCGTCAACAAGCCAGTCAAGGATTGTTTTATCGCCGACTTTGAGCAGCGGCTTTGGAAAATTCTCTGTCAGCGGATAAAGCCGCGTCGCATATCCTGCGGCTAAAATCAAGCATTTCATAAAACTACCTTTCTTCTCACTGAAAAACGGGGATGTTTACCTAAGCTTCACGCCATCAGCGCTATGGCAGATGTGCGCGCTATACTTGCCTTCAAGATTCGGAAATGCCCTCAGATATTCACGCTTGACCTTCTCTAAAATGCTTTCTTCAAAGTCAGGGTCAATTAATGCCATACAGCACCCCTTGAAACCCGCGCCCGAGAAGCGTCCGCCGTATATCCCATCGGTCTGCGTCATAATTTCATAGAGTTTAATAAGTTCAGGACTACCTGTCTCCCAGTTATATATTGAACTGCGGCCGCTCTCAAATACAAGTTTTCCGAACACCTCAATGTCGCCTTTTCTCCAGGCTTCCACACCCTTCTCCACGCGCTCAAACTCTGTGTACCAATGCTCCGCGCGACGTCGCCAGTTTTCGGGCAAGCAATCTTTATATTGAGCATACACTTCCCGCGGAACATCACGCATGTTTGTCTCATTGAACTTACCGTACTCCATTCCAGCAAAAGCTTTCAGGGTATACGCGGCAGAACGAAGCTCATCCACACGCATATTGAATTTACTGCCTGTAAGCGACCGCTCAATCCCACTGAAAAAGATGGCTATCTTCCAAGGCTTCATGTTCGGGTTCTGCGGAACAAGCTTATAGCTGTCGTCCTTCAGATCCATATATAAAAGGTGGTTCTTTTTACAGTAAACTTCGCAGCTTTGATCAAGCTTGCCGCATGACACGCCGACATACTTATTTTCAGCTTCAAGCGCAGTCTGAATTAGCTCCTGCTTTGTCAGCTTAATTCCATTTAGCGCACATAAGGCGTTGAGAAAAGTGATGATTACAGCCGCAGACGAGGAAAGCCCGCCAATAGGCAGCTCCCCATCAATCACCGCGCACAGCCCCACTCTCAAGGGATAGCGATTATTAAGCGCAATTGTTGCTCCTCTCAAATGGTCAGCCCAGTCGTCCTGCTTCACTTCGGGTGTGGAATTCACATGCCACTGCGCCCTTTTCGGGAACTGCAGGCTCTGTATCTCAACTACACCGTTTTGCTTTGGACCGTATGCAATATGTATGCCCTTATCAATCGCAAAGCCTGTAATCTTGCCGAGGTTATGGTCGGAATGAGCGCCGAGCGGGCAGATGCGGTAAGGTGTGAACGCTGTATTTTGCGGCGAGCGCCTATATATCTTCTCAAAAGCTCGAACCGCATTCATGCATGCGCCTTCTTCCGTATACCGTGGAATAGTTGGTTTAACTATATATGAATTCATTGACTGCATTTGTGCGTGATACTCTTTAGTTCTGCCGTCAAGCGGTTTCGGTGCGTCATCGGGAATCATCCACAGCTTACCGACCTTTTTCGCGCCTATAATTCTTCCGGCTCTGCATAACATTGAAATGCGTCTCTCGGATAAATTCCATTTCTCTGATGCTTTTTTTATAGTGATGTATTGCATGCTATAACCTCCATGAACAGCTATAACATATTATACAGTGATGAACAAAAATGTCAAGATATAATCTGATATATACAGTTATATCTTGACCTTACTGTTGATATAAGATTTAATTTGATTAATTGTTATATTAATTTCGGAATATTTCTGACCGTGTGGGAGTGTGGACATTTTTCTAACCTATGATAGTATTTATAATTAGAATCTTTTCCACAACCCACATATTGTGTGATCATTTTTAAAACAAAATTAATGTAAAATCTGAAAATAGGAATTGCGTTACAAACAACCCCTCTGTCATTAATCAATTCATTGCTTATCATTTATATCTTCAACTAATCTTTCTTTTTAGGAAGTTTAATCCATTTTCCCAATTTATAGTCACATTTCTCATCAGTAAAACAACCAAAACCGGCAGCAGGATAGAATGTTGTTTCACCAAAATATACTTTGGTGTCAACTTCATAAAAATCAACTCTAACAAACGGTATACCATCAGCTAATTTTTCAGCATGATCAACCATCAACTGTAAATTGCATGGCGTTTCTATCTTGCGGTCAAAACAAGGTGGACATGCCACTTCACCGAATGGTAATAAGTTTCTATTTATATCATAATAATTCGCATGGTGGTTAATAAATCTGTCAAAATCTATTTTAAAACATTTCACTTTGCCATTGAAGCAAAATAATTTGTAATCTCTAAGTTCTGTTGTTTGCGTATCCACCAAATATTTTTCAGCAATTATTCTTGGGGTAACATTTTTATACGGCCACTCGCGTCCCCGCCAAAAGAAATTATATTTTAACTTTTTTTAAGTTTTATTTTTGCAGATTCACGGTCAAATTTTATTTTATCCTTGCAAATAATTGTACTTCCAGAATCATGAGTGCATTTTATTACAAACTGATCAGGCAAAGACTCAAAATCAATTTCGTCACAATTATCCCAAACGCCCAGTGTGGGAATAATATACTCTTCACCGATTTTTTTCTGCGACAATTCTTTTTACTTCTAACTTATCCACAAGTTTTGTATATTCGGGTTTTCTGTCATTTAACTTTAACCACTGAAGTTTTTCGTTAAAGGTCTTCGGATTTTTTAAATTCAATTTATAACCGAGTCTAATTTTAAAAATTATCTTTAAACAAACTGCATCAGGTATCCACTTTAGAAATCCTTGCCGAAAAAGATACATTATTCTCTCGGTTTTCTTAATCGCATTGATTATTTTTCCCATCACAGAACCCCTCTTAAGAACATATTCGTAAATAATTAATATTATTGCTTACAAAATTGGCGTTCGTGTTGGAGAATTTTTTTTCATTTATTAATGAAACTAAATTAATAGACTTACAATAATGAGCAGTGTCATTTTTAACTTCGTTACTTTTTTCATAACCTTTGTAGTAAATCGAACATTTTATATCGGCTCTTTTTACATGAGTAAAAACGAATTTTGTTTCATAAGGTAAGGGATCAAACTCTTTTAATTCCTTTTCGGTGCATAAATTCATTTCCGAAAATTTTATTATTAAATTGTCAAAGTTGACTCTTTCAGCTCTTCTAGTCCATTTTTCCCTTGCTTCCTCTTCGCTTTTATAATGAAGGAAGATGATTTCTATATCATCTAAAACCCCTATTGGACAATTTATATGATTCCTTCTCTTTAATACATCATAATACTTTGATTCAGTAGCGGGTATAAAAACAATAGGTAAATTTAAATAATAGCGCAATCTTTTTAAAAAACGGATAAAATCTTCCGCGAAGAAATATAAACCAATTGTTGGTGTCTTATATTGAATATTATAACGTTGATAAACATAACCTGCCCAACAGTTATTAGATATTATATATACTAAAGTTATCATTTTCTATTTTTTTCTTCACAGAAAACCAAGATATTTAATTGTCTGTTTTTTTATTTTTCTCTTAATCATAAAAAAGTACTTCATAATACATATCAACATATTCTTTAAATTATTTTTTATATTTTTTTGCTATTAATTGAGTATTCCGATCGAATAAGGCCACCTTCACGGAGAAAGAGGGCCACCCTCACGGTCAGATAAGGCCACTGTCACGGACTAGAAGGCCACCC
>FZPS01000022.1_pt120 | contig 12027 bp, 12 predicted proteins | sample 1817821 | NCBI WGS metagenome assembly FZPS01 (sample SAMEA104158645, study PRJEB21678) | metagenome | place: Germany | collected 2015-04-21 | reverse complement strand
GTAAACGTGTAAAGGACCAGCTTCGCAAAATGGATGAGACTTTTAACGATGATCCTGTTAAGTTTGAATATAAAACAAGGGATGGAAAAGTAACTCAAATAGAGACTCTGGAAGTGATGGAATATGGTGATGCAAAGCTCAATATCTTGCCTACTGCCAAACGAATACCGCAAGAGCCGAAGTCAGATGAAGAACGACGTTCGAAGAAATATTTGGAAGGTTTCAATCTTAGTATTCGCGATAACCAGACTAATATCAGCTACAAGGGACTTTTTGGAGATTATCTGGAGGGGGCTACAGAGTACATAATCAAGGATCCGTACATCCGCCTACCTTATCAGATACGCAATTTAGGGGAGCTCTGCCAACTGATTGCCGAAATAAAACCCGAAGAAGAAGAAATAAGAATTCACCTGATCACGTATAATACAGAGGAATTCATGGAAACTACCAAACAGGGATTCAATGAATTGGCCGACTCACTGGAGGAGTTGGGTATCAAGTTCACCTACGAGTTCAACGATATTCAACACGACCGTTGCATTGAGATGAATAATGGCTGGAAGATAATCCTTGGCCGTGGCCTCGACATCTGGCAGAAGACCTCTGGCCGCTTCGATATCGCCGAATTCTATCAGGAGAAACGCCGTTGTAAGGAATTCGAGGTGACCGTAGTGAGAGTTTAAGAACATTAAAAATAAATGATAATAATGTATCCCCCAATAATATGAAATAAATTTGCTAAAATTGATGATTTTTTTGATGAAATCGAAAGAGTAGAAAACCATGAAAAGAGAGCAAGAATTAAACTTGAGCTTTTTAAGATGTTTATCCCTCGACCACGTAATGGCGCACTTGATATTCGGATGCGGATATCAAGAAAATTCAATACAAACTAAACCGAAGACCTCGAGAAAAATTAGACTTTAATTTACCCAAAAATGAGTTTTACAAACAATTAGTGTAAATTCGCACTTCTAAGTTGAACTTACGTATAGTTGCAATTTTAGCTTGTGCCGGTATAGTCATGATTTATGCGGTAATTGGAGAATTAATTCGGATGGGGGAATGATGGTGGCGGAATTATCACCAAAGATGAATATCAAAGCTTTCAGTACTGACAAATTAGATGACCTTTCACCAAGCTGCTATATTTTGGCAGTTTATTTGCTGTTAATGACACTTTCCTAATATTGTCTACCTCTAAAATAATGCCTTAAATCACCTTAAAATGCATCGGTTACACCTCTTTTTTTGCTCAAACCGTTTGCAGAAAAGAATTTAAAGCAAGGTACAACTACAACCATACAATCTAACATATTTTCCAGATAAATGAAAACAAGTATTTTATCAAAAAAATGGTGGATATGATTAAACCTTTGGAAAAAAATTCTATCTTTGTATAAAGAAACGGGGGAAAAGATTTAAATCTTTACATTTTGTTACTGGTTTGTTACCCGACTTTTCAATAACACCTCGTTTCTTTTTGAGTATCAATAAGATACTAAACATATGGGGTTGACCGGTTTTGACAGCGAGCAGAAGAGGTTTGCAAGCATGCAGTGCGTTGACGTTTTTTGCACTTTAATCTCAAACGTCGAACCAATAACTGGCAATAACAACTATGCTCTTGTTGCGTAATCGAAGTACAGTAGATTAATCGCTTAATCCCGGCACAAGGTGTTGGGACAAGACATCACCCGGAAGCTGTGGCTCCGAAGCATTCCGATATGGTGGTGCAGATAAATCGGAGATAGGATAGGCGAGGCTTCGGCGCTTATCCGAAAAAGTAGAAGCTAAGGAAAGAGGTTGGTAGCTTCAGCCGTTCTCTTTCCCTACAATTAAAGTGAAGCTAAGCATGTAGAAAGCAAATGGCTTCCTCGTTTGGACGAGGGTTCGAATCCCTCCAACTCCACACTCCACCCATATATTAAACGTCCATCAACCGAACGGTTGATGGACGTTTTTATTTTTCCGAAGAATACATTCTTTTCACTATTTGTTTTTTGCTCCGCGGTTGTTGGAATTGCTTTTTCTTTGATTTTCTCTGTTTTGCATGTTATTTTCTTTTCGAAAACGGCTTACTTCTTGTTGGATAAAGTTTTTTTCGGCTTGACGCGCTTTATAAAGTTTTTCGGGAGAAAGAACTTTCTTAAATTTATCTGCGTATTCTTTGTCGAGTTCGGCTTCTTTTAGTTTCACTTCAACATCGTTTTCAAGAATATTTCGGTATTCATCGTCCGTTATCTCCTTGTTTTTACGCATTTTTTCAATTTTTTCGCGATGTTGCCTGTTCAATTCGAACTTCTTTTGGTTCAATTCATTATTCAACGGAAAATATCGTTCGGCTTCTTCCGGAGTTAGACCTGCTTTTTCTTTTACATATTCCTGTTTTCTTTTTTCAAAATCGGCTATATCCATTTTTTTATTTTGCGCATGAACGAGTTGGGGAATTATGTAAAAAATACATGCACCGATAAATAAACCTATGGTCTTTTGAATTTTCATATTGTTACACTCTTATTTATTCTTGATGTTTTTACATATCTTGCGTTGAATAAAACGCATTGTACATGTAATCGTAATACTCGTCTTCTGTTAATTGGTCTTCAAGATAGCGGTAAAATTCTTCTTCGGTAATTTCAACAGTCGACCAGTATTTATCGGGCCGGATGGTTGTCGATTGTATTTCGGAATCGTATGCGGCAGATGACCGGTCGGATTGATTACCTGCATTTTTTGTTAAAAATTGAATTATAAAGAATAATCCCACAAACATAGCTGCCAGATAAACCCATGGTTTTACTTTTTCCCGTAAAGGCACAGGACGAAATTCCGGCGTTTTTATTGCAGGTAAACGATTCATTATTTCTTCGTTAAACTGTTCGAAATAATTATCGGGTACTCTAAAAGGGTCTGTTTTACTTATGTCTTCCAGCCTTATCTTGGTTTTCATATTTTTTTCTTTCTTGTGCTATGCATCAACATTGACATTTTAAAGAAATGAAAGTTTAATCGACGTTAGATAAAAATTTTTCAATCTTTTTAACTGCGTGATGATAAGATGCTTTTAGTGCACCGACAGAGGTGCCCAAGATATCCGACATCTCGTTGTATTTCATTTCTTCAAAATATTTCATTTGAAATACTAGTCGTTGTTTTTCGGGGAGGGTGAGAATGGCTTTTTGCAACAATTTTTGGGCTTCGTCACCATCGAAATATTCATCGCTTTCGAGTCGGTTAATCAAAAATGTATTTTCCTCATCTATCGAAATATTATTTCGAGCTCGTAATTTATTAAGAAAAGTAATGCTTTCGTTAATGGCTATTCGGTAGAGCCATGTCGAGAGTTTAGCCTCGCCTCTGAAATTATCGATGTTTATCCATGCTTTTATAAAAACCTCTTGAAGAATATCGTTCGCATCGTCGTGTGAAAGAACCATTTTTCTGATCTGCCTATATAAGCGTTCGCTATATTTGGCAACAAGCTTGGCAAAACCATCGTGCCGGGTTTTGGGATTGCGTATTTGTTTTAATAATTCTTCCTCTGAATAATTGCTTTTTTCCATACAAATGGGAGTTCAGCTGCAAAGATAATCGTTTTTTCTAATTTTGATTACCTGGTTTCATTCTCTCCGTGTTCAAACCAGATAAAAAAATCTTCGGCTTTTGTTTTGTTGTTATTCCACCATTCAAGAGATTCCGGGAAATAGGAAACGCTGATGTAGCGGCAATAGGTTTCAAAATAATTTGAATGGAGAATTTCTGTAAAAAAAGGCACATAGAAAGTCCAGAAAGCATTTTTTTCTTTTGTTCCATCGTTTTCTTTTTCAAGAACAGCGAGAATGGCTTTACTGACTTCGGTAAAAGTGGTAAAAAGATCGGCTTCTTTGTCATGGGTTCTGAGCGAGTCTAAGGTAGTGGTAATGGCATGGTAGATATAATTTCGGTTCAATCCTTGTTCAACGGTAAGTGGAGGAATTTGGTCGGGATGAATGGCAGATGAATTTCGGTGAAGTTGTTGTTGTATGAAAGATCGTTCTACGGGTTTTTCCGAAACAGGTTTTATGCGCATAATTTGCAACATTTCTTCAAAAGCGTTTTTTGACCGTTGGCTATCCGGTTCTATCAACAAAAACATCTGGAATGATAAAATGCTTTGCACCCACAATCCGGTATCGTTTAATGCGTAAGCATTTAGCAGAAAAGCGTCACTGTTCGATTTATTTAAATCGATGGATCTTTTTACATGTAGAAGAGCATTCCCGATATCGTTTTTTTTGTAATAATTGAGTGCTAGGTTAAAATGAAGCAAATAGTTGTCGCCGTGTTTGTTGAGCGCTTCTTTTAACAGATCGATGGCTTTATCCAATTGATTCATTTCGGCAAGTGCTCCGCTTTTTACGCAATAAGCCAGCACCGATAAGTTTTCATCATCGGCATCAATAACCCGGGTGCTATATTCCATCGCTTTTTCATAATCCTTTAATTCTAAGTAGGAAAGCGCCATTTCGTAAATGGCCTGCAAGGAATGTGGGTTAAAGGAAAGGACTTGTTGGTATTTTTCTATTGCCTGTTTGTATTCTCCGGAATCATGCAACACAACTCCTTCGTCAATAAGATTTTGTTCACTTCTCTGGGCAAATAGAGAAGTGGAAAAGAGAATAAAAAAAAGCAATAATATGGGCTGTAATTTTTTCATCGTTTCCTTTTTCGACGATAAAATTAAAAATAAAATAGCAAACTATCCTTTTTCTTTTTGGAAGAAATAAAAATTATAACAATTCTAAACAATATTGAGTCCTAAACAATATTTTTTCATAAATAAGTTGGTGTTTTTAACATGTGGATTGTATTCTTATTCTTTTTCGACTGATTGAAGTCAATCACTTCGTTTTTTTGCAGTACTCCCATTAAGATTTTGGATGGCGAATAACCAATTTTTTGAATGTTTATTGCGGATTTATTTGTAATTTCGTATTACTTTTAAACATTATATTATAATGAAAGTCTAAGGGATACTTATGAATGACGAAGAGAGATTGGCGGCGGAAGAAAAGATGATCAATGACGAGTTTCAAGCGTTGATCAATGATTATTTGAACTCGAATCACCGACGGAAAGTGGAAATTATTACCAAAGCTTTTAATGTGGCCAAAGAGGCCCATAAAGGCGTCCGTAGGCGTTCGGGAGAACCCTATATTATGCATCCGTTGGCAGTTGCTCGTATCGTTTCACGCGAAATGGGGCTTGGGTCTACTTCCATCTCGGCGGCATTGTTGCATGATGTGGTGGAAGATACCGATTTTACGGTAGAAGATATTCGAATGATGTTTGGGGATAAAATTGCCCAGATTGTAGATGGATTAACAAAGATTTCAAGCGGGATTTTTGGCGAAAACGTTTCTGCTCAGGCTGAAAACTTCCGTAAGCTTTTGCTCACCATGTCCGAGGATATTCGCGTGGTTCTCATTAAAATAGCCGACAGATTGCACAATATGCGCACCTTATCGTCTTTGACTCCTGCCAAGCAGTTTAAGATTACGGGTGAAACCATGTATATATACGCACCATTGGCACACCGATTGGGTTTGTTCAGCATAAAAACCGAGTTGGAAGAGCTATGTTTCAAGCATGAACATCCGGATATTTATGCCGATCTTACCCGAAAAATTGAAGAAACGGCAGCCGAGCGAAACAAGATATACGAAAATTTTGCCGCACCCGTAAAAGAGGCGTTGGACAAAATGAATATCAAATACGAGATGCGCGCCCGGGTCAAATCGGTATATTCCATTTGGAAGAAGATGGAATCGAAAGGGATCGATTTTAACGAAATATATGATCTTTTTGCCGTGCGTATTATTTTTGAAGTTGAACCCGGAATGGACGAAAAGAAACAATGTTGGGATATCTACTCGGCAATTACCGATATCTACAAACTTCGTCCCGATCGTATTCGCGACTGGTTGAGTCAGCCCAAAGCCAATGGTTATCAGGCGTTACACTTGACGGTTATGGGACCTGACGGAAAATGGATCGAAGTACAGATTCGCAGTCGTCGGATGGACGATATTGCCGAAAAAGGTTTTGCGGCTCATTGGAAATACAAAGAAAACAGAGTGGAGGAAGATAATGAACTCGATAAATGGTTGAAAACCGTTCAGGAAATTTTGGCTAACCCGAGTCCCAATGCCATTGATTTTCTCGATACGGTGAAGATGAACCTTTTTTCGTCGGAAATATATGTATTTACTCCCAAAGGTGAAATAAAAACTTTACCTCAAGGAGCAACTGCTCTCGATTTTGCCTATACCATTCATACACGTATCGGGGATCATTGTTTGGGTGCCAAAGTAAACCATAAATTAGTGCCGTTGAGTTATCAACTCAAAAGTGGCGATCAGGTTGAAATTCTCACTTCGCAGTCGCAATACCCTCAACCGGAATGGTTGAATTATGCCACAACGGCCAAAGCTCGCACAAAAATAGAAGCAGCATTGCGTCGGCAAAAACGAAAGATAGCCGAAAAAGGGCAACGGATGCTGGAAGAGTTATTCGAAAACCAACCTATCGATAATGTAACTTATACCAAAATATTGAATTATTACGGATTAGAAAAAAAAGAAGACCTTCATTATTTAATAGGCGATAACGACATAAAGCTTCCCGAGAATCCCAATGTTTTTCATAAAGTGAAAAAAAGTGCCCCTAAAAGCGAAAATCTGTTTGTTCGTTATATGAAACAGGCAATGAACGTTATCAAAAAAACGCCTTCAGAACCTAAAATCGCAACCAATCTTCCTAAAAAAACAGACGATGCCATTCTTTCTTCAACACCGCTTATCGATACAAAATCGGTCTATCCATTGAAAGAGGAACAATTCAAGAAAAATTTCATTCCGGCTCCTTGCTGTAAACCCATACCGGGCGATAAAGTGTTTGGTTTTATCAACGATAAAAATGAGGTAGAGGTGCATAAGCGCTCGTGTGAAACGGGAATGAGGCTGAAATCGAATTTCGGAGATAGAATTGTTGAAGTGGAGTGGGGCGATTATCGGCAATACTCGTTTTTGGCTTCAATTGCTTTCACGGGAATCGATCGTATTGGGATACTAAGCAATATTTTGTCGAAATTATCGGAAGAGGTGGTTGTAAATATTCAAAGCGTGAATGTGTCTTCGAACGATGGTATTTTTGAGGGAGCGATCAATGTATATGTCCATAGTGTTGAAGACGTGAATTTGCTGTGTTCAAAAATAGCAAAAGTGGACGGCGTTACCACCGTCCACCGTTTGCTCGTATGATTAATAGCATACAAGGGGAATTTTTATTTTTTCTTTTTGTCTTTTTTAAAAATCATCGACATTACCTTTCTTGTACAAAAGGTAATCAAGGCAGGCTTGGCAATGCGCCATGTTATTTGTGCAATGGTTGGCAGATTGGAAATAAGAAAATTTCCCCACTTCATTTTGCGTGGCGAGGTATGAAAAATAGTTGTACGGTTTGTTCCCGCATAAGAGATATTATCTATGGTTTCCGATAATTTATTTTTAACCCCTCCGGTGATGCTTTTTGTTATGACCATTCCCCAATTATCGGCAATATACCGAAATTGAAAAAGCATACGCTTTTCTGCCGTCTCACGTTCTTCACGAAGTCTTTCCTTTTCAACTTGCAGCTTTTCGAAAGGGGTTAATTTATATTTTTTCATTGCTTGTCCTTTTTTTCCTTTTTGTTGTTTTCTTCCATCAAAAAAGAAACCACCTTATTGATAATCTTCTTTTTGATTGGTTTTTTTACCAGTAGCAGAATGATAACAATAAATAATGTTGCCAGCGAGACGATTCCGAAACCAACCCATATGTTTTGGAACAAATCGCCGAGATAAAGCCCTACGGTAATGAAAATCAATGATAGTGCCAATAACACACAAAACAGCAGTATCGCACCATATGCAATTATTGAGGAAGCAATACTCAATTTCTCAAAAATTTCAAGTTTTGTTAACTCAATAGTGCTTTTTATATAGTGCGATACATCGTTTCTAAATTCGTCAAACAATGCAGTTGGCGTTTTTTTCTCCATCATGAGGTCAATTAGATGAATTTTACTCTTTTGCCAATTCTTTTTTGGCTACGTCTGCAATGTCGTCAATGTCTTCTTTAAGATCGTTTACTCCACTTTTTCCTTTGTAAACAGCCGACTTTATATCGGCTTTAACTTTGTCGGCAAATTCGTTGAATTGTTCCAGCCATTCTCCTTTTTTGTCGGAACCCATCATGTAACCTATAGTTGCACCTAGTGCTAAGCCAATGCCTAATCCTAATAATAATTTTGTTTCTGATTTCATAGTTCTTTTTTTTTAAAATGGTTTATTATGATTGTTTCAGTATGTGTTATCTCATTTGTCCTGTTTAAATGTATAACAGCTATTCAGGAAAAATGTTTGTTTTGATTGTTAAAAAAATGAGGAAACCGTAGAACAAATCGGTTCGCCGAAAAGCGTTGCCGATGTATAACCGGTGATTTTAACCCTGATGGTTTCCCCGATGCGATGATTCCCTTTATCGAAAACAACTACTTTATTTTGATCGGTACGACCGAAAAATTGCTGATGCGAACGTTTGGAAAAACCTTCTATCAGTACTTCGAATTCTTTGCCTGCATCCTTTCGATTACTTTTGAGCGAGAGGGAATTTTGCAGCTCAATGATTTCCTGTAGTCTGCGATTTTTTATTTCTTCGGGAATGTTGTCTCCCAGTTTTTTTGCAGCATAGGTTCCCGGACGCTCTGAATATTTAAACATAAAAGCAGAGTCGAACGCGGCTTCTTCCATCAACGAGAGTGTTTGTTGGTGATCTTCTTCGGTTTCGGAATAAAATCCACACATGATGTCGGTCGACAATCCACAATTCGGGATGATGCGTCGTATTGCCGCAATTCTATTTAAATACCATTCCCTGTCGTATTTTCGGTTCATGAGTTTCAATATTCGCGAGCTTCCCGATTGTACCGGAAGATGAACAAAGTTACATAGGTTTTTGTATTTGGCAATGGTTTCGAGTGTTTTATCGGTCATATCTTTGGGATGAGATGTTGTGAAGCGGATGCGCATATCGGGGGCTTCACGTGCTACCATTTCAAGTAAAGCGGGAAAATCGACCGTTTGGTTGCCATCGGTATAAAAATAAGAATTTACATTTTGCCCCAAGAGGGTTACCTCTTTAAATCCTTTTTCACGCATGTTGCGCAATTCGGCTACGATACTTTCGGGCTCGCGGCTTCGTTCGCGTCCCCGTGTATAAGGTACGATACAATAAGTGCAAAAATTATCGCAACCGCGCATAATGGTTATGAAACCCGATATGCCGCCACCGATTTTCATAGGGATAACGTCTTTGTAGGTTTCGGTTTTCGAAAGTTCTACATTAATTGCCTTTTCTCCTTGTTCTACGGCAGCAACAAGATTGGGTAAATCGAGATAAGCATCGGGACCAACAACCATATCAACGTTGTATTCTTCGATGAGTTGATTTTTAACTCGTTCTGCCATGCATCCTAAAATGCCGATAATGAGTTTGTTTCTTCGTTTGCGTTTTATCGCATTAAAGTATTCAATCCGCTGAATCACTCGTTTTTCGGCATTATCTCTTATAGAGCAGGTATTTATAAAGACAACGTCGGCTTCTTTTTCATCATCGGTGAGCGTATATCCATCCATTTTCATGATGGATGCCACTACTTCTGAATCGGCCACGTTCATTTGGCAGCCGTAAGTTTCTATGAATAATTTTTTATCGGGTATATCTATTGAATTTAAATTCATATTGTTATTATCCTAAAAATTACAGTTGTTAAACAATTTCGAAATTAAGAACCATACTAAATAAGTGTATTTCTTACCTAATAGTGTTGCTATTTCAATTTATTTGTTCTACTTTCGTATCCGAAAAATGAAAATTTTTCATAATTAAGGTTTTGGTTAAATAATCGGAGGGAGCTGTGAAGTTCCTTTCGATTTTTTATACCGTCACGACCTTTGATTCTCAAAATTTGACTACTTTTGTTCTTTTGCAAAATTAATCAAAATATGGATACGAGAGGCATTATTTTATTTCAATCATTATTCATCATATAAAAACATTTAATACGTCTATGGCTTTAAATTACATTACTGCACAAGAAGCTGCTGCGCTTGTCAAGAATGACGACAATGTAGGTTTCGGCGGATTCACGCATGCGGGTTGTCCCAAAGTGGTTCCTGTGGAAATAGCAAAACGTGCCGAAGAAGAGCATGCAAAAGGCAACCCTTTTAAAATCGGGGTTTTTACCGGTGCTTCTACCGGTGATTCCATCGACGGTGCTCTCAGCCGTGCCAAAGCAATCAAATTTCGTACTCCTTATCAGTTCAACAAAGATCTGCGAAAAGCAATCAATAACGGCGAAGTCGAATATTTTGACATGCATCTATCGCAATTGGCACAGGAAATACGTTATGGTTTTCTGGGTGGAATAGATGTGGCTGTGGTAGAAGCATGCGATGTGTCGGAAAACGGTGAAATTGTTCCCACAACCGCTGTCGGAATCGCACCCACCATTTGTCGCCTGGCAAAAGTTGTTATTGTGGAATTAAATAAAAAAGTCCCTCAAAAGCTCAAAGGCATTCACGATATTTACGAATTGGATGATCCGCCAAAACGGCAACAAATCAGTCTTCGCGATGTGCGTAGCCGCATTGGGCTGGAATACGTGAAAGTTGATCCTTCTAAAATATTTGTGGTAGAGACGGAAAAAGACGGTGAAGGAGGCAATTTTTCACCTTTGGACGAAGTAACGAAACAAATTGGCGAGAATGTGGCCGATTTTTTTGTATCTGAAATGAAGGCAGGGCGTATTCCTTCTGCTTTTCTTCCCGTTCAGTCCGGTGTCGGCAACATTGCCAATGCCGTTTTAGCAGCTTTAGCCAATAATCCGGGGATTCCTCGTTTCGAAGTATATACCGAAGTTATTCAAGACGCTGTAATCGATCTGATGCAGAAAGGCAATATTTTGTTTGGCAGTGCTTGTTCGCTTACGTTGAGTAATGAGGTGACGCAGGTAGTGTACGATAATCTCGATTTTTTCAAGAGTAAAATAATTCTTCGTCCTTCCGAAATTTCCAATAATCCCGGCATAGCACGTCGATTGGGAGTGATTGCCCTTAATACAGCAATTGAAGCTGATATATTTGGCAACATAAATTCGTCGCATATCAATGGTTCAATGATAATGAACGGCATTGGAGGTTCGGGTGATTTTACGCGCAATGCTTATTTATCGATTTTCCTTACGCCATCTACGGCAAAAGACGGGAAAATAAGTTGCATTGTACCAAAGGCTACTCACGAAGATCATAACGAACATTCGGTAAAAATTATTGTAACCGAATATGGCGTGGCGGATTTACGTGGGAAGGGGCCTCGACGTCGTGCCGAGGAAATTATCGAGAAATGCGCACATCCCGATTATCGTCCATTGTTGCATGAATATTTGAATCTTGGAGTGAAAGGTCATATTCCTCAAGATTTATATTCTTGTTTTGCTTTTCACCGGGCTTTTTTGGAAACGGGTAGTATGCTGAATGCCGATTTTTCGAAATACAGGAAATAGGAATCGGCTATTCTTGCATGGTAAAACTATGGGAACCGATGTGGTTGCCGTCGGCAAAAATATCGACTTTATAGGTGCCGGGCATCAAATATTCTTCAATATTCCAATAAACCGTTACGGGCATTTCTTCGCCTCCATATTCGATGATACGTTTGATGGAATATTGAAGGTTCCCATTTTCGAATGGGAAAGTGTCTGACGGATTTTTGGTGAGGACGTTGCCGTCGGGTGTCATGATACGCACATAGATGATGCGTTCGCCGGGTTCGGCAGTAATATTTTTGGCAATAGTGAACGATATGACAAATCGTGTGCTACGGCTGAGACGTTTTTGTTCTTTTCCCCTGTCGTTTACTGCTTTTACGTTAATGTTGA